>ERZ1643246.1590-NODE-1590-length-24359-cov-16.350601_pt1 | contig 24359 bp, 19 predicted proteins | sample MGYA00579265_ERZ1643246 | MGnify/ENA primary metagenome ERZ1643246 (study PRJEB29033, sample SAMEA4952261) | chicken gut metagenome | biome: Broiler Chicken; feature: Gastrointestinal Tract; material: Caecum | place: Ireland | collected 2018 | study: Broiler...
CAATTACAAAAAAATTACGGACTTTTTTTAATTAAACATAGGCAAACTTGGGTTTAATCAAAAAGACTATGTTTTTTCTAGTAATATAAAGATTAAACATAGTCTTTTTTATATAGAAGAATATGTTTATAGTGAAAATAAATATATTAGTAAATATTAATATTTGTTGAAAAATGAAAAATTTTGGTTTATAATATCTATGTCATATTAAGGGGAGGCGCAAGCCTGAGAGGATAAGGATCGACCCTTGACCTGATCTAGGTAATGCTAGCGTAGGGAATAATGTGAAGAGTTATGGTTACTTCAATTTTATTCTTTTTAAGCATGTCCTAGTTGGACATTTTTTTATTAAGAAGGAGAAGAAAAATGAAAAAACAAAAATTTTCAACTAAGGTACTTGCAGAAATAGCAATTTTTGCAGCACTAGCCTTTGCCCTTGACCAACTTCAAGGTGGTTTATGGAGAGGTGTATTTTTTAATGGTGGTTCAATTGGATTTGCAATGCTTCCAATATATGTAATCGCCTATAGACGTGGATTTCTTCCAGGATTTCTATGTGGTCTAATTGTAAGTATAATTCAAATGCTTGGTGGTGTATATGCCATAAACGGATCAAGCTTTGACAATCAATTTTTACAAGCTATGGGACCTTTTTTCCAAATAATGCTAGATTATGTTCTAGCCTACACAGTCGTTGGCCTAACAGGTGCTTTTGCAGGACTATATCATAAAGCAAATAGTTCAAAAGCACAATACGTTTGGATAATCGTTGGTTGTGTTGTTGGTGGACTATTAAAGTATGTGTGCCATGTTTTAGCTGGAGGCTTTTTCTGGTTAAATATGGGCTCCTCATTTATGAACATAAGTGACTCAAGCTGGTTATATTCATTTGTATATAATGGTATGTTTTGTATACCAAATATCATTATATGTACAATTGTAATGGTTATTCTTCAAAAATATTATAAACAAATATTAAACCCATCTGAATTGACATTAGAAAAAGAGGTAAAGACAAATGAATAAATTAATAAAAAATAGTGAGTTAATAAAAAGAGCTTTATTTGTAGCATTTTCTGTTGTTCTAATACTAATATCAATAGTATATTTTTCTTTAAGTTTTTCTTTATATGATGATGGACGGGGAACAGATATATCATTTGATCAGGATGCTGTAGTCTTGTTTGTTTGTTCGGTAGCTTTGTGTGTATATAGTGTTTGTAATCTTTTAGCATTAAAAAATAATATTTCAACCAAAAATGTGTATTATTCATCATTTGGTGTTATTGGCGTTTTATTATTTTGTTACCCTTTAGGTGTTTTCTTTAAAGAATTAAGTAAAGCATTGGCAAGTGGTGAGGCTTTTGATTATTCTTCATATCAAGATTACTTATATCTTGGATTATTAGGCTTGATTTTAGTATTATATCTAATATTTAGCTATATTAGTGATAAAAAAAATAAATAATATAAAAGGTGGCTTAGTATTTACTATGAAAGTAAAATATTAAGCCACCTTTTTATTCGTTAAGAAATTTAATTGTTGGATTTTTAAAATCAAACGGTGTGATTTGATATACATAATAATTTAGCCAATTAGAATATAAAATATTTGCTGTTGAGCGCCATAAAACATTAATATCATTTTTTTCATCAAAATAATTTTTTGGTTTATTTATCTTTAATCCTTTTTTTAAATCCCTTTCGTATTCATTATATAAGGTATATTTGTCGTATTCTAAATGTCCAAGAACAAATACTTGTTTATTGTCTTTAGATTTTAAGATGGTAGTACCACACTCATCAGAACGACATAATGGAATTAAATTATCATTTTTTAAATCCGATTCTAAATTATAGGTATAACGTGATTGAGGTATATAAAATATATCATCTATTCCATTTAATAAAACCTCATGAATCACAGTTTTTTTATGCTTATACACACCAAAAAGTTTTTCCTTTAAAGGATATTTTTTTATGCCATAAAAATGGTTTAAGGCTGCTTGAGCACCATAACATATAAACATCGTAGAAGTAACATTATTTTTAGAAAATTCAAAAATGGATTTTAATTCATCGTAATAATCAACCTCTTCAAAATCCAATTTTTCTACTGGAGCACCGGTTATAATCATACCATCAAAATGAAGATGCTTAATGTCTTGAAAGTTCTTATAAAACTTTTCTAAATGAGAAGCTGAAGTGTTTTTAAACTCATGATTAGAAGGAGCTATTAGTGTTAAATTAACTTGTAATGATGAATTAGCTAAGAGTCTACATAATTGAGTTTCTGTTTCACATTTTAGAGGCATTAAATTTAAAATCAAAATATCAATTGGCCTGATATCCTGAGTAACAGCTCTATTAGTTGACATAACAAATATATTTTCATCTTTTAAAATCTTGTAAGCAGGAATGTCATTAGGAATAACAATAGGCATTAAATAGCCTCCAAAGCATTTTTAAGGTCATCAATTATGTCATTGATGTTTTCTATACCTACTGATAAACGAATTAAATTGGGAGTTATTCCTGCTTTTAATAATGAATCATCTGATAATTGACGATGAGTAGTAGTAGCTGGATGCAAAACGCATGTTCTTGTATCTGCCACGTGAGTTACAATTTTAGCAATTTTTAAGTTTTCCATAAATTGTAAGGCTTTATCTTTTCCTCCTTTAACTGCAAAGCTCATCATTCCAGTTACACCATTAGGCATATATTTTTGAGCCAATTCATAGTAAGGGTCACTTTTTAAAGATGGGTGTTTTACCCATTCTATCTTGGGATGATTGTTTAAAAATTCTGCTACATATTTGGCATTTTCAATATGTCTTTGCATTCTCAATGCTAAAGTTTCAATACCTAATTGGGTTAAAAAGGCATTCATTGGCGACATTATAGCTCCCAAATCTCTCACCATTTGAGCCCTAAGTTTTAATCCAAAGGCAATATCATTTTGATTAGAATAGACAATTCCATGATATGACTCGTCTTTAATATTAAACATAGGATATCTTTTTGAAGCTTTATAGTTAAAATTCCCCAAATCAACAACTATTCCACCTAAGGCTACTGCGTGACCATCTAAGTATTTTGAGGAAGAATGGATTACAATATTAGCTCCAAACTCCTTAGGATTACATAAATAAGGTGTTGCTAAAGTGTTGTCAACAAAAAACAAAAGTCCATATTTTTGACAAATACTTTTGTATAGATCAAAATCTAGAACAACTAAGGCAGGATTAGCTATAGTTTCTGCAAAAACTAGCTTAGTATTGTCATCAATTAATTTTTCAATTTCCTCTATAGAAGCAGTAGGCTCAATAAATCTAGTTTCAATTCCGAATTTTTTTAAGGTTACCGAAAACAAATTATATGTACCGCCATAAATACAGCTACTAGAAATAATATTATCACCACTGCTACAAACATTAAGAATACTCATCAATGTAGCTGATTGGCCTGAGGCACATGCTATGGCATTAGTACCACCTTCTAGGGCAGCAACCTTTTCCTCTAACACTTGATTTGTAGGATTAGATAGGCGTGAATATATATGACCAGGTGATTTTAAATCAAATAAATCAGCTAAATCCTGTGCTTTTTCATAATAATAGGTTGTTGATTGGACAATTGGGGTTACTCTAGGATCACCACTCTTAGGATTATAACCAGATTGAACGCATAATGTCTCTTTTTTCATTTTTTTACCTCACTTATTTTTATTATAAAAATTGTATTGATGACATTATAACATCATTTTTATAAATTTAAATATTGTCTTTTACAAAAAAATTAAATTTCGTTCGACAAATTTTGACTTTTATTGTATTTTTATAAAGTTTTTGAAAATGAAAAAATTATGTTATAATTGCAATGAAGGATTTGATAATATGAGAAAAATTGATGTACACACTCATTTAATTGAAAATATATGTGGCGTAGGCTCTAAAGGAGAACTAAGACCATTAGGAAATGGCAAAGCCCAATATGCAAATGGAGATATTATAAACTTATTCCCTAGTGAGTACGGTGATAAGTCGGTTGATGATGAAACCTTAATTAGGGTTTTAAAAAGCCATAATGTTGAGAAAACAGTTTGTCTACAAGGCAATTACGCTGGTTTTCAAAATTTGTATACCTATGAATCTATGCAAAGACATCCTAACTTTATTTTAGCTGCGGCAACCTACGATCCGTTTTCATATAATAAAAAACTTATCATCAAGCATTTGTTTGATGATTTAAAAATTAAGGTTATAAAAATGGAAGTATCTAATGGTTCAGGATTAATGGCTAATCATCAAACCGTTGATTTAAACGGTGATATCATGAATGAGGTTTATACTATGGCCAACGATCATAAGCTTATATTTGTTATAGATATTGGCAGACCCAATAATAATTGCTATCAAGTTGATAATCTTGCTAATGCCATTAAAAAGTATCCGAATATGAAATTTGTTATTTGCCATCTAACTGCTCCTCAACACAATCAATTAGATATTTTAAAAGAGAATCTAAATAAATTAAATCTTATAAATGTATATTTTGATATTGCATCATTACCTAACAATACAAAACAGCCATATCCATTTATAGAAGCCCAAAATTATATTAGGACAGCTATTGATATTGTTGGCATTAATAAAATAATGTGGGGTAGCGATTTTCCTATGGCGATGAACTACTCAACCTATGAACAAAGTTATAAATATATTGAGGATAGTGATTTATTTACTCAAGAGGAAAAACAAAAAATTTTCTATGACAATGCATTAGAGGTATTTTTTAATGATTAGCTTATATATACACATACCATTTTGTAAAACAATTTGTAGTTATTGTGATTTTCCAAAAATAATAGCTAAGGATGAGTTAAAAAGTAAGTATATAGAAAATATAGTAAATGAAATAAATAATTTAAAGATTAAAAAGGACGAAATATATACAATTTATATTGGTGGAGGTACGCCGAATAGTATTAGTATCAATTTATTAAAAAATATATTTGAGGCTTTAAAAAAATATCTATATTGTTCAAAAGAAAATACTATCGAATTAAATCCTGAATTAATAAATGATGAATTAATAAAATTATTAGTTGATTATAATTTTAATCGAGTTAGTATCGGAGTTGAAAGTATTGTCGATAGCGTCATAAAAACATTAAATAGACATCATAATAAACAAATGGTCATTGATAAGATTAATAAGTTAAAATTAGCTGGTATAAACAATATAAATTTAGATTTTATGTTTGGAATCGATAAAACAACTTTAGATGATATAAAAACAGATTTAGAATTTATTAAACAAATGGATGTCACTCACATCTCCTATTACAGCTTAATCTTGGAAGAAAATACCGTATTAATGCATCTATATAAGCAAAATAAATTTAAACCTCTTGATGAGGATTTATTTGCTGATATGTATGAATACATATGTAAATATTTAAAAAGCATTGGTTTTAATCATTATGAAATATCTAATTTTTCTAAGCCGGGGTTTGAATCTAAGCATAATCTCGTTTATTGGGAATGTAAAGAATATATTGGCATAGGATGTGGTGCTAGCTCATACTATGATGATTATAGGATTGATAATGAACGAATTTTACTTAGGTATTTAAAAAATAATGAAGTAAATAAAGAGTATATTGACCTACAAGAAAGAAAAAGAGAATTTTTTCTCTTAGGTCTTCGCAAACTATCTGGTGTTAAAATTAGCGACTATATTGTTAAATTTAATAGCAATCCATTAGCTGATTTCGATTTTAGTGAATTGATAAAAAACGGTTTAATTAAAGTTTCAAATGATACAATTTACATTCCAGAAGATAAAATATTACTAGCCAATTTGGTATATGAAAACTTTGTAAGTAATTAAAGGAGTAGAAAATGAAAAAACAAGAACATGAAGTAATATTTTTTGAACTATCTGATTTTAAATATTATCTACAAAATGATAAGAGAGCTTCTATCAACACAATAAATGCTTACTTAACAGATTTAGAATTATATGCAGAGTTTTTAAAAAAATATCAATTTGTAGAAGATGTAAATGATATTATAAAAGAACATATTGAAAAATATATTAAATCACTTAAGCGTCAAGGATTATCTAAACAAACAATTCAGCGCAAAATTATCGCTATAAAGGAATTCCATAAATTTTTATTTCAAGAAAGAATTACAAGAGATAATCCCGCTTTATTAATAGAAGGAGTAAAGACAGATAAAACATTACCTGTTGTCTTATCGCAGGAAGAAGTAAATAAAATGCTTCAAAGCATACCAACAGATACAAATATCGATATTCGAAATAAAGCCATGATGGAAACTTTATACGCTTCAGGAGTTCGAATTTCCGAATTATTAGATTTAAGATTAAAAGATTTACATTTAAAAGAAAAATATATGATCATAATAGGTAAAGGTAATAAAGAAAGAATGGTCCCCTTAGGTGAAATGGCTGTTATAGCTATAAGAAATTATATTGAAAATTCCCGTATTCATCTTAGTAAGGGCAAGACAGATTTATTATTTTTAAATTATAAAGGCGATAAAATGTCTCGGCAGGGCTTTTATAAATATATTGTTAATTTAGCCAAGGCCTGTAATATTGAAAAAGAAATATCACCTCATACCATAAGACATAGTTTTGCAACTCATCTATTAGAAGGTGGAGTTGATCTTAGAGTTGTCCAAGAATTATTAGGTCATGAGGATATTTCAACAACCCAAATTTATACTCATATAGATAAATCAAAATTAAAGCAAATGTATGATAATACTCATCCACTTGCTAAAAGAAAGGACGAAGAAAATGTTTAAAAGAATTTTTTTAATAGTTATGGATTCAGTTGGTTGTGGTAGTACACCATTAAGTAAAGATTATAATGATGATGGTGCTAATACTATATCCCACATTGCCTCTTTTTGTAATGGTATTAATCTAAAAACCTTACAAAAAATGGGCTATGGTTATTTAACCGATATTAAAGGAGTTAAGCCAATTAACGAAATAGGATATTACGGTAAAATGGATGAGCTATCAAATGGTAAGGATACTATGACTGGCCATTGGGAAATTATGGGTATTAAAACAACAAAACCATTTAAAACATTTACTGATACTGGATTCCCTCAAGAATTAATAGAAAAATTAGAGAAGGCTACATCTCATAAAATAATTGGAAATAAATCTGCTTCCGGAACTGAAATAATTAAGGAGCTAGGTGAAAGACATATTAAAACTAAAGAAATGATAGTATATACTTCAGCCGATAGCGTACTTCAAATAGCTTGCCACGAAAAATATTTTGGTTTGGAAGAGCTTTACCGTTGTTGCAAAATTGCAAGAGAAATTTGTATGGATGAAAAATATATGGTTGGAAGGGTAATTGCAAGACCTTTTATAGGTGAAAATAAGGATAACTTTACAAGAACCGCAAATCGTCATGATTATGCATTATCACCTACTGATACAACTGTACTAGATTATTTAAAAGCTAGTAATTATGAGGTTATTTCTGTTGGTAAAATAAATGACATATTTAACACAAAAGGAATTACTAGTGCTTATAAGTCAGTATCAAATCATGATGGTATGAAAATAACTACTGATTTATTAAAAAAGGACTTTACTGGCCTATGTTTTGTTAATTTAGTAGATTTTGATGCCCTATATGGTCATAGACGCAATCCGATTGGCTATAAACAATGCCTAGAGGAATTTGATAATGACTTAGCCCTATTTATTGAAAATCTTAGAAATGATGATCTATTGATAATAACTGCAGATCATGGAAATGACCCAACCTGGACAGGAACTGACCATACTAGAGAGTATGTACCTTTATTGGTTTATTCAAAACAATGTGGTAAAGGAAATTTAGGTCTAAGAACATCTTTTGCCGATATTGGGGCAACAATTAGTGAAAATTTTAAAGTTACTATGCCAAAAATAGGCAAATCATTTTTAAGGGAGTTAGAAAAAAATGAATAATTTTATATATTACACACCAACTGAGGTTTACTTTGGAAAAAAACAAGAAGAACATCTAAATGAAATTTTAAATAAATATCACTACAAAAAAATTTTATTTCATTATGGAATGTCCTCAATAAAAAAGACAGGCCTTTATGATAAGGTTATAAACCAATTAAAGCTTAGTAAAATAGATTATGTTGAACTACCAGGAGTAAGTCCTAATCCCAAACTAAGCCTAGTTTTAAAAGGCGTAGAGATATGCAAAAAAGAAAATGTAGATTTAATATTAGCTGTAGGTGGCGGTAGTGTTATTGATTCAGCTAAAAGTATAGCTGTGGGGGCGAAAGTTGATTTTAATCCTTGGCTATTTAGTATAAAAGAAAAAACTCCGCAAGATCATATACCAGTTGGAGCAATCCTTACCATATCAGCTGCAGGAAGTGATATGTCTGATTCTTGTGTTATAACTAATGATAGCACAAATGAAAAAAGAGGCTTTAATAGTAGACACAATCGTTTGCTATTTGCCATCTTAAATCCCGAACTTACCTACACAGTAGGTCCATACCAGACAGCCTGCGGAATAGTAGATATTATGATGCATACACTAGAAAGATTTATAAGTCCTGGTGATGATACCCCTCTTACTGATAACATAGCCATCGGATTACTTAAGGCTGTAATAGATGCTGGAAGAATTGTAATGAAGAATCCACAAGATTATGACGCAAGAGCAACATTAATGTGGGCTAATAGCTTATCACATAACGGATTAACAAGCTATGGTAGAGAATTCGTTATGTCAGTTCACCAGCTAGAACATGAATTAAGTGGTAAATTTGACAATATAGCGCACGGAGCAGGACTTGCAGTATTGTGGCCAGCCTGGGCTTTAAAAGCCTATAAATACGCTTTAAATCGCTTTTTAAAGCTATCTTATGAGGTCATGAATGTAACTCCAACCCAAAACAAAGAGGCTGATGCAATAAAGGGGATAAATCTTATAAAAGAATTTTTCAAAGAAATTAAAATGCCAACCACTTTAAAAGAATTAAATGTTGAAGAGAAGGATTTTGAAGAATTAGCCTATAATGCCATGTTTAAAGGCAAAAGAACTTTAAAAGATGTAATTGAAGTTGACTATAAAATGGCACTTGAAATTCTAAAATCAGCTAAATAATAGGGTGTTAAAGGACACCCTATTTTTTTCGAAATATATTTAGTTTTAATTACTAGATATAAATATATTATCAAACATTATTTAAAAAAATATTATAATTACATCAAGTTATTAAAATTAGATAAGAGTTCGAAAAATTAGACTATACATAATAGCATCTATAATAAAAAGATAATTCAAATAATTAGTTTATAGATACGAAAATAACATCTATTAGATCAAATTAGAAAAGCAAGAATTAGCTTTAAATAAGCTTCATAATTTAGCGTACAAGCGATAAATCACAAATAGTAGTATAAATTATTAGCAATATCAAATAAAAGCCTTTAAACAGGCATAAAATCAATATAAAAAGAACTAGTATTTGTAAGATGAAACAAACTACAATTAATCATTAAAATAAATTTAAATCATAGCTAAAAATTAAAACTAATGTAAATATAAATTATTAGTGATATGAATCATTCATAAAATTTTTTTCAAAAGCTACATAGTTTTAAAAACTATATAAAGCAGTTTAAAGCACTTAATAAGAAAAACAAAATATAGAAAACAAATTGGAAATATCCAAAGTGAATACATATACTAAAATTAAGAAAAAAATACTTTATATAATTAGAGAATCTAAAAATAAATAAAAAGATTATAAAGTTATATAAATATAAAAATAATGCTGAAACATAAAGTAATAGAATTCATAAAAAATTCTAAATATCAGAATTAATAAAACATAATCATCCAGTAATCAAATTAACAATTTTATATAAATATAAAAATAATAAAAGTAAAAAATATTTCAAAATATAAATAGTTTATATAACTAGTTATTAAATTTAATCAAATTATTAAGTAAATATGTCAATCATAAAATAGTAGTTATTAAAATTATATAAAAGTTGAAAAATATTAAATAGATATATTTAGACATAGAAAAAAATAGGTAACAAAAAAATAACTAAAACACAGATAGTTAATAGTCGAAAATATAAAATAAAGAAGAAGTAACAAAATTTCAAAAGATATCTAGTTTTGATAATTAGGAGTTATTATATAAATATATATTTTATTAATCACAATAATCATTCTAAATAATATTAAGTACAAGAAAAAAATATAAATAATTAATAAGATCTTACAGATTTATAATTCAACAAAAAAAATTTTTTTTAAAATTATATTAGTTTTTAAAATTAGATATAAATTTGTATTTAAACATATAAATTTATTTCATATAAATTTAAAAGTTTTTTTAACCAGATAATTATCTAAAAATCAAGATTAAAATCTAAAAATGGAACAGCATGGAGAAAAAATAGTCGGATTTAAAAAATAAAAGATCAAAAAATACAGATTTACTAAGCTACACTAAAATGATGTTTTTTTTGAATATAATCTAGTATTTATAACTATATTATAGATTGTTACAAAAAAGAAAATCATAACATAAAAAACTAACAATATAAATATTCTAAGTGTAATATCAACTCAAGAAGATGTTTTTTTTAAAGCTATTTTCGCAAAGCGAGACAGGCAAATCCCCGTGAACAAGATTGTCAATTCGTGATAATGCATATATTTAAAGCTAAACGAACGCCAATAAACAATATCAAAATTGACCTGTTGAATATCAAACCTGTATACGTTGTAAAAATCATTAATTTCCATCAGAAACAAAATTAAGATCAACACGTTCCAAATTGACGATTCAAAAAGATAAAATTTGTGGATAAGATTTACAGAAATCTAGCCATAAATCAGTCGAAAAAACATTTATTTTAAGCCATTTTTTAAGAAAAAGAAAAAAGTGCATAACTAAGTTATTCACATATAGTTAAATTATCGCATCATTTCAACGTTATTTATTGGTTTACATAATATATATTATGATAACTTATTAAGATATTTAAAAACGTCAAAATTCGATTTGAAATATATTTAGAAGAGGTGTTTGAGTAGGTTTATTGACATATTTCACCCTTATTCTTCTTCTTAAACATGCTCAGTGACATATATTTGAATATGTTTATCACTCGAGCTAAAATTTACTCAACAATCGAAAATACTTTTTACGGTCATTTATCTGTCTTGAAGCTTATTTTTACCTATTCTTTAAGCGAATGCTTGATAGTAGCCTAGTGAATCTTTTTCCAAATATCTTTATGGCCTTTGGCTATTCTACTACTTCTTCTTCGCTTATACCATTTACTAATATTAATATTTTTATTCTAAGTATTTTAATTGCTTTTGTTTACCAAGCGAATGAAATATTTATAGTGATCTATTCTAATCCTGTTATATCTCTTTCTATTTTTTACAACTAAATTATATTATTTAATTATACATTATTTATGCTTATTTTATAATTATATATTTTTTATTAAATTTATATAAATCAGACTTTTCTACTCCTTTATTTGGGTATATTATTTATATTTAAACATATACATATACTATTTTTTATATATAATTAATTTCTTATTTAAATTTAAATAGAATTCTATTTCTAAAGGTTTTATAGGATTGCTTATATTTATTTTACAAAATTCACTTGGATCTTAATATTTTAAATAGACATTTATTTTGTATAATTGTTTTATATAATAAATTTGCATAATTTTTAAGTATTTCTATTAAACATATTTTTACATTATATTATTTAAATGATTATTTAGAATCTTTTTAATAATTATTTAATTTTTTATTGGAGAAAAAAACTAGCTATTTTACTATATTTTTAATAGACATTTATTTTGTATATAATTGTCTAGATTTATAGATTAAAATTCTTTCTATATTTTTAGCTCCAATCTTATTTAAAATATCTGTTTAAAAGTCTTATTTTATTATTTAAATTCATCTTTTCTAAAAATATATATTCTTATATAATTTATAGAATCACTGTACCATTTTGAAATTATAAAATTATCTAGTTAGTATATTTATTTAAAATAGACATTCATTTTGTATAAATAAAAAAAGAGGATTAATCCTCTTTTGTGTCCATCATTATTTCAAATAAGGTCATTTGTTTCATTTTGCTACCCATCATTTCTTCAGGAACTAAGCGAATCCATGTAGCGGAACGGCCTGTACCATTTGATCTTATTTTATTTTGTTCCTTTAAATTAGCTAAAGCTCTATTGATAGTTGAATCAGAAAATTGTGGATGAGCATTCTTAATTTGTTCCTTAGTAAACACTTCTCCAAGCTTTAAAATTGTAGCTTCCACATTATCTATTTTTCTTATTTTTTTATCAAAAGTAAAATCTGAAACGCTATTATCTACTTGTTGATAGCACTCTAAAAGCTTTTTTATTAATAATTGATTCAATGGAGCTGTCTGAGAAAAGCCCTGTTCCCAATTATAACTAGCAGAAATAATGGCTGTTTCAAATTGATCTTTATTTTCAAAATATACCTGGAAAAAGCTTACATATTTAAAAACATTAAATCTTTCTCTAAATAATAGACAATAAAAAATTAATAAAGCTAAAAATTCATTGTGATTGGTATAGACATTCAAATGTAACAAATCTATAAATAAATTTGTGATTAATTGAGTTGGTTCTACCTGTCTTTTAGCCAATAATTTTGAATATTGCATTAATTCACTGTCTAAGGCATTACGCTTTGAAACTCTCTTTTTTTCCTCTAATAAATTTACTCTTTCTTTCTTTATCTCATATGCAAAATCGATAGTTTCTGCATTACCAAATATATTTTTTGCTAGATGTAAAAATTCATTACTTGTCAACTCAATATCATTACCTTTTTCCTGTACAAGAGAAAATACTGTTTTCAAATTTGCTAAAATAGTTTCATCCTTAGTTTTAGGGTTAGCATTCTTTTTTATAATTAATCTTACCCTATTTTCTGTTATATTAAGATTTAAAAGCTTAGCAGCATAAAAGGTATCTTTTTCAATTGTAACCTTTATAATACCTGCTAAATTACTTTTTAATACATCCTCATAGTAAAAATCTTTACCTTTACATGTATATAGTTTTGTTAAATCCATAACTAATTCAGCAGGATATGAAATTCTATCTAAATTATTTAAACAATTCATACTTACACACCCTTATAATTTACCTAATTATTATAACAAAATGAATAGTTATTTTCAATTTAAAAAGACAAAATATGCCAAATGATTTTAAGTTTTATCACTTCTTTTTCATTTGGCATATTACCTGTTATACTTATTTAATTTTAGGCTGTTTTAAGACTTAAATTTAAGGCTATTTAGTGTCATCTGTGTAAAATATCGAACCACCAATAAACTCGCGTATTAAGGAATTACAAGGGATCCATTTATCACTAATTTCTTGAAAATATTTTAAAAATTTTACCAATCTATTAGCAGTAATAAAATTAGGGCTATCACTTTTTACCTCTTCTAAAAGAGGTATTGCATATTTTTTCATAACACATAACTCGTAGCTTAATTCAGAATTAAATACAAAATCTGCATTATCTTGGAAAGGATAAATCCATTTGAATTCTCCATTTCTTACAGATTGCCATGTTTCTAATGTTCTTTCACAAGATGTATTTCTATATTGATGATCTCTAACCATTCTTCTGATTAATCTTATATCTGAAAAGCTAATCGGATTATGATCATCAATGTGATATTGAGCAATAGGGGCAATATAAATTTTAAATTTACATTCATTAGAAATGGATGGAGTTAAATCATCATTTAAAGCATGAATTCCTTCAATTAAAATAGGCTGATGATATTTTAACTTAACAGGTTTAGTAAAGGTCCTAATTTGAGTTTTAAAGTCATAAATAGGCAATTTAGCACTATCACCTTGAATTAATTTGCATAAAACATCATTAAATAATGCTCTATCTAATGAATCTATATGCTCAAAATCAGGTTTACCATCCTCATCTAAAGGAGCCATATCTGGCGTGTTATAAAAATTATCTATACTAATCATTAATGGTTCAACACCCCTACTCATTAGTTCAATTCTCAATCTATTAGTAAAGGTAGTTTTTCCACTAGAAGATGGACCCGCTACTGTAATTAACTTTATATTGTCCAAATTTTCGATTATTTTATTACCTAAATCGGCTAGTTGGCTATTATGTCTAGCCTCACAGATATTTATAAACTCTAAGGCTTTACCACTTTTTACTATTTCATTCATTTGACTAATATAGCTTGATTTTGTTATATCAGCCCATAAATTAGCTTCCTTTAAGGCAGCTCTAAATACGCGTTCATCTTGAAATTTTGGAATTAATCCTGAGCATTCACTACGAGGGTAGGTAATTAAAAAGCCAGGAGCATATAATTTCAACTCATAATCCTTAATATAGCCAGTAGATGGCAACATATAACCAAACATATAGTTTTTATAGCCATTACATTCATAGGTATGGACTGTATCTTCTTTCCTATACTCTAAAACCTTAACCTTATCATTGTACCCTATTGATTTATAATATTTTTTAGCCTCAGATTTGGTTATTGAATAGCGTGATATAGGATAATTAGCTGCTATAATTCTTTCTACCTCTTTTGCTAACAAATTTAAGTCATCCTTTAAAAAGGCATGGCCTAAGTTAGAAACACTGGCAAATATACTTCTTGAAACGCTATAATTAAACACAATTTTAGCCTTTGGAAAAATATTCTTGCAAGCCATTATAATTACATATCTTAAGGTTGATTGATAAATTCGACACACAGCGCTATCATTTAAGTCTAATAACTTAACCTCAGCATCATCTTTAATGATATAGTCTAGTTCTCTTAACCTATTATTAACTGTAGCTGCCATATATCTATAATCACTATTATCAAATAAATCAATGATTCTAACAGGCTTTTCGACATTTTTTTCAATATTATTTATAATAATTTTCATATTTTCAACTCCTTTTTATTTTTGAAAACTATTTTTATCACTTATTAATATCTTTAGATACTATATTTTAAATAGCATTATCTAATTATTAAAACTATATGACTAATGAAATATTTTTTTCAATTTAAAACTAATTATAAATATCATATCTTTTATTTTTCTATCTTATAATATATATTGTATATAAATATATAATGTGTTATTCATTACTAGATTGCTTTTGAAATATTATTTTTTAAAAAAATGATGGGATTACTCCCACCTCATTATCTTTTTAAAGTTCTTGATCATCTACAGTTTCTTCAGTAGAATCTACATCTTCTATAGCTTCTTCAAAATCATTATCCGAAGCCTCATGTTCAAACTCATCATTTAATGCTTGTAAATCTTCTTTATCAGAAGGAGTTTCTTTTTCATTATTCATAGCTTGTTTAAGCTCTAAAACTAACTTATCAGGATTAATAAAAGACTGTAAATCTGAATCTAAATCAATATCATATTTAATATCGATTCTATTATTAGCTGCATTTTTATTTTCATAGGCTGATATAGAAGCTATTTCTAAAGATTCATTATTAACCTCTTGTTCATAATTAATTACTCTATTACCAAGTCTAAAATAAGACAATTTAACCTTTCTAAAAGTGTAAAATCTTTTTTTAGGGGTTAATGAAAAACTTAATCTTTTATTTTTTCTCTCACGAGATATTGCCTTACCAACAATATCATTTTTAGTTATTAGTCGATATGCCTTTTCATTATCTCCAGCAACAAATATCTCGTCTTCCTTATATTTTATGATTCTTCTTAAAAAATATTCGTCATGAGCTTTATATAAGACAAAATCTTTAAGTTGAAGCTTTATTGGTGCTCTTAGTTGGACTATATCACCTATTTTAAAAATTGGATAATTTAATTCATCCTCGATTTTTAAACTACCAACCAAGCCTGCTTCTAAACGTTCAACTACTGTATCAATTGAATAATTTGTCTCGTTACTTTCTTCAGTTGTTAAAGGTAATTCTTGATTAACTTTTTTCTTATATTTATGCATAATATCACCTTTAATCGTTATCTTGTAAGTTTATTATATAAAAAAATGAAAACAATTTCAATACTACAACAAATAGTAAGTTATATTTATAAGTTTATGGAATTTATAATTATTTTTGTGCTATAATTATATTAGAAAAGCTAATAGATTAGTATGATATCGTCTTTATTCATACACCAATATTTTAGAAAGGAATTAGGTATAATTTAGACGAAAAATTATACCTATAAGGCTATATGCAAACAATATTTTTTACCTTAATAGATCCTATTTCTAAATTTTTAAAATGGCAATGGCTTACTGATATAGGTTTACCATCTATAATATTAAGGCTGTTAATAGCTATTATTTGCGGTGGCATATTAGGTGTCGAACGAGCCAAAAAACATCAGGCAGCTGGCTTTAGAACCTATATTATAGTATGTTTAGGTTCTACTATAGCAATGATGACAAATGAATTTATTTCCGCTTCAACAAATTTGGGTGATTCAGCTCGTTTAGGTGCTCAGGTTATATCTGGAATTGGTTTTTTAGGTGCTGGAACTATTTTAGTAACTTCTAGAAATCAAATTAAGGGTCTAACAACTGCTGCTGGACTTTGGGGTTGTGCATGTTTAGGTTTAGCCATTGGAATCGGTTTTTATACTCTAGCCATTTGTGGAGCAATTGCTATTTCAATTGTTCTTGCAATACTGCCAAAGATAGAATCAAATCTAACTATACGCTCTAAAAGCTTTCAAATACATATTGAATTAGGTTGTAGAGAAAATTTAAAAGAGTTTGTTAATTTTGCTAGAAAGGAAAATTTTAAGATTTATGCTATTGAGCATAATCAAGCCTATGCCTCTAGTGGACTTAGTGTTTATTCTATAAGTTTAATTTATTTAGGTAAGGAAAAAATTAAAAATCATGGAAAATTTGTTGAAAAATTTTCACAACTTGATTATGTTAATTATGTTGAGGAAATTTTTTAATATCATTTTAAGGTATAGTGATGGTTTTTGTCACTATACCTTTTTTTATAAATAAAAAGCTTTCAAAAATTTGTAAATCTTTGAAAGCTTTTTGTATTAATCATCAAATAATGATATTTTTTTATACTTTATTTCTTCTTTTTCTTCATCAGCTGTATTATCAATAGATGGATTTATTATATTACTTGTTTTAGTTCCTTCATTTGCTAAAATAGCGTCTAATTCATTTAGTATATCTGCCTTTTTTTCCTTTTTAAAGGATATAGGTTTTTCAGACTCACTACCATCATCGATTGTAAAAATATTTGGTTTTATTTCAACTAAATAATCTGGTGAGACAGCCTTATCCTCTTCCTTAGGCTTATCGACAACCATCCTCATAACATTTTGAAGTTCCTTGTTTTCACTAGCTATACTTTTACCACTATCTGATACATTGTATTTTAATTGGAAGGCATCTATATAATTATTTCCATTTTTATAAATAATGTTAATAGCTACATTTTCCTTATATTGATTTGGAGTTAGTTTTTTAGCATCTAATAAATAATAAGGATTAGTTTTAACTGGTTTAATTATTGTGCTTCCACTACGAGAACGTTTAGTTAAAACAACATCTGTAACCTTCATTCTCTTAATAGTTTCACGTGATGTTAAAACTATAAAATCGTCATCTTTATTACAATAAATAGCACAAACAACCTCATCCTTTGGCTTTAGATTAATGGATTTTATTCCTCCAGCCATTGTACCATATAATGATATATCACTAGCTCTGAATCTTAAAGCCTCACAATTTTTAGTAAAGACCATAATTTCTAATGGATCTTTTATGATATCAGCACTAACAAGAACCTCATCATCACCTAATTTCATTGCTCTAACAGGCTTAGAATAACGAGTTACATTAAATTCTTGTAATAATGTTTGCTTCATATTTCCCTTATTAGTAGCTAATAAAATGGTATAAGGATCTGTAAAATTACTAATTGGAATAACATTTATAAATTTTTCATTGGGATTAATTGCAACTAGACTGTTAATAAATGTTCCTACTTCTTTAAATTTACACTCACTTATTTTATAAACTGGTAAATATATAAAATTACCTAGAGAGGTAAAAATTAATAGCGTATCTAATGTTGATACCTCTTGGAGGAATAATACGGCATCATTTTCCTTTAGGCCATTATTTTTAGAAATATTGTAAGATTTTAAATTGATACGCTTTACATAGCCCTCTTTTGAAATTGATACCATTGTTTGTTCTTTGGTAATTAAATCAGTTTCATCTATTTTTAAAGAGCTTACCTTTTCCTCAATTACTGTTCTACGTGGACATACTAATGCCTTGTTCATGGCTTGAAGTTCGTTTTTAATAACTTTTAATAATTCTTTTTCAGAAGAAAGAATCTTATTATATTTAACTATATTTTCATTTAATTCTTTATTTTCATTCATTAAAGCTTCAATATCTTGGTTAGATAAAGAATATAGTCGCATCATAACTATTGCTTCAGCCTGCTCATCAGTAAAGCCAAACTTTTCGATTAAATTCAATTTAGAATCGGCCTTATTTTTACTTGCTCTAATAGTCTTTATAACCTCATCGACAACATCTATCATTTTTATAAGACCCATAACAATGTGTAGACGCTTTGTAGCCTTATTTAATTCAAAATTTGTTCTATTTGTAATTACCTCTTTTTGATGAGAGATATAAGCATCTAAGATTGGTAATACTCCTAATCTCATAGGGCGTCTATTACAAATAGAGACCATATTATAATTTAAATTAATTTGTAAGTCTGTGTTCTTTAAAAGATAAGTTATAATAGCATTTTCATTAGCACCTTTTTTTAGATCAACAGCTATTCTTAAGCCATCACGACCTGATTCATCTCTAATCTCTAGAACATCGGGAATCTTGCCATCTATTCTTAACTGTTCCATTTTCTCAACAGTTTTTGATTTAAAGGTATCATAAGGTATTTCGGTTATAACGATCCTCTTTTGATCATTTCCCATGTCTTCAAATTCATATTTAGATCTAACTATAACAGTCCCACTACCAGTTAAAAAAGCCTCTCTTATGCCATCCTTTCCTTGGACTACTCCCCCAGTAGGAAAATCAGGTCCAGGCATAATTTCTAAAAGATCATCAACTGTCATATTGGGGTTATCAATTCTAGCGATTGTGGCATTAACCACCTCATTTAAATTATGAGTTGGTATATAAGTAGCATAACCAGAAGATATACCCATAGCTCCATTAACCAATAAATTTGGAAATTTAGCTGGTAAAACAGTTGGTTCAACCTCTTCCTCATCAAAGTTAGGAATAAATGGGACAGTATTTTTATCTATATCCTGTAAAAGATATTCAGCATTTTTGCTCATTCTTGTCTCTGTATAACGCATAGCAGCAGGTCCATCACCATCAATTGAACCATTATTACCATGCATATCAATTAAAGTAACACCCATCTTGAAGCTTTGGCTCATTCTAACCATAGCCTCATAAATGGAAGAATCACCATGAGGATGGTATTTACCCATAACCTCACCTACGATACGAGCAGACTTTTTATAAGGAGCATTAGATGTAACCTTAAGTTCATTCATTCCATATAATATACGACGCTGAACAGGCTTTAATCCATCTCTTATATCAGGGATAGCACGTTCTTGAATAATATATTTAGAATACCTTCCGAAGCGATCACCAATAACCTCTTCTAATTTTCTTTCTTGAAATTTTTCATTTAGGAAAATATCAAGCTTTTGCTTTAAAGTTTTATTAGCCATTCTAGATATCCTCCTCTTCTAACGTAAAAGAAACATGTTGGTCTAGCCAATCACGACGACGATTAGCATTATTTCCCATTAATACCTCAATTTGAGATTCTGCATCAGCTAAATCATCAATATGAACCTGTATCAAGCTTCTTGTTTCAGGATTCATAGTGGTTTCCCATAGCTGCTCAGCGTTCATTTCACCAAGTCCTTTATAGCGTTGGACTATGGTTGGGACCTTGCAGTCATTTAAGATTTTTTCCTTTTCTTCATTGCTCCAAGCATAAACAATTTCTTCTTTTTTGCCTCGTTTAGTAATTTTAAATAGTGGTGGCAAAGCAATATATACTCTTCCATCTTCAATTAAAGGACGCATATATCTAAAAAAGAATGTCAAAAGTAAGACTTGAATATGAGCACCATCATCATCGGCATCGGTCATTATAATAATTTTCTTATAATTACACTTTTTGATATCAAATGATTCGCCATAATCAGCTCCAATAGTGTATATCATAGTAGCAATCTCTTCATTTTTTAATGCTGAATCAGCTGTTGCTTTCTCTGTATTTAAAACCTTTCCACGTAACGGTAATATCGCCTGATAACGACGATCTCTTCCTTGCTTTGCACTTCCACCGGCTGAATCTCCCTCTACTAGATACAATTCATTTATTTCTTTATTTTTCTCACTAGTTGGTGATAACTTACCGGATATATTTTTTTCACCTTTATCCTTTTTGTCCATACGAGCTTGCTCTCGTGCCTTACGAGCAGCAGCTCTAGATTCAGCCTCCTTTAAGGCTTTTTTGACAATTCTTTCTGTTAAATCCTTATTTTCAATTAAGTAATAAGACAATTTTTCATATAAAATACTATCAACAGCAGTCTTTGCAGATGGAGTACCTAGTTTTCCTTTTGTTTGACCTTCAAATTCAAGTAATTTTTCTCCAATTCTAACAGATACAACCGCAACCATACCAGTTCTAATATCTGTTCCTTCCAAATTTTGATTAGCCTTTATCAAATTAAACTTATGAGCATAATCATTAAATGCTCTAGTTAGGGCTGTTTTAAAGCCCGTTTCATGACTTCCACCATCGGTAGTTTTAACATTATTTACAAAAGAAACAATAGTTTCAGAGTATGAATCTAAAAACTGTAGGGCAACCTCTACTTCAATTTCATCATTCTCATCATTTAACTTATAAACGCCCTCAAAATATGCAACACTGTGAACTGGTTTTTTTCCTTGAGTTAAAAAATTAACATATTCAGAAATACCATTTTCATATAAAAAGCTTTCAGATTTATTGGTTCTTTTATCCTTTAAAACCATTTTCAAGTTTTTAATTAAAAAAGCACTCTCTCTAATCCTTGTTTTAATAGTGTCATAAGAATACATTGTAGTAGTAAAAATAGATGGATCTGGCTTAAAAGTAACTGTAGTACCAGTTCTTTTAGTATCGCCTAAAACCTCTAATTTTGAAACCTTAGTACCACCATTATCAAATCTCATACGATGAATTTTTCCATCTCTATAGGATGTAACTATCATATAGCTTGATAAAGCATTAACGACTGAGGCACCAACGCCATGTAATCCACCAGTAGTTTTATAGCCATTGCCACCGAATTTACCGCCGGCATTTAATTTAGTATAAATTATTTCCATAGTGTTTTTGCCAGTTGAATGCTTACCACAAGGAACACCACGGCCATTATCTTCAACAGTTATTGAATTATCTTCATTAATAGTAATTGTTATTTCTCGACCAAATCCTGCTAAGGCCTCATCAATGGCATTATCGACAATCTCCCAAACTAAATGATGAAGCCCCCTTTCATCAGTAGAGCCTATATACATACCAGGACGTTTTCTAACATGTTCTAATCCTTCTAATACTGTTATCGAATCGTCATTATATGTGTTTTTTTGCATCCAAATCACCAAACCTTTAACATTATTATCATACCATAAAATGACATGATGCACAAGAATTCAATTTTTTTTAATTGTTTAAGCAACCTTTATTTACATATTTATACTTTAATTATATAATATATGTGTTTGAAGGAGGGAGCACTAGCTGCAAATATTATGCTATTAACTACATTAGCTCAAGACGCGATTATCGCTAGTTTATTAATTATTTTATCTTACATAGTAGGTTCTATACCTTTTGGAATAGTAATTGGCAAAGGAATTTGTAAAATCGATATCCGTGAACACGGAAGCAAAAATATCGGCACAACTAATGCCATAAGAGTTTTAGGTAAAAAAGTTGGATTTTTAGTCTTTTTCTGTGATGTTTTTAAAGGTATGTTTGTAATTTTAATTATCAAATTACTACAATACTTTAGTATTTGGCAAACACCATGTGATGTATTCTTTTATGGTGCTGCAGCAATAATTGGTCATTGCTTTTCAATATTCTTAAAATTCAAAGGTGGAAAGGCTGTAGCCACATCATTAGGTGTCGTTTTAGTCTTAACACCAATCCCTGCAATAGCTTGTCTTGTAATATTTTTAATTATTTTATATTCAACTGGCTATGTATCTTTAGCTTCTACAGGAGCAACTATTACTGTTATTGCAACAACATGGATTTTATATGGTTTTGGAGTAGATCCTACAAATTTCTTAAATTACTTTATTGCTAAACCAAGCTTATTGGTATCAGTACTTTATTCTATATTAAGCTTGTTAATTATCTTTAAGCATTTTAAAAATTATAAAAGACTACTTAATCATACTGAAAGTAATTTTAAAAAGAAAAAACAAAAAATGAATGTAGAATAGACTACATCCAATAATTAAAGGTCAATCTAAGATTGATCTTTTTTTTCACTATAATGCTTTAAAGCCTCAGCAAATCTTTGATAATGTATAATTTCTCTTTGTCTTAAAAAAGATAATGGAGCTAATATTTCCTCATTATCAGTTAAATCCATTAAATGCTCATATACAGCTCTAGCCTTCTCTTCTGCTGCCATATCCTCAGTTAAATCGGCTATAACATCACCACTAGAAGCTAAATATGAAACTGTAAAAGGATTATTTCCAGTATCTTGAGGATAAATTCCTAATTTATGATCAGCATACATACCTTCTAGGTTTAATTTTTTAAATTCCTCTTGAGACAATCCCTTAGTTAGTCCCTTTATCATAGCAACTAATATTTCAACATGAGCCATTTCCTCAGTTGCAATTTCAACCAATAGATTTCTTCCTACCTCATCAGGCATTGTCGGAGCCTGCATAAAGTATCTAATACATGCTCCTAATTCTCCAGCATAACCACCTATTTGAGTAATTAGTATACTTGCAAATTTTAAATCTGGTTTACTGATGCGAACAGGAAACTCTAAATATTTTTTATATTCCCACATATTTTTCACTCCATGGCATTGCTAAATCAAAATATCCATTTAAAACCTCACTTGAAGAGGTAATAGCTGTATATTTTGTTTCAATGAAATCACAAATTTTTTGTTTTTGAGCATTAATTTTTTTCAATGTTTCAAAAGCCTCATTACAGTTAGGATGAGTAGCTATATATAAAGCTAGTTCAACTGATGCAAAGGTATATACTTGTAACATATATATAGCTCTATTATAATCATTATCAAATTTAAGACTAGTTACTTTATATTTATAGGGACTATATAGGTTTTCCCATAAAGAGCCCTTAAAAAAACCATTTTCTATATCATTATCAAGAATAAAGGACTGAGAATTAATATTTAATGTATTAATATAAATCACTCCCATTTTTAATATATGTTTTGTTATGACTGCATCTTAGGCCAATTTAATATTTAAAAAAATAAAAAAGTAATAACTGAAACTAGTTATTACCAAAATCATTATAAGGATTTTATAAGGCATAAGGTATCTTGAGGATTCTTTGAAGCATTAACCTTTTCCTTTTTATCTACTATATAACCGTTTTCATCAATTACAAATGTAGTTCTTACAACACCCATATATTTTCTACCATACATAGATTTTTCTTGATAAACGCCATATTTATTAATTGCTTCTAAATTTTCATCACTTAGTAATATAAAAGGGAAAGCATATTTATCACTAAATTTTTTATGAGAATTTATACTATCCTTAGAAATACCTATAATTACACAATTTTCATTTTTAAAATCATCATATAATCTTTTAAACTCTAAGGCCTGATTTGTACAGCCTGAGGTATTATCCTTAGGATAAAAATACAATACTACCTTTTTACCTAAATAATCACTTAGCTTATGATAAATACCATCGCTATCAGGTAAATTAAAATCAAATGCTTTTTCTAAATTCATAATAACTCCTCTCTAGTTTAATATAACATAAATAAAAACTTTTGGCCATTAATTTAAATAAAAAAAGACCATAAGGTCTTTACAGAGTGATGACAAAAGACGCTTTTTATAGGTGTCTTTTTCATTTATATGGATAA
>ERZ1643246.1591-NODE-1591-length-24345-cov-6.869000_pt1 | contig 24345 bp, 23 predicted proteins | sample MGYA00579265_ERZ1643246 | MGnify/ENA primary metagenome ERZ1643246 (study PRJEB29033, sample SAMEA4952261) | chicken gut metagenome | biome: Broiler Chicken; feature: Gastrointestinal Tract; material: Caecum | place: Ireland | collected 2018 | study: Broiler...
GTGCCAACAGGGATCTCTGGCTCCTGATCATGAGCATCCTCGCGATCCTGACCCTGCCCCTTACCCTGATGGAATATTTCTATACAAAGGAAAGGATCACGGCAGAGGGCGGCGAGACAGCGGAGGTCCGGCCTATCCGGGAAGAATTGAAAGCTGTGCTCCATGACAGGTACTGGGTCATCCTCTTTGCGTATCTTATCCTCTATACGCTGGGGACGAATTTTAAAAATGCATCGCTTGTCTATTACTGCAATTACGTGCTGGGTACATACAATGACGGCATCACCCAGACTATGCTCTCGGTGATCGGCGGGCTTCCCATGGGGATCGGGATCTTTGCCGTGTGGCCGCTGGCGAAGAAGTTCGGGAAACGGAATGTGACGATGGCAGGTTTTATCCTCTATGCCATCGGCAGCCTGATCTGCTTTCTGGCGCCGCGGAGCATGGGGGTCGTGCTGACCGGGCAGTTTATCAAGAATATCGGCGGCCTGCCGTCTGCCTATGTGTTTATGGCACTCTTTGCGGATGTGCTGGATCATATTGAGTGGAAATACGGGTTCCGCTGCGACGGGATCTCCACATCCGTCAATACCATAATCGCCACAGTCTGTGTGGGGATCAGTGCAGGGATCCTGAATCTCTGCCTGTCCCTGTCCGGATATATTGCCCCGGAATACGACGCTCTTACAAATACTACGGTAGGATTTGTGCAGAATGCTGCCACGCAGAATGTGTTTATTTTCTTTTTCGTAGGGCTGGAAGTTATCACAGCAGTGCTCATGGTCATCCTTCTGAAATTTTTAAATGTTGAGAAAGACATCGAAAGAGAGCAGGCGGAGATCAGGGCAAGGAAAGAGAACGGAGGGAAATGATGAGAGCAGTAAATCTGAAGACAGAATATCTGAAAGATCCGATGGGGATCGATATTGTACATCCGAGGCTGTTCTGGAACTGCGGGGGCGGGACCGCGCAGACGGCGTATCAGATCGTATGCAGGGATGACAGCGGCCGGATCCTGTGGGATACAGGGAAGGTGTCAGGAAGCAGCATGAGGGCTGTCTATTCCGGCAGTCCGCTGAAAAGCCGTACCCGTGTGCTCTGGAAGGTATGCCTGTGGGATGAGACGGACAGTCAGGGCGGATGGTCTGATGAGGCTTCGTTTGAGATCGGCCTTCTGTCCCCTTCGGATTGGAAGGCATCCTGGATCACCGGGGATTATAAGGCGGATCCGAAGAAAAGATATCCGGCAGACTGCTTCCGGAAACGCTTTGCATGCAGAGGCGCAGTGAAAGCCAGGCTCTACGCCTCTGCATGCGGAGTATATGAGGGCTGTATAAATGGCAGGAAGGCAGGAAATTTTGTCCTTGCCCCGGGAGTCACGGACTATAAGAAGCGCATCCAGTACCAGACGTATGATGTGACGGAACTGCTGAAAGACGGAGAAAATGAGCTGACTTTCCAGCTGGCGGACGGCTGGTACAGGGGAAGCACAGGCGCATGGGGCCTGCGGAACCAGTACGGCACAGAAACAAAACTGCTGGCGCAGCTTGAGCTGACCTTCCCGGACGGATCCGGGGAGACTATTGCATCAGACGGAAGCTGGGAATGGTCTTCTGACGGGCCCATCCGGTTTGCGGACAACAAGGACGGGGAGATCGTGGATGCAGGCAGAGAGCCTTCTTATTCCGGAAAGGCGAGAGTGACGTCCTGCGGCGTGGTCCCGTCTGCTTCGGACAATGTGCCGGTCACGGAGCATGAGCAGTTCACCCCGGTCCGGACAAAGACGCCATCTGGAAAACTTCTTCTTGATTTCGGGCAGAATATGGCAGGTTATATCCGTTTTTCCTTCCGGGCGGAGCGGACCGGGAAAATGATCCTGAGATTCGGGGAGATGCTGGACGAAAATGGCGAACTGACACAGAAAAATATCCAGTGCAGCAGCAAAAAGAAGACAACGCCTCTTCAGAGGATCATATACAGATGCAGAAAAGGGTTCAATGCGTACAAAACCAGATTTGCTGTGTTCGGGTTCCGCTACAGTGAGGTCAGTGCGGACGATCTTTCGGATCTGGAAGATGCGGAGTTCACTGCTGTGGCTGTTTACTCGGATCTGCGGCGGACGGGATTTTTCAAAAGCTCAAACGCCCTGCTCGATCAGTTCGTGGAGAGCACGGTCTGGTCGGCCAGGAGCAATTTCCTGGATATCCCGACAGACTGTCCGACCCGGGAGAGGCACGGCTGGACAGGCGACGCCCAGATCTTCTTTGACACAGCGGGATGGCTGTTTGACTGCGCTTCGTTTTTCAGAAAATACGTGCAGGATATGTACGACTGGCAGAGAAAGGACGGATGCCTCCCTCAGATCGTCCCGGAGGGCGGAGTGGATTTCTATATGGATGCCATGAACGGATCCGTGGGGTGGGCGGACGCAGGTGTCCTGATCCCTTATCGGTTCTGGAAGAGGTACGGGGACCGCTCCATCCTGGAGAAATATTATAAGGGGATGAAGAAGTATGCCCGGTTCATGATGAAGCGCTGCGGGAAGCATACTCTTCTGTCGAAGCCTCTGCGGATCCCGCACGGGTACAGGAAGTACGCGGTCAATGCGGGGCAGTCCTACGGCGAGTGGGCGGAGCCCGCGGACGTCCATCCGAATAAATGGACGGACATGGTACTGCCGCACCCGGAGGTATCTACCGCATATACCAGTTTTGTCATGGGACACATGGCGGAGATCGCGGCGGAGCTGGGGGAAGAGGCGGATCATGATCTTTACAGGGAGTATGCGCGGCAGGTGCGCAGATCCTATCAGGCGATCCGCAGCCTGCCTGAGTTCACACTGGATACGGACCGGCAGGCAATGCTGGTGCGTCCTCTGTATATGGGACTTCTGGATACGGAAGGCAGGAAATATGCGCAGGAGCGCCTGGTGAAGGCGCTGGATCATTACGGATGGAGGCTGGGGACGGGATTCCTCTCTACTTCGCTGATCCTGGATGTGCTCTCGGAGATTGATATCGGATATGCCTACCGTCTGCTGGAAAACGAAGAGATGCCAGGCTGGCTCTTCATGCCGAAGCACGGCGCCACGACCATCTGGGAGTCGTGGGAGGGGACAGAGGCGCAGAACGGGATCGCGTCCCTGAACCATTATTCCAAGGGAGCAGTGTGCGCGTGGCTGTTTGAGACCATGTGCGGGATCCGGATCGACGGGGAGAACCACTTCCTGCTCAGTCCGAAGCCGGGCGGCAGCTTTACCTATGCGGGCGCATCCTACGACAGTATATACGGAACTGTAGCCTGCCGGTGGGAGCGCAGTGATGCGGGTGTGAGATATACGGCCGAGATACCGCCGAATACGTCTGCCCGTGTCGAACTTCCGGGGATGGAACCATTTGAGGTAAAGGCGGGAAAATATGAGTGGATGGCGGAGACTGAGAAAATGACTCAGAAAAAATAGCTGCAAAGTGACAAAATCACTGTTCTATCCATATGAAATATGATATCCTCTCCTCACAGGCATGAGACTATAATGGAGAATGACATGCCGGAATAAGCAGTGCGTGAGGAAAAGGAGAATTCGCATATGGGATTTACGATCGAGACGGGAATATCAGCAGTTACTGTTTTCATACAGGGGCTTTTAAGCTTCTTTTCGCCCTGTGTGCTGCCGCTGGTGCCGCTGTACCTCGGGTACCTGGCAGGCGGGCTGAACGTGGGGACGGGCGGCGGCGCCGTCCAGGCCGGAGACCCTGGGGCAGGTCCTGCCGGGCCGGGGAAGAGAGAACGCCTGAAGCTGTTTATCCGCGTGCTGTTTTTTACGCTCGGGATCAGCGGAGCGTTCTTCGTGCTGGGGATGGGCGCGTCGGCGGCGGGCAGCTTCTTCAATGACAACCGGATGCTCTTCGCCCGCATCGGAGGAGTGCTCGTCATCCTGTTCGGGCTGTACCAGCTGGGCGTCTTCGGGAGCTCAAAAGTCCTCGGCTCGGAACACCGGCTCCCGCTCAGGCTGGAGAAGATGACAATGTCCCCGGTAACGGCACTGATCATGGGTTTCGCTTTCAGCTTCGCCTGGACTCCCTGTGTAGGTCCGGCCCTGACCAGTGTGCTCCTGATGGCCGGGAGCGCGGAGACCGGGGCAAAGGGATTCCTGCTGATCGGAGTATATACGCTCGGCTTTATCCTGCCCTTCCTGGCGGCAGGGATATTCACGGCAGGCCTTCTGGCATGGTTTAAGAAACATATGAAGATCGTCAGGTATACGGTAAAAGTGGGCGGCGTGCTCATGATCCTGATGGGGCTTCTGATGTTTACGGGGAAAATGAATGACATTACAGGATATCTGTCTTCTGTGTCACAGAGCAGTACCGGGACAGATGCCGATGACAGTGACAGCGGAAAAGAAGATCCCGCAGACGGTGAAGGCGGCGGGGACGCCCGGGACAGCGGCTCAGAGGATGACGGCGCAGAGGATGACGGCAGTCCAGAGGGCGGAAGCAGCGCTCAGGACGGCGGGGACACCGCGGACAGCGATGACGGGGCGGATGCGGATCAGACAGTCCGGGCGTATGAGTTTGAGATGGAAGACCAGTTCGGGAATGTGCACAGGCTGGATGACTACAAAGGGAAGGTCATATTCCTGAATTTCTGGGCGACGTGGTGCGGACCGTGCAGGAATGAGATGCCCGAGATCCAGAAGCTGTATGAGGAATATGCAGCCCAGGGGGAGAATGCCGAAGTCGCTGTCATCGGAGTGGCAGGCCCCGGCATGGGCGGAGAAGGCTCAAGAGAAGAGATCACTGCATTTATGGAAGAAAACGGCTATACGTACCCGGTGCTCATGGATGAGACAGGAGAGATGTTCAGCTATTATGGGATCTCAGCATTTCCGACGACGTTCATGATCGACAGAGAGGGAAATGTATACGGATATGTGAGCGGCCAGCTTACGGAGGATATTATGAGGAGCATTATTGACCAGACTTTGGAGGGCGGCGCTTAAAGCCCAGTCCAAAGCAGACGCCCAGGGAGAGGATAGCACCCTGGGCGTCCTGCTTTTTCGCTTCTTCCTGAAACATTACAATGCCTGAAAACGGCGTTTGAAAGCGGGCGGGGCTTGCCGGGGGACGGCTGTCATGGTATGCTTTCAAAGTACAGATAAAAAGGCGGAGGTCATATGGTCACAATAGAGAATCAATGTTTTTCGGTTTCACAGATATGCAGGTCCGGGCAGTGTTTCCGCCTCGATCCGGCAGGAGACGGGAGTTATGAGCTGATTGCAGGAGAACGGTTCCTTAAGATCAGTGCGGACAGCGCAGGGGCATCGGGGAAGACGGTCCTGTACTGCTCCCGGGAAGAGTATGAGTCCTTCTGGAAGGAATATTTTGATATGGATACCAGTTATGAGAAGTATCTGGCAGGGATCGATCCGGAAGATGAGTATCTGCGGGCAGCAGCACAGTTCGGCAGCGGGATCCGCATTTTAAAGCAGGATGTGTGGGAGATGATCATCACTTTTATCCTGTCCCAGCAGAACAATATCCCCAGGATCAAAGGGCTGATCCAGGCAGTCAGCGGGAAATACGGGAAGAAGATCGAGACAGAAGACGGCAGGATGTACAATGCATTTCCCACTCCTGATGAGCTGTCATCGGCTGCGGAAGAAGAACTCCGGGCGCTGAAGCTGGGATACCGCAGCAGGTATATCTGCGGCACAGCGCGTATGATCGCGTCGGGGGAAGTAGATCTGGAACAGGTGAAAAAGATGGATTATCTGACGGCGAGAGCGGAACTGATGAGGCTTCCCGGGATCGGCGGCAAGGTGGCGGACTGCATCCGCCTGTTTGCCCTGCACCATATGAATGCGTTTCCTGTGGACACACATATACAGAAAGTGCTTGATGCGAGGTACAGCGGGAAGTTCCCGTTTGAGAAATACAGGGGATGCGCAGGGGTGATGCAGCAGTACATATTTTATTATGACCTGAACAATAATGGCAAAGGCTGAGTGAAAGGAGAAGAGCAGATGAAGGTACTTGTAGTAGTGGATATGCAGAATGATTTTATCGACGGAGCTCTCGGGACAAAAGAGGCGGAGGCTATCGTGCCGGGCGTTGTGGAGATGATCCGGGGGTTTGACGGGAAGGTGATCGCCACAAGGGATACGCACGGGGAGGATTATCTGGACAGTGAGGAGGGCAGGCATCTGCCGGTGCCGCACTGCATAAAAGGGACAGAAGGCTGGGAGATCCGCCGGGAAGTGATGGAAGCCCTGGATGAAAAACAGGGATGTCTGCTGATAGACAAACCGTCGTTCGGAAGCGTGGAGCTCGGGGAATCTGTAAAAAATCTGGAAGGGGCGGAAGGATCTGTGGAAGAGATCACTCTGGCCGGGCTGTGCACGGATATCTGTGTGATCTCCAATGCCCTTCTCCTGAAAGCATGCTGTCCGGAAGTCCCCATACGGGTGGCGGCATCGTGCTGCGCTGGGGTGACGCCGCAGAGCCACAGCCAGGCGCTGGAAGCGATGAAGGTGTGCCAGATAGAAGTCTTCTGATGTCTGGCGGATTGTAAAAGACAGGACAGAGTGATAAAATACAGACAGTGACAGATTTAAAGGAGGGTTTGCTATGGATAAGAAAGTGTTTCGCAGAGTCAGAAGCAGGGGCTAAAGTATTCGGCGGGGCGGAGGCCGCTTCCGGAGTGGCAGCCCATGCAAAGAAGATCAAAGCGGAAGGAGCTGCATACTGCGACTGCCCGGCGTGTGCTGCTGTAGAGAAGATCCTGGAGAAGAAAGAAGAGATCCTGGCATAAAACATACGGCGGAATGGGACAGAAATACTTGAAATCGATACATTTAAGATTGATACAGGAGATGAGATCATGGAATCAACATTAAAAGATCTGAAAGAGAGAAGGAGCATCCGCGCGTATAAACCGGAGCAGATCAAAGAGGAAGAGCTTCAGAAAATCCTCGAGGCAGGAACTTACGCGCCTACCGGGATGGGGATGCAGTCTCCGAAGATTATTGTAGTGCAGGATAAGGAGACAAGAGATTATCTCTCGAAACTCAATGCCAGAGTGATGGGCGATGAGGAGTCGGATCCGTTTTACGGAGCGCCTACTGTCCTGGTGGTGCTGGCTTCAAAGAAACGCCCCACCTGTGTGGAGGACGGCGCTCTCGTCGTGGGAAATCTGATGAATGCCGCTTACGCAGTGGGAGTGGGCTCCTGCTGGATCCACAGGGCGAGAGAGGTATTTGGCTCTGAAGAGGGAAAGGCGCTTCTTAAGAAATGGGGCGTCGAAGGCGATTATATCGGCGTCGGACACTGCATCCTCGGTTACCCTGCGGATGGCGCAGTTCCTGAGGCAAAGCCGAGGAAAGACGATTACATCGTATACGTGAGGTAAGGAGATGTCAGGGATCATCTGTGTGGGCCTGGGCGGGGCCCTGGGAGCAGTGCTCCGGTATGGGCTCAGCCTGCTTCCTTATAAAGGGGATTTCCCGGTCCTTACCTTTGTGACAAATGTGCTGGGAGCGTTACTGATCGGATGTATCGCAGGCATGGCTGCGAGAAAGGATCTGCCTGCGGACCTGGTCCTTTTCCTTAAGACCGGAGTGTGTGGAGGATTTACGACATTTTCCACATTTTCGCTGGAAGCGTACACCCTGCTCGGGAAAGGACACTATGGGATGGCGTTTACATATATGTGTGCGAGCGTCATCTTCTGCCTTGCCGGTGTTATGGGCGGGATGTACATGGCGGAGAAAATCGGATGAACTGTTACTGCTAATAATTTCTTAAGAATTTTCTGTACCGAAATTTGTGGCGGCAATTACCGAACAATGGTACAATAGGGGGCAGGATGAGTGCCTGTGCGTCAGACAGATACAACAGGAGAAGAGACTGTGCAGGCCAGGAGAAAGGAGACCGGAAAATGGAATCATATATGCAGATGCTCACAGATTGCGCGAAGAAAGCTGCCGTCGAGGCGGCTAAGATGGGAACGGCAGATAAGAACAGAGGGCTGCTTGCAGTTGCGGATGAACTGACCGCGCAGCAGGATATGATACTGGAAGAAAATGCAAAAGACCTGGAAGCGGCGAAGGAGAAAGGAATCAAGCAGTCTCTGATCGACCGGCTCGCCCTCTCTGAGAAACGGATCGCTGATATGGCGGAAGGACTCAGGCAGATCGCAGCCCTGGACGACCCGGTGGGCGAAGTGCTGTATATGAAGACGAGACCCAACGGACTGAGGATCGGGAAAAAGAGAGTCCCCCTGGGTGTGGTCGGGATCATTTATGAGTCCCGCCCCAATGTGACGGCGGATGCCTTCGGACTCTGCTTTAAGACCGGGAATGCTGCGATCCTCCGCGGAGGCAGCGATGCGATCCATTCCAATCAGGCCATCGTGCGCGCCATCAAATCCGGACTGCGCAAGGAAAAACTCTGCCAGGATGTAGTCCTGCTCGTGGAGGATACGAGCCGCGAGGTTGCCGGTGAGATGATGAAGATGCACGGCGGCATTGATGTGCTCATCCCCAGAGGCGGCGCAGGATTGATCGCGAATGTGGTGGAGAACAGCACAGTTCCGGTGATCGAGACGGGTACAGGCAACTGTCATGTCTATGTGGACGCATCGGCAGATATCCGCATGGCGGCAGACATCGTGGAAAATGCAAAGACCCAGAGACTGGGAGTATGCAATGCCTGCGAGTCGCTGGTTGTCCACAGTGAGATCGCGCCGGAAGCCCTTCCACAGATCGTGGAGAGGCTGAAGGCTCATGATGTGGAGATCAGGGGCGACGAGAGGGCAAGGGCGGTCAGTGAAGAGATCATCCCCGCTTCGGAAGAAGACTGGGGGACAGAATATCTGGACGCCATTATTTCAGTGAAGATCGTGGACTCCATTGACGAGGCAATCGCCCATATCAACAAATATAATACCGGACATTCAGAGTCCATTATCACGAATGATTATAACAATGCCCTGAAGTTCCAGGATGAGATCGATGCAGCGGCAGTGTATGTGAACGCATCTACCAGGTTTACGGACGGGTTTGAGTTCGGATTCGGCGCGGAGATCGGGATCAGCACCCAGAAGCTCCACGCGAGAGGGCCCATGGGGCTGGAGGCACTGACAACAACGAAATATGTGATTTTTGGAAACGGTCAGATACGGAAATAGAAGATTTCCCTGTTTACAGTATATTGACTACGAACATTGTATATACTATAATATAAGTACAGAATACTGTACGTGAAAGAGGTGATATCTTTGTTGGCAGTAAATTATACAGAACTTCGCGGGAATATGAAAGAGTGTATGGATAAGGTTTCTGATGACTATGAGACTCTTATCATAACGCGAAAGAAAAACAGGAATATTGTAATGATTTCTGAAGAAACCTATAATAATATGCTTGAAAATATGCATTTGCTTGGAAATGAAGCAAATTACAGGTGGCTGATGGAGTCAAAGAGACAGTTGGAGAACGGGCAGGCGGAAGTCAGGAAATTGATCGAGGTCGAAACGGATGAATAAAATATTTACGGTTAATGGCTGGAAAGATTATATTTACTGGCAGACCGAGGACAGAAGGACTTTGAAGAAAATTAATTCTCTGATTGAAGATATCTGCCGAAATGGAAACTCAGGAATTGGAAAGCCGGAGCCGTTGACCGGAGATCTGTCAGGGTACTGGAGCAGGAGGATCAATGATAAAGACAGACTGGTCTATAAAATAGATGAATATAATGTCTATATATTATCATGCAGATTCCATTATTCTGATAAATAATTATAAAAAAGTTCAGGCGGAGCAACAGAATTTTTTCTGCTGCTCCGCCGAACTTTTTATAAAAATTGCCAGAAGCCTCTATCATCGTCCGCCAGCCAGCCATCTGCGGTATATGTGGTAACCTCCCAGGGCGGAGAATAGGCTCAGGCGCAGCATTCGGAAAACGCATAACCCGACGGATGGACTGTTATCAGAAATATGAAATAAATAGAAAAATACGCTTGCATAATATGCATAAAAGTTGTATTATTATGCAAGCACTCTTACTAAATATTTTCATGAAATGCTTTACTTCCTATTAAATGAGGTATATCATAGGAAACTGTGATACGCATGCTACATGCAGGACAGTAATACCAGAAAGGAAAAAAGACTATGATCAGAGTTGGGATCATCGGGGCTACCGGCTATGCAGGCGGCGAGCTCGTAAGGATATTATCAGGACATAAAGATGCAGAGATCAAATGGTACGGCTCCCGGAGCTATATCGATCAGAAATACGCAGATGTATACAGGAATATGTTTCAGATCGTGGACGCGGTCTGCATGGACGACAATATGGAGGAACTCGCTTCCCAGGTGGACGTGATCTTTACCGCGACGCCTCAGGGGCTGTGCGCCTCCCTTGTAAATGAAGACATCCTCTCAAAGACAAAGATCATAGACTTAAGCGCGGATTTCCGCCTGAAAGATGTAAAGGTCTATGAGGAGTGGTACAAGATCGAGCATAAGGCGCCTCAGTTTATAGAAGAAGCAGTGTACGGCCTGTGCGAGGTGAACCGGGAGAGCGTAAAAGGCGCAAGGCTGGTGGCAAATCCGGGATGCTATACGACCTGTTCCATCCTCACTGCATATCCTCTTGCAAAGGAGGGGATCATCGATATGGATACCCTCATTATTGATGCAAAATCCGGCACATCCGGCGCGGGAAGAGGGGCAAAGGTCCAGAACCTGTTCTGTGAGGTCAATGAGAATATGAAGGCATACGGTGTGGCGTCCCACAGGCACACTCCGGAGATCGAGGAGCAGCTCGGCTATGCTGCGGGGAAACCGGTGGTCTTGAGCTTTACGCCACATCTTGTTCCCATGAACCGGGGCATCCTGGCTACAGAGTATGCAAAGCTGACCAGGGATGTGAGCTGGGAAGATGTAAAGGCAGTGTATGATAAATATTACGGAAACGAAAAATTCATCCGCGTGCTGGACAGGGACGTCTGCCCGGAGACAAAATGGGTAGAGGGCAGCAATTACGTGGACATCGGATTTAAGATCGACCCGCGGACGAACCGCATCATCATGATGGGCGCCATTGACAACCTGGTCAAAGGCGCGGCGGGACAGGCAGTCCAGAACATGAACCTGATGTTCGGCTTAAAGGAGAGCGAGGGGCTGGAGCTCGTGCCCATGTTCCCGTAAAGCGCCGGGCAGCAGGCGGCAGGACCGGCTGTAGAGAGCAGGGCAGCATTGCAGCGATAAAGTCAGAAAAGGAATGGATACTATGATACGAGTGATGACAATAGACGATTATGACGGGGTGTACGCCCTCTGGAAGAAGATCCGCGGGTTCGGCATCCGCAGCATCGATGATTCCCGGGACGGGGTGGACCGTTTCCTGAAGCGCAACCCTACCACCAGCGTGGTCGCAGAAAAGGACGGGAAGATCGTGGGGAGCATCCTCTGCGGGCACGACGGCAGGAGAGGATGCCTGTACCATGTGTGCGTGGATGAGGCGTACCGAAGGCACGGCATCGGCAGGGCGATGGTCGTATTTGCCATGAAGGCGCTCAAAGAGGAGAAGATCAACAAGGTGTCCCTGATCGCGTTTACGAAAAATGATATCGGAAATGCATTCTGGAATACCATTGGCTGGACAGAGCGCCTGGACCTGAATTATTACGATTTCACTCTGAATGAAGAGAATATCACTGCATTTAATGAACAGTAGTGAAAAATGAACAGCAGATATCTGGCAGGCAGATAAAGGAGATGGGCATATGAGCATAAAAATGATCGATGGCGGAGTCACCGCCGCAAAGGGATTTCAGGCGGCAGCCGCGGCTGCGGGCATCAAGTACCAGGGCAGGACGGACATGGCGCTGATCTACAGCGAAAAGCCATGCAAGGCGGCAGGGACATTTACCACGAATGTGGTGAAAGCGGCGCCCGTGAAATGGGACCGGGCTGTGGTGGAGAGCAAAAAGAAGCCCCAGGCAGTGGTGGTCAATTCCGGGATCGCCAATGCGTGCACCGGCGAAGAGGGCATGAGATACTGCCGGGAGACCGCGGATGAGGCGGCTGAGATACTGGGGATCGAGAGGGACAGTGTGCTTGTGGGATCCACCGGGGTCATCGGCATGCAGCTTCCCATGGACAGAGTGCGGGCGGGCATCGCAGTGCTCGCAGCGGCGAAAAAGCCGGATCTGGCGAGCGGCACAGCGGCGGCGCAGGCGATCATGACCACGGATACGAGGAAAAAAGAAGCAGCCGTGACATTTGAGATCGGAGAGAAGACTGTGACCATCGGCGGCATGGCAAAGGGGTCAGGGATGATCCATCCGAATATGTGCACTATGCTCTCCTTTATCACAACGGACGCAAAGATCTCAAAAAAGGCGCTCCAGAAGGCGCTGAGCGAAGATGTGGAAGACACTTATAACATGATCTCCGTGGACGGGGATACTTCCACCAATGACACGGTGCTCCTGCTGGCAAACGGGATGGCGGGCAATGAGAAGATCCGCGTCGGCACCCCGGAGTACGAGACCTTCAAAGAGGCGCTCCACTGTGTCAACGAAACACTGGCAAAGATGATGGCAGGGGACGGCGAGGGGGCGACCGCCCTTTTCGAGGCAAAGATCATCGGGGCAAAGACAAAGGAACAGGCAAAGACGCTGGCAAAATCCATCGTCTGCTCCAACCTGACGAAAACGGCCATCGCGGGCCATGACGCCAACTGGGGACGCATCCTCTGCGCGATGGGATACTCGGGGGCGGAGTTTGACCCGGAGAAGGTAGACCTGTACTTTGAGAGTGCTGCCGGGAAACTGAAGATCATCGAGAATGGCACAGCCACGGATTACAGCGAGGAGAAGGCGACGGAGATCCTCTCCCGGCCGGAGGTGACCGCGGTCGCGGACATCAAAGAAGGAAATGAGGAAGCAGCGGCATGGGGCTGCGACCTGACACACGGATATATTGAGATCAACGCAGATTACAGAAGCTGATCGGCAGGAGGGTATTATGAACGAAAATATGCAGAAATACCTGGACAAGGCACAGGTGCTCATCGAGGCCCTGCCCTATATCCAGCGCTTTAACAGAAAGATCATTGTAGTGAAATACGGCGGCAGCGCCATGGTAGATGAGAGCTTAAAGGAGCGGGTGATCCAGGATGTGACTCTCCTGAAGCTCTGCGGTTTCAAGCCCATCATCGTGCACGGCGGCGGCAAGGAGATCAGCAAGTGGGTCGGAAAGGTCGGCATGGAGCCGAAATTCATCAACGGGCTTCGCGTGACAGATGAGGAGACCATGGAAGTGGCTGAGATGGTGCTTGGCAGGGTGAATAAAAGCCTGGTGCAGCTTGTGGAGAGCCTGGGCGTGCGCGCCATCGGCATCAGCGGAAAAGACGGGGCGCTCCTGAAGGTGGAGAAAAAATATTCTGACGGCCAGGATATCGGATATGTGGGCGAGATCAAAGAAGTGAACGCCCAGATCCTCTATGATCTCCTGGAGAAAGATTTCCTCCCGATCGTCTGCCCGGTAGGACTGGACGACGAGTACAATACATATAATATCAATGCGGACGATGCGGCATGCGCCATCGCCCGCGCCATGAAAGCGGAGAAGCTGGCGTTCCTGACGGATATCGAGGGTGTGTACAAGGATCCGGACGACCCGTCCACCCTGATCTCCGAGCTCGAGGTGGCTGAGGCGAAGAAGCTGATGGCTGACGGCTATATCGGCGGCGGCATGCTGCCCAAGCTCCAGAACTGTATCGACGCCATCGAGAATGGCGTGTCCAGGGTCCATATCCTGGACGGGCGTATCCCCCACTGTCTCCTCCTTGAGATCTTTACGAACAAGGGGATCGGGACAGCCATATTGAACAGTCAGGAAAGCAGGTATTATCATGGTGAATGAAAAGATCAAAGCAGCGGAAGAAAATCTGATCCACGTATACAACCGGTTCCCCATCGCGCTTGACCACGGCGAGGGGATGTACGTGTATGACACAGAGGGAAAAGAGTATCTGGACTTTGCGGCAGGGTTTGCCGTGACAGGGCTGGGATACGATAACAAAGAACTGAATGAGGCGTTAAAGGCGCAGATCGACAAACTGTACCATATATCAAACCTTTACTATCACGAGAGCTGCGGCGAGGCTGCGCGTGAGCTGAACCGGATTTCCGGCATGGACCGGGTATTCTTTACCAACAGCGGGAGCGAGGCGAACGAGGGCGCCCTCAAGGCGGCGAGACGCTACGCGTACACAAAAGGCACAGGCAGGTATGAGTTTATCGCCATGGAGCATTCCTTCCACGGCAGGAGCTTCGGCGCAGTGTCCGTCACAGGGCACGGGCCGTACAGGGAGCCTTTCGAGCCGCTGGTGCCTGGGGTGAAGTTCGCGAAATTTAACGACCTGGACAGTGTGGAGGCGCTTGTCAGCGACAAGACCTGCGCGATCATCCTGGAACCCCTCCAGGGCGAGGGCGGGATCAACCTTGCCACACAGGAATTTATGGAAGGGATCCGCAGGATCTGCGATGAGAATGACATCCTCATGATCTGCGATGAAGTCCAGTGCGGCATGGGGCGTACGGGGACCATGTTCGCATGGCAGGGATTCGGCGTGAAGCCGGACATCCTGACCATGGCAAAGGCGATCGGGAACGGCATCCCTGTGGGCGCATTCGCCATGACAGAGCGGGTGGCGGAATTTTCCCTGAAACCCGGGGACCACGGGGCAACCTACGGCGGGAACCCGCTGGCATGCACCGCGGTAAAGACGGTGATCAAGATTTTTGAGCGGGACGATATCGTGGGGCACGTCAATCAAGTGGCACCGTATCTCACGAAGCGCCTGGACGAGCTTGTGGAAGAGATGGACTGCGTCACAGAGCGCAAAGGCAAGGGACTGATGCAGGGCATCGTGGTCACGAAGCCGCTTGCGGAAGTCAACCGGAAAGCCATCGAAGAAGGGCTTCTGATCATCCAGGCGGAAGGGAATGTATTCCGTTTTGTGCCGCCGCTGATCGTGGAGGAGAAGCACATCGATGAGATGATCGGGAAGATGAAGCGGGCGTTGTCTTAACCAGGAGAGACACACAGCGGCACAGCAATGCAGACACACTGTGGAACAGGACAGGAATAAGAAACCGGCCAGGGGACATACTAAGGGAAAAGCAGGCATAAACTGCATGGAGGTATGGAACATGGCTGGTTTTTTTATTGCCCTGATCTCCGGGGCGCTCATGAGCATACAGGGAGTATTTAACACACAGGTCACAAAGACAACCGGAGTGTGGGTCAGCAACGGCTGGGTGCAGATCACGGCGTTCGCGGTCTGTCTGGCGGCATGGTTTTTTACCGGACGGGACAGCGTCTCTGCCATCGCAAAGGTAGAGCCAAAGTATATGCTGCTGGGCGGGGCGATCGGAGCTGTGATCACATGGACTGTGATCAAGAGCGTTGCGGCGCTGGGACCTGCGAAGTCCGCGCTCCTCATTGTCATCGCCCAGCTCGCGGTATCGTATCTCATCCAGCTCTTCGGGATGTTCGGCATGGACAGAGAGCCGTTCTCCTGGCGGAAACTGGGCGGGCTCCTTGTGGCAGTGATCGGGATCGCGGTATTCCAGTGGGAGTAGGATATGCAGGGGGGTATCGCAGATACAGATATATGTAATAAATCTGTAACAACCTGTTAATACCGTAACAAAGAATTAATTGTCTATTGTAATTTTGATAAAAATTCGTTACAATGTTACTGTCCGGCATAAAAGGGGTATCTCTCCCGGTCTGGGAACTGTGGAGAAAAATATGCATGACAGAATGAAAAAAATGAAGGCAGTATGGCTCCCGATCCTGGCAGCGGCTCTCGTGTCTGCGGGATGTTCCGATAAGGATGGAGAGAGCCTGGAAGAGCTGTCAGTCTCTGCTGAGAGCGAGACGGAAGAAGAGGGAGCTGTCCCGCAGGAAGAACAGGAGCCTGCGGAGACGGTCTATGTCTATGTGTGCGGGGCAGTGAATGCTCCCGGGGTATATGAATTAAAAAAGGACGCCCGTGTATTTGAAGCGATCACTCTCGCCGGCGGCATGACGGCGGAGGCGGCGCCTGAGGCAGTCAGCCAGGCGAGGACCGTGGCGGACGGGGAACAGATCTATGTCCCCACAGTCCGGGAGGTTCAGATGCAGGGCTCCGGGGTTGAAGATATCGTAACCGGAAATGTGGACGTAAGCGGGAAAGTAAATATTAATACAGCCGGAAAAGAGGAACTCATGACCCTGACAGGGATCGGTGAGGCAAAGGCTCAGAGCATCCTGGACTACCGTGAGGAGCACGGTAAGTTCGGGAGCATTGAGGACCTGATGCTGATCGAGGGAATCAAAGAGGGAGTATTTAATAAAATAAAAGAAGACATAACGATATAAGACAGGAGTCAGGTAGTGGAGTATGAGTAAGAAGATATTGGTGGTAGACGATGAAAAACTGATCGTAAAAGGGATCCGGTTCAGCCTGGAGCAGGAAGGCATGGAAGTGGACTGTGCCTATGACGGCGAGGAAGCGCTGGAGTGCGCAAGGAACTGCGAGTATGACCTGGTGCTTTTAGATGTCATGCTGCCGAAACTGGACGGGTTCCAGGTATGCCAGCAGATCAGGGAGTTTTCCGATATGCCGGTCGTGATGCTGACAGCGAAAAGTGAAGATATGGACAAGATCCTGGGGCTGGAGTACGGCGCGGACGACTATATCACCAAGCCGTTCAATATCCTCGAGGTGAAGGCGAGGATCAAGGCGATCATGCGGCGCACTTCGAAGAAGAAGGAGCCTGCGGGAAGCCCGGTGCTCATCAAGGGCAACATGAAGATCGACTGCGAGAGCCGCCGCGTGTTCATCGGGGAGAGGGAGATCAACCTCACGGCAAAAGAATTTGACGTGCTGGAGCTGCTTGCCATGAACCCGAACAAAGTGTACAGCAGGGAAAACCTTTTGAACCTTGTGTGGGGATATGATTATCCGGGAGATGCAAGGACAGTCGATGTGCATATCCGGCGCCTGCGGGAGAAGATCGAGATGAACCCGAGCGAACCGAAATATGTACATACAAAGTGGGGAGTGGGTTATTATTTCCAGGGTTAAATGTCAGTTTACATTCAGAGACAAGATCTTTAAAAATATGCGGTTCCGTTTTATCCTGTTCGCCATGCTGGCAGGGCTCCTGCCATGCCTGGCGGCTCTTTTCGGGATCGTGAAATTCTATGAGTCGCGCGCGGTGGAGCTTCGCACCGCGGAAATCCAGAACCAGTGCACCATACTGTGCAACCAGCTGAATAATTACGGGTATCTGTCAGATACATCCTCTGAGGTCATCAATAGCAGCCTCACCCAGCTGACTAATATTTATAACGGTCGGGTCATGGTCATCGATAAAGACCTCAGGGTGGTCAAGGATACATACAGCCTGGATGAGGGCAAGACGGATGTGTCGGAAAATGTCGTCCGCTGTATGAAAGGCGAGAGGACAAATTTTTATGACAGGACCAACCATTATATCGAGGTGACTTCCCCCATTGTGGAGAGCGGAGGAGAGAAAGTGCTCGGTGTGATGCTTGCCAGTGTGTCCACAGATAATATCGAGACGACAAAGCAGGTGCTGTATACCCACGGCGGAGTGATCGTGGGGATCGCCATGATCCTCCTTGCCATGCTCAGCGTGTTCCTGGCAGACCGGATGGTGCGGCCTATCCACAAGATCACAGGGGCCATCGAAAACGTGACAGAAGGGTACAGCGACGATGTGCTCCATGTGGATACATTTACAGAGACAAGGCAGCTGAGCGAAGCGTTTAATAAAATGCTCGGCAGGCTGAAGATCCTGGACGAGTCCAGGGAAGAGTTCGTATCCAATGTGTCCCATGAGCTGAAGACGCCCATGACTTCCATGAAGGTCCTGGCGGATTCTCTCCTGGAGCAGGACAATGTGCCAGTGGAGATGTACCAGGAGTTCATGCAGGATATCGCGAAGGAGATCGACCGGGAGAACCAGATCATCACAGACCTGCTCTCTCTTGTGAAGATGGACCGGTCAGGCCAGACGATGAACATCCGGACCATGAATATCAATGATCTGCTGGAACAGATCCTGAAACGGTTAAAGCCGATCGCGGAGAAGAAAAATGTAGAGATGGTCATGGAGACCTTCCGGCCTGTGAACGCGGAGATCGATGAGACAAAATTTACCCTTGCCGTATCAAACCTTGTGGAAAATGCCATTAAATATAACCATGAGAATGGATGGGTCCATGTCTCCCTGAATGCGGACCACAAGTATTTTTATGTGAAGGTGGAGGACTCGGGGATCGGGATCCCGGAGCAGGACCAGGCGAATATATTTGAGAGGTTCTACCGGGTGGACAAGTCCCATTCCCGGGAGATCGGCGGGACAGGGCTTGGGCTTGCCATCGCAAGGAATGCGGTCCTCGTGCACCGCGGCTCCATCAAAGTATACAGCAATGAGGGAGAGGGGACTACATTCACAGTCCGGATCCCTCTGATCTACGTGGCAGCATAGGGGGTGTGAGGATGAAGAGGAAAATAAAGCTTTTGGCCGTCTGTCTCTGTATGTCTGCGCTGGCTGTGTCCTGTGGGAAACGCACGGATGTGGGAAAAGAAGATCCGTATATCTACTGTCTGAATGAAGACAGGACGGGGCTTGCAAAGGTTTCTTTTGATTTCCCGGAAGGGGAGGCGGAAGAGGTCGCAGAGGCAGTCCTGGAGGAACTGAAAAAGCCCTCGGAAGAGATCGAGTATACTGCCCCCATCCCCGCAGAGGTGGAAGTCCGGGAGTGCGAATTGAGAGGGAGTATCCTGGATGTGGATTTCAACAGCGCTTATCTTGAAATGGGGGCGCTGGAGGAAAAGCTGGTGAGGGCGGCGGTCGTCCAGTCCCTGGTCCTGATCGACGGGGTCAATGCAGTCTCATTCACTGTGGACGGAGAAATGCTGGAGGACAGCTCAGGGTTCCCTGTGGGGCTGATGAATGAGGACGATTTTGTGGAAAATACCGGCTCATCGCCCACTGCGTATCAGACGGATACCCTGACTCTGTATTTCGCGGATAAAGAAGGGAAGAGGCTCGTCCCGCAGAAAGTCGATGTGAGGTACAGCAGCAATGTATCCCGGGAGAAACTGATCGTGGAGAAGCTCATGCAGGGACCCTCCGGGAGCGGTGTTTATCCGACGGTCAACCCGGATGCCAACCTTTTGAGCGTAACGATCAAGGACGGGATCTGTTACGTGAATTTTGACAGTACGTTTCTTACAGGGGCTTATGACGTGCTGCCGGAAGTGACAGTGTATTCGATCGTGAATTCTCTGGTCGGGGGAACAGAGGCACAGAAAGTGCAGATCACGATCAACGGGGAAACGGATGCAAAGTATATGGAGACAGTGGATCTGTCCCAGCCTCTTGAGGCAAAAGAAGAACTGGTCGCAGCCGAAGAAGAATAAAGATCAATGAAAAAGCGGCCGCTTTGTATGGTATGCGCCCTTTTTGTGGCGGTACAGGCGATAAGAGTGTGTTTTTTCGGCGCGGGGGCAGAGGCTTCCGCGCTGGAGGACGCGCTCAACCAGAGTATGCCTTCAGCCGGGATCACGCTGGAAGGCACTGTATCTAAGATTGAAGAAAAATCAAAAGTGACAGCAGTCTGTCTAAAGGACAATGCTGTATCTGTTTCAGATCAGAATATTCAGGAACCAACCGTCATGGCCTATGTCAGGCCGGAACAGACAGAAAAAAGCGAAGAACATATCCGTATCGGGAACAGGATCCGGATAACCGGGGAGGCCGCTGTGTTTGACAGCGCGCGCAATCCGGGAAATTTCGACCAGCGCGCTTACTACGCAAGGCAGGGGATCCATGTCCTTGTGTGGGCGGACAAACTGGAAGTGATCTCCCGGGAGACAGACCGGACAGCCCAGTTCCTATCTGAGGTACGCTGCGCGTGGAAGGATATCCTGGTGAAACATCTGGGAGATTACTACGGTGGGACGATGAGCGCTGTCCTTCTGGGGGACAAGGCAGGTCTGGATGCAGAGATGAAGAAGATGTATCAGAAGAACGGGATCGGGCACCTGCTTGCCATATCAGGTGTTCAAACTTTATTCTTGGCATATATGTGGCTTTGAAAAAGCCCGTAAATACGCCGTTTCTGGCAGATCTCTTTCCCTATATTTACATTTATTTTTAGCAATTTTCAGCTTCATTTTTTGCGATTGTCCTTTTGGAGGTTTCGAGGGGGTGGGGGATTTCTTAAATGATTTGGCAAAATAAAGAAATATTATAGCGAAAAAAACATTTAGCGGAAGGGAGAAATACAAAGATGGGAATAGTGGCAATACGTTATTATAATGTATGGTTTTATTTACACTTGCAATCGGAATTAGATGTGGTGAAGTTTTCATATTTATCGAAACGCATAGACGCAGGTGAAAGTTTTAGAATGACAGATATACATAGATGGTGCACTGTACAAAAAATAAAATATAGAACAAAGTTTGTGTATAGAAAGGATTTTTCTGTAATAGCAAATTTGTGGAATTTTTATTCATACATACGTTCGAAAATTGAAATAAATATTTCAGTAAACTATTTTTTGAATGAGATATAGTTATTATCTATTTTCATATTGGAGGACTACTATTTAGCAAAAGGAGAATGTCATAAAATATAAGAAAAATAGATGGCTGAAAGTGTACGGCCAGAGCAACGGATATAACTATAAAGACGTTCCCGCCATCGTACTTAAAGGCAAATGGCTGGAAGCTGCTGGATTCGATATTGAGACAGATCTTATGGTCGAATGTGAAGACGGAAAACTCATCAACAATGCTGTGATAAAAGAGGGACTTTGATGGAAAACAATATATTTTAATTAACAGGTGCAGCCGATTGTGACTGCACCTGATTTATACATTGAAAACGGTTATTGAAGGATTTGATCTATTTCATCTGAAATGCTGATTGTATCCTGAACTATCTGGATGATTCTTTGGTAATGAAGGATATCTGCTTCAGAAAGAGTGGTGTTTTTTCGTCCCTTAATCCATTTCTGAACGATTTGATGTCCTCCTATCCAATATCCCCAAACTTCTGCGGTAACATTAGAGAAGCACTGAGTCTTGTTGATGAAAACTTTATCATTCTTATACTTGATAGCAGTTACAGTATTGTTGCCTGAACCATCAAAGGTGGTATAAGAGTTATATGCAGTCTCGAAGTCCGTATGAAGAGTGATAAGTTTTTTGCCCAGATTAGCCAATTGGAAAAACCTCTTTTTTGAAGTAGGGTATGGGATATATGGAAAATCTCTGCACATAACTTCCTTAAACTCATTTCTGTACTTCCAAGAATTGAGATAAGCATATATGTATCCGGCAAGATCCATAGCAGTGAACGAATCTGCGAATTCCCCATCTCCATCAATAAATTTCAGCCCAAGAGCTTTTTCAATTTTCTTTATCTGGTCAGATGCCATGTTCACATGTCGAGTTTCTTTACCAAATTGTTCAGAGAAAGTAAACACCGGGAATACCTGTGTGGATGTTGTAAAATCTCCAATAAATCTACCTACAACGCAGGTATCCACAACGAGGAAATTACTGTATGGCTTTTGTGGCATTGCATTTCTTGTCAGTACAAATGCAAGGTTTTTGTGCCCAATCATTTCCCTTGAAACTTTATCTCGACAGCATTTTATGAAACCAGAACTATTTCCTGTATAGAAACTGTATCTTAGGTCAAATGGACGCAAAGCTACTTTGAAATAATGACCATTTGCTGGATAATTTTTCTGCAGATCTTTCTGAGCCAAACCAACTCCCCAGTCACGACCATCATTACCCAAATTATACTTAATGCGAGCCGTCTCAGTTTCAAGAGAGATAAAATCCTTAATGATGGAATCAAGAACTTCGAGTGAAGGTTGCAGAACGAGTTTGTCCTTTCCTGTCTGTATACCCTCTAAGTGTGTGCCTAATAATTTTTCAAGGCAGAAACCGGAATAATATTGCTTTGTCTTGTCCTCATTTGTTGGAACGAACATATAGTAGGGGGCAGTTGGACGTAGCAATTCAAAGCCAATATTTTCAATATTGGAATTATTTAACTTGGTATACTTGGAGTCTCTTGAACCGTATAAATCAGTGTAGAAAACCTTTGCAAGTCCTGACTTTTTGCCTCCTTTTTTCACAAAAATGTTAATGCAGACGCCTTGTTGAATGTCAAAGACATTTTCATCCTTGCTTCCATCAGGACTGGTTTCTTGGTGATTACTATTACCATGCAAGTTAATAACGTAGATTTCATCAAAGAAATCGAGCAGTTGCCAACGCATACCACGGAACGTAGGCTTATCAAGATAACCATGAGGATTGATATATGCCAAAATACCAGACCCTCCAGCAGAAATGACGCATTGACCGTATCGAATGAATTTAGTTTCATCTGAATCAATAGAATGTTTTTGTTCCCTGAGTTTCTGCTGTCCACCTGGCTCTGTTTTATAAGGCTCAAGTAGGCTCTCAATCCACGGATTCTTATTTGCACTGGAAACAGCGTATGGAGGATTTCCAAGAACGATATTTATGCCGGTATTCTTTTTTACTTCATTTGCTGAAATGGATTCATATGCAAGTGGATCGTCAAAAAGGTTAAATTGAGGATCGGAATTTCCCGGTTTTTCTAATGAATTAGTAAGATAAACATGCAGTCGTTCGTTACTATCAAATTGGTATCCAGTATCTTTTAGTATCATTGCCAATTTCATATGCGCAACAGCGTAAGGGGCCATCATAAGCTCAAAACCATTCAAACGTGGCAGCAGATGTTCAGGAACGTAAGCATTCCATTCTGCCTGAATTTGCGCCTGTGGCATACTTTTTCTTGCCTCACAGAAATTGGCATATATCTGGAGGATGGTTTGTCGAAGAAAGGTACCTGTACCTGAAGCTGGATCAAGTATTTGAATTGCAGGAACTTCCATCTCATCCTCGACCATAGTTTTAAAATAGCCGTCTCTGCGCTTTTTGCTTTCACGTTTATATTTAATTTTCTTGGTTTCAGTAGATGCAAGACCATCTTGTACATCAAATTTGTACTTCAAAACATCATCTACAGCACGCACTATGAAGTTTACTACTGGCTGTGGGGTATAATAAACCCCTCGCTGTACACGCTGCGTTTTATCATACTCAGACAGGAATTCCTCGTAAAAATGGATTACAGGATCTTCACGACCGCCACCAGTCTGTCTGTTAAAATCAGTGATGATTGAGTCTGTTTTAGTATGCAGAAGCAGATCCACAATATTTCCAACTTCCAGTTCGTCAAAGGAAAGTTTGCTTTTTGCGCTATTAGAACCCAAGCACTCCTGTAACAAACCCTTAAGGAATGGGTTGGTGTTAGGGATGCATTCCACTGCTTCCGAAGCATTAAAGTCCTCTTGGCTCTCATCCATACATCTTGCAGAGAAAAGACCGTAAACGACAGTCTGGGCGTACATATCTGCAAACTGCTGTTCAGTCATGTCATGGACAAGCGTATCTCTAAATTTTTGGAAGAGCAGATGAACATAACCGTTGGAAGTTTCGATTTGTAATGTATTAAGTATGCGGTCACGGATATTTTGAGCCTCTTCCGCAAGTCGGATAGTAAGGGTGTGCGAATCCTGAATCGTCTGACGGTAGCGGGTAGTAAATGCAGATGCCCAAGCTTCGTGCCATGCTGCTGTATCAGAAGGATTGCTCGGCCATGCCAATTTTGCCAAACGCTGTTCAAAAATGTTAATCTGTGTGAAGTCTTCAACAGCAGGTTCGCAGGAAATCATCTTTATCTGAGGTAGACCCTTTTCAGCATCTTCAAAATGGGCAGCACCGATGGTCACCTTATTTCGCTCTCCCCATGTACAGAGGAATAGAAGATCTTTCTTATCCCACACCGCATGGTCGGCATTTCGGCGGGCAGGAATCAAGCCGGAAAGAATTTTCCTCAATGCAGAGACCTCAAAACGGTTGCTCTCGAAATTTACGAAAAAGATACCCCACCGCTGTTCATCTACCAGCGGACGCAGCTGTTTCAGTGATGTGATTTTAGCAAAGGCTTCTTCCTTCAGACCCAAATCGGTAGCATCGAAATCATATGTAATATCATCAATATCATAGTAATCGTCCGGGTCGATTGCCCAACCCAGTTTTTCCGAGAAATAGGCCATCAAAGATTCTATGTCATTTACTTTTCGCAGGTCTTGTGCCATGTTGTACACCTCCT
>ERZ1643246.1592-NODE-1592-length-24325-cov-22.717676_pt1 | contig 24325 bp, 22 predicted proteins | sample MGYA00579265_ERZ1643246 | MGnify/ENA primary metagenome ERZ1643246 (study PRJEB29033, sample SAMEA4952261) | chicken gut metagenome | biome: Broiler Chicken; feature: Gastrointestinal Tract; material: Caecum | place: Ireland | collected 2018 | study: Broiler...
AGGCTTTCATCTCGGCAATTTAATAACCGAGGATTCTCGCTTAGTTTCCTAAAATAGGGATAAGTGATTTTCCTCTTTCTGTAAGGCTATATTCTACCTTAGGTGGTATTTGGGGGTATTCCTTGCGATGAACTAAGCCATCTCTTTCTAACTCCTTTAAGGTAGTACTTAGTGTTTTATATGATATAGATTTTATATATTTCCTAAGCTCGTTAAATCTTAAAATTTTAAATCCCATTAGGGCATAAAGGATAAACATTTTATATTTTCCTTGTATTAACGACATAGTATAATTAAATCCAGTATCCTCAAGCTTTTTTGCCTCATTAATACATTTTAAATTCATTGTTACACTCTCCTTTGTGTAAGTATATCACCTATAGGTGCGTACTTGTTTTTTATTTAAAGTCTTGGTAAGATTATATTATCAAAGGGCTTTAAAGTCAAATAATGATAAATTGAAAGGGGATTTTATTGTGAGTAAAAATTTTGGTTCTAAGCCTTATTTATTTCCTATGCCAACATATATGATAGGTACTTATAATGAGGATAATACACCTGATGTAATGATGATGGCTTGGGGTGGTATTTGTGCAGAGGATATGGTGGCTTTAAATTTAGAAGCTGATCATAAGACAGTGGCAAATTTAAAAAGCAGAAAGGCTTTTACCCTTGCAATCCCAGGAGCTGATACAATAAAGGAGTCAGATTACCTAGGAATAGTTAGTTCTAATAAGGTAGCAAATAAATTTAAAAATAGTGGTCTTTCTTATATGGAAAGCCAATTGGTTGATGCACCTATAATTGTGCAATATCCAGTTACTTTAGAATGTGAAGTTGTCGAGATGCAACAACAACCATATGGCTTAAGAGTGCTAGGAAAAATAGTTAATGTTCGTGCTGATGATAAGGTTTTAGATGCTAATGGTAATATTGATGTTGCTAAAATAAATGCTTTTGTTTTTGATCAAGTCAAATATGGCTATTATAGTATTGGTGAGAAAATTGGTCAAGCATGGCATAGTGGCGCAGATTTATTAAAAAATAAATAATTTGTTATTAAGGAGTTTTACAATGAGCAAAATACTATTAATTAATGGTAGTCCAAAAGAGCATGGATGTACTTATACAGCCTTAAATGAAATTGCTAAAACATTAAAAAAATATAATGTAGATTCTGATATTTTATATCTTGGTAAAAAGCCTATCGCCGGATGTATTGCCTGCTCTAAGTGTGCTAAGAGTGGTTTATGCGTTTTTGATGATATGGTAAATAAAGTTATCTTACATCTTGATGAATATGATGGTATTATTGTGGGCTCACCAGTTTATTATGCTGGTCCAACTGGTCAAGTTTGTGCCTTTTTAGATCGCCTATTTTATTGTAGCGATAAAAAAATGGCTGGTAAATTGGCTGCTGCTGTTGTTTCATGTAGAAGAGGTGGTGCCAGTGCCGCTTTTGATCGCTTGAACAAATATTTTACTATTTGTAATATGATAGTAGTTGGTTCGCAGTATTGGAATCAGGTTCATGGTTTTACACCAGAAGACGTTTTAAAGGATGAAGAGGGATTACAAACTATGCGAACTTTAGCGCTTAATATAGTATGGTTGCTTGAAAATATTAAGGCTGGTAAAGATAATAATATTCCAATGCCTCAATATGAAAAAAGATTAAGAACCCATTTTATAAAATAATAAAATTTAATTCATATTAAAAGCCCCATAAGTTTTACCAAACTTATGGGGCTTACTATTTAGCTATTATCTTTTGATTTTAGAGTTGATAAATTGATTATATAAATTATAATCATCTTCTTCATAAATATTATATTCTAAAGCTATTTCGTAAAAGATTTGATCTACTGTATGTATTTCTATTCCATTTTGTTCAAATATTTTATTATTTACATCGTTAAGTATTTGAAAATACTCATCAGGAGCATTTTCCTTTTTGTCAAGATAGCTATTTACTTTTTCTTCTAAATCATCTAATAATTTTATGTTAACCTTATCTAGGTTATGATCTAAAGCTTCAGATTGAAATTCATTTATATATAGAAGTAAATTTATTGTCTTGGCACATTTTTCCATTTCAATAATGTTATTATCAAACTTATATTCTAAAATAGTTTTTATAAGATGAAATTGATCGTAAATATAATCAAAGCCTGTAGAGAATATTACTTCTTCATCATTTGTTAAGGCTTTTTTATTTACAACCTTATCATAAAGGTAATCTACAACCGCTATAACAGAAGTAAAGCGAGAAATAGTTTTACTTTTATTCTTTACTAAGTTTGAAATTAATTCGTGATTTTCAAATTTCCAATTAGCGTAATCTAAATAAATATCCATATTATCTTGTTTTCATTTGAGGGAATAAAATTACATCACGAATAGAAGTAGACTCAGTTAAGAAGATAATTAATCTATCGATACCAATACCTATTCCTCCACATGGTGGCATACCATATTCAAGAGCCTCTACAAAGTCTACATCCATTTCACTAGCCTCTTGGTTACCATTATCCTTTTCCTTTAATTGTTCTAAAAATCTTTCCTTTTGATCAATTGGGTCGTTCAATTCGGTATAAGCATTAGCAAATTCTTTTCCACCCATAAAAAGTTCAAATCTTTGAACAAATCTTGGATCTTTTGGATCTTTTTTAGTAAGAGGTGATATTTCAATTGGATGTCCACATAAAAATGTTGGTTGAATTAATGTAGCTTCACAGTATTCTTCAAAAAAGGCATTAATAATATGTCCGACAGTAAAGTGTTTTTCCACAGTTATATTATGCTCTTTAGCAATTTGAGTAGCTTCCTCAATGGTATAGTGATTATTTTTAAAATCAACACCTGTTTTTTCTTTGATTATTTCGCACATATCAACTTTTCTAAAAGGCTTAGAAATGTCAATTAGTTCAGAATTTTCATTAAAAGGATTTTTAAATAACTCTTTACCAATAACGTTTGTTGCAGCATAACGAATAACTCCTTCACAAATATCCATCATTGATGATAAGTCACCGTATGCTTGGTATAATTCTACAGTAGTAAATTCAGGATTATGGGTTCTATCCATACCTTCATTTCTAAACAATCTACCGATTTCGTATACACGCTCAAGACCACCAACAATTAAACGCTTTAAGTGAAGTTCAGTTGCAATACGTAAATAAAAGTTTGCATCTAGGGCGTTGTGATGAGTGATGAATGGTCTAGCAGTAGCACCACCTTGAATGTTTTGTAGAACAGGTGTTTCTACCTCTATAAATCCTTCGCCATCAAAATATCTTTGTAAGGCTCTAATAATTTTAGGTCTTAGCATAGCAACTCTTTTGGCATCCTCATTCATGATTAAATCAAGATATCTTCTACGATATCTTTCCTCAACATCTGTTAGACCATGGAATTTTTCAGGAAGAGGACGAAGTGCTTTTGTAAGGTGAGTGTATGTTTCGCACTTAATAGTTATTTCACCACTTTGAGTAACCATTACAGTACCTTTAATGCCGACAATATCGCCTATATCAGCAAGCTTAAATAAATTATAAGCCTCCTCACCAACTACATCCTTACGAATATATATTTGAATATATCCATCACGGTCTTGAATAGAGAAGAATGATGCTTTACCCATTTTTCTAATAAACATTATTCTTCCTGCTACGCTTACTTCAACATTCATAGCCTCAAGCTCTTCATGTGTATATTGCTTATATTTATTTTTAATATCTTGACTTTTGCAAGTTACATTATAAGCTTGTCCGAATGGATCAATTCCTAATTCTCTATATTTTTCTAATTTTGCAATTCTTACAAGCTCTTGTTCAGATCTTTTTTCCATTTTGAATTCCTCCATAATTTTACGAAAGATATTATATCATAGCAAAAGTCAAATTTCAATAAATGGCCTAAAATAGCCAAAGTTATTATAAAAAAAAGACTATGCTAAAATAGTCTTTTTATACCTATTGGCTTTAAATATGGGTATTTGTGATAATAAGATTTCATATAGATTTTACACCTTATATAGTTATATAATGGTGGCATCAATAAAAGCTTAATGTAGTAAAATAAAAATATTTTAAATTTGTCTATATAAGCTTTATAAATGGTATTAGTTTTAGTAATATAGCTATGAAATATTTTATATGAGATAGTATAACCAACAATAAATATTATGTAGTATATATAAATCATTTGAATACTAAATTTATTAGCTATAGATATCCATAAGAAGGCTATAAAACTAAAAAAGATGATATGCTTAATTAGTAGAAGCTTTTTTTGATAAAAGAAAATTGTATCATAGGTGATGTGAGTAAAAGACCCAAGATAAAAGTATAAAGCTAAATAAAGTAATTGCTGTAGTGATTGCATTAGGAGAATAGCCTTTTAAGAAAACTCTTTTTTTCAGCATTTTCCTTATGGTCCTTTTTCTCAATAGAATAAATGTTACCAGATATTTTTAAAGAGGTATTATTGTTATAAACTTCTTTTAGTTCTAAACCGTCACCTTTTATTTCATATAGTGTTGTATCGATTGTTAATATAAATTTTTGTTCATTAAATTCTTTTAAATTTGTAACATTATTTATTTCTAATTCATTTTCAGATAAGATCATTTTCATAATTATCACCCTACTTTAAAATATGAAAAACTTGTAAATAATATGCTAATACCATATAATTAATATGGTGATTAAAATGAAGGATTATGAAAGAAAAGCATATTATCATGAGACTGATCAAATGCAGATTATACATCATGCCAATTATGTTAAATGGCTAGAAGAGGCTAGAATAGATTTTATGGATCAATTAGGCTTTAGTTATTTTGAAATGGAAAAAAGCAATATATTGTCTTTGGTTTTACAAATTGAGCTTAATTATAAAAATCCTGTTAAGTTTAATGATACTGTGTTAATTAAAATTAAAGTAGAAAGTTATAATGGTGTTAAATTAGAATTATCATATGAAATAATAAATAAAGCCACTAATGTTTTATGTGTTAGTGCTAAATCAAAACATTGCTTTATATCAAATGGTAAGGTTGTTAGCTTAAAAAAGCTATTACCTGAATTTCATGAAAAGATGCTTTCATTAATCTAAATTATTTTTATTACTATGATTGATGCATCATCCTTTAATTCATTGTTAGTATTTTGATATAGTTTTTGCAATATATCATTCATAATTTTTTTAGCATCATTGTTAAAATTTATTTCATTTTTTATTTGTAGTTCAGGAACGAAGTCTGATATTCCATCAGACATTAAGATAATGACATCATTTTTAAAAAATTCTAATTCATAGGCTGAATTCATATCATCTAGCTTTAATGGTAAAGCTCTGTTTAGTAGGCTTTGTAACTCATTGTTGTGATAAATATATGATGTTGTTGATCCTAATTTATAAAGATTCATTTTCATATTGGCAGTATTTAGATTTAAAATATCTAAAGTGGCATAAGAATCATAGTCGCATTTTAAATCATAAAAGTTTTCTAAAAGCTTTAAAATTGTTTTTAATGAGAAATGGTAACTAGAAAGATTACTGATAAGTTTAAGAGCTTCACTAGATTCTCTGTAGGCTTTATGACCACTGCCCATTCCATCAGATAGTGCAAAGGTGTATTCTTCATTATAATCTTTTTTAATATAAAAGTTATCTCCACTGATAATATTATTATGTTTAGCGAGGATTTGGCTTTCATACTCTACTTTTACCTTTGGCTTTTTATAAATATAAATGACAGAGTTTTTATTTTCATTTATTACTTTTATATCTAATATTTCGTGAAATGATTTATAGGCTATTTTTAAAAATAATTCCTTGATTATTGGTTTATTGTTTTTTAATATTAATGAAAAATAGATTGTTTTAGAAGCTAGATTGATATCTAGCTTTTCTATTTTATAATTGTAAAAGGTTAAATCTTTAATGAATTTATTATAGCATTTAGCCATTTTAATATTTTGAGCATATAAAAATTCTAATTCATCTGCTAGTGATGTAATGGCATTAAATTGTAATAAAGGTGTTAGAGAAATATTTGAATCATCTATATAAAATTTTATAGCATTTGGGCAACCATAAATATTGTAATTTGGATCACTTATAGCTTGAGATAGAAAGCTATAGCGAATATCCTTTTTATAGCGACATAAACTATCTTTTTTACAATTAGCACAAAAGTTATTTTCTATAGCCTCTATTTGTTGTTTTTTTATTTCTTTAAGAGTATTTAATCTATCATATTCTATATTTAAATTATTTACATATTTATTAAAATCCTTAAATAAATTACTGATATAATCATTTTCAATTGTTATTGGCTTTGTTGTAATTTTTAAAAGTGACATTAAGATTGAGTATATAAGATAAATATAGGATAATGCATATTTAAAATCTAATGATATTATGATTGCTATTGGTACAAACGAGGTTGCTAAAAAGGATGTAAAATCTATATTTATGGTTTTATAGACGGCAAGATAGAGTAATACACCTATAATAAAGAATAGGCTATTATAATAAAGATTTGAAATAATGAATAATTGCATAAATAAAAAGTAAAATAAGATGTTTAAAGGATTATAAAATGTTATGAGTAATAAATATCCTACAAGAATAGTTAGATGAATTAGGTTATCATTTAATGCTATTGTTAGGTGTTTGTTGCCATTTTTATAAAAAACATAGAAGCATTCTATTATGGCATATAATATTAATGAAACTAAGCTAACATATAATGTATCTAAGGTATAGCTTTGATTAATTAATAATATAATATTAGCTGTTAAAATTGATACGGAAAATATTGTTAGGGCATAATATCTATTACGTTTAAAAAACTTATATAAAATAATATGATAAAGATATGCTGCAGCTATAATAATTAAATATATGGGCTGTAAATATAGTGCTAAAATAGCTGGTAATATAGCATAATATTTATTTTCTAAAAATAATATGGAAATTAAAAAAATAATTCCGATAATTTGTATGTCAGGCTTAAAAAATAATAAAGCAGCTATGTAAAAAGTATAACGTATTGCCAAAATAAAATATTTCTTCATAATCTCACCATAAAAATTATAAGTAACTGTAAATAAAAAAGTTGTCGTTTTATTAAAAATAATTTATAATACCTTGTGGTGATATTAATGGACATTATATTAAAGAGCTCTTCACCTAGAAGAAAGGAACTTTTAGAAAAGCTTGGTTATAAATTTCAAATAAAGACTTATGATGTTGATGAGACAATGGATAAAAATAAAACAGCTTATGAAAATGTTAAGGCTCTAGGCTTGAAAAAGGCAATGGTTAATCAGGACCTTGATTATGGCAAGGTATTAATTGGGTGTGATACTATTGTGGTTTTGGATGATGTTATTTATGGTAAGCCTAAGGATGAGAAGGATGCCTTTAGAATGCTAAAGCAATTTAGTGGTAGGTGTCATGAGGTTTTAAGCGGAGTAGGTATTATATATAAAGAAAAAATTTATAATTTTGTGGTAACATCTAAGGTATACTTCAAAGAATTATCAGATGAGGATATTTATTCTTATATTAAAACTAAAGAGTGCTTTGGTAAGGCTGGAAGCTATGCTATTCAAGGTATTGGAAGCAGGCTTATTGATCATTATGAGGGATCACTTACTAATATTATTGGGTTACCTATTGATGAAGTTAGTAAGGTATTAGGTGAATTAAATGAAATGGAAAATTAGAGATGTAGAAATACCAAATCAGTTAGTTTTAGCCCCAATGGCTGGCGTTACAAATGAAGCCTTTAGGATAATATGTAAAGAAATGCATGCTGGGCTTGTAATGGCTGAAATGGTAAGTGATAAAGCGATTGGCTTTAAAAATAGTAAAACAGTTAAGATGACTCGCGTCAATGAGGTTGAGCATCCAATAAGTATGCAGATATTTGGTAGTGATGTAGAATCATTAGTTGAGGCTGCTAAGTTTATTGATAATAATAGTGATGCTGATATTATAGATATTAATATGGGCTGTCCAGTAAATAAGGTTTGTAAAAGAGCTGGGGCTGGAGCCGCCTTATTATTAGAGCCATCAAAAATTTATGAAATTGTAAAAAATGTTGTTTGTAGTGTAAAAAAGCCTGTTACTGTTAAAATTAGAATAGGCTGGGATTTTGACCATATTAACTGCGTTGAGGTTGCTAAGCTAATCCAAAAGGCTGGGGCAAGTGCTATTACGGTTCATGCTAGGACCAGAAGTCAGTTTTATTCTGGTAGTGCTGATTATAAATATATTAAAATGGTTAAGGAAGCAGTCGATATACCAGTTATTGGTAATGGTGATGTAATAGACATACAATCGGCTGTAAAAATGCTTAATGAGACTGGCTGTGATGCTATAGCTATAGCTAGAGGTGCTTTAGGGAATCCTTTTTTATTTAGAGAATTATATGAATATTTTGAGAATAATAGAATTATTTGTAAGCCTACCAACCAAGAAATTTTTGATACTATATCCTATCAATATAGGCTATTAGTAGATCTTAAGGGTGAGCATTTGGCTATGCTAGAGATGCGTTCTCATGTAAGTTGGTATATTAAGGGTATGCCTTCTAGTGCTAAAATAAAAGATTTTTGTAATAAACAAACTGATTTCAATGTTGTTTTACAGACTTTGAAGGAATATTTATTGGGTGAAAGATTTTTGTAAAAAAATAGCGAAAAAAAGGCTTTCAGTTTATTTTGTGTGTTTACGAATAATTAAAAATATGGTAGAATAATTCTTGTGGAAGTATTTGATATAATTCGCTTTAATATGGAAAGCAAGTCTCTACCCTATAACCGCAAATTGTAGGACTATCAAATACTAATTTTTATTTTTAGAGGCTTACTTGGATCGGAGTTTTGTATGAACAAACTAATGATACAAGTGAATATTATTAGACCATTACAAGATATTAATGGCTTTTTAATGATGCAATAAGGACAACACGCCTAAAATGGGTGTTGTTTTTTATTTTTTAAGGAGATTATGATGAAAACAATTGGTATTATTGGCGGTGGCCAGCTTGGAATGATGCTCGCTATAGAAATTCACAAATTGAATCATAGGGCAATTTGTTTAGATCCTAATCCTAAATGCCCAGCCAGCTATGTTTGTGATGAAACAATAGTTAGTGAGTATAATGATATTAATGGTTTGACTATGCTTGGTGAAAAATCAGATATCATCACTTATGAATTTGAAAATGTTAAGGCAGAACCATTAAAATTTATTAAAGATAAATATAATATTTTGCAAGGAATTGAGCCATTGTTTGATTCTCAAAATCGAATTAGAGAGAAGGAAAATGCGATCAAGCATGGTCTTACTCCTCCTAAATTTTTTAGGGTAATGTCTTTAGATGATTTATTAAGTGGTATTAAAATGATAGGCTATCCTTGTGTATATAAAACTACAACTCTAGGTTATGATGGACATGGACAGGTTGTTTTAAAAAGTGAAGAGGATATCAAGAGGGTTGAGCCTTTTTTAAATGGTGAAGGTATTTTAGAGGAATTTATAAAGTATGATTATGAAACCTCAATAATAATGGTTAGAGATAAAAACAGTATAATTTCCTTTCCTATGACAACAAATATTCATAAAAGAGGAATATTAGATTTATGTATAGCCAGTGATGAAAAGAAGATTTTTAAACAGATTGCTATAAAGGCTAAAGATTTTATGATTAGTGCTAATTATTATGGAATATTGACAATAGAATTTTTTGTTAAGGGTGACGATTTTTATTTTAATGAGATGGCTCCTCGTCCTCATAATAGTGGACATTATACTATAGAGGGCTGTAACACAAATCAATATAAGGAATTAGCTAAATTCTTATTACAAATGCCTTTAGAAGAGCCTAAGCTTTTAGGACCGACAGTTATGAAAAATATTTTAGGCTTTGATTATGAAAATATGAAAAAGCTTAAGGATAGTGATAATATTCATATTCATGATTATCATAAGGGTGAAGTTAGAAAGAATCGTAAGATGGCTCATATAACATTTACAAATACAACCATAGAAGAATATGATTTAAAATATAAAAATTTATTTTGTGAGGAAGAACAATGACAAATTATCGAATTTATGTTGAAAAGCTTGCTAAATTTCAAGTTGAGGCTAAATCATTACAGGATGAGTTAAATTTAAATCTTGGTTTAAATTTAAAAAATTTACGTTATATTAATGTTTATGATTTATTTAATTTTTCTAAGGAATTATTAGAAAAAAGTAGATATCAGGTATTTGGAGAAATTGTTACAGATTTAGTTAGTGATGAATTAGATCTAAATAATAAAAAATATATTGCGATTGAATATTTACCTGGACAGTTTGATCAAAGAGCTTCATCAGCTATTGATTGTGTTAAATTAATTGATCCTAATTGTAATATAAATATTAGAAGTGGTAAGATAATTATTTTAGATTATGATATTTCAAATGATGATCTTCTAAAAATTAAAAAGTATTTAATAAATAAAGTAGAAGCTAGAGAAAAGGATTTAAATGTACTAAGTGATTTAGAAACAGCTGAAATTAAGCCTGTTGAGATATTAAATGGCTTTATAAATCTTAAGGATGATGAACTTGAGGATTATTGTCAAAAGTATGGCTTAGCTATGAATAAGGATGATTTAAAATGTGTTGTAGATTATTTTAAGTATGAACAAAGAGATCCTTATGAAACGGAACTTAGAATTTTAGATACCTATTGGTCAGACCATTGTCGTCATACAACATTTAACACAATATTAACAGAAATTAAAATTGACGAGTCATTTATGGCTAATGAGCTTAATGAATCACTTGATTTATATTATAAAATTCGCAAGGATTTAAATAGAGAAAATAAAAAGCTTTGCTTAATGGATTTAGCTTGTATAGGTGCTAGATATCTTAAGAAGATAGGTAAATTAGATGATTTAGAGGAAAGCGAAGAAAACAATGCTTGTTCAATTTTTGTCAATGTCGATGTCGATGGTAAGGATGAAAAATGGTTATTACAATTTAAAAATGAAACTCATAATCATCCAACTGAAATTGAGCCATTTGGTGGTGCTTCAACTTGTTTAGGTGGAGCTATTCGTGATCCGCTATCTGGTAGAAGCTATGTATATCAAGCAATGCGTGTTACTGGTGCAGGTAATATTTATTTAGATGTTAAGGATACTATGGTTGGTAAGCTTCCTCAAAGGATAATATCTACTAAAGCAGCAAGTGGTTACTCATCATATGGTAATCAAATCGGTTTAGCCACTACCCATGTTAGAGAGATATATCATGATAATTATGTAGCTAAAAGACTAGAGGTTGGTGCTGTTGTTGGTGCTGTAAAGTATGATGCGATTAGACGTGAATCACCACAGCCTGGCGATGTAATCTTACTTTTAGGTGGTAGAACTGGTCGTGATGGTATTGGTGGTGCTACTGGCTCATCAAAGGAACATACAACTAAATCAATAGAGGTTTGTTCTTCTGAGGTTCAAAAGGGTAATGCCCCTGAGGAGAGAAAAATTGCTCATTTATTTAGAAGACCAGAGGTTACAAGACTCATTAAGAAATCTAATGATTTTGGTGCTGGTGGTGTATCTGTAGCAATAGGAGAGCTTGCCGATGGATTAGAAATTTTACTTGATAATGTTCCTACTAAATATAGTGGTTTAAACGCAACAGAGTTAGCTATTTCTGAATCTCAAGAGCGTATGGCTGTCGTTATTAGTAAAGATGATGTTTTAGAATTTGAAAAATATTGCCATGAGGAAAATGTTGAAGTTTCTTTTGTGGCAACTGTTACAAGAAGTCCAAGATTAGTAATGTTTTATAAGGGCAGGAAGATAGTTGATATTAAGCGTTCATTTATTGATTCTGCTGGTGCTAATCATTATGCTAAGGCTGTAATTAATTATATTGATGATAAAAATCCATTTATTAAGGAAGAAAAACCTTTAAAGGAAAGAGTTTTACAAACCTTAAGTGATAATAATGTAGTAAGTCAAAAGGGCTTAATTGAGATGTTTGACTCTACTATAGGTAAATCAACTGTATTAATGCCTTTTGGTGGTAAGTATCAAAAGAGTGAAACTCAAGTATCTTGTCAAAAGCTTCCTGTTAAGGATGGTTATACAGATACAGCTAGTGTTATGGCTTTCGGATATAATCCTTATATATCATCTTGGAGTCCATACCATGGAGCTATGTATGCGATAATTGAAGCTATATCTAAGGTTGTTAGTAGTGGTGCTAGATACGATAAGATGAGATTTTCATATCAAGAGTATTTTGAAAGGATGCATAATGAAAGATCATGGGGTAAGCCTTTAGCAAGCTTGCTTGGTGCTTTAAAAATGCAGGTAGAATTTAATTTAGCATCTATTGGTGGTAAGGATTCAATGAGTGGTACCTTCCAAAATATTTCAGTGCCTCCTATGTTGATGGCTTTTGGTATTACTACAGTTAATGCTAATAATGTTATTTCTACTGATTTAAAGAAACCTAATTCTTATCTATATTTAATAAAGCATAATGAGAATAAGAATTATACACCAAATGTTTCACAGCTTAAGGATAATTTTAATTTTGTTTCTGATATGATTGAAAATAAAACTATTATAAGTGCTTATGCTTTAGGCTTTGGTGGTGTTATTGAGGCTATATGTAAGATGGCCTTTGGTAACCAAATTGGTGCTAAAATTTCATATGATGAAAATTTATTAGATGCTTATAATTATGGCTCTATTTTAGTTGAATCTAATAGTAAGCTTGATTATAAGAATGCTATTTATTTAGGTCAAACTAACGATACAGCATATATTGAAATTAATAATGTAGCCTTTAGTCTAAAGGAATTAGAAGAGGCTAATACCGTTAAGTTTACTACAATTTATAAGGATAAGGGAGTTAACCATTGTGATATGATGCCTATGAAGCCTTATAATAAGAAGGTTGATACCTTAAATAATAAGGAAGAGGTAGTGGCATATTTCCCAGTATTCCCAGGTACAAATTGTGATTATGATACTGCTAAGGCTTTTAAGAATGCCGGTGCTACAATCAAAAGTACAGTATTTAAGAATTTAACAAGCGATGATATTTTCTCATCAATTGAGGAAATGGCCAATAATATTGATAATGCCGATATCTTAGTCTTATCTGGAGGTTTTAGTGCTGGTGATGAGCCTGATGGAAGTGGTAAATTTATTGCCAATGTTTTAAATCAAGAAAAGGTAAAAAATGCAATTCATCGTTTAATTGACCGCAAGGGATTAATTCTTGGTATTTGTAATGGCTTCCAGGCTTTAGTTAAATCTGGATTATTACCATATGGTAGATTAGGTATGGTTAGTAAGGATTCACCTACTTTATTTAGAAATGATATTAATCGCCATATCTCACAAATAGTAAAAACTAAAGTTATGACTAATGCATCTCCATGGCTTAGAAGTTATAATGGTGGTGAGATTCATAATATTGCCGTAAGTCATGGTGAAGGAAAATTTGTAGTAAGTAAAGAGATGGCAACAAAGCTATACGAAAATGGTCAAATTGCTTTTGTATATGTTGATGAAAATAATAATGCTACTAGTGAGGCACCATATAATCCTAATGGTTCATCCTATGCGATTGAGGGTATAATATCAAAGGATGGCTTAATTTTAGGTAAGATGGGTCACTCAGAACGTTATGAAAATAATTTGTTTAAAAATATTTATGGCGAAAAGATGCAGGATATTTTTGATAATGCAGTTTCTTATTTTAAAAAATAATAAAGGTAAAGAGGTAAGAGAAAATGGAAAAGAAAGAAATGCTATATGAAGGAAAGGCTAAACAAGTTTTTTTAACAGATGATAAGGATCTTATTATAATGCACTACAAGGATGATGCTACTGCTTATAATGGTATTAAGAAGGCTTCAATCAGTAATAAGGGTGTATTAAATAATAAAATTACAACTATTATCTATAAAAAGCTTAAGGAGGCTGGTATTCCAACTCATTATATTGAAACTCTAAATGATAGAGATCAGCTTTGTAGAAGAGTTCAAATTTTACCACTTGAAGTAATTGTTCGTAATATTATAGCTGGTTCTATGTCTAAAAGATTAGGAATCGAAGAAGGTACAAAGCCTGAAAATACTATTTATGAGCTTTGTTATAAAAATGATGCGTTAGGTGATCCTCTTATTAATGATCATCACGCTGTAGCCTTAAAGGCAGCAACATACGATGAGTTAAAGGTTGTATATGATTTAACTAAGCGTGTTAATGAAGAATTACAAAAAATGTTTAAGGAAGTAGGAGTTATCCTAGTAGATTTTAAGGTTGAGTTTGGAAAAACTAGTGATGGTCAAATTGTTCTAGCTGATGAGATTTCTCCTGATACAGCTCGTTTATGGGATGAAAAAACTAATAAAAAGCTTGATAAAGATAGATTTAGACGTGATTTAGGTGATGTAATTGATGCCTATGAGGAAATATATCGCCGTTTACAATTAATTAAGTAATAAAAAGGAAGATGAAATATGTTTGTTGAGGCAGTTGATAGAGAGCTTCATGAGGAATGTGGCGTCTTTGGCGTTTATGGTGTTGATAACGCTCAAGAGGTTTCTTATTATGGTCTACATTCATTGCAGCATCGTGGTCAAGAGGGCTGTGGAATTGTAAGCTATGATAATGGTAATTTTAAAAGAATAAAGGGACTTGGATTAGTTTCAGAGGTTTTTAATGATACCAATTTAAAAACTCTAAGTGGTAATATGGCTATTGGTCATGTTCGCTACTCAACAGCTGGTGGTGGAGGAATAGAAAATGTTCAGCCATTTCTATTTAACCATCATACTGGTAATTTTGCCCTAGCGCATAATGGTAATTTAGTTAATTCTAACGAATTAAAAAAATATTTAGAGGATAAGGGTAGTATATTTCAATCAACCTCAGATAGTGAGGTTTTAGCCCATTTAATTAGAAAAGATTATGATAGACAAAAGTGGGTTTATGCTATTATGGAAGCCTTACAAATGATTGAAGGTGCTTTCGCTTTCTTAATTATGACTGAGGATAAGATTTATGCTTGCCGTGATAAATATGGTCTTAGACCTTTATCAATTGGTAAATTAAATGGTGGTTATGTTATTTCTAGTGAGACCTGTGCCTTTGAGGTTATCAATGCTCAATTTATAAGAGATGTAGAACCTGGCGAGGTTGTAGTTATAGATAAAAATGGCTTAACAAGCTATGATTATTCTAAGTATAAGCGATACCATATGTGTGCTATGGAATATATTTATTTTTCTCGTCCTGATAGTGATATTGAGGGTAGAAACGTTCATAGCTTCCGCAAGGAAAGTGGTAAAATATTATATAGAGAATGTAAGGTTGATGCTGATATAGTAATAGGCGTTCCTGATTCATCATTATCAGCAGCTATAGGCTATTCTGAGGAAAGTGGCATTCCTTATGAAATGGGATTAATAAAAAATAAATATGTTGGTAGAACCTTTATTCAGCCATCCCAAAGCATGCGAGAAAAGGGCGTAAGAATGAAGCTATCAGCTGTTTCATCGATAGTTAAAGATAAAAGGATTGTTTTAATCGATGATTCTTTAGTTAGAGGAACTACCTGTAAAAGAATAGTGGCTTTGTTAAAAGAGGTTGGAGCTAAAGAGGTTCATGTTAGAATTGCTTCTCCTCAAATTACTAATCCATGTTTTTATGGAGTAGATACATCTACATATGAGGAATTAATTTCCGCTCATAAAAATGTAGAAGAGGTTAGAAAGATTATTGGAGCAGATTCATTATATTTTTTATCAAAAGAAGCTTTATTTGAAGCTGCTAAAAGAGAGGATTTGTGTCTTGCCTGCTTCACAGGACATTATCCAACCGCATTATATCAATCAATAAAAGATGCAAATAAAGATGGAAAGTTTTAGGAGGATATTAAAATGGGATCTAAAGCATATGGATCATCTGGCGTGGATTTAGAGGCTGGATATGAGGTTGTAAGAAGAATAAAAAAGCATGTTGCTTCTACAAATAGAATTGGCTGTATGGGTAATATTGGAGCCTTTGGTGGTATGTTTGATTTATCTTTATTAAACGTTAAGGAACCAATTTTAGTTTCTGGTACTGACGGTGTTGGTACTAAGTTAAAGATTGCCTTTGAAATGGACAAGCATGATACTATCGGTATTGATGCAGTTGCTATGTGTGTTAATGATGTATTAGCACAAGGTGCTGAGCCACTATACTTTTTAGATTATGTCGCTGTAGGTCATAATGAGCCTGAAAAAATTGAAGCTATCGTAAAGGGCGTTAGTGATGGCTGCAAAATGGCTGGCTGTGCTTTAATTGGTGGTGAAACAGCTGAAATGCCTGGTATGTATCAAGATGGCGAGTATGATATTGCTGGTTATACTACAGGTGTTGTTGAAAAGTCAAAGCTTATAGATGGCTCAAAGGTTAAGGTTGGCGATATTTTGGTTGGTATAGCTTCAAGTGGAGTACATTCTAACGGCTTTTCATTAGTAAGAAAAATTATTAAAGACAATAATATTGATCTTCATTCCTATAGTGATGAATTACACGGAATAGTTGGTGATGTTTTATTGACACCTACTAAAATTTATTGTAAGCAGGTATTAGATGTCATTAAAAATGTTGATGTTCACGGTGTAGCTCATATAACAGGTGGAGGCTTTGATGAAAATATTCCAAGAATTTTACAAGAAGGAATGGGTATTGAAATTCATGAGGGCTCTTGGCCAATTTTAGATGTATTTAAATTTTTAGAAAAACATGGCCATATTGACCATAGAGAGATGTTTAATATTTATAATATGGGTATTGGAATGGTTTTAGCTGTTGATAGCAAGGATGTAGAAGAGGTTATTTCAATTCTACATTGTCATGGAGAAAAGGCTTATAATATCGGTGTTATTACTAATAGTGGTATTGTAGATATTAAATAGTATGAAAAGAATTGCGATATTTGCTAGTGGTAGTGGTACAAATTTTGAAGCCTTAGTTTGTGCCTGCGAAAATAAAGCTATAAATGGTCAGGTTGTTTTAATGGTTTGTGATAAGCCCGGTGCCTATGTAATCACTAGGGCTTTAAATCATAATGTCGATATGTTTGTTTTTAATCCTAAGGATTATAAGGGCAAGGCCTTATATGAAAAGGAAATTGTTAATAAGCTTAATGAATATAATATTGATTTAATTTGTTTAGCTGGGTATATGCGCATATGTGGGGAAACATTACTAAATGCCTATTTAGGTAGAATAATAAATATTCACCCAGCCCTATTACCTTCATTTAAAGGAGCACATGGTATTTTAGATGCCTACAATTATGGGGTTAAGGTATTTGGAGTAACTATTCATTATGTTGATAGTGGTGTTGATAGTGGTAAAATTATTGCTCAAAGAGCCTTTGATTATACTGAAGGAGATACCTTAGAGATGGTTGAGCAAAAAATTCATGCTATTGAGCATGAATTATACCCAGAGGTTTTAAAAAAATTATGTGAAGGAGAATAGGTATGAGAAGAGCATTAATTAGTGTTAGTGATAAAACAGGTGTTGTAGAATTTGCTAAAAATCTAATCAGCTGTGGTTTTGAAATTATTGCCACAGGTGGGACAATGAATTTATTAAAATCTAGTGGTGTTGAGGTTATTAATATAGAGGATGTAACAGGTTTTCCAGAAATTTGTGATGGACGTGTTAAGACTCTACACCCTAAGGTTCATGGAGGACTTTTAGCTAGAAGAGATAATTTAAAACATATGAATGAGCTTAAGGAAAACCATATTGAATTAATTGATTTGGTTTGTGTTAATTTATATCCATTTAAACAAACAATTATGCGTAGCGATGTTACGACTGAGCTTGCAATAGAAAACATCGATATTGGTGGACCTTCAATGCTACGTTCAGCTGCTAAAAACTTTCAATCAGTAACTGTTGTTTGTGATCCATTTGATTATGATTTGGTTATCAATGAATTAAAGTCTAACCACGACACTACCTATGAAACTAGATTTAAGCTTTCAGCTAAAGCATTTACTCATACAGCTGAGTATGATTCTATGATTGCAACCTATACGAGAGAAAAGGCTGGATTAAATGAGAAATTATTTATAGAGGCAGATTTAGTTTCAACATTAAGATATGGAGAAAATCCACATCAAAACGCTAAATTTTATGCTTTAGATAAAACATTACCATTTTCCTTAGCTTCTATGCACAAGCTTCATGGTAAGGAATTATCTTATAATAATATTCAAGATGCAAATGCTGCGCTACAAATTGTGGCTGAGTTTGATGAGCCTTTTGTAGTTGGCTTAAAGCATATGAATCCATGTGGAGCTGCCATTGGTAAAGATGTAGTTGAAGCTTGGACTAAGGCTTATAATGCTGATAGTGTAAGTATTTTTGGTGGTATAGTTGCAACTAATCAAACAATTACTAAAGAGGTTGCGTTATTAATGAAGCCAATCTTCTTAGAGGTTATTATAGCTCCAGCCTTTGATAGTGAGGCTATCAAGGTGTTTGAAAAGAAAAAGAATATTCGTCTTATTGAAGTTAATATGACAAAGGATAATCGTAAGACAACTCATATGGTAGCCGTAACAGGTGGTTTATTGGTTCAAGATGCTGATAACTATACAACTACAAAGGTAGTTACTAAGGATATGAATGTAACTAATACTATGCCTACAGATAGAGAAGTTAGTGATATGAATTTCGCTTGGAAAATAGTTAAGCATGTTAAATCAAATGCTATAGTTGTTGTTAAAGATGGTGTAACCTGTGGTGTAGGAGCTGGACAGATGAATCGTATAGGTTCAGCTAAGCTAGCAATTGAACAGGCTCATAGTCTTGGTATAAATGAAGGCTTAGTTTTAGCATCAGATGGCTTTTTCCCATTTGATGATACTGTAAAATATGCAACAGCTAATGGTGTTTGTGCCATTGTTCAGCCTGGTGGAAGTGTAAGAGATGAGGATAGCATCATTGCCGCAAATGAAGCTAAAATACCTATGCTAGTGACTGGTATGCGTCACTTCAAGCACTAATATGGCAAGAGTTTTAGTTGTTGGTGGCGGTGGACGTGAGCATGCTATCGTCCATGCCTTAAGTAAATCAAGTAAGGTTAGTCAAATTTATGCGGCACCTGGTAATGCAGGTATTGCTAAGCTTGCTGTTTGCGTTAATATTAAAGATACAGATGTTGATAATTTAGTTAATTTCGCTAAATATGAAAATATTGATTTAGTTGTTATTGGACCTGAGGCTTCTTTAGCTTTAGGTATTGTAGATAAAATGATAGAGGCTGGAATAAAGGTATTTGGACCTACTAAGGCGGCAAGTCAGATTGAATGTAGTAAAAAGTTTGCAAAAGACTTGATGCTAAAGTATAATATACCTACAGCCAAATATCAATCTTTTGATAAATATGAACAAGCCGTTAGCTATGTAGAGGGTTTATCATTACCTATCGTTTTAAAATACGATGGCTTAGCTGCTGGTAAGGGTGTTGTTATAGCCTATTCAATTGATGAAGCAATTGAAACCTTAAAGGATATGCTATTAGATGATAAATTTGGTCATGGTAAGGTCGTTATAGAGCAATATTTAGAGGGCTTAGAGTTTTCATTCATGTGCCTAGTTGATCATGAACATGTTTACCCTCTTGAAATGGCTCAGGATCATAAACGAGCTTATAATGATGATTTAGGACCAAATACTGGCGGTATGGGTGCTTATTCACCTTTACCATTTATAACTAAGGAAGACTATGACTTTGCTTTAAATGAAATAATGATTAAAACCAGCAAGGCTATGGTAAATGAAGGTATTCCTTTTACGGGAGTTTTATATGGCGGTTTAATGAAAACCAAGGATGGAATCAAGGTTATTGAATTTAATGCAAGATTTGGTGATCCAGAAACTGAGGTTGTATTACCTCGCTTAGAAAGTGATATTTATGATGTCTTTATGGCTATAATTAATCATGAAGAGCCAAAATTAGTATGGGATGATTCTTATACTATTGGTATTGTTTTAGCTACAAAGGGCTACCCAGGACATTATGAAAAGGGTTTTATCATTGAAAATGCTGATTCAGATGATATTTATCATATGGGTACAAAAATAGATGATAATGGTAATCTTGTTACAAATGGTGGACGTGTATTGTTTGCCGTTGGTAAGGGTAAGAGTCTTAAAGAGGCTAATCAAAAGGCTATAGAGCTTGTCAAAGAAATAAAGTGTGATGCTTTATTCTATAGAACTGATATTGGGGCTAAGGCATATAGAAAATAGTAGGTGATATGATGGGAAAGGTAATAAGTGGTAAGGAACTTTCGCTAAAGAAAAGAGCTTACATGAAGAATGAAGTAATTAAACTAGAAAATAAATATGGCCGTAAGCCACATTTAGCTGTTATTTTAATTGGTGATGATCCAGGCTCAGTATCATATGTTAAGGGCAAGGAAAAGGCATGCTTAGAGGTTGGTGTAAAAAATACAACCATAGTAAGGCCTAAGGATATAACTCAAGAGGAATTGCTTAGTATTATTCACGATTTAAATTGTGATCCTTATGTTGATGGTATATTAGTTCAGCTACCACTACCTAGTCATATTAATCAAACATTTATTATAAATTCTATATCACCTGATAAGGATGTAGATGGCTTCCACCCTCAAAATGTGGCAAGTCTTTATCTTAAGCAACCAGGAATTATCCCTTGTACGCCTAAGGGAATTATTGAAGTTTTAGATAGTGAAAATATCGATATAGAGGGAAAAAAAGCCTGTGTTGTTGGTAGAAGTAATATAGTTGGCTTACCTGTTAGTAAGCTTTTACTTGATAAAAATGCAACAGTAACCATTGCTCATAGTAGAACCAAAAATTTAAAAGAGGTAACTAAAAATGCTGATATTTTAATAATAGCAGTTGGTAAGCCTTTATTTATTAAAGAGGATATGGTAAAGCCAGGAGCAGTTGTTATAGATGTTGGTGTTAATAGACATCCTATAACAAATAAGCTTTGTGGTGATGTTGATTTTGATAACATTAAGGATAAGGCTTCCTTCATTACGAAGGTGCCAGGAGGAATTGGACCTATGACCATTTCCTGTTTAATAGAAAATACAATAGAATGCTTTTTAAAGCACGTGGAGGATTAGTATGATTGAACGTTACAGTAGACCCGTAATGCGTAAAATTTGGACTGAAGAAAACAAATTTAATGCCTATTTAAAGGTTGAGACTTTAGCTTGTAGAGCTTGGAGTGAGCTTGGAGTAATTCCTAAAGAGGATGTTGATTTGATTGAAGCAAATGCTAAATTTGATATTCAAAGAATTTATGAAATTGAACAACAAACTAAGCATGATGTTGTGGCCTTCACAAGAGCTGTTAGTGAGTCATTAGGTGAAGAAAGAAAATGGGTGCACTATGGATTGACTTCAACAGATGTTGTAGACACCGCAAATGGCTATTTAATGAAGCAGGCCAATGAAATTCTTTATAAGGACATAACAGATTTTATGGATGTTTTATATAAACAAGCTCTTCGCTTTAAGAATACTCCTTGTATTGGTAGAACTCATGGTATTCATGCGGATATAACCTCTTTTGGCTTAAAATGGGTTTTATGGCATGAGGAAATGAAGAGAAATTTAGAAAGATTTAAGGAAGCAGCTAAGCATATTGAGGCAGGTAAAATGAGTGGTGCTGTAGGAAATTTTGCTAATATACCACCTTTTATTCAAGATTTTGTATGTGAAAAGCTAGGCATTGAATCAGCTAATATATCTACTCAGGTTTTACAAAGAGATCGTCATGCTTATTATATGGCTACTTTGGCTTGTATTGCAGCTTCATTAGAACAAATGGCTTTTGAAATAAGAAATTTACAGCGTACTGAGGTTCATGAACTAGAGGAGGCTTTCTCTAAAGGTCAAAAGGGATCATCAGCTATGCCTCATAAAAGAAATCCAATTTCTTCAGAAAATATTTGTGGCTGTGCAAGAGTAATGCGTGGCTATATGGTTACATTCTATGAAAATGTAGCTTTGTGGCATGAACGTGATATTTCCCACTCTTCTACTGAGCGTATTATTTTACCAGATGCTACAATGCTTTTAGATTATATGCTTAATAGATTTAGAGGTATTTTAGAAAATGTAGTTGTTTATCCACAAACAATGCTTGAAAATATTTATAAGACTAATGGTGTTATATTTGCTCAACGTGTTATGAATGCCCTTATTGAAAAAGGTTTACCTCGCGAGGAGGCTTATGACACAGTTCAGCCAATAGCTATGATTGCTTATAATGAGAAGAAGGATTATCAAACATTATTATTAGATAATGAAAAGGTTATGAAGCATTTAACAACAGAAGAATTAAAATCATGCTTTACATTAGATTATTATTTTAAAAATGTTGACTTTATCTATAATCGTTGTCAAATTGTAGAAAAATAAGGAGTTAGATATGCAAAGCGAAAAAATATTAGTATTAGATTTTGGTGGTCAATATAATCAATTGATTGCCAGAAGAGTAAGAGAGTGCAATGTGTATTGTGAGGTGCATCCTTACAATATGCCAATTGAAAAAATTAAAGAATATAATCCTAAGGGAATAATTTTCACAGGAGGACCTAATAGTGTTTATGGTGATGATTCACCTCTTTGTGATAAAAAAATATTTGATTTAGGATATCCTATTTTAGGTATTTGTTATGGCTGTCAATTTATGGCTTATTCTTTAGGTGGTAATGTTATGCATGCACCAGTATCAGAATATGGTAAGACCTTAACAAATGTTGTAAATGATAGCATTTTATTTAAAAATGTAAATAAAGAAACAATTGTATGGATGAGCCATACAGATTATGTTTCTAAAGCTCCTGAGGGCTTTAAGATTACTGCCTCAACTTCAAAATGTCCTATTGCCGCAATGGAAAATAAAGAAAAGAAGCTTTATGCAGTTCAATTTCATCCAGAGGTAATGCATTCTGTTGAGGGTATGAAGATGCTTAAAAACTTCGTTAATGATGTTTGTCTATGCCATGGAGAATGGAAAATGGCTGATTTTGCTAAAACAACTATCGAAGAAATAAAAAAGAAAGTTGGCTCTGGAAAGGTATTATGTGCCCTATCTGGTGGAGTTGATAGTAGTGTGGCAGCTGTTTTATTATCTAAAGCAGTTGGTGAGCAATTAACCTGTGTTTTTGTAGACCATGGTTTACTACGTAAAAATGAAGGTGACGAGGTTGAAGCTGTATTTGGACCTAATGGTAATTATAAGCTTAATTTCATTAGAGTAAATGCCCAAGAAAGATTTTATAATAAACTAAAAGGTGTTACTGAGCCTGAAAAGAAAAGAAAAATCATTGGCGAGGAATTTATAAGAGTTTTTGAAGAGGAAGCTAAAAAGATTGGAGCCGTTGATTATCTAGTTCAAGGCACAATTTATCCAGATGTTATTGAAAGTGGTCTTGGAAAATCAGCAACAATTAAGTCTCATCATAATGTAGGTGGTCTTCCTTCAGTAGTTAATTTCAAAGAGATAATCGAACCACTTCGCTTATTATTTAAAGATGAGGTTCGTAAGGTTGGTCTAGAACTTGGTATTCCTGATTATCTAGTTTATCGTCAGCCATTCCCAGGTCCTGGTCTTGGTATTCGTATTATTGGCGAGGTAACAGCTGAAAAGGTAAAAATTGTTCAAGATGCTGATTATATCTATCGTGAAGAAATTAAAAAGGCTGGCATCGATAAGGATTTAGGTCAATACTTTGCCGCTTTAACTAATATGCAAAGCGTAGGTGTAATGGGCGATGAAAGAACCTATGATTATGCCATAGCCTTAAGAGCTGTTATGACTTCAGACTTTATGACTGCTGATTGGGCTAGAATTCCATATGATGTAATTGATATTATTTCAAGAAGAATTGTAAATGAGGTTAAAGGTGTTAATAGAGTACTCTTAGATTGTACCTCTAAGCCACCTGCAACAATAGAATTTGAATAGTAGTTAGCTTGCAAGTAAATAAATATTTTAGAGGCTTTTACAAAGTAATGTAGAGGCCTCTTATTTAATAACTGACAGTAAAAATATTGTTTTGTAGGTTATATAAATGTCACAATTGTTTCATAAAAGAAACATCAAATTAAAATTTGGAGATGTAAAATGGAGTTTAGGAAACTAAGCGAGAATCCTCGGTTATTAAATTGCCGAGATGAAAGCCTAT
>ERZ1643246.1594-NODE-1594-length-24297-cov-4.458667_pt1 | contig 24297 bp, 23 predicted proteins | sample MGYA00579265_ERZ1643246 | MGnify/ENA primary metagenome ERZ1643246 (study PRJEB29033, sample SAMEA4952261) | chicken gut metagenome | biome: Broiler Chicken; feature: Gastrointestinal Tract; material: Caecum | place: Ireland | collected 2018 | study: Broiler...
CTCAAGATTTTTGCCGCTGATGGTGATATTCATAACATCAACCCCTTTGCTATAGATTTTACAGGGGCTTACCGCCTGTAAGTAGTTTTATTATACCAATGAAGGCGGTGAAATGCAATCCTTGGCCCTGTTTTACTCCACGCTCTTCAGAGATTCGATCATATCGATCTTCTTCAGATTCCGGTACATGACCAGGTTGACCAGCACGGAGAAAACCAGGGTGATGACGCCGCTCAGAAAATAGCTGAATAAACGGATCTGGCGTCCGAACATCATCATATCCACCTCCACCGTCTGGATGGTAAAGCGATGCAGGATCATTCCCATAAAGCCTCCCGCCACAATTCCGATGAGAGTCAGGATGACGTTCTCCCGGTACACGTACATGGCCACTTCCGTATCATAGAAGCCCAGCACCTTCAGGGTCGCCAGCTCTCTCCGCCGCTCCGTGATGTTGATATTGTTCAGGTTGTACAGGACCACAAACGCCAGCAGGCCCGCCGAGAGGATCAGCACATAGATGACGATATTCAGGCTCCGCAGCATATCATGGATCTGCTGTTCCAGCTCTGTCACAAAGGAAACGCCGGTGCAGCCCGCCTGTTCCATCATGGCATTGCCCAGGGCCTGCTCTGCCTCCGCAGAGTTATCCTCATAGTTTATCTGCAGCTGGTTGTAGGAAGGTGCCTCGCCGAAGGACTCCTCGTACTGCCCGGGGGAAAGGAACAGATAGTGCATCACATAGTTTTCCACGATCTCGGTCACGGGAATCTCCGCTGTCTCTCCGTCCAGATCCACCGTCACGCTGTCCCCCACAGACACGCCCAGCATTTTTGCAGTTTTTTCCGAGATCGCGGCGCCGCTCTCCGGGTATGCATACGTTTTTCCCGATACCCGGTCTTTCAGGGTCACAAAATCGGCTGCCCTTTCCGTATTCTCCGGGACATAAAGCTGCGCGTCGATGGTCTGATCTCCGTACTGCAGCTCTACTCCCTGGAGGGAGAGCTGCAGCGCCTCTGTGACACCTTCATACGTTTCCGCAAAGCGGACTGCCTCCTGGCGCTCTTCCCCGGAGGAATTGGCATCCAGAGAAACTGCCGCGTCATACGTAAAGATCTCCACGTACTGGCGTTCTGCCATGGCCGTAATGGAATCCTGAAGCCCAAAGCCCACCAGCATCAGGGCCATACATCCTCCGATCCCGATAATCGTCATAAAGAAGCGCTTTTTGTAGCGGAACAGATTCCGGAAGGTGGATTTTCTGTTAAAAGACAGATGTTTCCAGATAAAACGGATGCGCTCCAGCAAAATCCGCTTTCCATTCTTCGGCGCCTCCGGGCGCATCAGCTCCGCCGGTCTGGCCTTCAGTTCGTGAATACAGGCAGCCAGCGTGGCGATCCCTGTACTGGCCGCCGAGGCCGCCAGGGCCAGTGCTCCCTGATCCCAGTTAATGGGCATAAAATACGTCGTAAAGCCCGTGTACATCATCCCATAGGCGTCCATAATCACATAGGGAAGCGCCTTTTCACCGATCCAGATACCCAGAACTGCGCCTGTAACAGTGGCCAGCATCGCGTAGCTAAAATATTTCAGGGCGATCGCGCTGTCTCTGTATCCCAGCGCCTTCAGCGTTCCAATCTGGATCCTCTGCTCCTCCACCATTCTGGTCATGGCAGTTAAGCTTACCAGCGCCGCTACCAGGAAGAAAAATGCCGGGAAGACTTCGCCCAGATTTTTCATTCTCTCCGCATCCTGCTCAAAACTGGCCGCGGAACTGATCATACTGCGGTCCAGCACATACCACTCTGGTACTTCCAGTTCTTCCAGAGCAGCCTTGCCGTCTGCGATCTGCTCTCTCGCGTCAGAAAGCTCCGGCTGCGCTTCCTCGTAAGCCTCCTGATATTCCGCTTCTGCATCTGCCAGCGTCTGCCGGTTTTCCTCGATCTCCTGCCATCCTTCTTCCAGCTGGCGCCTGCCATCCGTGATCTGCTCTCTGGCATCAGAAAGCTCGGCCTCTCCATTCGCGATCTGCTCTCTCGCGTCAGAAAGCTCCGGCTCTCCCGCCAGCAGTTCCTGCCAGCCCTCTTCCAGCTGGCGCCTGCCGTCCGCGATCTGTGCCTTTGCTTCCTCCAGCTTTGCCCTGTTCACTTCCAGCTCCTGCCAGCCGTCCTCCAGCTGGCGCCTGCCGTCCGCGATCTGCGCTTTTGCTTCCTCCAGCTTTGCCCTGTTCGCTTCCAGCTCCGCTTCTCCGGCTTCCAGCGCCGGGGCTGCCGCTGTCAGCTCCGCTTTTACTTCCTCGATCACCGGAGCCTTCGCATCCAGTTCCGCCTTCGCCGCATCCAGAAGCTCTCTGGCCGCGTCCAGTTCTTCCTGCCCGCTTAAAAGCTGCTCTGCCTGGTCCGCCGCCGCCGCACACACGTTCCACTGTTCCAGCAGCTGCTGGTATTCCGGGCTGTCTGCCGGGTCTAGGCCCGCTGCCGCCAGTTCCTCTTCCAGCTGCGTTTTCCGCGCGTCTATTTCCGCAAACCGCTCCACTGCCTCCCGGGGCTCCCCGGCCTGACTGACAAAGGCCTCCCAGCCGGCCTGAAATTCGGCTGCGCGTTCTCCGTAGGCCTCCTCCTGCTGCTGATACTCCTGCAGACCTTCCTCATACTGGCGGCAGGCCTCCATTCCCTGATCGTACTGCTCTTTCTGCTCCTCATAAGTCTGAAGGCCCTCCTGATACCGGGCCAGGCCTTCCTCGTACTGAGCCTCGGCCGCTTCCAGCTCCGCCTCGTTCTGCTTCAGCAGCGCCTCGCCGTCCGCAAGCTCTTTCTGCCCTTCCGAAAGCTGTTCTCCGGCCGCCGCCAGCGACGCTTCGTTTTCATTCAGCACGGCTTCGCCGCTCCGATACTGCTCTTCGCCCTCGGCCAGCTCTGCCCGGGCATCCGCAAGCGCGGCTTCGCTGTCGTTTAACTGCGCCTCGCCGTCCGCAAGCTCCTGCTCCTTTTCCCGCAGCAGCTGTTCCGCGTCGGATAACTCTTTCCAGCCGTCATCAATCTCCTGTCTCGCGTCGGAGAGCTCTCCTTCGGCGTCCCGCACCTGTTTTTCCGCGTCGGAGAGCTCTCCTTCGGCATCTGAACGCAGTTCCTCATACCGCCTCTGGCAGGCCGCATCCGCGATCTCCTCCAGGCGGTCCTGCACGGGAGCGACCCGTTCCTCATAGCTGTCGCTGTAGCTGAAGGCATCTGCGGCCCCCTCCACCTGTATGTAAGCCTCTGTATAGGCCTCCAGAGAGAACACCTGGGGCTCTACCAGGAGAAACGCGTCCCGGGTGCCGTCGCCGATGCTACTGTCACCTCTGCTCAGATCCATATAGTAGGGGATGCTTCCGCTCCCCACGATCGTAAACGTATCATATTTCAGCGCATCCGACAGGGGATCGTCCGTACCGGATTTTACTGTGATCGTGTCCCCGATCTTGTATCCCAGCTCTGTGACTGCTGCCGTGTCCACCACGCACTCCCGCTCCGTCTCCGGCAGCCGGCCTTCTGTCAGGCTGACCCGGTTTACATCCTCCGTCAGCGCGATCACCTGCAGCACATGCTCCGCGTCTCCGGTATCGCAAAGTACGTCCTGGGTATAGCCTCCCACGACGTTTTCCACTCCTTCCACCCGGCGCATATCTTCCAGATCCTCATCCGTCAGGCCCAGGGTGCTGACCACCCGGAGATCCATCAGACCGGACTCATCATAATACACATCCGCCGAATATTTCATGTCATAGTTGGCTGAACGGATTCCCGCGTAAAAAGCTGCGCCCAGAAGCACGATAAATAATATAGAAATAAATCTTCCCGAATTTCTCCGGATCTCCCGGAAAAAGTCTTTTTTCAGCGCACTCTTCATTGTTCCTCTACCATTCGATTTCTTCCACCGGCATCGGCTTCTCATTGTCCTCGATCCCGCTCACCCGTCCGTTCCGTATATGGATCACGCGGTCCGCCATCGGAGTCAGCGCCGTATTGTGGGTGATCACCAGAACCGTCATTCCCTTTTGGCGGCAGGTATCCTGCAGCAGCTTCAGAATAGACTTGCCGGTTACATAATCCAGAGCTCCGGTGGGCTCGTCGCAGAGCAGAAGCTTCGGGTTTTTGGCCAGAGCCCTGGCAATGGCCACCCGCTGCTGCTCCCCTCCGGAGAGCTGCGCCGGGAAATTGTCCATCCGGTCTCCCAGTCCTACGTCTGTGAGCACCTCCTCCGCATCCAGCGGATTCCGGCAGATCTGCAGAGCCAGCTCTACATTTTCCAGCGCCGTCAGATTCTGCATCAGATTATAAAACTGGAAAACAAACCCGATGTCCTCTCTCCGGTACTGGATCAGGCCCTTGCCCTTCAGCCTGCTGATCTCCTGTCCGTCCACAAACACCTGCCCTGTCGTTACGGTATCCATCCCTCCGAGAATATTCAGAACCGTCGTCTTTCCCGCCCCGGAAGGTCCCACGATAATTACGAACTGTCCTTTTTCGATCTCAAAATCAATGCCGTCGCAGGCCTTGATCGAAACCTCCCCCATCTGATAGACCTTCGTCACATTCTTTATTGCCACATACGCAGACATAAAGGCCTCCTCCTTCTGTTCGTGCTCGCCGGACAGTTCTGTACGCTGCCGGCCTCATATATGTAAATATAGCACACTTCCTATAGCATGTGTCTGAAAAAAATATTAAATTTTCACAAAGTCATCCACTGTTTTTCCTGTTTCATGATATAATGGTGTCTGTGACAAGGGGAACTTTTCAGGGGAGGGACTTTATGATTCTTTTAGCGTGCGCAGACGATGCGTTCGGCATGATGTTCAACGGAAGGCGGCAGAGCCAGGACCGGGTCCTGCGGGAATACATCCGCAATCTGACCGCCGGGCGCCGGCTGTGGATGAATGCCTACAGCCGCGGACAGTTTTCGGAACCGGGAGCATACCGGGTCGATGAAGCGTTTCTGGAAAAGGCGGGGGAAGGGGAATTCTGTTTTGTGGAAGATCAGGAGCTTTCTGATTTTCGGGACCGGATTGAAAAAGTCATCCTCTTCCGCTGGAACCGGAAATACCCGGCCGATTTCTATTTTGACCGCAGCCTGATCGCAGGATGGACTCTGCACGTGGCCGCGGAGTTTCCCGGCTCTTCCCACGAGAGAATCACCCGGGAGGATTACGAGCGATGAGAAGCCGAAAAAAACACGTTTTTTCTCTGCTGCTTCTCTTCCTTCTGCTGATGTCCGCCGCCGGATGCTCTCTTTCTCCGGACCGAAGCGGCGGCGCCCGGCAGACAGAGTCCGTTTCGGAGGCTTTTCCGGAGGCCTCCGGCAGTCCTTACGAGGTGCTGGATAACAATGTCCCGTCTTTTACAGACAGCGACCTGACGACCGATTCCTTTGAATCCTACAGCGAGCTGGATGCGCTGGGACGCTGCGGCCAAGCCTTCGCCTGCCTGGGTCCGGATCTCATGCCCACCGGGGAGAGAGGAGACATCAGCAGCGTCAAGCCCACGGGCTGGCACAGCGTACAGTACGACTTTGTAGACGGCAAAAGCCTTTACAACCGCTGCCATCTGATCGGCTGGCAGCTGTCCGGAGAAAATGCCAACGAAAAAAATCTGATCACCGGCACACGCTCCATGAATGTGGACGGCATGCTGCCCTTTGAAAATATGGTGGCTGACTACATCAAGGAGACGGGCAACCATGTCCTGTACCGGGTAACGCCGGATTTCCGGGGAGAGGAATTGGTGGCCCGGGGCGTACAGATGGAAGCCATGTCCGTGGAAGATCACGGCGAAGCCATCAGTTTTCACGTCTATGTCTACAATGTACAGCCGGGCATTGTGATCGACTATGCCACCGGAGACAGCCGGGCAGCGGAAAGCTCTGCCGGCACGGAGGATACAGAGGGAAGCGGGACGTATATCCTGAACACCAACACCCGGCGGTTCCACCTGCCTTCCTGCTCCAGCGTCTCCGACATGAAGGAAGCCAACAAAGAAACTTACAGCGGCAGCCGTGAGTCCCTGATCGAACAGGGCTACTCTCCCTGCGGGATCTGCCATCCATAAAACCCAAAAAGGAGGAACAGATTTTGGATAATTTTACTTTTTACAGCCCCACGTATTTTGTTTTCGGGAAAGAGGAGGAAAAGAATACCGGCGCCTGCGTCCGGCGCTTCGGCGGAACAAAAGTGCTGATCCACTACGGCGGAGGCAGCGTTGTCCGCTCCGGCCTTCTGGACCGGGTAAAGGCTTCCCTGGATCAGGAGGGGATTTCCTGGATCGAGCTTGGCGGCGTTCAGCCCAATCCCAGAAGCGGCCTGGTCTATCAGGGGATTGATCTCTGCCGCCGGGAAAAGGTAGATTTCGTCCTGGCCGTCGGCGGAGGAAGCACGATCGATTCTTCCAAGGCCATTGCCGCCGGAACTGTCTACGAGGGAGATTTCTGGGATTTCTATCAGGGAAAGCCGGTGGAAAAGGCGCTTCCCATCGGAACCGTCCTCACCATCGCCGCAGCCGGCAGCGAGGGCAGTCCCGACTCTGTCATCACCCGGGAGGAGGGCATGCTGAAGCGGGGAGCCTCCGGCGAGGGACTGCGCCCGAAATTCTCCATCCTCAATCCCGCCCTGACGCAGACGCTGCCCCCGTTCCAGACGGCAGCAGGCATTACCGATATCATGGCTCATCTGTTTGAGCGCTATTTTACCAACACAGAGGAAGTGGAAGTTACGGACCGGGTCATCGAGGGGCTCCTGATGACCATGATCCATGAGGGGCCGCGGGTCATTGCGGATCCCAATAACTATCAGGCCCGTGCCAACATTCTGTGGGCCGGCATGCTGGCTCACAACAACTGCTGCGGTGTAGGGCGCAGCCAGGACTGGGCCAGCCACGACATAGAGCATGAGCTCTCCGCGATCTACGACTGCGCCCACGGAGCAGGACTGGCTGTTGTCTTTCCTGCCTGGATGACCTACACAATGTCTCACAATGTGATGCGTTTTGCCCAGGTGGCCAGCCGCGTATGGGGATGCTCCATGGACTTCGCCCATCCGGAAACCACCGCCAGGGCCGGTATCGAAGCTTTCCGCAGATTTTTAAAATCCATCGGCATGCCCGGGAACTTCGCGGAGCTTGGCGCCAGGGAGGAAGATATTCCCCGGATGGCGCACAGTGCCTGCTACGGCAATGGCCGCACGGGAACGATCGGAGGCTTCCTTCCTCTCCATGAGGAAGATGTTGCCGCCATCTATCGCCTGATGCTCGCCTGACGCCTCTGCCCGGACAGACTCAGGGCTTTTGCATGCTCTGGGGAGTCCGGGCATTTTTCCGCGGCAGCTGCGGCAAATTTTGTGGACATTTTTTTATCAAAATCCCCTTTACTTTTTATTCTGATTCTTATATATTTTTTATGCCCCATACACTATCACTGATCTCAGAAGAAAAGAGGCGTTTTATTATGTCAGAATTTTCCAATCTTTTAACTGATCTGATCCAGACACAAAATATCAACGTGGCCTCCCTGACCCGTTACTGCGGACTGGACCGGTCTACCATGTATAAACTGATCAACGGGAAACGCAGCCCCTCCTCCAGAGAGCTGGTTCAGAAGATTGCAGAGTTTATTCATCTGAATCCCTGGGAGCGGCAGCAGCTGATGGAGTCCTACGAAATCACCCGTCTCGGCTCCGAGATTTATTATCAGCGCAAAGCTATCCAGAGATTTATTTTAAATCTGAAAGAAATCCAAAAAACTTCCCTTCCGCCCTCAGCGGATTTCCCGGAAGAACTCCCTCCCACAGCATCGGAGGCAGTTCCTCTGACCGGAAAGGTACAGGTGTCTGCCGCCGTACACTCTATTTTCCGCCGCGCGGCCGCATCCGCCACCGGGGGGATCGGAATCCTGGCCCAGCCTGACCATCTGGAAACGCTGGATATTGTGCCTTCTCTGGTACAGGCCAGCAAAAACCTGAAGATCGACCATATTATCTGTCTCAATAATACGAAGCAGAGTATCCCGTTCAAACATAATTATAACCTGCAGGGCCTCTCCAAGATCATTCCCTTCTACGGGACCCGGTGCAAATACCAGCCCTACTATTATTATGATAATATTGTTTCGCATTTCGGAAGTTTTAATTTGATGACCTGCCTGTTTCTCACGGAAACAGAGGTGGTTCTCTGCAATTCCGATTTGTCCGGAGGCTTTTTCCTGCACTCGGCGCAGATGACTGCTCCTCTCCGGCAGCATTTTCAGCGGCTGCTGTCCATGGCGTTCCCCATGGTGCTCTCCTTTGATTCCTCTCTGGAATTTCACTTTAAAAAACTGCCGGAATTATTCTCCGCGGACCGGGATGCCTACAGCCTCAGCTATGAGCCCTGTCTCTCCCCCTGCGTTTCTCCGGAATTTCTGGATAAGTATCTGGCTCCGGCTTTTAAACAGCGCGGAGACTTTCTGGATCAGCTCCAAACTTATTTTCAGACAGGCAGCTGGTCGCACAATTTCTTTTCCGAAACCGGCCTGACCCAGTTCGCGAAAACGGGACGGCTCCACGAAATCCCGCCTGAACTGTATGCCCCCATCGAACCTTCGGACCGGATCCGTCTGCTCCGAAAATATATCCGGCTTCTGGATTCCGGTCTGGATATCCGGATGTACCGGGGCGCGCTCAGCAGCTTTCCTTCCAATTTTCACATGCTGTCCGCCGCCAATTTCGGATACCTGATGTTCATCAGTCAGAGCAGCTATTATTCTTATCTGATCCTGGAAGAGCCCAATCTGCTGAATGCCTTTTTTGATTTTGCCTCTTCCCTGGAAGAGACAGACCTGCTGGCTTCCGTCCAGGAAACGCGCAGCTGCCTGCAGAATACCTTAAATGTGTTGGGAGGTTAATTTCATTATGTCAGAATTTTCAGATCTGCTTTCTCTGCTGATCAAGTCCAGAAATGTAAATGTCAGCGGCCTGACCGGTTACTGTGACCTGGACCGCTCCACCATGTACAAAATTATGAACGGAAAACGGAATCCCTCCTCCCCGGAACAGGTGCGCAGGATTTCTGAATTTATGAACCTGAATCCCCTGGAAAACCGGGAACTGATGAACGCCTACCAGATGACGCGCATCGGCTGGGACGTCTTTTACCGCAGAAAGAATGTTCTGGAGTTCCTTCTGAACTTTCAGAATATCCATGCGAAGTCCTCGTTTTATGTTCCCTTTTCCGATTATGACAGCGAGGCGGTCCTCCGCTCCGGAGACAGTGCCGTCCCCCTGTCCAGCCGTATCCAGGTTTCCTCCGCCATCCACAATCTCTGCCTGCAGGCTCTGTCCGCCTCCGGCGGTTCCCTGGATATCATTTCCCAGCCGGAGCATCTGGAATCGCTGGATATTGCGGCTTCCCTGATCAGCGGACGCTCCGATCTGGACATCCGCCATATTATCTGCATCAACAACAGCAGAAGCCTGATCCGTGCCCAGCAGGACTATAACCTGCAGTGCCTGACGAAGATGATCCCCTTCTTCGGCATCGGCTGCCAGTATTCTCCTTACTACTATTATGACGACGTAAATTCGCACTTTAACAACCTGAATTTTATGCCCTGCATCTTCCTGACCCGGGATTCCGCCGTGGTCTGCTCCAGCGATCTGAAAGAGGGGATTTTATTCCAGACAGCCAGTCTGGTCTCTCTTCTTCAGGGACGCTTTGACACCCTTCTGAAGATCGCCCAGCCGCTGATCCTCTCCTTCCACTCCTCTCTGGAGTTTCATCTGAGGGAGTTTCCCACGGCTCTCTCCTCCGCGAAGGATACGTATTCTCTCAGCGCGGAGCCCTGCCTGGTACCCTGCCTCACAGAGGTCTTTCTGAAGAAATATCTCCGCAGAGATATCCCGGCCATCAGCGATTTTGTGGGTTCTGTGGAAAATTACGTGAAGTTTCTCTCCAACGTCTCGTTCCACAATTATTTTACCCGGGACGGCGTCCGCATGTTTCTGAAGACTGGGCGCATGCACGAGGTGCCGGAGGAATATTACTCTCCGCTGGAATACGCGGACCGCATCCGGCTTCTGCGGCAGCTGCGCAGCCAGCTGACGGACGGACGGGAAATCCGTCTCCTGAACACGCCTCTGGACCGGTTCCCCCTGAATCTGCACCTTTTCTCCGCCATGGATCTGGGCTATATTCTTTTCAGCGGCAGCGAAAAGCAGCTCAGTTATCTGCTCCTGAAGGAACAGAACCTGCTGAATGCCTTCTACGACTTCGCCGCTTCCCTGGAGGAATCCGATCTGCTCTGCTCGGCCGGGGACACCGACGCTTTTCTGAAAGAGCTCGTGGAGTAGGATGAAAGGCAGCTTTCCGGAGTTTTGCCCGGCCCGGAATGCGGCCGCCGTCACAAAAAATAAAAAACGGGAGGGCGTTTCCGCCGTGTCATCCAATGACTGGCGGGACACCCTCCCTCTCTTTACCGGGAAATAACCGATGAGAACGGATTACTGGGGGATTTTGAGACCGTCTGTAAGGGTTTCTCCATTTTCAAAATCGGAACCGTCTGACACGTAGTGATAGCCGTGGAGGCGGTAGTAGTAGCCTTTGGGAACGGATACGGTATAGCTTTTAATGTTCATGCTGGTATTGTATTCCTCTGTTTTCCAATACGTATATGTACCGTACGAGGTGCCGTTATATTTATCCAAATATAAATACAGTCCCACTTCATCACTGGTGCGCAGCGCCAGTGTTTCTCCATAAACTCCTGCTTTTCCATTCTCCTCCTGTAAACGGATGTAACCTTGATACATGGTGGAAGCCCGCAAAATCGGTCGGTATGTATCTTCCACCTGATGCGTCTCCTGCTCAGAAATATTCTCCCATATTCCTTTGATTGACTCATCTTCATCTGCCCATACAGGTAATGCCATGCACAGCATAGCTATAGAACCTGCACATATAATTCCTGCCTTTTTTATAAACTTTTTCATTCCTTCTCCTTAAAATATACCTGCTTACTATCTTAATTTATTAAGATATGAAATACATATTGATTAAAATCTTTTCCAATTGTTCTGCCTGAATCATACCGCCAAAAGTATACCTGCAGTTTTGGTAATTCCATTCTCCCGTGACCACACGTTGTTCTCCGCTATCATCTTCTGAAATTGTCACCTCGATCGAATTGTCCGAATCAACCTCCAACACTTCCACGCCCTGCCTTTGCTCCACAGTGCTGTCCACCAGGGCATGATCGCTGCCATCAATTGTCAGATACAGAAAATTATCTTCATACTGATATCTCGCAATCACGCGTGCTCTCTGCAGATCGATGGTACCATCTGTAAAATGGATGTCCTCCGGCATATAGAAAAAGGACGGCACCACAATCCCAAGCTCTTCTTTTGCCCTTTCCCTCAGCTCCATCTCCGAGGTTTCCGTTACCAGGCTGTCGCCGCCATTGTTGCTTTTCTCGGTATTGCTTCCTTCAAAAAGTGCTTCCCACTTTCCCAGCCAGTACATGCGGTTCGCCTCGCTGATCAGCGACGTGCCGAATACCGCTGCAGTAACGGCCAGCAGCACACCTGCCAGTTTCAGAGGATGTTTCCAGAAGGGTCTCTGCATCACTCCTTTCTTTCCGGCTGCCGCAGCTTTCCTTCCCCTCGTCCGCTCCTCACTGCCCTCCTTTTCCTCGGACTGCCGGATTCTGGCCAGGATATTCTGATACATTTCTTCTTTCTTTTCTTCAGATAAGCCGGCCTGATAGGGCTTTGCCCGCTGTTCGATCTTCTCCGCCTCAGCGTCCAGAGCCTTCAATAGCTGCTGCTTCCACGCTTGCTCTTTTTTCTTACTCATTTGCTGGTTTCCTTTGTGTGTCTCTCTGAATCTCCCCGCCCGTCTCTGTCCGCGGATGCTTTCGGGATTCCCGGAGAAAACCTTGACTTTTCCGCCCTCAGGCTTAATAATAGCATCATAGCGCGATACCCGTCCCGGGGTTCTTCCGGGACAGGGGATTGCCAGGTAATCCGCATTACAGGAGGGATATTCATGAAACATATTGTACTTACCGGAGGCGGCACAGCCGGTCACGTGACTCCCAATATCGCCCTGATCCCCAGACTTCAGGAGCTGGGTTATCAGATTTCCTATATCGGCTCCCATGACGGGATCGAAAAAAAGCTGATCGAGGATATGGGAATCCCCTACTATGGGATTTCCTCCGGGAAGCTCCGCCGTTATCTGAACCTCAAAAACCTCTCCGATCCTTTCCGGGTTCTGAAGGGGATCGGGGAAGCAAAAAAAATCCTGAAAAAGCTTCGCCCCAACATTATCTTCTCCAAGGGAGGCTTTGTGGCCGTCCCCGTTGTCCTGGCGGCCCGCCGCCGCAAAATTCCGGTCATCATCCATGAATCGGATATGACTCCCGGACTGGCCAACCGTCTCTGTATTCCCACCGCCGTAAAGGTCTGCTGCAATTTCCCCGAAACTGCCGACAGCCTTCCATCCGACAAGGCCGTTGTAACGGGAACCCCCATCCGGGAAGAACTGATGCAGGGCAATAAGCTGGCAGCGCTGGAATTCTGCCATTTTACTGCTAATAAACCCGTTATTCTGGTTATCGGCGGCAGCCTTGGTTCTGTCGTGGTCAACGATGCCGTCCGCGAGATCCTTCCGGAACTCCTGAAAACCTTCCAGGTTATCCACCTCTGCGGCAAGGACAAGCTGGATCCCTCTTTAAACGGCACCGAGGGCTATGTACAGTATGAGTATATCAAGAAAGAACTGGCCGATCTCTTTGCTCTGGCCGATCTGGTCATCTCCCGCGCCGGTGCCAATGCCATCTGTGAAATCAGCGCCCTGGCCAAACCCAATCTTCTGATCCCGCTCTCGGCCAAGGCCAGCCGCGGCGATCAGATCCTGAACGCGCGCTCCTTCGAAAAGCAGGGCTACAGCATGGTTCTGGAAGAAGAGGAGCTGAACGCCAAAACGCTTCTCGACAGCATCCGGAAACTTTATTCTGAACGCGAAACCTACATTTCGGCTATGCGAAACAGCAGTCAGATGGATTCCATCGGAAAGATCATCTCCCTGATCCAGGAATACGGAAGGGAGGACGCATGATCTTCCGCGGTTCAAAATAGTTCTTCCAGGTCTTTTCCAAACTTAGACCGCAGCCAGCTCTTGGCACGGTGGTGATTCACTCTCAGATGATTCAGGGAGATGCCGAGCCTCCGTGCCACTTCCGCCGGCGGTACCTCCTCTACATCCAGCTCCAATACAATCTCGCACCACATCTCGTTCTTATTGTACAGAGCCAGAAACAACTCATTCTGAAATTCTTTCCGCTCATACTCTTCCTCAACGCTGACCGCGCTGGCTAATTCCAAACGGGAATCTTCACCCAGGCAGTTTCCCAGAAATTCTTCCTTTCTGCGAGTTCTCTTTCTCAGAAAATCTATAGTCGTAAGCCTGGTTACCACTACGATCCAGCCTTTTACGTTCCTGCTGTTCAGACCATGAATGGCACGATACACCTTCTCAAATACTTCCTGACAGATATCCTGTGCCAGATGATAGTCTTTTACCATACTGTATGCAGTATAATGAACCAGCTCCACGTTTGTCTGATACAGACTATCAAAGTCCGAATTCTTCATGCTTGATTTCCCGATCTGTAACTATCGGAGCTCGTCTGTCATGCAGCACACAATTTCCTGTTTTTCTTCTTCGGTTAAAGTTCCGGGAGTCCAGGTCACTCCCGCATGATCCCCCTCATAACGCGGAATCAGATGCATATGGAAGTGAAATACCGTCTGCCCGGCAGCCTCTCCATTATTCTGCACCACATTGTAACCATCGCAGTGCAGCGCCTTTTTTCCGGCTTTCACGATCTTCTTTGCGAGGATCATAGCCTTGCCGGCCAGCTCCTCCGGGATCTCCGTCAGATCCCGGTAATGCGCCTTCGGCAGAATCAGCGCATGTCCCCGCGTAGCCGGGCCCAGATCTAAGATCACCCGAAAATCCTCATCCTCATACAGGGTTGCGGATGGTATTTCCCCCGCGGCGATCTTACAGAAAATACAGTCCATAAACTTTTCCTCCTTTCAAAAAATCCCCTCCTGACCCGTCCACGTCCTGGGGCGGTCTTCCGTCAGCAGAGGGGATTTCTCTTCTTCTATTTTGTCAAATTATGTCGCAATATGCAACACTTTTCTCATTGATTTTCAAAAAATTCCGTGTTAAGCTTTCCATGAAAGAGGAAAATGCCATGAACAATCAAGAATCTCACATACTTCTATCCCGTTTTTCACACGAAGTCAGAAATCCGGTGGCCCTGATCAGCAGCTTTCTGCAACTGCTGGTCCGGGAATATCCGGAAATCGCTGCCAGTCCGTACTGCCGGCAGATCGAAGAAAATATGCGTCTGCTCCGGCAGCTGCTGGATGACATGTCCCGCTACAACAATGCCTCCGGTATCCATCCGGAAACCGCAGATCTTCACCAATTCCTGACGGAGCTTTCCCTCTCCGCCGGAGCGGTTCTATCCGCCCGGCATATCCGTCTGCGGACGGAATTTTTAACGCCGCTTCCTCCGGTCTCCATAGACCGCTCCCGTATGCTGCAGGTTTTTTACAATCTGCTCCGGAACGCGGAGGAGGCCATGCCGCAGGGAGGTGAGATCACGATCTCCGCTTTTTCTGAGGATTCCCGTGTCTGTATCTCTGTCCGCGACAGCGGCCCCGGGATTCCCCCGGAATATCTCAGCACACTGTTTGATCCTCTGATCACGCACAAGCAGGACGGTACAGGGCTCGGCCTCGCCATCTGCCGGGAAATCCTCACAGCCCACGGAGGCACCATTTCCGTCGCTCCGGATGGAGCGCCCGTTTTTACTATCCGGCTGCCCTCCGGCCGTTCACCGCTCCCGTCCTGACAGACAATCCGGCAGTTTCAGCAGAAGCATCAGCACAGCGCCCGCCAGAAAACCGCCCAGGTGCGCAAAACCGTCCACGCCCACTGACTGAAATCCTACCCAGAGGGAAAGGACCGCCATCACCAGCACCCGCGGAAGCGTCAGATCTTCCAGACGTCCCCGGTGCAGAAGGATCAGAACCACCAGCCCTCCAAGCACCGCAAAAATCGCCCCGGAAGCGCCGGCCGATACGGTATTCTGTCCCTGCCGGAGATCCTGCCAGTAGGAAAACAGGCTGGCGCAAAAGCCTCCGCCCAGATACAGAATCAGGTATCTCACCTTCCCGACAAACCGCTCTACGTAGTCTCCCAGGAAAAACAGCAACAGCATATTATTCAGCAGATGTTGAAATCCAAAATGCAGAAACATGCAGGTAAACAGGCGGTAGAGCTCTCCCGAATGGACCAGCGGCGTATACGCTGCTCCCCATCGGATCATATGCATCGCATCTTCAGAATCCCCTGTCAGCTCCACCAGAAAAAACAGGAGCAGGTTTGCCGCAATCAGGCAGTAATTCATCCAGCTCTTATTTTTTCTTCTGATCATCCGGTCTATAATGTCCTCGTTTGGATCGTAATACTCATCCGGTCTGTACCTCATGGTCTGCCTCTGCTTTCCTTATGATGGTACTACTATACTACTTCCGGTACAGATACGTCAAATCTGCAAAACGAATTTTATCTCCGTCCTGAAGGGCCTCCATAGTCTCTGCATCCAGCAGTTTCTCATTGATCCACGTTCCGTTCCGTGAATTCAGATCTCCCACCTCATACGTCTCGCCGTTCCATACCATCCGCGCGTGCAGACGGCTGACAGCGGAGGAGGGAAGCTGCAGATCTGCGTACTGGCGGCTTTTTCCCAATAAAATCACCTGTTTGTCCAGGCGGAGATTTTCCCCGCCTCCGGTCGGGATCAGACAGGCGCCGCCGTTCTCCTCCCGGTTTTCCAAATAGACTGTCTTCTCCCCGGGCTGCAGCTCTTCTGCTTCCTGTTCCGGGTACAGATCTGTTTCCCTTAATCCTTCCGCTTTGCTGTACCGCTCCATCCGGTCTTCTTCCTCCTTTCTTTCCTTTTTCCGCTGGCCGGCATAGTAGGGGATCAGGACTGCCAGGGTCAAGGCCGCTCCCGCAGCCAGACCCGCCGCGGCTTCTCCCATCCAGGTCACAGCTGCGGCCACGGCCACAGCCGCGGCTCCCGTTCCACACGGTACCGCCAGCCTTTTCCAGTCTTTTTTCTCTGTTTCCTCTTCCGGCATAAAAAATGCTTCCAGAAGCTCTTCCCTGGTTTCCGGAATCTTCTGTTCTTCTCTCTCATCCGCTCTGTCCCGCATATCCGGAGGTACATCCGGTTTCTCCGGTACAGAGTGTCCCTCCGGCATTTCCCGTTTTCCATGCAGCAGCGCGCGGATCTCATCCGCCGTAAAGCTTTCCCGGACAGCCAGCTGATAAAACGCGTATCCCAGCACCACTCCCTCCCGGTCCTGGTTATCCAGCTTTGGGAGAAGGAACTCGCCGAACTCCCGCAGCTGCTTTCCGAGAGGCTTCCTGCGCCCCGGAAGATAGCAGAACCATACGTTCCGTTTTTCTGCATCCGTATAGATAAAGCGGGGATCCAGCACGAGAGCGTCCATATCCAGCAAATAATTTTTCATCGTTTCCAGCGCCTCCACCAGGCTTCCCAAAAGCAGCACGAGGACAGTCCCCGTAATCTTCTGATGCTGAAACAGTATTTCCAGCGGCTGTCTGGATGTAATGTCATAATAAAACAGAAGCGCGCCGTCCATCTGATGAACCCTGCATTTTAAAAAGCCTTCCAGTTCGTTGGCCATCAGCATCCGCACCTGATAGGAGGCCACATCCGGCTGACCCTCCTCGGACAATACCAGGCTGCTGCTGTCCGGATCTCTTCTATAGTCTATCCGCATACCTTCCTCCTATTCTGTTCCTGTCAGTTTCCGCAGCGCTCGATATTTCCGCAGGAATTCCACCGGCCTGATCCGTTCAGCCTCCGCTCCCGTCTGATATTCCAGAAGCGGACGGCTGCCCAGAGATACCACCTGGCCTTTTAACCGGATTTCTGTACTCTGCCCATTTTCTTCCACCCGGAAAGACGGCGTCCCGCCCGGCATGATCTTTTCTTCCAGTCTTGCCTCCAGCTTTTCTTCAGCCAGCTCTGCGGGAAGCCCATTCCCCTGTCCGCCTTCCCGACCATTCCCGGCCAGTACCGCCTCACAAGCTGCCGCCTGATACCAGACGCGGTCATGTACATAAATATTCAGCGCAAGTAAAAGTCCGATGCAGAACCATGCCATCGGCACCACAAAGGCTGCCTCCACAGTGATGCTTGCCTGTTTCCACCATTTCCTTTTCAATGCCACCAGATCCTTTCTACACAGTACGCGGCCAGGAGGCAGGGCAGAAAGGGGATCGCTCCGTCTTTGCCCCCGTGTCTGCGGACGACCAGACCGGCCAGTACGCCAAAAAGAAATCCCAGACTCACCACTGCCAAAATTTCCTCCAGTCCGAGGCAGAGGCCGCCCACACAGACCATCAGCCCGTCTCCCCCGCCGATCTTTCCCCGGCTCAGCAGGCCCATGCAGAGAAGAAACCCGCCGGGCAGCAGATCTGCCGCTGCAGATACAGCGGAATTCTCTGTGAATGCTCTTGCCGCCCACGCAAAAATCCCTGCTGTCACCGTGATCCCCGCAAAAATTTCCCTCCGGCGGATATCTCTCCAGGTATTCAGCAGCAACAGCGCGCTCCAGAGAACCTTAAACCCTGTCATGCAGCCTCTCCCTGGAGAGCCGCGCACCGGCTGCAGCAGGGTATTCCGGAGAGTGACTCCCGTTCAACCAGCCGGACGCTTCTCTTCAGCCCGCTGCATTCCAGCGAATTATGATAGCAGTCCCCCTGCTCTGTCACAAAAAGAAGCGGGTTGATTTCTCCGTCCCCCACGCATTTTTCACATGCCCGGTACAGATCTCCCTGCCGGTTTCTTGCCCTCTTGGCCTGTGCAGCCGGAAGCTGATGAATGTTCAGGGAAATATGGCTGCAGCGGGAAGTTGTGTGATAGACGCTTTCATTTTCTGTCACATATACCAGCTCCGGGCCAGCTCCGTTTCTGACAGCCTCATCCTCTGCCAGACGTCCTACCCAGGCATGTACCCTGCTTCTGCAGGTAATCTGTATTTCCGGGAGCGGAAAAGGGAAAAAGGGCGCTTCCCACTCCGCCTGTTCTGTCAGATCAATTATGGGATCTGCCAGATCCTCTCCTGCCGCATGTGCGTACATACCCAGTTTTTCCGCTTTCTCCTGCAGCTCCAGGGAAGTTCTCATGCGCAGGCTGTACAGGTCCATCATACAGATACAGGCCAGGATGCTGAAAAAGAACAGGGGAAGCGCTGCCGCCGCTTCCACCGTCATGCTTCCCCTGGCGAAGATGCGGAAGGCTGCCCTTTTATTGGATGTCAGCATTTTTTCCGTTGGGGATCGGAAATGATTTCCTGCCATTTTAAGAAGAGAGATTTTTTTGATTTTTTTAGAAATGAATTGATAAAGATATGCCAGTTTTGATTTGCGTAAATCCAGATAAAAGGGCACCCTTCCGCACCTCCTTTCATTCTTCCATATCGTATCCGTAACTGCGGATCAGGTAGATTTCCTTCCGGTCTACCCGGCCGCTCAGCCGGATTTCCAGTACCTCCAGACAGGAATCCAGGGAAAAATCAGGCCGTCCGTGCTGCGTCCGGATATGATACTCCGTCATATCCATGAGAGACGCAGTCAGACTTTCACTGCTCTCCAGGAACAGCAGCAGTCTCAGATACCCGGTATAATCCAAACCGCCGCTGCTGCTTTTCCGCTCTCCCTCCCATCCGAACAGCATCCCGGCCAGTGACCCCAGCGACAGCTGCCAGGAATCTTCATCCTTTTTCAGAGGAATTTTCCCTCCGTCCAGCAATTCCCGCAGATCCATAATACTCTCTCCATACGCCCAGCACAGCTTGATCACCAGCGACACCAGTTCTTTCATCTCCGGCATCAGCAGCAGCGTGCTGAGTATCGCGGCTGTCTGATCTGCCTGGGCGCTCTTCCCGCTGTCCGCCATGAGATAGGAGAAATTGGAAGCCTCCCGGATCAGCAGAAGCTTTGAGAGCACGCTCTTCAGATTGTCCAGATCATTGTCTTTTCCTCCGATGGCATACTCCACCTGGTACCTGAGCCCCTCTCCCGTCTGTTCGCTGGTATAGCAGGAAAAGTTTTCCACCAGATATTCCAGCAGCAGGACTTTATCCAGGCTTCCCTGTTCCTCCTCCCGGATGATTCCCATCCCCCGCTGCAGGACTCTGCGGCTCGGCAGCGTTTCCTGTTCCAGTGCATATCCGGACAGGCGGGAGGGATCCGGAACCGCCGCGCTTAAAAGCCCCATTTTCCGCACATTCCGGATGATCTCTATAGGATTTTCGAAATCCTCCGGGACTTCCGCCTCTTCTGTCTCTGTCTCCGCTGTCAGTACAGAAACCGTTCCGCCTCCGTAAAATCCTGCGGCGTCCGCCTCTCCGGACTCCCGGGAACCTTCCGCCCTGCGTATCAGCGACTCATACGTTTTCAAAGCTTCCTCTGCATCGGCGCTCTCCCAGGTTTTCTCCTGCCGCTCCGCCGTCTCCGTCTGTTCCGTCAGCTGATCCTTCAGCGCCTCCAGCACATGAACGCCCAGCATATCTGCCATTTCTTTGCAGATCTGTCTCCGAAAAGCCGCGCCGTCCTGATCGGTTGCCAGAAGATATCCCGTCAGCTCACAGCCGGTCAGTTCCAGCCCGGAGAGCGCTGTCCCCGCAGAAAACAGCCGGTCTTTGTCCGGATCGATCAGGTACTCCGCCGCCTCCTCCACCTCTCTGCACAGGGTCCCCAGCTGAAGATCCCTTCCGCTGTAGCCTCCGTCCAGAAACAGCAGGCCGTAATCTTCGTAAAGATCCCGGTCGTACTGCGCAAACAGAGAATACAGGCTCTGCTCGGCCGCGCAGGAGATCTGGACGCGGCCGTCGGCAATCCTCACAGACCGGATGCTGTACAGCACCAGCGACAGGATCAGTCCCAGAACCAGGCAGAGCTGCAGCGTAATGCTTCCCCGCCTCATCACACACTGTTGCTCTGATTGGTGATCTTTTCCAGAATGCTTTCCACCAGGCTTGTAAGCTGGTCTCTGAAAATAATCACCAGCCCGATCAAAACCACCAGGATCAATATGATCTCCACAACTCCTACCGCGTCTTCTTCCTTCCAGAACAGTTTTAACTCTCCCATGTATACCTCCTTTGATTCAGACTCTCCTGCCAGCTACAGGGAAAGAAACACCGGCACCACCACCAGGATCAGAACCACCAGAAGCATCATGCCCATGGGCAGCAGCAGACGTGTGGCAGCCTTTTCTCCTTCCGCCCTTGCCCTGCGCCTTCGTTCCTCCAGCGCCGCCCGTACCTCCTGCTCCATCAGCGGAATCAGCTCTCTCTTTCCCTTCTTCAAATTTTGTACCAGCAGCACAGACAGATTTTTGTAATCTGTCAGCCGGCTTCTTTCCCCCAGATGTTCATAGGCCTCCTGTTCCGGCGTCCCTCCTTCCATTTCATAATACGTACAGGCAATTTCCTCATACGCCGGCTTTTCTTCTTTTCTGCCTGCTCTCTGCTGTTTTTTGTAATCCTCCGTAATTTTTCCGAAAATTCTTCTCATGCTCATACCGGCTCCCAGCAGAAGCTGGATCCGGCCAATAATCTCCGGATACTCCCGCTTCATCTCCTCCCGGCGTTTCTGCTGCTGCTTCCATTTTCTGTTCTTTTCAGACACCGTAAGAAACAGGCCGGCCGCCAGAAACAATCCGGCGATATACGCTCCCGTCTCCTCTTTTCGGAAAAACCACCGGATCGGCTGTCCATCCACGGTTTCCGGAAGGCGGTAGATCTTTCCGTCGCCGCTCTCGTTCAGGGCTTTTGCCTCTCTTTGGAGCATCCCGGAAAAATCCAGCTCTTCGGCCGGAGGATACAGCCGCAGGGTACGGATATAGAGAAGCTCTTCCTCCTGAAGCGTCAGGGTACCCTCCAGCTCCACCTCCGCGCCCTCCTCCGGAATCTCCTCGCCCAGCTGTCCGCTGCTGTCCAGAAGCTGCGGATCTTTGCTTCTCCACCGGATCGTCACCGGTGAATCTGCAAAGCTCCCGGGCAGATTCAGATCAGACCGGATCTCCCTCAGGGAAGAATTTTCCCCCAGGATCAATCCATCCAGTTCCTCAAGTTTTTCCTGAAGCAGCTGCCGGGCCTCTGTGGGGGTATACTGAAGCTCCGGGATCTCCAAAGTAATCTGCTGCCTCCGGCCGGAGGCATCCTCCGCTTCCAGAGAAATTTCCCGGCTCTCCCCTGCCTGCCGCTCCAGCTCCGTCACCGTCCGCTCTCCGGACAGGCCTGCTCCTGCAGTCAGTGCCAGCCCAAGCATGTTTCCGCAGAGGATCAGAATTCCTGTCTTTTTTTCAAGTTTTTTCTTCCACAGTCCCAGAAATGCCGCCAAAAAAATGATCCCATGGAGCACCAGCACCGCTCTGCCTCCTCTCCTACACCCGGATCCTCACCATCCGTTTTCCCATCCAGAACGCGCAGAGATAGATTCCCAGACAAAGGCTCTTGATCAGAATCCCCGTAAAATTTCCGTACAGCTGTTCCACAAACCCCCGGAAAGAAAATCTCAGATACAGAATGATTCCCATCGGCACCAGACTCATGATCTGCTGTTCATAGCGTCTTGCCGCCTGAGCTGTCTCAATTTCCTGTTCCGTATCGATCCGCTCCCGGATCATCCGCCCTGTATCGTCCAGGATCTTATCAATTCTGCCTCCGGTTCTCTTGGCGATAGCCAGGATCTCCGCAAAATTCCGGATATCTTCCACACCGCTTCGCATGCCCAGCTCCGTAAAGAGCGCCTCCACCGGAATCTGCAGATGGATCTGCGCGGCCATCCGCTTCAGTTCCTGTGTCATCTCGTCATCTTCTCCGTACAGTCTCTGCATGTCCTTTCTCGCCTCCAGCACGCCGTTTTCCACGGAATATCCGGCAGTCAGCGCTGTATGGAGGGAAGAGAGGAAATCCCGGAAATGAAGGTTCAGCCGCCGTTTCCGCTCTTCTTTCAGATATCTTCTTTTTCCGGCCGCGTACAGGACTGCCGCCGGCACGGCTGCCGGCAGCGCCGGAACAGCGTGATAACACAGCCATACGGCGAATATCCCCAGGGCTCCTCCTTCCGCCAGATACCGGAACCACTGAAAAGCAGAAAACCGGTACCGTTCATAATTGATCCTTGCCTTTTCCATAAACCGCCTCCTTCCATTTCTCCAGCTTTTCCTTCCGGGTCAAATTTCCCACTCTGACCAGCCGGTTATCCCGCTCTCTCCTGTACAGAAGATTTACCTGAACTTCTCCTTCCCGGAGCCCGGCGATCTCACCGATCTCCGCCACCTGCCTTTTCCCCGTCCTGTCCCGCTCCAGATGTATCAGGATCTCAATTCCCGCGGCAATCTGCCTGCGGATCACCTGTTCTGACAGCTGCTGTCCCATCAGCGCCATGGTCTCCAGCCGGCCGATCATGTCCCGGATACTGTTTGCATGGGCGCTTCCCAGACTTCCTTCATGCCCTGTATTCAGACAGTTCAGAAACTCTGCTGTCTCCGCGCCCCGGACCTCGCCGACAATGATCCTGCCCGGACGCATCCGCAGCGCTGTGCGGATCAGCTGCCCGATTCCGATCTCTCCTCCTCCCTGCAGGTTTTCCGGCCGCACCTCCAGACGGACCAGGTTTTCTGTTCCCTGCAGCCTCAGCTCCGCAGTATCCTCGATGGTCACGATCCGTTCGTCCTCCGGAATAAAACGGGACAGCGCGTTCAAAAATGTGGTTTTCCCCGTAGAAGTCCCTCCGCCCACCAGAACTGTATAGCTGGCCCTCACAAGCTGCTCCAGAAATTCCGCCGCTTCCTCTGTCACACTGCCCCAGGCTGTCAGCCGTTCCATGGTGATAGGTTTTTCGGGAAATTTCCGGATCGTCAGCACCGGACCGTTTAAGGCGACCGGGGGCATGACCACATTGACCCTCTCTCCTCCGGACAGCCGCGCGTCCAGAATAGGCATCTGCTCATTCACGGAACGGTTGCACCCCGCAGCGATCTGCTGGATAACATCCTCCAGCCGTTCCGGAGCGGAAAAACATTTCCCCCACCGGTACAGCTTCCCCTGTTTTTCATAATAAATATTTCGGTACCCGTTTACCATGATCTCGGTAATCTCCGGGTTATCTGCCAGCTCCTGCAGCACATCCAGCCCACGCACAGAGTAAAACAGTTCGTTCTTCAGTTCCGCCCTCTCCCTCAGCGAAAGCGGATGTCTTCTTCCGGAGGCCAGCAGAAGCTCGTCGATCGTATCCCGGATCTCCTGCTCTTCCAGCTCCCGGTCCGTGTCCAGCAGTTCCAGCAGCTGAGCTCTCAGTTCCTCAAAATATTTCATCCGCCCTCCTTCCGCAGAAGCTGCCTCACGTAATCTCCCAGCTCGCTCCATACCAGATCTTCAAAGTATCCTTTGCCTGTCCGGCTGGTGCTGTGAAAGGGCAGTTTTACCTTCCGGATCTTGTCCAGAACACCGGTAAAATCCCAGATCCTGAGCAGGCTTTCAAACTGGTTCATCTTTGCTGCAGAAACAGCGTCTCCCCGCACAGGCATATAAATCTGATCGCAGAGATCCAGGATCTGAAACAGTTCCGATACGCCCTCGCCAATATCCAGGATCACCGTCTCATAGGCGCTGTTCTGCACAATCTGTTCCAGGAGCAGCGTCCACTCCCGCAGGCTGGCTTCCTGGATATCCATGGGGCCGACAGCCGGAGGAATATAATCCATGTTCTGGATCGAGCGGACCATTCCCTGGATCTTATGGACCAGATTTGTATTTTCCTGCCGGGCAAAGTACAGAAGATCACTTAAATTTCTTTCATACTCCTCGCCCAGCAGTTCCTCAAATCCGGAATAATTTTCCATATTCACATACAGCACAGTCCTCTCTCTGGCCAGAATCTGTCCCAGCGTCAGGGCAAACGACGTTTTCTGCGCCCGCCCCACCGGGCTGTATACGCCGATGACGGCAGCTGTCTTCTTCAAAATCTGCGCACCCTCCACCGCCATTTTCTCCGCACCGTAACAGTCCATCACCTCACGGATCACAGCGTCGGAAGCCTGGTATTTGTAAACGCTGGGATACTGATCCAGTTCCGGACTGTGGACGCCCTCCGACAAAAT
>ERZ1643246.1595-NODE-1595-length-24295-cov-6.992822_pt1 | contig 24295 bp, 21 predicted proteins | sample MGYA00579265_ERZ1643246 | MGnify/ENA primary metagenome ERZ1643246 (study PRJEB29033, sample SAMEA4952261) | chicken gut metagenome | biome: Broiler Chicken; feature: Gastrointestinal Tract; material: Caecum | place: Ireland | collected 2018 | study: Broiler...
ATCTGATCGCCTGTGTAAGCGTGGATTGTGCACATGATACCGGATTTGATCGGTGCAAGATCATTCAGTGCTTTGGCCATAGGTGCCAGGCAGTTTGTTGTACAGGATGCTGCGGAGATGATGTTGTCCTCTTTTGTCAGTGTATCGTGGTTTACATTGTAAACGATGGTAGGAAGATCATTTCCTGCCGGTGCAGAAATAACGACTTTCTTAGCACCTGCTTTGATGTGAGCAGAAGCTTTTTCTTTGGATGTATAGAATCCTGTACATTCAAGAACTACGTCTACTCCGATTTCTCCCCATGGAAGTTCTTCAGCGTTAGCTTTTGCATAAATTTTGATTTCTTTTCCGTCAACTGTGATGGAATCTTCGCCTGCTGTAACCTTATCTGCTAAAGCATATTTTCCCTGTGTTGAGTCATATTTTAATAAGTGAGCAAGCATTTTCGGGGAAGTAAGGTCGTTGATTGCAACAACTTCGTATCCTTCTGCTCCGAACATTTGTCTGAATGCAAGACGTCCGATACGTCCAAAACCATTAATCGCTACTTTTACTGCCATGATTAATTCCTCCTAAAGTTTAATTTAGTTTCTGTTTCTGCATTCCGCAGATGGCTGGATGATCCTTGTTAAAGATTCATCAACCATAATGATTGTACTAAAAAAAATACGAGAATTCAAGTATCTTTTCTTTTTTTATCCAAGTTTTTCCGATTTCTCTTATATCGTCCCGGACAGGGCCGGAATTTTATTTTTATTTGACAGATATTTTACGTGATTTTTAAAAACTCTGGTTTCCGGTCTTTAAATACTGTATAATACCGGAAGCCGCAGCTTTCCAGGATCCTGCCCGCATCCTCATACTGAAATGCGATATGCTCCGGCCGGTGGGCATCGGAGCCCACTGTGATGATCTCGCCGCCCAGTTCCCGGTATCTGCGGATGATCTCCGGATAGGGATGACAGAACCCAAGTCCGTACTTGAAACCTGCCATATTCATCTCGATTCCCTTTCCATGTTCAATGAGCCAGCGCAGAATCTCATCAATCAGATCGGAATAGTTCTTCCAGTCATAGTCCCTCGCCTGATGTTTCCCGTACCGCACAATATAATCCATATGGCCAAGCACATCGAAGTCCTGGATGATCCGGATGTTTTCCCATGTCTCTGCAAAGGACTGTTCGTACACTTCTTTGTCAGACCGGTTTTCGAACAGTACCCCGTTATAGGGATCCTTTCCCTCCACAACATGCGTACTTCCGATGACAAAGTCAAAGGGATAGGACGCGGTAAAGTTCCGGTAGTATTCTCCAAGATGCCGCTGGAAACCGATTTCCACTCCAATACCGATCAAGATCTGATCTTTCATCTTTTCCCGAAGTTTCTGAAGCACCGGAAAATATCGCTCCATATCAATCCGGAACTGGCTGGGATCTTCCGGATAATCCCAGTCCTGATGATCTGTGATACAGATCTGTTTCATGCCTTTTCCGACTGCCCCCTGGGCCATGGATTCCGGTGAGGCATCCGAATCTGATGAGAAATCCGTGTGCATATGATAATCTGCTGTAATCATGCTTTTCCTCCTGTATCAGAAAATACGCCCGCCGCCGAGGACACAGCCGTCTTCGTACAGAACAAGGGCCTGTCCGGGCGTTACCGCCCTCTGAGGTTCTTCAAATGTGCAGGTGATTTCATCTTCCCCTGTTTTTTCCAGGGTGCACCAGCCTCCCCTGTGATTGTACCGGATTTTGGCAAAGATCCGTTTTCCTTCCAGCTCTTTCAAATCAGCCACTCCCATCGGATTGAGCAGATGTGCCTTTACCGTACTGGTCAGTGATTCCTGATCACTGCCCAGCACGACCTCATTTGTTTCCGGACGGATCTCCAGGACAAAGACCGGATATCCAAGCGCGATGCCAAGTCCCTTGCGCTGTCCCACTGTATAATGAATGATTCCCCGGTGTCTGCCAAGAATCTTCCCATGGACATCTACAAAGTTTCCCTCACCTGGTTCCTTCCCGGTATATTGTTTGATAAAAGAAGCGTAGTCTCCATCCGGGATGAAACAGATATCCTGGCTGTCCGCTTTCTGGGCAACGGAAATGCCCGCCTTCGCCGCAATCTTCCGAATCGTTTCCTTATCATATTTTCCCACCGGCATCCGGGTGTGGGCAAGCTGATCCTGGGTGAGATTGTAGAGCGCATAAGTCTGGTCTTTTCTGGAGGCATCCGCATTCGCTACCGCGTAGCGTCCGTTTGGGAGCTTTACAATATTGGCGTAATGCCCGGTCGCGATCTGATCCGCCCCGATCTCTTTTGCCCATCCAAGCAGTGCCTCCCACTTTACATACCGGTTGCAGACCACACAGGGATTCGGAGTTCTTCCTTCCAGATATTCTCTGCAAAAATAGTCCATGACACAGGTCCGGAACTGATCCCGGAAGTCTACCGTATAGTGCGGAATCCCGATTTCATCCGCCACTTTTTTCGCATCTTTCGATGGATCCTGTCCGCACTGTTCCTCATCACAGGTAATCATTGTCACGCCGGTCACATCATACCCTTCTTCTTTCAGCAGATATGCCGCGGCCGAAGAGTCTACTCCTCCGGACATTCCGATGACGATCTTTTCTTTTTTCATTCTTTCTTCCTCAAATCTGTCCTAATATTCTTCGTCTTCCTCTTCTTCGCCTTCATGAATATCAGATTTCGGCTTTTCCAGACCTTCAATCTCAATACCGTTTTTCTGTGCATAATCCCACAGAGCAGCATGGATTGCTTCTTCCGCAAGCAGTGAGCAGTGTACTTTCACCGGCGGAAGTCCGTCCAGCGCTTCCATGACGGCCTTGTTTGTCACCTGCATGGCTTCTTTGATATTTTTCCCTTTTACCAGCTCTGTCGCCATACTGCTTGTGGCAACGGCCGCGCCGCATCCAAAGGTCTTAAATTTCACATCCCGGATAATCTGATTGTCATCAATATCCAGATAGATTCTCATAATATCCCCGCATTTTGCGTTTCCTACTGTTCCAACGCCGCTTGCTCCTTCAATTTCTCCCATGTTTCTTGGATGCTGAAAATGATCCATCACTTTTTCTGAATACATATCTTTCCTCCTGAGTTTTCCTGTTTTCCCAATTAGTTTGTCTGTTTCTTGATAAAATCTTCGTAGAGCGGAGACATCTTTCTGAGATTCTCGATGATTTTTTTCAGATTCTCCACCACGTAATCGATGTCTTCTTTTGTAATTTCTTCATTTAAGGTCAGTCTCAGTGAACCGTGCGCAATCTCATGTGGAAGGCCGATAGCCAAAAGCACATGGGATGGATCCAGAGATCCGGATGTGCACGCGGAACCACTGGATCCGCAGATGCCGGCCATGTCAAGACTCAAAAGCATGGACTCCCCTTCGATAAACCGGAAACTGAAGTTCGCATTGTTTGGAAGCCGGTCAGTTGGATGTCCATTTAACTTTGTATACGGAATTTCCTTGAGCACACGGTCAATCAGATAATCCCGGACCTCTTTTTCCTTTGCCGTTCTCTCTTCCATCGTGCGGACCGCACGTGCCACTGCTGTTCCCAGTCCTACAATACCCGGAACATTTTCTGTACCGGCGCGGCGCTTTCTCTCCTGGGCGCCGCCATGGATAAAGTTCTTGAGCTTCAGCCCTTTGCGGATATACAGAAAACCGATTCCCTTCGGTCCGTTTAATTTGTGTCCGCTTGCGCTTAACATGTCAATATTCATCTCGTCCACCTGGATCGGGATCTGTCCGAATGCCTGCACCGCATCCGTGTGGAAGAGAATGCCGTGTTCCTTCGCGATCGCTCCGATCTCTTTGACCGGTTCGATCGTTCCGATCTCATTGTTCGCAAACATGATGGAGATCAGAATGGTGTCCGGGCGGATCGCCTGTTTCAGCTCTTCCAGATCCACGACTCCATTTTCATCCACATTGAGATAGGTCACTTCAAATCCGCGCTTCTCCAGATATTCGCATGTGTGAAGAACCGCATGGTGCTCAATCCTGGATGTGATGATATGTTTCCCTTTGGACTCATATGCCTCTGCGGTCGCTTTGATCGCCCAGTTGTCACTCTCGGTGCCGCCGGCCGTAAAGTAGATTTCATTGGATTTAGCTCCCAGCGCATCTGCAATCACCGCTCTCTGCCTGTCCTCCGCTTCTTTGCTTTTTGCCGCAAAACTGTAGACACTGGATGGATTCCCATAATACTCTGTAAAGTATGGAAGCATTGCTTCTACAACTTCCGGTGCCGTTTTTGTCGTTGCCGCATTATCTAAATAGATCAGTTTATCCATTGTCCTCATCCTTTCTCTTTTCTTTCCTGGAACTTTTGCACAGCGCTTCCGGCACAATCTCCTGGCCGCACCGCGCCTTGTTCTGCCTGCTTTCCTCTACCAGCTGGTCCAGATAGATACTGTCCACTGTCCTGCTGATACTTTCATTGATTCTCTTCCAGACATACTTGGTCACACAGACATCCTGGGCCTTGCAGGACTCGTCGCTATGAAAAGCCGCGCAGGTCACAGCTTCCAGACTCCCTTCCAGTGCGCGAAGAATGTCTCCTACCGAAATGGACGCCGGATCCCCGTGAATCCTGTACCCTCCTCCTGCTCCCCGGATACTCTCTACCAGCCCTGCCTTTTTCAGCCTGGCCATCAACTGTTCCAGATATCGCTCTGAAATTCCCTGACGCTGTGAAATGCTTCCAGTCGAGACAGGCTCCCTCTCAGAAAACTCTGCCAGATCTATCATCGCCCGCAGCCCATATCTTCCTTTTGTTGATAATTTCACGTTGTCACCTCTTTAATCCTACTTTTTTACTAGGTTTTACGTTTGTAGGATATCATCTGGTTCCGGTTCTGTCAACCCATAATCCAGAATATCATAATACAAAAAGCAAAGTCAGGTATCTTATGCATCTTTCCACACGCAAAAAAATCTTTTTAAAAGGAGCTTTCGTTCTGACCTTTGTCGGTCTGGCCACCCGCGTGATCGGCTTTTTCTTCCGTATCTTTTTAAGCAGATCCTTCGGGACAGAAGGGATCGGCATCTATCACCTGATCTTTCCTGTCTATGCCCTCTGCATTTCCCTGTCCGCAGCCGGAATCGAAACGGCGCTTTCCCGGCTGACGGCCCGCTATACTTCTCTTGGAAAACCCGAACTAGCAAAAGCCGCCTTCCAGACCTCTCTCCTTCTATCTGTCTCGCTGGCCCTGCTGTGTACCATTTTCATTCAGCTCTTCGCCCCACCGATCGCCGTCTTTGCTCTGGCCGACGCACGCTGCATTCCTCTTTTAAAGGTGATGTCCTATGCGCTTCCTTTTGCCAGCATCCATTCCTGTATCTGCGGGTATTCCCTTGGTCTGAAGCAGACACGGATTCCTGGAATTTCCCAGCTTGCAGAGCAGTGTGCACGGGTCCTTGGCGTTTATCTGTTATATACCGCCGCTATGAAGGAATCCGGTCATGCCGGAATCATTCTTGCGGTGTGCGGGCTGGTCATCGGGGAGATCGCAGGTTCCTTCTACAGCATTTTTGCCGTGCGGCACCTTCTTTATTCAAAGAGCGCGGCACAAAAATGTACGATATCCACCTATGCCGGTTGTCTTCGCAGCATTTTAACCCACGCGGTCCCGGTCACCGCAAACCGAATTTCTCTGAATATTCTCCAGAGCATTGAGGTCGTTTCCATTCCCAAATGCCTGATGCTTTTTGGATTTTCCCGTTCCGCTTCTCTGAGCTGTTACGGAATTTTAAACGGCATCGCCATGCCCTGTATTCTGTTTCCATCTGCCATAACCAATTCCATTTCCATGATGATGCTTCCGACGGTCGCGGAAATCCAGGCCGCCCGGCAGGATCGCACGCTCCGGCAGATGATCCGGAAGGTCAGTAGTTCCTGCCTCCTGCTTGGATTCCTTTGTACGATCGGTTTTCTTCTGACTGCGGACTTTCTGGGCTCCTTTGTTTTTCAGAGCAGGGAAGCGGTTTCTTACATACGGGTTCTGGCTTTTATCTGTCCGTTTCTCTATACCAATTCCACCTATGTCAGCATTCTGAACGGACTGGGGCGCACTGGCACCTCTTTTGTCATCCAGCTGACCGGACTTTGCATCCGGATCGCAGGCGTATTCTTTTTGATTCCCCAGACTGGAATCAGCGGATATCTGACCGGTCTTCTGGCCAGTCAGATCTTTATCTTCCTCGCATGTGTCCGGGTACTTTCCACATTTTTGCGATAAAAAAAGACAGCTCAAGCTGTCTTTTTTACAGTGTATTCAGAAACATCTGCATCAAAATCGGATTGATATATGCTTCTGTAATCAGTCCTGCCGCCATGAAGACGAGCACCGCCACAGTCTTCCCCAGATTCCATCTGGACTGGGGATAGATAAAGAAATACCACAAAACCATCAGATACGCCAGCGCATAAAACAAAAACTGCGGTACCATCGCAATGACCCAGAAAACCACTCCCTGAATCCCCATATTCAAAATTCCCGCGCACACAACCGTACCCGCTGAAAATCCGGCCCAGAGGAATGCTGCCACACTGAGCAGCTTTCTGACTCTGGTCTGTCCCAAAAGTACAATCAGAAAAAGCGGAACCAGCCGGATTCCCGACAGATACAGAAGATATTCTCCCCCTTCGATCTCCGACTGCGCATACTGTTTCAAAAAGTATGGATTGAAAATACCGGAAGTAGTCACATAGTCCCGCACCGTCAGATTTGCAAACAGGATTCCGCCTATGAACCCCGCCATAAACGCTGCCGCAAAGTACTGCTTTGCTCTTTCTATTCTCACCAGACAAGCCTCCTCATCAAACAGATACTAATACATATTCGCCTGTCCCTTTTTGTATTCCTAAATCTGTCTGGATTAACGGCAGTATTTGGCATCATAAGCCAGAATAGACGCGATGGTCTTGGAATCTTCAATTTCTCCCTGATAAATCTTTTCTTTCAGTTCTTCCACCGTATAGGTTTCCAGCTCGATATATTCATCCTCGTCCAGATGCTGATGGGATGGAATCAGATCTCTGGCAACATATACTTCGATCTTCTCATTGCAAAACGCCACTGTCGTCCGGATATTGATCAGCCATTCCAGCTTGTCGCAGCGGTATCCGGTCTCCTCTTCCAGTTCCCTTCCCGCACACGCAATGCCCGGCTCTTCTGCGTAATCAAGCGCCCCCGCCGGAATCTCCAGGGTATAGCGGTCCAGTGCATTCCGGTACTGCCGCACCATGATCAGCCTGCCGTCGTCCATGACAGGAACAACCGCCGCCGCTCCCTTGTGCTTGATGAAATCCCACTCTGCCGTATTGCCGTTGGCAAATTCCATGTGATCGGTATACACATCCAGAATGGCCCCTTTATATTTCAGTTCTCTTCCTACCCGCCTGATATTCTCACTCATGATCCCTTACCTCCTCTGTATCATGTAGATGCTGTCCTCTCTTCCGGCAGGAAGCACGATTCTGCTCCCTGCCGCTCCATAAAAGAATCCCTGACCTACCTTTCAGTAAATCAGGGATTCTTATGTTTACATTATCGACTCCAATATCTATTTTGCATAATCCGTAACTCTTGATTCCCGGATTACATTTACTTTAATCTGGCCTGGATATTCCAGCTCGAACTCAATCTGTTTTGAAATCTCTCTTGCCAGTAATACCATATCATCGTCTGATACTTGTTCTGGAACTACCATAACGCGAATCTCTCTTCCCGCCTGAATAGCAAAAGACTTATCGACACCTTTAAACTGGTTTGCGATATCTTCCAACTGTTTTAACCTGTTTGTATATGTTTCCAATGTTTCACGTCTTGCGCCCGGACGTGCTGCTGAAATCGTATCAGCTGCCTGTACAACACACGCAATCAGTGACTGCGGCTCGACATCTCCGTGGTGGGCTTCCACCGCATTGATCACTACCGCTGACTCTTTGTACTTTCTGCACAGATCGACACCGATCTGGATATGAGATCCTTCCACATCGTGATCGATCGACTTTCCGATATCATGCAGAAGCCCGGCTCTCTTTGCCACCCGGACATCCAGTCCGATCTCTCCTGCCAGAAGTCCTGCAAGCTGTGCTACTTCGATCGAATGTTTCAGCGCATTCTGTCCATAGCTTGTACGGAATTTCATACGTCCAAGCAGACGAATCAGCTCCGGATGAACTCCATGCACGCCCACCTCCAGTGCGGCTGCCTCTCCTTCTTCCCGGATCATGGATTCTACTTCCTTCTGTGCTTTTTCGACCATCTCTTCGATTCTGGCCGGATGAATCCGTCCGTCCACAATCAGCTTCTCCAGCGCAATCCTTGCGACTTCACGCCGAATCGGATCAAACCCGGAAAGCACAACCGCTTCCGGTGTATCATCGATAATCAGTTCGACACCTGTCAGTGTCTCAAGTGTACGAATATTTCTACCCTCTCGTCCAATGATACGTCCTTTCATCTCATCACTCGGAAGCTGGACAACCGAAATCGTCGTCTCTGCCACATGATCTGCGGCACAGCGCTGAATCGCATTTACCACATACTCTTTCGCTTTCTTTCCTGCTTCTTCCTTTGCCTGATTTTCCAGCTCTTTGATCATTCTGGCTGAATCATGCTTCACATCGTCTTCAACAGTTTTTAACAGATATTCTTTTGCCTGTTCGGAGGTAAGTCCTGAGATTCTTTCCAGTTCCTGTACTCTTTGTCTGTTTAACTCGTCTGCCTTCGCTTCACGCTCTTTGATCTGCTCTTCCTTCGCTGCAAGATTCGTCTCCCGATGTTCGACCGCGTCAGAACGTTTATCTACCGCTTCTTCCTTCGCAAGAACACGTTTTTCGTAACGCTGGAGCTCTGCTCTGCGTTCCTTCGTCTCCTTTTCCAGTTCATTCTTGGTCCTGATCGATTCCTCTTTCACTTCCAGAAGGGCTTCCTTTTTCGTCGTCTCAGCTTTTTTCAGTGCATCATCTATGATTTCTCTGGCTTTACTCTCTGCATTGCCGATTTTGGACTCCGCATTTTTTTTCAAGTTCGAAATCGTCACATTGCGCGTAACTGCTGCTGTGATGACAAGCGTAATCACGACTGCAACGATAATATAGAAAATTTGCACAGGAGCACCTCCTTATTTAATTTTCATTGTACAATTACAACACTTAAATTTTATACTGTTTTAACAAATATGTCAAGCACAGACTCTTTCCTTTCGTGGAAATCGCGGAAATCCGCCCGCAAAAAAGCCTTCCTCCGCTTACCACTCTTCCGTAAATTCCAGGTCCATAGCCTTTTTAATTTCTCCGTACGAGAACCCCTTCCTTGCAAGGTAGGCATAGATCTTCTGCTTCTCTTCCATAGAAGCAGAAGCAGGATCGTAATGCTTTTTTCTCAGCAGATGCCGGACCGCCTCCTGGGAATCCTCTTCCTCGTAGCAGCGCTCCATCATCTCATCCACCAGGCCGGCGTCCACCTTCTTTCTGGAAAGCTCCGCATAAATCTCTCTTCTGCTCTTTCGATCCTTGCGGGAGAGAATAAAGCTTTCCACATATCTTCTGTCATCCACATAGCCAAAAGACTCCACATAGCGGACTGCCTGATCCGCAATTTCCTCCGGGAACTCCTGCTTCACCAGCCGTTCTTTCAGCTCGCTTTTGGTCCTGTCCATACTTTGAAGAAGCGCCATCGCTTTTTGCTTTGCTCTTTTCAAGACGATGTCCTTCAGAATCGCCTGTACCTGCTCTTCCTCGATACTTTCCCCGTCCTTTAAATGGCAGGAGGACAGTTCGCTTTTGTATAATACAAAAGCGAACTGTCCATCCAGATAAATGCGGAATTTCGTCTTCGTCACCGGTTCCACTTTGACCTGTCTCATCATTTACTCTTCGCTGCCGGCTGTTTTTGCATCAACTTCAGCGGCCTCCTCTTTCTCTCCCTTGCTGCCGCCGTCCAGGCCATAATGTGCGCGGACCTTGGCCTCAATCTCATCCATCACATCCGGATGTTCCTTTAAATATCCCTTGGCATTTTCACGGCCCTGGCCGATCTTATTGCCCTCGTACGCATACCATGCGCCGCTCTTGTTGACAATATCAAGTCCTGCCGCCAGATCCAGTACATCGCCCTCTCTGGAAATTCCCTTGCCGAACATGATGTCGAACTCCGCTTCTTTGAACGGAGGCGCGATCTTATTCTTCACGACCTTGACCCTGACATGGTTTCCGACCATCTCTCCGCCCTGCTTGAGCGTCTCTGTCCTGCGGATGTCGAGACGAATGGAGGAGTAGAATTTCAACGCCCGTCCTCCTGTGGTCGTCTCCGGGTTTCCGAACATGACTCCAACCTTTTCACGAAGCTGGTTGATGAAAATCACGACACAATTCGATTTGCTGATGACAGGAGTCAGTTTTCTGAGAGCCTGAGACATCAGACGCGCCTGAAGTCCCACATGGCTGTCTCCCATATCTCCCTCGATCTCCTGTTTCGGGACAAGAGCTGCAACAGAGTCAATGACTACAATGTCCATGGCGCCGGATCTGACCATCGTCTCCGTGATCTCCAGAGCCTGATCTCCACTGTCCGGCTGGGAAATGTAGAGCTCATCGATATCCACGCCGATATTTCCCGCATACACCGGATCCAGGGCATGCTCTGCATCGATAAATCCGGCGATGCCGCCTCTCTTCTGTACCTCTGCAATCATGTGAAGAGCCACCGTCGTCTTACCACTGGACTCCGGTCCGTAAATCTCTATGATACGTCCTCTCGGAACTCCGCCAAGTCCCAGGGCAATATCCAGGCTCAGGGATCCGGTCGGAACCGTCTCCACTGCCACCTGCGCCTTCGGGTCGCCAAGACGCATGACTGTTCCCTTTCCAAAATCTTTTTCCAGTTTGGCTATCGCAGCCTCAAGTGCTTTCTTTTTATCCTCATTATTTGTCATACTTCGATCTCCTTTTTGAACACGAACAAATGTTCGTCTGTGATATTAATAGTAACTGATTCTTAATTTCTTGTCAAGATGATTTTTGAGTTTTGGCTGAAATGCCGGATCAGAAAAAGGAAAGATGCCTGCCGCAGTCCGGCCGCGGCAGGGCTCTTATAGATATAGATAGATTTTCTATTTCATCTGTCTGACTCTCTCCTCGATCTCCGCGGAGAAATTCAGAACTTTTCTGGAATATGTCTGGTTCATATACCGGGACGTAAGCAGGAAATCCGCAGTGGCAAGATTATTCGCCACCGGAATATCATAGACGACCGCAATCCGAAGGAGCGCCTTAACATCCGGGTCATGAGGCTGTGCTTCCAACGGGTCCCACAGAAAAACCATAAAGTCGATACCGCCCTCTACAATCTTGGCACCGATCTGCTGATCGCCTCCCAGAGGGCCACTGTTGTACGCACGCACCGGCAGTCCTGTCTTTTCCGCAATCAGTCTGGCTGTTGTCCCGGTACCGCACAGAAAATGATTTTTCAAAATGTCTTTATTCTTATCACACCAGTCCACCATTTCTTTTTTCTTGCCGTCATGCGCCACCAGTGCGATATGTTTCTGCTTTCCGATTTCAAAGTCCACATACTGCTTTCCCATTGTTTTCGTCTCCTTTCCCGATCCGTCATTCCCTTTTTGTCCTGTCAACGAATTTCCTCTTTATTATACACTATTTTCCGGGAATCTCCCAGTAAAATTTCTATGAATCCTGCTCCATATAATACCGGATCAAGGCCTGGGTACCTTCCTCCCCGTATCCCTGGGCAGAAAGAAGAAGATAGTGATTCAGAACTTCCTGCAGCACATCCAGCTGAAGTCCCTCCTTGTTGGCTCCTTCCAGTGCCAGCTTCATATCCTTGATAAAATGCTTGATAAAAAATCCTGGTTCATAATCCCCTGCCAGTATTTTTGGTCCCAGAAGCTCCAGCTGCCGGCTGGCCGCTGCTCCGCCCAAGACAGACTCCAGCAGTTTTCCACAGTCCAGACCTTTCGCCTTTGCATAGGCAACCGCCTCACATACACCGGAAAGCGTCCCTGCAATCATGATCTGGTTCGCCATCTTTGTATGCTGCCCCATTCCTGCAGGTCCTTCATGCACAATCGTCTTTCCCATTGCCTGGAAAAGCGGAAGGCAGCTCTCGAAGTCTCCTTGCTCTCCTCCTGCCAGTATGGAAAGAGTCCCCGCTTTTGCCCCGGCATCCCCTCCGGTTACCGGAGCGTCAAGGGCATGGAGGCCGCGCTTTTTCGCCTCTTCATAAATCTCCACGGCCAGATCCGGGCTGGATGTGGTCATGTCAATCACATAGGTACCCGGATCCGCCGTCTCCAGAATTCCATCTCCTCCAAAATAAATCTCCCGTACATCCGACGGATAGCCGACCATGGTAAGAACCGCATCCATCCCATGGATTACGTCCTTTTTCTCCTCATGAAACACCGCTCCCTGGGCAACCACATCCTGAACCTGCTGCTTCTCTTTCTGTCTGGCATAGATATGCACGTCAAATCCGGCTTTCAACAGATTGCAGACCATCGGTCCTCCCATAATTCCTACTCCAATAAATCCAATCTTCTTCATGTGCTTCTCCTTTTCTGGAACTTCTGAATGTTACAAATGGATTATGCGTGCTTTTCTACCACTTCTCCCTGCTTCTTATAAATGCTTCCGGCCGGTACATAGCCCCGTACCATGGAAAGAGGGTAAATGTTGGTATTTCTTCCTACCACCGTACCTGGATTCAGAACACTGCCGCATCCGACTTCCACATGGTCTCCCAGCATGGCTCCGAATTTTTTCAGCCCGGTCTCGATTTTTCCCTCCGGCGTGCTGACCGTTGCAAGCGTCTTGTCAGACTTCACATTCGATGTGATGGATCCTGCACCCATATGGGACTTAAATCCAAGGATGGAGTCGCCCACATAATTATAGTGCGGCACCTGTACCTTATTGAACAGGACCACATTTTTCAGCTCTGTGGAGTTGCCTACCACAGCACCTTCCCCTACCAGCGCGTTGCCACGGATAAAGGCACAGTGCCGGATCTCCGCATCCTTTCCGATGATGGCAGGTCCATTGATATAGGCGCTTGGCGCTACCTTTGCAGACTTTGCGATCCAGACGTTTTCCCCTTTCTTTTCATACTCTTCCTCCGGAAGCGTATTGCCAAGCTTAACAATAAATTCTCCGATCTTTGGAAGCACTTCCCACGGGTATTCCACCCCTTCAAAAAGGGCTCCTGCGATCGTCTCATTGAGATCAAAAAGTTCCTTTACTGTTAATTCTTTCATGTTGCTCCTCCTTTTATTTATGACTTTTTGGATGATTTATAATAAGGGGACACCTTATCATAGCAGGCCTTCAACTGGTACTGATTGTTCAGTCCGATCACGCCGTTTGTCCTGACAATGATAAAATGTTCCAGCTTTTGCATATATTCTTCGGAAGTTATTTTTCCCTCCGCCACAAGGGTCAGCCCCTTTTCCCAGCTTGCCGTCAGCTCCGGATTCAAAAGAGAACGGATGGAATGATCCACCGCATCGTAAATCAGCTCTCCCATCAGTGTCGGAGTGATGACCTGCGTCTTTTTGTTGAGGGAAAGATATTTGATATGGATCAGCTTCTTCAGGATTTCCGCCCTGGTGGCGCTTGTCCCGATTCCGCTTCCCTTGATCTGGGCTCTCAGCTCTTCATCTTCAATGAGCTGTCCCGCATTTTCCATGGCAAGAATCATGGATCCGGAATTGTACCGCTTCGGCGGAGACGTCTCTCCTTCCTTGATCTCAAACCCTTTGATCGGGATCCGGTCTCCTTTGCGGAGCGTCTGAATCCGTGCAAACAGTTCTGCATCCGGAACCGTCTCCTCGTCCTCCTCCGTCTTTCCTTTTTTCGTTCCCGGAATCCCGGTCACCTTGTAAAATCCTTCCTCTGTCAGGACTTTAAAACTGGAAAAGAAATGCTCCCCTTTGAGCACCACTTCCAGCGATACTTTCTGGTACACCGCAGGCGGATAGAAGATAGAGAGAAACCGCTTTACGATCAGGTCATACACACCCTGGGCCGTCCCGGAGACCGATTTCAGCGCCGGAAGACCCTGTCCGGTAGGGATGATGGCATAGTGATCCGTGATCTGGCTGTCATTGACATATCTTGTCTTTTCCAGCCCCTTATGGGTCCGCTCTCTTGCAATATACCCCAGCAGTCCCGACACCGGTTCGTATTTTGCAAGTCCATTCAGATTTTTATGGATCTCCTTTGCCACCGCCGTAGATAGCACTCTGGCATCGGTTCGCGGATAAGTGACCAGTTTCTTCTCGTACAGCTCCTGCACAATCCGAAGGGTCTCATCCGGACTGATCTTAAACCGTTTGGAACACTCATTCTGAAGCTCCGCCAGATTAAAGAGCAGAGGCGGGTTCTTCTTTTCTTTCTTTTTTTCTATGGATACGAGTTCCCCTTCCCGGTTGCTCTCCGACAGGTAATCGATCAGCTCCTGGGCGGTTTTTCTCTCCTTGAATCCGTTTTCCCGGTAAAGCTTCGGGGACATCTCGTAGCGGGACCCCTTCACCGCCTTCCATTCCCCGGTAAATCCGGCTCCTCCCGCTTCCAGATCCGCCAGGACCCGGTAAAATGGCGTCTTGACAAATTCACGGATTTCCCGTTCTCTTCTTACTACCATGCCAAGTACACAAGTCATGACACGGCCCGCTGAGAGTACCACATAGTTTTTGTGGAGAAAACCGGCGATACTGTTCCCGTACTTTAGGGTCAGAAGCCTGGAGAAATTGATTCCCATCAGGTAATCCTCTTTCGCCCGCAGATACGCGGAATCTGATAGATTGTCGTAGGCAGAAAGATCCTTTGCCTCCCGGATTCCCCGGAGGATTTCCTCCTCCGTCTGGGAATCGATCCAGACACGCTTTCTCTTCTTTTTTCCCCTGACTCCGGCCATCTGCTCCACAAGGCGGTAAATATATTCCCCTTCCCGTCCGGAATCGGTGCAGACATAAATCGTGTCCACATCCTCCCGGTTGAGAAGCCCGCTTACAATGTCAAACTGCTTTTTCACATTCGGTATGACTTCGTACTTAAATTCCTTTGGAAGAAACGGCAGCGTGCTTAAGCTCCATTTTTTATATTTTGGATCGTAGGCCTCCGGATAACTCATTGTCACAAGATGTCCCACACACCATGTCACAATGCTCTCATCGGATTCCAGCCATCCGTCTCTTCTTCTCATATTCTGTTGCAGAGCTTTTGCAAACTCCTGTGCCACACTTGGTTTCTCTGCTATATAGAGAGATTTTCCCATTGTTTTTCTTCTCCTTTTTTATCTGCGGAAGATACGGCGGAGGAAATCCAAAAACGGTCGTTTGCCAGGTACTTTCACCTGCGCTGCATCCCGGACCGCCTCCTGCATAAATACTTCCTGGGCATCCACCATCTGCCCTTTTTGCTCTTTCTTCCGATAATTTCCGGAGGAATCCAGTATTCTTGCCTTTACATTGTCCTCCAGCATCACCTGCAGCATATGGTTAAGCCGCTCTCTCACATCCGGATCATAGACCGGGCACGCCACCTCCACACGCTTTTCTGTATTTCTCGTCATCATATCGGCGGATCCGATATACATTCGTTCCGAGCTTCCTCTTCCAAAGGCAAAGATTCTCGGATGCTCCAGGAACCTGCCTACAATACTGGTCACGCGTACATGATCCGTATATCCCTTGACCCCCGGAAGAATACAGCAGATCCCTCTTACAAGCAGATCCACTTCCACGCCGGCCTGGCTTGCCTGGGAAATCTTTTCAATAAAGTCCACATCCGTCACGGAATTCATCTTCATGATGATCCTGCCGTTCTTTCCTTTTTTCGTCTCCTCATCGATCAGTTCCAGCACTTTTTTCTTCAGGGTATTTGGCGAAACAATCAGATGCCGGTATGTACCGTACAGATTTCCGATCGACATATTCTGGAAGAAGGCGGCCGCATCCTGACCGATCTCCTGATCTGCCGTCATCAGACATACATCCGTGTACATGGCCGCCGTCTTTTCGTTATAATTTCCAGTTCCGACCTGCGTAATATACTGGTAGCCGTTCCGCGCCTTGCAGGTGATCAGGCAGATCTTCGAATGGACTTTATAATGATCAAATCCATAGAGCACCCGGCATCCCGCCTCCTCAAGACGTTCTGACCAGTCAATATTGTTCTGCTCATCAAATCTGGCTCTCAGCTCAATCAGCACGGTGACTTCTTTCCCGTTTTCTGCAGCGGCACACAGATATTCTACGAGTCTGGCTTTCTTCGCCAGACGGTAAATGGTGATCTTGATGGTGACCACAGAGGGATCCGACCCTGCCTCTTTCAAAAGCTTCAGAAACGGCTCCATGGACTCATACGGATAAGACAGCAGGATATCTTTCCTGCGGATCTGTTTCATGATCGAAGTTTCATCCTCCACCATCGCCGCTTTTTGAGGCGAGAAAGGCTCATATACCAGTGTTCTCCTCAGATGCTCCGGCACCTTCTCCGCCACTGAAAAAATAAAGGACAATTTCATCGGCATTTTGGTCCGGAAAATCTGCTTTGGCGTAATCTGAAACCGTTCACAGAAATACGTCTCCATACTCTCTGTCAGCGGATTGGCCGTCTCCAGTCTGACAACCGCCATTCTTCTGCGCCTGCGCAGCGTCTTTTTCATCAGAGCCCGGAAATCCTCATTGATATCCAGGGACTCATCATCCGGCGAAATGTCCGCATTCCGCGTAACGCAGATATAATTCTTGTCAGATACTTCATATTTATCAAAAATGACGTCCATATATTCCATCAGAATCTTCTCCATCCGAATATAACGGATATCCTGTCCCGGCAGAAACAGAATCTCAGAAATATACTGAGGCACCGGAACAATTCCCATCATTTTTTTATTGTTCTGTTTCAGGCTTGCAACAACGTAAATTTCTTTGTTAAGAAGATGCGGAAACGGATGGTTGGCATCTACGATCTGCGGTGAAAGGACCGGCAAAATCTGATCTTTAAAGTACTTTTTCACATATTTCTTTTCCGGGTCCGCAAGCTCCTTGAAAGAAAGCCCGCAGATTCCATAGGGACTCAGTCTCTTCTTGATCTCCGCATAGGTCTTGTCCCGCTCCTTATAAAGCGGCGCCACGGCCTCATAAATCCGTTCCAGCTGCTGTCTTGGAGTCATACCGGACCGTTTGTCTTTTGTCTGGACTTTCATGGATGCCATATCGTACAGGCTCCCTACACGGATCATGAAAAACTCGTCCAGATTACTTGTGAAAATCGCCACAAATTTCATCCGCTCCATCAATGGAACATCCGGATCCCCGGCCTCCTCCAGCACTCTTTGGTTAAATTTCAGCCACGAAAGCTCTCGATTCTGTGTATAATTCAGAAGTTCCCCTTCCATCTTTTCTCCTTTTCTTCTTCCCTGATTCACTAGTCAGCCTGCTGCCCTTTCTATTTTACATGGTTCTCCCCAAACGTGCAATCAGGGACGGGTAAAATTTCCCGTCCCTGATCAAAAACCGGTTTCCGCAGTTTCTATTTTGGCTGAATATAATTCTGTGCTGTCAGAGTCTCCGCGCAGAGGATCGCTCCTCCAGCCGCTCCTCTGACCGTATTGTGGGAAAGTCCGATAAACTTAAAGTCGTACAGGCTGTCCTCTCTGAGCCGTCCCACAGAAATTCCCATACCGTTTTCATAATCCACATCCAGGGCAACCTGCGGGCGGTCATCCTCTTCCAGATACTGGATGAACTGCTTTGGCGCACTTGGAAGCTCCAGCTCCTGAGGCAGTCCCCGATAGGATACCAGCTTCTCAATCAGCTGTTCTTTGGTCGGTTTTTTCTTAAAGTTTACGAACACTGCCGCCGTATGTCCGTCCAGTACCGGCACACGGATGCACTGAGTCGTGATAATCGGGGAAGATGCCTTCTCGATCTTTCCGTCACAGACTTTGCCCCAGATCCGAAGAGGCTCCTGCTCGCTCTTTTCCTCTTCCCCGCCGATGTACGGGATAATGTTTTCCACCATTTCCGGCCAGTCTTTGAATGTCTTTCCTGTTCCGGAGATTGCCTGGTAAGTAGTAGCCACCACCTCTGTCGGCTCAAATTCCATCCATGCGGTCAGCACCGGCGCATAGCTCTGGATTGAACAGTTCGGCTTGACTGCCACAAATCCCCGTGTCGTGCCAAGACGTTTCTTCTGGGCCTCGATCACTTCAAAATGCTCCGGATTCACCTCCGGGATCACCATCGGTACATCCGGCGTCCAGCGATGCGCACTGTTGTTGGATACCACCGGGGTCTCTGTCTTTGCGTAGGCATCCTCGATGGCGCGGATCTCTTCCTTGCTCATATCCACTGCACTGAACACAAAGTCAACTGTGGAAGCAACCTCCTCCACCTCATTGACGTTATGTACGATCAGCTTTTTCACACCTTCCGGCATCGGCTTTTTCATCTTCCAGCGGTCTCCTACCGCCTCTTCGTATGTCTTTCCGGCTGATCTTGGAGATGCAGCCACCGTCACAACCTCAAACCACGGATGGCCTTCCAGAAGAGAGATAAATCTCTGTCCAACCATCCCGGTCGCTCCTAATATTCCAACTCGTAATTTCTTTTCCATCATCTGATCCTCCTACTTTGCTTCCAATTCCTGCTTATAAACCTGAATCGCCTCCAGCATGGCGCCCTTTCCCGGCGCCCCCTTGGTCAGACGCTTCTCCACGCAAGTCTTCATGCTGATTGCATCGTAAATATCTTCTTCAAATACCGGGCTTACCGCCTTGTATTCAGAAAGCGGCAGATCATCCAGTGCGCATTCCTTTTCAATACAGGTCAGTACCAGCTGTCCGATGATGCCGTGGGCATCCCGGAACGGTACGCCATGATTGACAAGGTAGTCCGCCGCATCTGTTGCGTTCGTAAATCCTCTCTGGGCGCTCCGCTCCATGACGGCCTTTCTAAATTTCATCGTCTCCAGCATGCCGGTAAAGAGCGGGAGGCAGCTGTTGACCGTATCCATGGCGTCAAAGGCCAGCTCTTTGTCCTCCTGCATGTCTTTGTTGTACGCCAGCGGAATCCCCTTCATGGTTGTCAAAAGAGCCATCAGCGCCCCGTAGACTCGTCCGGTCTTTCCTCTTACCAGCTCCGCAATATCCGGATTCTTCTTCTGCGGCATAATACTGCTTCCGGTACTGTACGCATCATCGATCTCCACAAACTGATACTCATTGGAATTCCAGATGATGATCTCCTCCGAAAACCGGCTCAGATGCATCATAATCGTGGAAAGGGCCGACAGATACTCAATCACATAGTCCCGGTCCGATACCGAGTCCATGCTGTTTAACGTCGCACCTGCAAATCCAAGCAGGCTTGCCGTATATTCCCGGTCCAAAGGATAGGTCGTCCCTGCAAGGGCCCCGCTTCCAAGGGGACAGTAATTCATCCGTTTATAAATGTCCGAAAGACGGCTTCTGTCCCGGCGGAACATCTCGTAGTACGCCCCCATATGATGTGCAAGCGTAATCGGCTGAGCCTTCTGAAGATGCGTAAATCCCGGCATGATCGTATCCAGGTTCTCTTCCATAATGTGAAGCAGCACGGACAGAAGATCCTTTAACAGTCCATCTGTCTTCTGCACCTCTTCTCTTACATAAAGCTTCATATCCAGAGCCACCTGATCGTTTCTGCTCCGTCCGGTGTGAAGCTTCTTTCCTGCGTCTCCAATCCGCTCAATCAGATTGGCCTCCACAAAACTGTGGATATCCTCATATTCTTTCGTGATCGGAAGCGTGCCGTCCTCCACATCCTTTAAAATCCCGGCAAGCCCTTCCAGAATCTGATCCCGCTCGCTCTCGGTCAGAATCTGCTGCTTTGCCAGCATCTTCACATGTGCCATACTTCCTTCTATATCCTGTCTGTACAGACGCTTGTCAAATCCGATGGAGGCATTGAAATCGTATACCATCTGATCGGTCTCTTTTGTAAAGCGTCCTCCCCATAACTGTGCCATCTGCATTCCCCGTTTCTTTTTTATTTTAGTGAATGAAACTATTAAAAAATAATTTACCAAATTTTATTTCGTTTGTAAAGAAGTATTTCGGTCTCTTTTGGAAAAGACACACCCGCAGTAGTCCTGCCGGTAAAGACCGTATTCATTGGAAAGCTCAATGGACCGCTTATATCCGTTCTTCTTTTTAAAGTCCGAAAACAGGTAGGAAACCCCGTATTCCTCCTGCATCTTTCTCCCGATTTCGTTGAGCTTCTGTGCATTTTTCATCGGACTGATGGAAAGGGTCGTAGTAAAAAATTCCATCTGCCTCTTGACCGCCTCCTCGGCTGTTCTCCGAAGGCGCATCTCGTAACAGCGAAAGCACCGCTCCCCGCCCTCCGGAAGCTGTTCCATTCCTTTTGCCATGTCAAAAAACGTACCGGCATCGTACTCCCCTTCCAGGAAGGAAACCGGATGCTTCAGCCTGCCGTTCATCTGTCCGATCAGCGCTTTCTGCTCCTCTGCCCGCTTTCGGTATTCCGCCTCTTCTGTAATGTTCGGATTATAATAAAAGACGGTAATGTCAAAATAGTCTGAAAGATACTCCATGACATAACTGCTGCACGGGCCGCAGCAGCTGTGCAGCAAAAGGGACGGCACTTTTCCTTCCTTTGTGATCTCCCCCAGTGTCCGCTCCAGTTCTTTTTGATAATTGATCTTCTGCTCCTGCATAATTGCTCCTCTTTCTCGTCATTCTACTGTTTAGTTATAATTCACATCTTTTTCCCTGTCAACATACATTATGTTATAAATAGAAGGAGGCCAGCCATATGGACACCATACTGAGTATCAATCATATCAGCCATTCCTACCATACACTCAAGGGTGAAACCCCTGCGCTTTGTGATCTCTCTTTTACGGTCCATTCCGGAGAATTTCTTGCCGTCGTCGGCCCATCCGGATGCGGTAAATCTACCCTTTTGTCCCTGATTGCCGGACTTCTGATCCCGGAAGAGGGCGAAATCCTCCTGCACGGGAAGCCGGTGAACGATCAGAAAGAGAAGATCGGATATATGCTCCAGCGGGATGAACTTCTTGAGTGGCGCAGCATTTACCGAAATGTACTGCTTGGTCCGGAAATACAGAAATCCCTGACTCCGGAAATCAAACAACGGGCCAGAGATCTGCTGGAAGCCTACGGTCTTGGGCAGTTTCAATCTTCCCGGCCATCTGAACTCTCCGGCGGAATGCGGCAGCGGGCTGCACTTGTCCGCACTTTGATCTTGAATCCGGAGCTGCTTCTGCTTGATGAACCTTTTTCCGCCCTCGACTACCAGACCCGGCTCAATGTCAGTGATGATATCGGTCAAATTATCCGAAGAGAAGGAAAAACAGCCCTTCTGGTAACCCACGATCTCTCCGAAGCCATCAGCCTTGCAGACCGCATTCTCGTGCTTTCCATCCGTCCTGCATCTCTGAAAACAACTGTCAGCCTGCACTTTGACTTTCCCGGCCAAACCGAAGACACCCCGCTGAACCGGAGGAATGCCCCGGAATTCAAAACCTATTTCAATCTGATCTGGAAGGAGCTGAACCAACATGAAAACCAACCCGACTGATCTATCCCCTTCCCAGTACGCTTATCTTACCGTCAGAAAAAAGGAACGGCGCCTGATTTTGTTTCTGCGGATCGCTGTCCTGATTCTCTTTTTGATTCTCTGGGAATGGACGGCCAGGGAAGGGATCATCGATTCCTTTATCTTCAGCAGTCCATCCAAAATTCTGGACTGCTTTTTATCCATGGCAGAGGACAAAAGTATTTTCCCGCACTTGTCTGTTACCCTGTATGAAACGGTTGTCAGTTTTCTTCTGGTCACCGTCATCAGCATTCTGGCCGCCGTCCTGCTCTGGTTTTCCAAAAAGCTCTCTGCAATCCTGGAGCCGTACCTGGTTGTCTTGAACAGTCTTCCAAAATCCGCCCTTGCCCCTCTGCTCATTGTATGGCTTGGTGCCGGAAGAAAAACCATTATTGTAGCCGGAATGTCGGTGGCCATTTTTGGGAGCATCATGACCCTTTATACCTGCTTTACCAGTGCGGACAAAAATAAAATCAAGCTGATCTACACGCTGCACGGCACCCCTTTGCACGCCCTCACAAAAGTCGTACTTCCCTCTTCCATTCCTGCCATCATCAGCACGATGAAGGTCAATATCGGTCTCTGCCTCGTGGGCGTCATCATCGGAGAATTTCTGGCGGCCAGAGAGGGACTTGGATATCTGATCATCTATTCCAGCCAGGTATTTAAGATGGATTGGCTTTTGATGTCCATCATTCTTCTTTGCATCATGGCCATGGCGCTGTATGCGGTGATCGGTTTTTTAGAGCAATTTTGCAGGAAACTTCTGTAAGGAAACGCCTGCGGAAAAGGGCAGGATCCTTTTCTTTTGATCCTGCCCTTCATCTTTCTCTATTTATTTTGTACGGAATGCAGCTCCGCCGCCTGATGGTCCTGCCGTTCCTTTTTCCACAAGCTGAATCTGGACTGCTTCCATCCTCTTGCTCATGCCTTCTGTTCCGGCTTTTGCACCGTTTTTCGTCCAGCCAAGCCAGCCATAGGTCTGCACATGCACACGATAGTAAATATCGTATTTCTTTGCCATCTCTCCGGTCAGCTGAATCTGCACTGCTTCCATTCGTTTACTCAATCCGGTCGTTCCGGCAATGGCTCCGTTGCTCTTCCATCCCTGCCAGCCGTAGGTCTGCACATGAGCACGGTACTGCACTCCGCCGGAATAGAGCGGATTTTCCAGACTGATCTTCAGTGCTTCCATTCGTTTGGACTTTCCTGTCACGCCTCCGGTTGTTCCGTTCATCACGGCAGCGTTCCATCCGGATGTCTGCATATGTGCCTGATAAACGATATTTTGAACTTTTGGTTTTTCCAGGAATGCTCCGGATGTGCTTCCAGGTGCAGCTCCTCCTTTTGCTACCAGCTTGATCTGGATTCCTTCAATCCGCTTGCTGTATCCGGATGTTCCGGCGCTTGCACCGTTTTTCGCCCAGCCAAGCCAGCCGTAGGTCTGAGCATGTACCCGGTAATAGATATCATATTTCTCTGCCATCTGTCCTGTCAGCTTGATCTGCACTGCCTCCATGCGGAGATCCTGTCCCGTCGTTCCGGCAACAGTACCGTTGGTCACCCATCCCTGCCAGCCGTTATTCTGGACGTAGGCACGGTACTGCACATCACCTGTATACTGAGGATACAGAAGATTGATCTTCAGCGCTTCCATTCGTTTGGACTCTCCGGTCACACCGCCGGTCGCTCCGTTAACTGCTCTTGCTCTCCAGCCATAGGTCTGCATATAGGCTTCATAACCGATACCACTTACGATAGCCTGCTCTTTATATGCATTGGAAGTGGAACCCGGCGCCGCCGAACCCTTTGGAACGACAGCGATCTGAATCGCTTCCAGACGTTTTTCGTAACCGGTTGTTCCAGCTGCTGCACCATTTTTCGCCCAGCCAAGCCAGCCGTACGTCTGGACATGGGCCCGGTAATAAATATCATACTTGTTCGCCTGGGTTCCGGTCAGCTCAATCTTTACTGCCTGAATCGCTTTGCTCTGACCTGTGGTTCCCGATGGCTGTCCACTCGTCACATAGCTCTGCCATCCTTTGTTTTCCACAAAAGAGGTATAACGTACACCCAGATCACCGTAACCGCTTCCAATGGTAATCTTATACGCCTCCATCCGCTTGGACTCTCCGGTCACACCGATCACAGATCCGTTCTGCACCGAGTCAAGCCAGCCGTAGGTCTGCATATGGGCGCTGCCTGAAATAACGTTCTTGTCGGATACGCTCACTGCGTTTTCGGTCAGATCTGAATCACTCATCCAGAAATTCAGGTCTACATACCCACTGATTCCATTGACACTGCCCTCGGAAGTACACTGCCACATATCGTAGGTACCTTTATATGTACAGGATGTATTGTACTGGGCCACCCATTTGGACCATTTTTCGTTTTTGAAAACGGAAGAGGTCAGCTTGGACTGCCACCAGTACTTGCTCGCATAAATGCCGACCTTATACCCGGAGGCAGAAACCTGATCGCAGAATGTCTTTGCGATCGTTCCGATCGTAGTGTTGCTGACCAGTCCGGTTGTACCCTCATCCTCTAAATCATAGTACACTCCATAGGTTGGATTGTGTCCTTTTAAAAGCCTGAGTA
>ERZ1643246.1597-NODE-1597-length-24274-cov-9.222387_pt1 | contig 24274 bp, 20 predicted proteins | sample MGYA00579265_ERZ1643246 | MGnify/ENA primary metagenome ERZ1643246 (study PRJEB29033, sample SAMEA4952261) | chicken gut metagenome | biome: Broiler Chicken; feature: Gastrointestinal Tract; material: Caecum | place: Ireland | collected 2018 | study: Broiler...
TTCGGAACGCGAAAAACTCCACCACGCTTAACTGGCTAAAGCCACATAATAAAAAAGATCATATGCCTGTTTAATTCTGAAACAGGAAAACCATATGATCTTTACTTCGCTTTTCAATTTTTGACTAATCTATGGTAGCACACCAGACCGGGACTGTCAAATACATTTTGCAGAGACATCATACAGGGCGCAAAGCATCTGCAAAAAACCAGGGGCTTTCTCCGCTTTCGGAGCTGCCCCTGGCTGCTATTCGCTTAAATACTGTAATGGATCAATCGGCTGTCCGTCTTTGCGGAATTCAAAGTACAGATTGCACCCTTCCACGCTATAATATCTGGTAGGCTCCGCCAGATAGCCGAGTACGGTTTTTGCTTCCACACTGTCCCCGGTCTTGACCTGTACATCCTGAAGCTGTCCATAGATCGCTTCGTACCCGTTTCCCATGTCGACTGTAACCGTCGTTCCTTCCTGCGGTGTTTTATCAATGGATTTGACAATTCCTTTTCCTGCGGAAATCACCTGATCGTTGACGGCTCCTCCGATAATCAGCGCCGGATTATATTTATATTCGTCCAATGTTGCAAAGTATACGGTCTTGTCCATGCTGTAATTCATCAGAACCGCACCGCTGACCGGCCAGATCAGCTTATCTCCTTCGCTGAAATTGATTTCGCTGCCGGCCCCTGCCGTTTCTGCGGAATCAAATGTAGTGCTGTCTGAATCTGCTGTGTTCGCCGTACTGTCCGTGCCGGAAGTTCCGCTCTGGGATGACAGTCCGCCGGAAGCTGTGCCGTCATTGTCCGAATCCGTGCCGGAGGCTGCCGGATCGTCTGTTTCTTCAGAAATTCCACCGGCGGAAAAGTCGGAAATTCCCTCTTCTGTCACATCATCCGCCGCTTCATTGATCACATCCCCCGCATCTGCGCTTTGATACTGTTCCAGTTCCTTCTGGCTTTCTTTCTCAATCTTTTCCATCTCGTTTTTGACATTGCTTTTGTACTGCTGAAATGTATAGACCCCTGTCAAAACTACCGCTGCTGCCATGCAGACCGCAAGACCTGCTTTTGCTCCCCGCCGTTTTTTAGGAGCGCGCTTCTTGTTGTTGTTCATCTTCATCACCTCTGGCATTATCTTTGCCAGAAACAAGGAAGCTTATTCTGTGTCTCCGGAAATTTCTGCAGCTTCTTTTAAGACAGTGCCTTCAAAAAAATAATCTAAAATTTCTTTGTAGTCCTTCCCCTCTTCCGCCATAGACTGAGCCATGTTCTGGCTCATCCCCAGGCCGTGGCCGATCCCCTGGGTGATCACTGTTGTCTTTTTCTCCCCTTCTTTGAATGTATAACAGGAAGAGGCAAGTCCCCAGCGGTCCCGAAACGTATCTCCATCCATCAATTCTTCTCCCTGCTTTACTTCCAGTACATATCCGGCACTGTCCTGTTTGGTAATTTCATATCCGGTGCCTTCGATCTCCTTGGACTGGTATGCATCCTTTGCGTCACGGTCCGCCCCGCACTCCACACTTTTAAGATACGGATACTGCTCCGTGCCGAGTGCCTCCCTAGCGTCCCTTGTCTTTCCGTTTGTAATCCGGCAGTACGGCGTGTACGCCGGATGGTCCTCATAGGTGAGGATTCTCTCTTTCGTCTCATTCCACGCTTTGGAAAGCTTCTCATAATATTCCTCTCTGTGCGACTTCCACTCTTTCTTCATATCATCCATCGAATAAAACGAATCCGTAAAGACAAGCTTTTCCCCTTCTTTTTGTTCGGACATCTTTTTATAGAGCCCGGTCCGCACAATCACTGCCTGGGCTTTGATTGTCTCTATATCCATCTCCATCGGAATCTCCTTGGCCAGCACGCCCATTCCATACGCATCCAGCGACAGTGTCCAGACTTTCTCATCCTCTTTGCTCTGTACATGGACTTCCGTCTCCTCCTGATCCGGAGCCGTAAGACGCATCGGTCCGTTAATAAAAATCGTAATGACATAGGGCAGCGCAATAAGGAGAAACAGGATACATCCGTATTTTTTCCATTTCCGAAACATAAAAAACCCTCCCATACAGCGTATGAGAGGATTTTTATTCTTATTCCTTTTCTGTTTCCTTATGCATCTACTTTGATGTGATCCAGATGCCAGATATCATCCACATATTCCTGGATCGTTCTGTCGGAAGAGAATTTACCGCAGCATGCGACATTCATGAGGGCCTTCTTAGACCATCCTTCTCTGTCTCTGTATGCCTCTTCCACACGCTTCTGGGCATCCGCATAGGAACGGAAGTCTTTCAGAATGAAATATCTGTCCGCCCGCTCCTGGCCGTGTGTATTCACCAGGGAATTATAGAGATCTCTGTACATCTCCCGGTCCCCATTGGAATACGTTCCATCGATCAGCTGATCAACGACACGCTTGATATCCCAGTCATTGAAGTAAATATCCGTCGGATTGTATCCACCGTTGTTCTCATAGTTGATGACTTCATCGGAAGACAGACCGAAAATAAATGCATTTTCGATTCCAACTTCTTCTACAATCTCCACATTGGCTCCATCCATTGTTCCAAGTGTCGGAGCTCCGTTGAGCATGAATTTCATATTTCCTGTACCGGACGCTTCCTTGGACGCTGTGGAGATCTGCTCGCTGACATCTGCAGCCGCAAAGATAATCTCCGCATTGGATACGCGGTAGTCTTCGATAAATACGACTTTGATCTTTCCGTTGATGCTCTTGTCATTATTGATGACATCCGCAACGGAATTGATCAGTTTGATCGTCTCCTTGGCGCGCACATATCCTGCCGCCGCCTTTGCTCCGAAAATGAATGTTCTCGGATGGAAGTACATCTCCGGATGGTCTTTGATCTGGTTGTACAGATACATCACATGAAGGATATTCAAAAACTGACGCTTGTATTCATGGAGACGCTTTACCTGAACATCGAAAATGGATCTTGGATCCACATCGATTCCATTGTGCTTCTTAATATAATCCGCAAGACGCAGCTTGTTCTGGTACTTGATTTCACGGAACTCTGCAAGTGCCTTTGGATCATCCACATACTGTTTCAGCTTGCTCATCTGTGACAGATCGGTAATCCATCCGTCTCCAATGTGCTTTGTCACCCAGTCCGCAAGAAGCGGATTTCCGTGCATCAGGAATCTCCGCTGTGTGATTCCGTTTGTTTTATTGTTGAATTTCTCCGGCATCATGTCGTAGAAATCTTTCAGCTCCTGGTGTTTGAGGATTTCTGTATGGAGTTTTGCAACACCATTGACAGAGTATCCTGCCACGATCGCAAGATGTGCCATCTTGACCTGTCCGTCCCGGATAATGGCCATTCTTGCAACTCTTCCTTCATCGCCTGGATATCTTGCACGGATCTGCTCAATAAATCTGCGGTCGATCTCCTGAATGATCTGGTAAATACGAGGAAGCAACTTGGAGAACAGGTCGATCGGCCATTTTTCCAGTGCCTCTGCCATAATCGTATGGTTCGTATATGCAACAGTCTTTGTTGTTACATCCCACGCTTCATCCCAGTTCAGACCTTCCTGGTCAATCAGCAGGTGCATCAGCTCTGCAACCGCCAGTGTCGGATGGGTATCATTCATCTGAATCGTCACTTTTTCGTACAGCTTGCGGACATCGTCATGTTTCTTTTTGTAACGGACAATCATTGCCTGCAGGCTGGCTGAAATGAAGAAGTACTGCTGTTTCAGACGAAGCTCTTTTCCTGCATAGTGGTCATCGCAAGGATAAAGTACGTCTACGATCATTTTTGCCAGGTTTTCCTGCTCCACCGCATGTCGGTAGTCTCCCCGGTTGAATGCATCCAGATGAAAATCCGTAATGGCTTCCGCATCCCAGATCCGCAGTGTGTTCACCACATGGTTGCCGTATCCGATAATCGGCATATCATATGGTACCGCGCGGACGGAGCTGTAGTTCTCCTGAATGAAATTGTTGCGCTTTGTCACCGGATCGTACTCGATACGCACATCTCCTCCAAAACGAACTTCTTTTGCATATTCATCACGGCGGATTTCAAACGGATTGCCGTCTTTGAGCCAGTTGTCCGGCACCTCTACCTGATAGCCGTTTTCAATTTTCTGCTTGAACATTCCATAACGGTAGCGGATTCCGCAGCCGTATGCCGGATATCCCAGCGTAGCAAGGGAATCGAGGAAGCAGGCCGCAAGCCTGCCAAGTCCGCCGTTTCCAAGTGCCGGATCCGGTTCCTCGTCCTCTACTGCGTTCAGATCAATTCCCATTTCATCCAAAGCTTCTTTGACCTCTTTGTACGCGGTCATGTTGATCAGGTTGTTGCCAAGAGCTCTTCCCATCAGGAACTCCATGGACATATAGTACACAGTCTTCGGATCTTCCTTGTCCATCGCTTTCTGGGTTGCAAGCCAGTAGTCAATGATCGTCTCTTTTACTGCAAGGGAAACCGCCTGAAAGATCTGCCGTCCGGTTGCTTCTTCGATTGTTTTTCTATAAAGGTTTTTGATATTATTCTTTACTTCCTCTTTAAAAGCTTCTTTATCAAATCTTTTACTGTACATCTTCCTTTTCCTTCCTGAACATTTTGAATGTCTGATGATTAATTCTCTTTTGCCACTCCAATGGTAACCGCTTCGCCGTTGATTTTCCATTCTTTGACATAACCTGACGGTTCTGCTTTCTCCATGGATACGGCAAGTACATCATCGGAAATTTCCTGTTTATTCGCTGCAAAGACGCTCTCCGCCTTTTCGCTTCCAGTATATGTCACATGGATCTTGTCTGTCACTTCAAAGTCTGCTTCTTTTCTCATCGTCTGAATCTTGCTGATGATCTCACGGACGAATCCCTCTTCCAGAAGCTCCGGAGTCAGGTTCGTATCCAGAACAACGGTGATACCGTAATCGCTTTCGGATACATATCCTTCGGTCTGAGTCATGTCGATCAGCAGGTCTTCTTTTGTCAGGACAACTTCATTTCCGTCAATGTTAAATTTCAGTTCTGAATTTTTCTGAAGCTCATCCATCGCCGCATTGCCATCCAGATTTTCCAGCTCTTTCTTAATGCCGCCAAGCAGTTTTCCGTATTTTGGTCCTACTGTCTTTAACTGCGGCTTGAAAGTATAGGTGGTAAATGCCCGGACGTCTTCGGTCTGCTCCATCTCTTTTACATTGAGCTCGTCGGTAATGAGTTCCTGATAGTACTTCGGAAGCTCCTCCACACCTTTGACAAACATTCTGCCGATTGGCTGACGGTTCTTGATGTTTGCCGCATTTCTGCATGCACGGCCCATCACAACGATCTTCAGCACTTCATCCATATACCGTTCCAGTTCCGGATCAATATATGCTTCATTGACAGTCGGGAAATCGCACAGATGAATGCTTTCCGGCGCTGTCTTGTCAAGGCTTCTCACGAGATTCTGATAGATTTCCTCTGTCATGAACGGAATCATCGGAGCCGCTGTCTTACATACCGTAACCAGTGCGGTGTAGAGTGTCATATATGCGTTGATTTTATCCTGTTCCATTCCTTTTGCCCAGAAACGCTCACGGCATCTTCTGACATACCAGTTGCTCATGTCATCTACGAAATCCTGAAGCGCTCTTGCGGATTCTGGAATCCGGTAGTTGGAAAGATTCTCATCAACCGTCTTTACCAGTGTATTCAGTTTGGACAGAAGCCATTTGTCCATGACGGACAGTTTCTCATATTCCAGTTTATATTTTGTAGCATCAAACTCATCAATATTCGCATACAGAACGAAAAATGCATACGTATTCCACAGTGTTCCCATGAATTTGCGCTGTCCTTCCTGTACCGCCTTTCCATGGAAACGGTTCGGAAGCCACGGAGCACTGTTGATATAGAAATACCAGCGGATCGCGTCAGCTCCGTATGTCTCAAGCGCTTCAAACGGGTCGACTGCGTTTCCTTTGGACTTGCTCATCTTCTGGCCGTTCTCATCCTGCACATGTCCAAGGACAATGACGTTCTTGTACGGCGCTTTATTAAAGAGCAGAGTGGAAATCGCCAGCAGGGAGTAGAACCATCCTCTTGTCTGGTCTACCGCCTCGGAAATAAAGTCCGCCGGGAACTGCTGCTCAAATACTTCTTTATTCTCAAACGGATAGTGATGCTGTGCGAACGGCATGGAACCGCTGTCGAACCAGCAGTCGATGACTTCCGGCACACGGTGCATCTGACGTCCGCATTTTGGACATTTGATTGTCACTTCATCGATGTACGGACGGTGAAGCTCGATATCGTCCGGACAATTGTCGGACATGGACTTCAGCTCCTCAATGCTTCCGATAGAGTGCTGGTGTCCGCATTCACATTCCCAGATATTCAGAGGAGTACCCCAGTAACGGTTCCGGCTGATCCCCCAGTCCTGGACATTTTCCAGCCAGTCGCCGAAACGTCCCTTTCCGATGCTCTCCGGAATCCAGTTGATCGTATTGTTATTCCGGATCAGATCGTCCTTCACCGCAGTCATACGGATGAACCAGGATTCTCTTGCATAGTAGATCAGCGGTGTGTCGCATCTCCAGCAGTGCGGGTAGCTGTGTTCAAACTTCGGTGCAGAGAAGAGCAGACCTCTCTTGTCCAGATCTTCCAGGATCATCGGATCCGCCTTTTTGCAGAATACGCCCGCAAACGGAGTTTCTTCTGTCATCTGTCCCTTTCCGTCCACAAACTGAACGAACGGCATGTCGTACCGGCGTCCCACCTTGGCATCATCTTCACCGAAAGCCGGCGCAATATGAACGACTCCGGTTCCGTCTGTCAGTGTAACGTAAGTGTCGCACAGAACGTAAAACGCTTTTTTATGCTGCTTTTCCGCCGCTTTTGCAGCTCCGTCATAAAGCGGAATGTATTCTTTGCCTTCCAGCTCTTTTCCTGTATAACGCTCCAGGATCTCATAAGCCTTTTCGCCTTCTTCTTTTGCAAGGCTTCCAAGTACCTGGTCAAGAAGGGCTTCTGCCATATAGTAAATATGACCGTCCGCCGCCTGTACTTTGACATAGGACTCATCCGGATTCACACAAAGCGCCACATTGGACGGCAGTGTCCACGGAGTGGTCGTCCATGCAAGGATATAGGCGTCTTCATCTTTTACTTTAAAACGCACGATTGCGGAACGCTCTTTGACGTCCTTGTATCCCTGTGCGACTTCCTGTGCGGAAAGCGGAGTCCCGCAGCGAGGGCAGTACGGTACGATCTTGAATCCTTTGTAGAGCAGTCCCTTTTCCCAGATCTGCTTTAATGCCCACCATTCGGATTCGATAAAGGTGTTGTCATAGGTTACATATGGATGTTCCATATCCGCCCAGAATCCTACTGTTGCGGAAAAATCTTCCCACATTCCCTTGTATTTCCAGACACTTTCCTTACATTTATCAATGAAAGGCTCCAGACCGTACTCTTCAATCTGATCCTTTCCATCCAGTCCCAGCTGCTTTTCCACTTCCAGCTCTACCGGAAGTCCATGGGTATCCCATCCGGCCTTTCTTGGAACCATCTTTCCTTTCATTGTCTGATATCTCGGAATCATATCTTTAATGACACGGGTCAGGACATGACCGATATGCGGCTTTCCATTTGCCGTCGGAGGTCCATCATAAAAGGTGTAGGTTTCCCCTTCTTTTCTGTTTTCCATACTTTTTTCAAAGATATGATTCTCTTCCCAGAATTTTTCTACTTCTTTTTCCCTGTCAACAAATTTCAAATCGGTTGAAACTTTCTGATACATGCTTTTCTCTCCTTTTAGATTTTCTAACAAAAAACTCCCGTCCGTAATAGGACGAGAGTCTATTCTTTCGCTGTACCACCTGTTACTGCATACTTTTCATATGCGCTCTTGGTAACGGCAGAATACCGGCAGCGCTTAGTAGGTCGCCCGTTCAGCGTCTGCAGCTCGGAAGTGATCTTCAGTCAGGGTCTACTTGCGCCGGACTCTCACCATCTCCGGCTCGCTGATCGCTTTGGACATCTGTCTTACTCTCTTCGTCATCGCTTTTTCGATATGACAAGTATGGTCTTTCCCATACTTTGTACATTATACTTGATTGTTTTTGCATGCGTCAAGTATTTTTACCATCTTTTTCTGCCGCGTCTTCTGCTTCTTCTTGCAGCCTTCCTCATTCTACGCCTTCTCTGGCGCTCCATTTTCTTTTGTCTCCTCGTTGTCCGCAGGAAAGACCGCCTTCTCCGTCTGCGGAATACAACCAGGACCACGATAATCACAACCAGGACTGCTGCCACCGCTGCCGCCACGATCATCCAGCGTTTCCCGCTGAACACTCCCCGGACTTTATCGAGAACGGATGCCGCCTTTTCTCCCTTTTCGGCCTGCTGTGCCGCCTTCTCATCGATCTGTGCCGGCACGCTTCCTACGGTTTGTCCCTGATAGGTCAGATACAGCATGGATGCTCCGTTTTCTTCTCCGGTTTCAAATTCCAGATCCTCCTGAGACGCACCGGACGGCAGCGTCACATAGACCGGCTCCGTAACGTTGACGGAAGCATGGGCCTCCTCCTCTGCCCGTTCCAGTACCTTGCTTTCCACTTCCTGTCGTTCAAACTGATTGAATCCATAATCCAGAATGCTCCTCGTATCATCGTAAATATGCTGACCTCGTGTCTCCATTTCCACACAGACAAGATGCATCTTTCCATTGTCAGCAAGAGTAATCAGCGTATTTCCCGCCTCATCGGTATAGCCGGTCTTGCCTCCCACACAGTATTCGTAATAATGAGGATCCCAGCTGATCAGCATCTCATGCCTCTGCTGGAAGGTCCTGGACTCAGTCTCCAGATTGGTCGGCCCGATCGTATACTCATAGGTCTGCATGATCTCCAGAAGTTCCGGGTGGGCGAACACTTCCGCCGAAATCAGCGCCATGTCATGAGCTGAAGTATAATGATTTTCATCCTGTAGTCCGTGAGGATTGGCAAAATGTGTATGTGTGGCGCCAAGCTCCTTTGCACGCTCATTCATGGCCGCCACAAACTTCTCATATCCGGTTCCCGTTCCCGGAAGCTTATTCCCTATATTTTCTGCCACCGCATAGGATACCTCGTTTGCCGATGCAAGCAAAATCCCGTACAGTGCGTCTTTTAAAGAGATCTCCTCCCCAGGCCTCATTCCGATATAAGCGTCTCCCGGCTCCAGGAAATCCACACTCTCCTGGGAAAACACCACCTTGTCCGTATCCAGGTTTCCATTCTCCACAGCCAGAAGTGCCGTCATCACCTTCGTAATGCTTGCCGGATAATGCTCATCATCTATATTTTTCGCATAAAGCACAGCTTTCGTATCCGCATCGATCACAATCGCTGATTTTCCATAGACGGCAGGACCTTCCGGCCAGTCCTTGATTTCATTACTCTGAACCGGAAGTTCATAGGACTGCTTTGCCTCCTCTTCCACATCTGCTGCTTTCGCTCCCGCCATCGGCATCATAACCGCTGCCATACAGAGCAGTCCTGCCAGTATCTTTGTTAATTTTCTTTTCATCATATGTCTCCCCTGTTTTTCTTCGTACTTAAACAGTTTACCATATCTTCGGAAAGAAAGTGTGAAAAATCCACTTTTCCAGGAAGATTTCTTTTCTCCACATCGTTTCGGCTCTTTCCACGCTGTTCACATTTGTCCTTTCCACATAAAGATTTGTCCACCTTATGTGGATAAAATTGTGGATAACTTCTTTTCCATCTCCTTATCTTGCCTTTATCCTCCTGTATTTATCCATGATTTCCCCATATAAATCAAGGTTTTCTCCGCTTTCTTCCTTTTCCACTTTTCCAATTCCCATTTTCCATAATACGTGGATAACTTGTTCTTCCCTTTCCCCTTTTCTCCCCCATATTCCGTCTTTATCCACGCTCCTGTGTCGAAATTTCATCCTCTGTCATCTCCATTTATCCCATGCTTATCCAAGCGTTTTTCAGACATGTCCACAAAGTTATCCACTCTTTCCACATAGTTATCAACATCCTGTATTTAAAATTTTACTTGACACAAGACTATGATACTATTTTCATAAAATCCAAAGAAAAAGAACACATATTTTTTACTTTTGCATCCTATACTTTATTATAATAGGTTACTGTTTCGTTTCACTGGTAACAAATAAGGGGATGATTCATGATGAAATCTTATGCTGCATTAAAATGGATTCAAGGCATTTTGATTTTTTTCTTTTTTCTGTCTTTTGGTATTTTATATGGTGCAGAACATATTTTATCCGTAAGAGTTTCTCTCTTTCTCTTCTCCGGGCTTTTCGGGTGCCTTGTCTTCCTGGCACTGGACCTGATCTCCTGGCATCGGCAGAAAAAAAGGGAGCAAACGCTTTCCATGCTGGCGAATACGGACGCCCTGACTCTGCTTCCAAATACTTCCGCCCTCAAAAAGGAGCTGGTAAAACTCTCAGATTCGATTCTGGAGGACGACATTGCCTGTGCCGTCATTTCTTTCGACAATATTCATTGCCTGAACCGTACTTACGGCCATGATGCCGGAGATACTGTATTTCGGGAATTCGGAGACATCCTGCGTGTTGCCGCCGGGGATCTTGGCTTTATCAGCAGAAAAAGCGGACGGACATTTCTTGCGCTCTTCCGGGAAAACTCCCACGATAAGACCGAACTTTTTCTGAAAAGGCTCCGCCGGGGCGTCGAAATTCACAATGAGACAAACGGTCTTCTTCCGATCACCTACCAGGCCCAGACCGCTTACAACGATGAACTGCATTTTGCGTCCATCTACGACCTGATCAAACTACGGTCCGGCAAACACAGGCAGAAAGCCTGACCCGGATACATCTCTCCTTTTCTGGAAACTTCTGCATCTTGACATTCTGCTTTTCTCTGTAGTATGATGAATCCAGAAGATGCAAACATATGTTCGAATCCAGTTTCAAGAAAGGGGGGAGCTCCAAATGAGTCCTGCACAACATGTCTCACAGCAAACGCAGCATACTAAAACGAAAGAGCGGATCTACGTGACCGTCTCTTCTGTTTTCGATGCCACCGGCTACATGCAGCCGACTGCCATCACCTGGGCGGACGGACGGACCTTTCCTATTGAGAGCGTCCGCGACTACCACCCTGCTTCTGTTTCCTCCCGCGGTGACTGCTATACGGTCGTAATCCACGGTCAGGAAAAGCATCTGTTTTTTGAGCGCACGGATCCTCTGTTTTCAAGTCGTGTCGGAAGGTGGTTTGTAGAGCGAACTCCGTCCGTATAACAGTTTATTTTCATCTGTCAGAAAGGAGATGCCAGCAGATGAGAACCTATCTTGCGATTGATCTGAAATCCTACTATGCTTCCGCAGAATGCGCGGCCCGTCACCTGGATCCTCTGACCACCAATCTGGTTGTTGCAGATGCTTCCCGCACGGAAAAGACGATCTGCCTTGCTGTTTCTCCTTCTTTAAAGGCTTACGGAATACCTGGAAGGGCAAGGCTTTTTGAAGTGGTTCAGAAAGTCCGCGAAGTCAACCGCCGGCGGCTGCAGACAGCCATCCAGAGCGGCACTGCGCTGAAAAAGGGCGGACAACCTTCCCTTGGCGCTCCTTCCTTTGATGCAGATGCACTCAGGCAGGATCCCCTGCTTACGGTTTCCTATCTTGTGGCACCGCCCCGTATGGCTTATTATATGGAGCTGTCATCCAAAATCTACTCCATCTATCTGAAATACATTGCCCCGGAAGACATTCATGTCTACTCTATCGATGAAGTCTTCATGGATGTGACCTCCTATCTGGAGCATTACCAGATGTCCGCTCACGATCTCGCAAAGGCAATCATCCGGGAAGTTCTCTACGCCACGGGCATTACCGCCACTGCCGGAATCGGAACCAATCTGTATCTTAGCAAACTTGCCATGGATATCGTTGCCAAGCATACCCCTCCAGATCCGGACGGCGTCCGGATCGCTGAGCTTGACGAGGAGTCTTTCCGATATCTGCTCTGGGATCACCAGCCTCTTACCGATTTCTGGCAGACCGGATCCGGCACCGCAAAACGTCTTGCAAAGCACGGCATCCATACGATGGGGGAGCTTGCCCGTGCAAGCCTGACAGAAGAGGAGATGCTCTATAAAGAATTTGGCATCGATGCGGAAATCCTGATCGACCACGCCTGGGGCATCGAGCCCTGTACAATGCAGGATATCAAGTCCTATCAGCCTTCCGACAACAGCACCAGTGAAGGGCAGGTGCTCTCCTGTCCCTATGAATGTCAGAAAGCCCGCATCGTCGTCCAGGAAATGACAGACAGCCTGGCCTTCCGCCTGTTCGATCAGGGGTTGACTGCCGGTTCTCTGACGCTGAGTATCGGCTACGACCGGGCAAACTGCGATAATGGCTCCTACCACGGCGAAATTCATATTGATCATTATGGCCGCCGAGTGCCAAAAGGCGCCCACGGCACAATCCGGCTGGATCCTCCGTCCAACCTGGCGAGCCGCCTGATCGGTTCTGCCCTTGCGCTTTTTGATCAGATCATAAACCCTTCTCTCTTTGTCCGCCGCATTACCATCACGGCAAACAAAGTATTAAGAGACAATGGAATCTGGCAGATGGATCTGTTTACAGACACAGAGAAACTGGAAAAAGAAAAAAGGCTTCAGGCATCCATGTCGGAAATCCGAAAGCGCTTTGGAAAAAATGCCGTGCTGAAAGGCACCAGCTTTTTGGACGGTGCCACCATGCGGGAACGAAACGGACAGATCGGCGGTCATAAGGCTTGACATGGCATATCATTCTCTACAACTCCAATTCGGAAAGGAGGCATCATCGATGGAGGACTATAAGAATACGAAAGAAGGGCGGGCCGCAGCGGCAAAGTATCGGGATATCCTGTCCCTTTCCCGGCCTGAGCCTTCTTACCGGCATCCGCGGATGCCCGTCCCAGACCGTGCAAAAATCTTCTCACCCTTCGCCGCACTTCGTGGATATGACGATGAGATTGCCCTGGAGCAGTGGAAACAAGAGCGGGTTCCGAAAAAACTCCTCTCTGAGGAAGAGGCGCAGCAGCTTTCTCTTCTCCTCTCCCGAACAGAAAAAGGCGATTTCCTGACCGTCCGGTTTTTCTGCGAGGACACGATACATCCGGTGGATCCCCCTCTTGGTATTTATAGAGAGTGCTCCGGAACTGTAACCAGACTGGATCCTGTCTTTCGAAATCTTACCATTTTGGACGGAGATTCCGAAGTCTGTATCTCCTTTGATGATCTGGAAGAAATCAAGCTCCCGGAATAATCTCTTTCGATTCATCCGGGAGCTTCCTCTTATTTCTCTAATTCATCATTTTTAATTCTCTTCCGTCCAGACAGCTTTTCTCAATCTCCACTTTCCGGATCTGACTGTCATCATATGTTTTGTAATAGTATGCACCCGTCCGCGTATTTATGCAGCAGGAATAGGTGGTGACATCATACGTTCCTGCTTCTGTAATCACAGAGCCTCTCACCATGGCTACCCCGTCCAGAATGTGAAAGAACTGGGATACATTGGACTTTTCGTCCTGCGGTGCCACCGAATTCCATTTCAGAAATGTAGCCCTTACAAACCGGGACGCAGAAGATGCATCTCCCGGAAGCCCTGCCGCTCCCATTCCCTGTGCATAAGGTTGTAAATTCAGTTGATCCGAAAATCGGTTCTGTGGGCTTTTTGCACTGAGATTCAGGTAGTTATTCATGTTCACCCTGTGATAATCAAAAGGCGGATTGTTGGTCAGTACGCCAAACGGATTCTCATAGATTCTCAGCCCCTCCCTGACTGCCTCCAGGACAAGGCATTGTTCCTTATCCGCCAGCATCCAGTGAAGGGGAGCCGGCGGCATCTGGTCAGAAAATGCGGTATCGGTCACCTTCAGCTCTTTCAGATATTCTTCTGCCTCTTCCACGTTGGCACAAGTTCCCAGAATCCACGGAATCAGCTCAAAAGACGCCAGTTCCAGCCCTTCTCCATCCGGTTTCTGATAGTATGCATTTCCCGGAAAATTCAGCCCTGCCATACAGAGCCCCTTTTCATTCACCGCTTCCGCATACAGTGGAAACCTGTCTGAGGCCGAAGCCATACCGATCATGGCATAATGCCTATCTCTGCGTCCTGCCATCCGGAATTCCAGCGGAAAATTCCGCGGTGTCATCACCACCGTTTCTCCAAAAGAACAGTCCAGATCCAGATTCCTTCCAAAATAAAAATCGCCGTTATCGTAAGTGATACAGGTACACATACGAACCCCTCCTTTCCGGCCTTTTGCCACTTTCCTTTCCTGTTTCTGCTTCTATTATTTACCTTCTGATGCTCCGCCATTCTCCCCTGCTATGTAATTTTCTTTCCAATCGTTGTCTGCCTCAGTACAAGAATACACACAAAGGACACCGCCGCAATCACAAGGGTCAGTCCCGGCACGGCGATCCATGCTGACAGATCTGACGGCTCCATATATTTTTTATAATTATCCAAAAACAGAATATGGATCAGATAAATTCCAAACGAACAGCCGCAGAAAAGATCAATCACCCGCTTTTCTTTGATGGAAGGCCGAAAATCTCCATCCTTTAACCGTATCATAACGAGGAAAAACATGACGGCTGCCAGAATCACAAAGGGCGATCCATAAGTCAGGTCTTTTTCATAATGGTCTCCCTCTGCAAATGTGTTTCCCATAGTCACCCCAAAAGACACTGCCATACTGAATACGCAGATCAGTGCTGCCGCCTTCTGGCTGATTGGAATCTTTTTCCGGTATTTGCTGATATAATAACCGAAAAACAAATAGTATGTATAGACTCTGTCTCCAATCAACGGCAGATCATAGTACAGCTCCTCATCTGTAATGGTAGTACGAAAATTCAGGAGCACTGCCCCTGTTGAAACGATCAGAAGCGCTTTTTCCAGCTGCTTTGACATATTTCTGCACATGACCTGGAGAAACGGAAGCACCAGATAAATCGGTATCATGGCATACAGATACCAGAGGTGTGCCTCCGCAGGCACAAAAAAGATCTCCTGCAGATTCACTTCTGTTTTCATATAATAGGTATTCCACAGGTAATAAACCGCACTCCACACGACCAGAGCCACTAAAAACCGTATAATCCTTCCACAGTGCTTTTGCAGTGTTTCCTCCCTGCCAAGCAGAAGTGTCCCGGAAATCATAAAAAAAGACGGAACACTCACCCTTGCCACCGTATCAACTGCCAGGGAAAAGGCATACTCACTGTTTGGAATTTCGCCATAAGCTCTGCAAAAATAATTACTCACATGAATCGCAATGACCAGAACAAACGAAATCATCCTGATCAATTCAAGATTATAATTCTTTTCTTTCATCTCAGATCAGGATCCCTTCCAGATGGTCCAGCTCGTGCTGGCAGATCTGGGCCTGCCAGCCACTTAATTTCTGCCTCTGCTTTTTCCAGTTCATATCATAATATTCCACTTCCACATTCTGATAGCGTGTCGTTTTCCGGACACCTGGAAGCGAGAGGCATCCTTCCTCCGTCTCGTAAGGGGTATCTTTTCTGATCAGAACCGGGTTGAACATGACCACATCCAGTATCCCTATATTCACAATTATCACCCGTTTTTTTACTCCGATCATATTGGCTGCCATGCCGACGCATGCTTCCCTGTTTGCAGCCAGTGTATCCTGCAAATCTCTTCCCACCGGAAGATCCTCTTTCGAGGCAGGTTCGGATTTCTGTCCTAGAAAGAAGATGTCTTTTACAATTTCTTTTACCATTTGTAATTTATACCATCCTGTCTATATCAAATTTTGTACAATGATCCTCTCATTTACCAATCTTTCCGTTCATAATTTTGACATCATTATATCATACAAAGCGTTTCCCTGCATCAAGAGTCCGTGTCTGTTCATGAAAAATACCATCTTTTTCCGGAATATGGTATGATAAAAACGATAGTATGAATCTGCTTGAAGGAGTGAAGTATCGATGCCAAATTTTACATATAATGCAATCAAAGCCTCTTTTATAAAACTTTTGAATGAACGCCCTCTGTCACAGATCAAAGTGAAGGATATTGTAGCTGACTGTGGAGTCAACCGTAATACCTTCTACTATTATTTTCATGATATTCCTTCCCTGATTGAAGATATGGTAATGGAGGAAGCAGAATACATTATACAGAAATATCCATCCTCTGACACTATCGAGGATTTCTTCGGCACAATCATTGATTATGTATTAAAAAAGAAGACTCTGTTTCTGCATATCTATAACTCCGTAAACAGGGAACTGTTCGAACAGTATCTTTGGCAAGTATGCGAGCGTGTAGTCATCCTTTATGTAGACTCTGTACTGGATGGGCGTAAGATCCGCCCGGAGGACAGGCGCATCATTATCCATTACCTCAAAGCCCTAAGTTTCGGAATTATATCTTCGTGGCTTCAGTCTGGTCTGACAGAGGAAATTCGATTCACATTTGAACGTATCTATCAGATGAAAAAAGGATCTGTAGAAGAAATGATCCACAGATTTGAGACAGAATAATTTTCTCATTTTCAAAACTTTTCAGCAGGATTTAGACATTTTAGGCTCTGTGTCTGGTTTTCAGTCACAGAGCCTAAAATGTCTGTATGAAACGTTCTCTGTCCATGGTATTTTTCTATAAGTAAACTAACCAGAAAGAAGGAATTATATGATCAAAAATGAATGGAGAAGCCTGTTGAAAAATAAAATTCTTCTTGTTGTACTCATCGCAATTATTGTGATCCCTTTTATTTATGCAGGCCTGTTTCTAAAATCCATGTGGGACCCCTATGGAAATCTTGACCATCTTCCGGTTGCTGTTGTAAACAAAGACCGACCGGTGGCATACCAAGGTACAACGCTGTCTATCGGAGATGACCTGACCGAGGCGCTGAAAACAAATGGCTCTCTGGATTTTCATTTTACGGACAGCGAAAAAGCGCAGGAAGGTCTGAAAAACGGAACATGGTATATGGTGATCACGATTCCGGAAGATTTCTCACGAAACGCTACAACTCTTCTGGATACTGATCCTGAAAAAATGGAACTGAAATACGCAACGAATCCGGGCACCAATTATATTGCCTCCAAAATGAGCGAGACTGCCCTAATCCGGATTCGAGATGAGATTGCCTCCCAGGTAACGGAGACTTACACAGGTATCGTCTTTGACAAGATTGCACAGGCTGGCAACGGACTCTCAAAAGCTGCAGACGGCTCACAGCAATTATCCGATGGACTGAACGAAGTGGCCGACGGCAATAAGACAATTACGAAAAATCTGCAAAAACTTGCGGATAGTTCACTGACATTTTCTGACGGAGCAGATACTCTGACGGAAGGGCTGAAAGAATATACAGACGGAGTCAGCCAAGTCAATACCGGTGCTTCACAGCTAAAAACCGGAACTGACTCTCTTATTTCCTCTTTGCCAACTCTGACCGATGGTATTTCAACACTAAATAATGGCGTAAAAGCCTATACCAGCGGGGTGAACGCCCTGAGCGAAAATGCTCCTCAGCTTCTGACGGGAGTCAAAAATCTGGAAAACGGATCCCAGACCCTCACCCATGGACTTGATACTCTCCAGGCCGGTACAGACCGATATGTCAGTGCAGTCAATACATTTACCCGGAATACCGTCCTTTTTGCCAAAGGCGCAGAACAGCTTACACAGGCCGCCGGACAGTTGAAGCCGTTGGAAAATCTGGATCAGGCATCTTTCGGAATTTCCCGTCTGAACGCAGTTGTCTCCAAAGGAAATTCTTCTCTCAAAAGCAGTACCGAAAGATTAAGCGACAATCTTCACGACCTGCACAGTCAGATGCAGAAGCTTTCCAAAAACGCTTCTGCCATCAGCAGTGCCTCCCAGATGCTGGAAGACTCATCCGGAACACTACGTTCCGTGTCCGGCACGCTCTCTCATACTTCTTCACAGATTGCTGCTGCAAAAAATTCTGTTTCAGATGTCGCCAACAACAGTACCTCCCTTGTAGCATCCTGTGCGGCGGATGGGAACACCAAGATCCATACCGCCAACGGACAGCTTCAAAATGCAAAGGATACCATGACATCATCTGCCTCTTCTCTTGAAACAGTCCTGGGGGAACTCTCAGAAAATGCTTCCGTTTCATCGGATACGCTTGCTTCACTGAAGCAGATCATCGATTCTCTGGGGACTTCTGCCGGAAATATTCAGGCGATTTCCGACATTGAAGAAGAAACTTACACGCTCAAGGCACATCAGCTGTCCGATACAGCCGTTTCCAATCTTCATTCTCTGGATGAAAACCTGGGAACTGCTGCTGCACAGCTTAGTGATACTGCCACCAGTCTGGAGGAGAACGCCGACTCCATTCCTGATGTCTCTCCGGAAACCTTTCAGCATTTGACAGAAAAAACTGGTGTATTATATGATGCCGCCCGCCAGCTCTACACCGGCACATCATCTGTCTCAGATGCATTGACCAAACTTGAACTGCAGACGGAAGATTTTCCAGCGGCGGCTGATGGAATCAAAGAACTGAATACGGGATTCCAGACATTCATTTCCAAGAATGATACCTTGCTGTCAGAAGCGGATCTCCTCTACGCGGCTGGAAGCGATGTCTCTGATGGAATCAGCAGGATCCGTTCCGGCGGACTTACACTCTCCAGTGGGATTCAGACACTTGGAACGGGGCTCTGCACTTATACTGGCAGTATAGACACACTTGCCGGTCACAGTACCTCCCTAACAGACGGTACCGCAAAACTGGCCGGAAGTACAAATACTCTCCTTTCAGGAGCCGGTCATCTCAGTGATGGAACCGCCGTCCTGGCCCAAGGGACTGCTTCACTGGTCAAAAACTCTGACAGTTTGAATCATGGCTCGGCCCTTCTCTCCGATGGTGCCGGTCAGATCTATGATGGTGCTTCCCGTCTTTATGATGGTTCTTTGAAACTGGATGATGGAATCTCGCAATTAAAAGATGGCGCTGATATTCTGACTGACAGTCTTTCCAAAGGAGCAGACGAGGCCTCCGATACAACGACGGATGAGAAAACGATTGATATGTTTGCCTCTCCGGTCAATGCAAAAGAGACCCAGATTACCAAAGTGGAAAATAATGGCCATGCTATGGCACCATATATGATGTCCGTAGGTCTATGGGTAGGATGTCTGGCTTTCTGCCTGATGTATCCACTAACGAAATACACTGGAAAACTGAAATCAGGGCTGGCATGGTGGGGCAGCAAAGCATCCGTCCTGTATCCGATAGCAGTTCTTCAGGGCCTGATACTCATATGGCTGCTTCATATAATCGATGGTTTTACTCCTGCGAAAATGGCGGAAACAATCTTGTTATCCTGCCTCACCGCAGTGGCATTTACATCTATAATGTACTTTTTCAATCTTACGCTGGGGAAAATCGGAAGTTTTCTTATGCTGATCTTTATGGTCGTACAGCTTTCCGGCTCCGCCGGCACTTATCCGGTCGAAATCTCACCGGCTTTTGTTGCCGATATCCATGCCTGGCTGCCGTTCACTTATACCGTGAATGCCTTTCGAAATACGATCAGCGGAGGCGGAAGCATACGAACTGCCGTAATCCTGCTTATTTTACTGACTACGGTTTTTACCACACTTACGATCCTGGTGTTCCACCGTATGTCACGGCGGCGCAAAAACAACCAGACTCTTTTCATAGACTGGCTGGAAGAAAAGGGACTTGCATAAATTCTTTTCTTTTTCAAAAGGTGTGCGGAAAAGAAAGAAGCTGTCCATATTTTACAGATTAAGTTAAAAAAAATAGAAGCGGGAATGATGAACTTATCCATTCATCATTCCCGCTTTTTCATTCCGTCTCCGAGAGGATTTGAACCTCCGACCCCTCGCTTAGGAGGCGAGTGCTCTATCCAGCTGAGCTACGAAGACACATTTCGTCACAACACCCCTGATTATACCACAATTCAAGAGTGTTGTGAAGCTTTTATGAAAAATTAATTTTACCCTGGAGCCAGATGTTCGTGCGGAATCTCCTTCCCACCGCCGGCTCTCCTAATATGCGGGACTTTGGAACACAGACGTCAAAAATCATTTCATTGACGTCCAGTGTAAGAATCATGATTTTTTCTCTGGTCACTTCGTTGATGACCAGATCCATATCCAGAATTTCCCCCATAATCGAGTAGAGATCGCATTCTACGCCGTAAGGCATAAAATACGTATCAATGATACTGAAAATATCTTCCCGTACGACCCTTCTTGATACTTTCTGGTAGGTATCCATGTCCTTCAATGTCAACGTCTCAATCGCCTCAGAATCGCCTTTACGCGCTGCGCTGACGAGCATCATACGGTCCCGGAACTGTTCTCTTTGTTCTTTTTTGTTTTTTTCATTCTTCGTGACAGGGAGAAGGACGGTTCCTTCACACGCAAGTGCGGAGAGTGTAACTGATGTTTTCTTTTTGCTGAGATTTCCTGATTGCAGTTCTCTTGCGTATTCCATCGGGTTCTGCAGATAGAACATCAAAGAAATATCCACCCTTGGATCCTCGCAGATCCCGACATACGCCTCTTTATCGATCTTTTTCTCCACAATCACATCTGCGTATGTCGTGACTCCTTTTCCCTGAAATACCGGCACGCTGTACTCTTTTTCAAAGTGATCGTCCAGATCCAGTACCCCGTACATGGCAAGTTCCAGACGTTCACCTATGATTTTGCGGAATTCGCAGTAGTCGGTATTCTCGTCCAGTACCATTCTTTCATGGGAGGTGAATTCGCTGCAGACTTCCTCCTCCACTTTTCTCATCATTGATCCGGAAATCTCTTCCCCGAATCCAATCGATTTTGTATATTTATGCATTATCTGATTTCCTTCATTCCACCCATGTAAGGCTGAAGCGCTTCCGGAATCTTCACAGAGCCGTCTGCCTGAAGATTGTTTTCCAGAAATGCAATCAGCATTCTTGGCGGCGCTACTACAGTGTTATTAAGTGTATGTGCAAAATACTTCTTGCCATCCTGTGCTTTTACGCGGATTCCAAGACGTCTTGCCTGCGCGTCTCCCAGGTTGGAGCAGCTTCCTACTTCAAAGTACTTTTTCTGTCTTGGGGACCAGGCCTCCACATCACAGGATTTTACTTTCAAATCTGCCAGATCTCCGGAGCAGCATTCCAGTGTCCGCACCGGGATATCCAGTGTCCGGAAGAAATCTACGGTGTTTTTCCACATCTTTTCGTACCAGTCCATACTGTCTTCCGGTTTGCACACGACGATCATTTCCTGTTTTTCAAACTGGTGTATTCTGTATACACCTCTTTCTTCAATTCCGTGTGCTCCTTTTTCTTTTCGGAAACACGGAGAATAGCTTGTCAGTGTTCTCGGAAGTGTCTCCTCCGGAAGCATAGAATCAATAAATTTTCCGATCATGGAGTGTTCACTTGTTCCGATCAGATAAAGGTCTTCTCCTTCGATCTTATACATCATTGCGTCCATCTCGGCAAAACTCATGACTCCTGTCACTACATTGCTGCGGATCATAAATGGCGGTACACAGTAGGTGAATCCGCGGTTAATCATAAAGTCTCTTGCATAGGAAATCACTGCTGAGTGGAGTCTTGCAATATCTCCCATCAGGTAATAGAAGCCGTTTCCAGCTACCTTTCCTGCGCTTTCCAGGTCAATTCCATTAAATTTTTCCATGATTTCTGTATGATACGGAATTTCATAATCCGGTACGACCGGCTCGCCAAAGCGCTCCAGCTCCACATTTTCACTGTCGTCTTTTCCGATCGGCACAGACGAGTCAATGATATTTGGAATGACCATCATGATTTTTTTAATCTTTTCTTCTACTTCTTTTTCCTCAGCGGAGAGATCTGCTGTTCTTCCGGCGTTTGCCTCCACCTGTTTTTTCAGTTCTTCTGCTTCTTCTTTCTTTCCCTGAGCCATGCAGGCGCCGATCTGTTTGGAGATCTTGTTTTTGTCCGCCCGCAGTGCTTCTACTTCCTGCTTAATCTCCCGGTTTCTCTTATCCAGTTCCAGTACTTCATCTACCAACGGCAGTTTCTCATCCTGAAATTTCTTTTTGATATTTTCCTTTACTGCATCTGGATTACTTCTGACAAATTTAATATCTAACATCTTATCTCTTCCTTCCTTATTCAATTCCCGCAAGTTCGTCTGTCTCACCGTACATGGCCTGTTCCAGTGATTCTGCCTCTTCTTCGGCAAGTTCTGTGCGGCATTCTCCGTTATGAATTTCTTTTATATAAATATAACATCCTTCTCTGCTGTGCATGGCATTTAAAATCCAGCCATTATCCTCTCCATCCAGCATGGTAAATGCAAAGCTCAGTCTTCCGCCCATTTCATTGAATGCGTCATACTGCACCAGACCGGTTTTCTGGATACTTCCACTGATTTTATTCTGCAGCGAGCGCAGTTCCATTTGATTTTGTTCTGAAAGCGTTTCTATGCGCTCCATCTCTTCTAAATGGTGTCTGATACTGTCTTCCAGTGTTTTGCCGTCGCTCCCCCTCATAAACCGAGAATAACTTCTTTTCAGCCGATTATATTTCATAGTCAGGCTTGCCAGGAAGACTCCCATAGCAACCAGAATCAAAAACATGAAAATCAGAATATACGCCGGATCTATGCCGATCGCCTCCAGAATATTACTCTGCATCTTATCTGACTTCCTCTCTAATACTCATGATCATCTCAAACAGTCTTTCCAGTTCATCGTCAGAATAATACTCGATTTCTATTTTTCCTTTTCCGTTTGCCCTTCTGTTTACACTGACCTTTGTTCCCATAATCCCTTTCATCTTTTCTTCCAGATCATGGTAGATAAAATCGTTTTCCAGTTTTGGCTTCTTTTTTTCCGGTTTTGGTTTTTTCCAGTCCCGGATCAGCTTTTCTGTCTCGCGAACACTCAGCTTCTCGTCAAAGACCTTGTTGGCCGCCGCATACTGTTCCTCTTTATCTTCCAGTGCAAGCAGCGCTCTTGCATGGCCGCTGGAGATCATATCGTCAATCAGCATCTGCTGCACTCTCTCATCCAGTTTCAACAGGCGAATGGAATTCGTAACCGCGGTCCTGCTCTTACCAACACGATCCGCAATCTCATCCTGTTTCATGGAAAACTCTTCCATCAGTCTTTTATAGGCCTGTGCTTCTTCCACCGGATTCAGGTTTTCTCTCTGAATATTTTCAATCAGCGCGATCTCTACAACTTCCTGACGGGAATATTCTCTTACAATCACCGGCACTTCCTTGACTCCGGCCAGCTTGGCTGCCCGCCATCTTCTTTCTCCGGCAATAATTTCATAGTATCCATCTTTTTTTTGCACAAGAAGCGGCTGCAGTACTCCAAACTGTTTGATAGACTCCGCCAGTTCCAAAAGGGAATCTTCTTCAAAATTTCTTCTCGGCTGTTCTCTGTTTGGCTCAATCATATTGATTTTGACCATTTTTTCTCCGGTTAATACTGCTTCTTCTGTTTTTTCCTTTGCAGGCGTACTTTTTTTAGCTGGACGGTTGTCCGGGATCAGACTGTCCAGTCCCTTTCCAAGTCCCTTTCCTAATCCACTTCTTTTTGCTGTCATTCTTCTTCTCCTTTATGAATCACTTCATCTGCTAATAGCATATAGCTCTCCGCTCCGGATGACTTTGGATCATACAGATTAATCGGCATGCCATAGCTTGGAGCTTCCGCCAGTCTGATATTTCTCGGAATGATCGTCTTGTAGATTGTCTGTTCCAGGTTGTCTTTTACGTTTTCTACCACCTGGAGAGAAAGGTTGGTCCGCGCATCATACATTGTGAATACTACGCCTTCCATCTTCAGATTCTCATTTAGTCTCTCCTGTACCAGCTCAATCGTGTGAATCAACTGGCTCAATCCCTCCAGTGCATAATATTCACACTGGATCGGTACAAGTACGCTGTCAGCCGTCGTCATTGCATTAATAGTCAGCATATTCAGGGACGGCGGACAGTCAATAATAACATAGTCATAATTGTCTCTGATTTTTTCCACTTCATCCCTTAAAATGTACTCCTTGTTTTCTACACCGATCATTTCTATCTCAGCTGCTGACAGATCTATATTTGTAGGAAGCACATCCAGATTTTCAATCACCTCTTTACAGAGGACTTCTTCGATCTCTGCCTTTCCGATCATCAGGTCATAGACCGTATATTCTACCTGATCTTTCTCTACCCCCAGCCCGCTGGTCATATTTCCCTGCGGGTCCATGT
>ERZ1643246.1598-NODE-1598-length-24255-cov-16.864504_pt1 | contig 24255 bp, 19 predicted proteins | sample MGYA00579265_ERZ1643246 | MGnify/ENA primary metagenome ERZ1643246 (study PRJEB29033, sample SAMEA4952261) | chicken gut metagenome | biome: Broiler Chicken; feature: Gastrointestinal Tract; material: Caecum | place: Ireland | collected 2018 | study: Broiler...
ATCTGGAGATCATCGTTGACCGTCTGCTCCGTGAGTTCAAGGTAGAGGCAAACGTTGGTGCTCCTCAGGTTGCTTATAAAGAGACCATCACAAAACCGGCAGATGTGGACAGCAAGTACGCAAAACAGTCCGGTGGACGTGGACAGTATGGTCACTGTAAAGTTAAATTCGAGCCGATGGATGCGAACGGTGAGGAGACTTACAAGTTCGAGTCTACGGTTGTCGGTGGTGCGATTCCGAAGGAATACATTCCGGCAGTCGGCGAGGGTATCGAGGAAGCTATGAAGGCCGGTATCCTGGGAGGATTCCCGGTAGTAGGTATTCATGCAAACGTATACGACGGTTCTTACCATGAGGTCGACTCTTCTGAGATGGCGTTCCACATTGCCGGATCTCTGGCATTCAAGGAAGCAATGCAGAAAGGCGCTCCGGTACTTCTTGAGCCGATCATGAAGGTTGAGGTTTCCACACCGGAAGATTACATGGGCGATGTCATCGGCGATATCAACTCCCGTCGTGGACGTATCGAGGGTATGGACGATATCGGCGGAGGAAAGATGATCCGCGGATATGTGCCGCTGGCTGAGATGTTCGGTTATGCGACCGACCTTCGTTCCAGAACACAGGGACGCGGTAACTACTCCATGTTCTTCGACAGATATGAGCAGGTTCCGAAATCTGTACAGGAAAAGGTACTGTCTGCAAAAGGCAAATAAATAAGATGAGCTCAGATCCGGCCTGACAAATGGACGGATGGGTAAAATTTCGCTTGCAAATGCAGGTAAAATGCAATATAATCAACAATAGCAGGTTCGGGGTAAAACGGCGGGTTTTTCCCGCCTGCTTACCTGACGATTTAGTTTCAAAAAGCTCACGCGTGAGCGCAGATTTTAAGGAGGACATTTTAAAATGGCTAAAGCTAAATTTGAAAGAACAAAACCGCATTGTAACATTGGTACCATTGGCCACGTTGACCATGGTAAAACAACCCTGACAGCAGCTATCACAAAAGTACTGGCTGCAAGAGTTGCAGGAAACGTTGCAGAGAACTTCGAAGATATCGATAAAGCTCCGGAAGAGAGAGAGCGTGGTATCACAATTTCTACCGCACATGTTGAGTATCAGACTGAGAAAAGACACTATGCACACGTTGACTGCCCAGGCCATGCTGACTATGTAAAGAACATGATCACCGGTGCTGCTCAGATGGATGGCGCTATCCTGGTTGTAGCTGCTACAGACGGTGTTATGGCTCAGACAAAAGAGCACATCCTGCTGTCCCGTCAGGTAGGTGTACCTTACATCGTAGTATTCATGAACAAATGTGATATGGTTGACGACGAAGAGCTGCTCGAGCTGGTAGACATGGAAATCCGTGAGCTGCTGAACGAGTACGACTTCCCGGGCGATGACACTCCGATCATCCAGGGATCCGCTCTGAAAGCTCTGGAAGATCCGAGCAGCGAGTGGGGCGACAAGATCATGGAACTGATGGACGCTGTAGATACCTGGATTCCGGATCCGAAGCGTGACGTTGACAAACCGTTCATCATGCCGGTTGAGGACGTATTCACCATCACCGGACGTGGTACTGTAGCAACAGGCCGTGTTGAGGCTGGTGTTCTGCATCTGAACGAGGAAGTTGAGATCGCTGGTCTGAAGGAAGAAACCAGAAAGACCGTTGTAACCGGTATCGAGATGTTCCGTAAGCTGCTGGATGAGGCACAGGCTGGTGATAACATCGGTGCCCTGCTTCGTGGTGTTCAGAGAACTGAAATCGAAAGAGGACAGGTTCTGGCTAAACCGGGTACTGTACACTGCCACACCAAATTCACCGCACAGGTTTACGTTCTGACCAAAGACGAGGGTGGACGTCATACTCCGTTCTTCAACAACTATCGTCCGCAGTTCTACTTCCGTACAACTGACGTAACAGGCGTTATCACTCTGCCGGAAGGAACAGAGATGTGCATGCCGGGAGATAACGTAGAGATGACGATCGAACTGATTCACCCGATCGCTATGGATCAGGGTCTTACCTTCGCTATCCGTGAAGGTGGACGTACTGTTGGATCAGGACGTGTTGCTTCCCTGTTAGACTAATTTTCAGTCGAAGAAGAATATCTAAATAAAATAGATTGTATCCAAGCGTAAGTGCCCCCGGGGACCGAAAGGTTCCCGGGGGTTTTCTGTCGTGGTACACCCGGCGGAACGATGATGAAGGCCAGCAATTTACTTTACGAAATGCTGGACTGCGGGTCAAAAAAGGTATATGATAAAGGAAAAGAAATAAAGGTTCGGTTCGACGCACGGTTGAACCGGCTGCTTTCCGTGTGACGGAAAATCAAAGAGCAGGAGGTAAGAAGTATGAAGAGATATGAGTTGATCAAAGAGCTGTTTGACAGCTGCCATGGAAAATCCAACAGTACGGTAGAAGAGATTGAAACGGACAATCTGGATGAATACATGAAAAAGTACATTACAAAAGTGAGCGAATACTCAAAAGCAGACCTGGATGACGGCAGTGTATGCTACGAAGTTGTGACCAGCGGACTGAAAAGCAAGTATACGTTTACGGAAATCTGAAAAGAGCAGTAACAGTTCCGCAGATGGAACTGTTACAGAGGGCGGGAACGTTTTTCTCCGTATATGCAGGATTTCAGTTTCTTCTCATCGATGATCTTCACTGTGCCGCGGGAGAGAGAGACGATGCCTTCCTTCTCAAAGTATTTCAGCATCCGCGAGACGACTTCCCGCGCACTACCGAGATTCCGCGCGATCTGCTCGTGGGTCGTGTGCAGCGTGTCGGAGTGCGTGCGGATGGATTCGTCCAGCAGATAACCTGCCAGCCGTTTGTCAAAGCTGGAGAAAAGGATCTGATTCATCGCCCACATTACATCGGAAAAATGTTCGGTTGTTTCCTTATAGATGTAATTCTCCACATACACATTCTGCTGCATCAGGGTGCGGAAACAGGAAACGTTTGTGACGATCAGTTCTGTATCCTCGTCCGCTTCAATCTGGATGTCAAACGTGATTTCCTGAATGATACAGGAAGCGGAGAGTGTACAGACCTGGCCGTCTCCGACGCGGAAAAGAGTGATCTCTCTGGTATCCCCTGATTGAATAAAGACGCGCAGCTGCCCTTTCAGCACCAGGAGGATTCCCAGACAATCATCATCGTTTGAGTATAAAAAATCGCCCTTCCGACAGGTCTGGAGCTGCGAGCAGGAACACAGTTGTTCCCGTTCCCGCTGATCCAGATGTGTCCAGAACGGGTAGTATTTTTCGAGATAATTTTTTATATTGAAAGACTGTTCGGCCATTACACACCTCCATCGGAAAATCTGCATTGTTGTAAGCGCTCTGTTACCAGTGTAATCGAAAACCGAAAATTTCGCAACACCTTCCCGGAGGAAAGGGGGAAAAGCAGTTATAGTTCAGCCAGGTCTGCGCATTTACTGCGCAGACCGTGTGAAAACATAGTGTCTGTGGGCATCCAGCCCATCGCGAAGCGATTTTCAAGGGCTGAATTGCTGTGTGACGATATAAACAGCGCCGGAACGGGAAATCGCAGGGATTCCCGGTCCGGCGCTGTTTTGTCTGCTCAAAGACATTTTGCCTTTGCATTTTTTCGTGTTTTATTTGCAGGAGTTGATAAATCCTTCCAGATCATCCTGCGAGATCAGCCCGATGGACTTTTTCACCACCTCGCCGCCCTTGAAGAACAGCAGAGTCGGAACACTCATGATCTGATAAGCTGTCGCCAGAGACATCTCCTCGTCAATATCTACTTTGCAGAAAGAGACATCTGTATACTCGGAAGCAGTTTCTTCCAGGATCGGCGCCAGCATCTTGCACGGTCCGCACCAGGTTGCAAAGAAATCCACAACGGTCAGTCCGGAATTATTTTTTACTTTTTCGTCAAAATTCTGAGCAGTAACTTTTTCAATAGCCATGATAAATACCTCCATATGATTTATATTGATCTGTGTTGTCTGTTTTCTGATGTATTTAATCTATCACAAAAAATAGAAAAGTTCTGTGAGCAGGTCACATTACGCTGCTGAAAACTGCTTTACACAGATACAGTATCTGCGGTAGAATAAATTAATATACAGAAATGGAAGCGGGGATAAAATGATAACTCGATCAGATATCAGACAGGAAACAAACACTGCTACCTATAGCCGCGGCCAGCAGGTGTGGCAGGACGGAAAAGTCCATGATCTGAACGTAGAGGAAAAACAGACGAAAAGCGGAGAGACCGTGACGGAGATCACAGCTCTGGTGGAAGGCAGCCATGGGGAATACTATGACGTTGCGGTCACCGTGGACGAACAGGGGAGCGAGATCCTGTCGGATACCTGCACCTGTCCGGCTTACCAGAAATATTGGGGAATGTGTAAGCACTGTGTCGCGGTCATGCTTGCCTATATTGAGTGGAGAAAAGAGCGCAGAGTGGAAAAAGAACGGCAGATCGCCATGGAGCAAAGGGATCTGGCGAATGCCCTGGAGGATCTGCTGATGGAACTGGGCGTCAGAAGGGGCACGGGAAACCTGACTGCGGCGCCGTCCGGAAAAAAGACAAAAAAGAAAGTACAGAAGACGAGCCCCGGTCTTTCCGAGCTGATGGCAAATTATGCGATGCGGGACAAGGCAGTGTATCTTCCTGGAGCTAAGAACGGACAGGTGCGTCTGGAGGCGAAACTCCAGTACTACCTGAAAGGACTGCAGGTTGAATTCCGGATCGGGATAAACAGAATGTATGTGCTGAAAAGCATCTCCCAGTTTGCCAGCGCGGTCCTGAACCTGGAACAGGTGACCTACGGGGCCAATCTTTCTTTTTTGCACTGCATGGAGGCCTTTACCCCGGAATGCCGTCCGATGGTACGGTATCTGATCGAACAGTCCCGAGAGAAAAAATTTCTGTACCAGACGTCCTATGGACAGTGGTATTCTTATGAGACAGACAGGTATCTGAATCTGGAGAGCTGGATGATTGATTCGTTTATGGACGCGTTGGAACAGGTAGCGTTTACTCTGGAATATCTCAGCGGCATGGAATATTCCGGAAGGCTGGAGAACGGACTTCCGCCGTTGGAGATTGCGCTGACTGACGCGAAAAAAGCGATACAGCTGACAATCTCGCCGTTTGATTTCTATGAAGGGCGTGATTACACTTACTTTTTTGATCAGGGAACGATCTACCGGGAGAAAACGGAAGATCTGTCCGGTATCCTGGTATTCCTGCGGTATCTCAGGGAACGTTCCGGCAACACTTGTACGATCGGGGAGGAGGATTATCCTGTGTTCTGTCAGAATATCCTTCCGATCCTGAAACAGCTGTTTTATGTGAAAGAGACGTCACTGCAGCTGGAGGAGTATCTTCCGCCGGAGGCGACATTTAGTATTTATCTGGATCTTCCGGAGAAGACGACGATCACCTGTGGCCTTTACGCTGTGTACGGAGAAAAAAAGTTCAATGTTTTTAAGGATATCAATAACATCTGGCAGATGGCAAAAGGGCGGGATGTAAAAAAGGAGATGGCGGTTTATTCCCGGCTGATCCCGTATTTTTCTGCCTACGATCAGCGAAGAGAGGAAATGGTGGTTCAGGGAGAGGAACAGATCTATGAACTTCTGACCCATGGCATCGAAGAAATGCGGGAAGTAGGAGAAGTCTTTGTCTCTGACGCGTTGAAGTCGATTCATGTACTGTCGGCGCCCCGGGTCTCCGCGGGGGTGTCGCTGGAGGGGAATCTGCTGGAAATGGATCTGAGTTCCAATGATTTCACCAATGAAGAACTGGCGGCGATTCTCTCCAGATACGACCGAAAGAAAAAGTATTACCGGATGAAAAACGGGGATTTTGTCAACATGGACGAGGAGGGGATCCGTGTCCTGGCGGGGATGAAGGATCAGCTGAAGCTGACAGAAGCACAGCTGAAAAGCGGAAAGGTCTTTCTGCCGAAATACAGAGCGCTGTATGTGGACCAATGTTTCCGGGAGCAGGAAACGATCCTCTTTGAGAAAAACCGTGAATTCCGCGCGCTGATCCGGAATATGAAGACGATCGAGGAGAATGATTTTGAACTCCCCGGAGGACTCCAGGCAAAGCTGAGACCTTATCAGAGCTTGGGATTCCGCTGGCTGAAGACCTTGTGCAGAAACGGCTTCGGCGGGATACTGGCGGATGATATGGGACTTGGAAAAACGCTCCAGGTGATCACATTCCTGCTCTCGGAATTATCCGAGGCTGGTCCGGAGGAAGAAAAGCTGGCGCTGATCGTGGCCCCGGCCTCGCTGGTGTACAACTGGAAAAGCGAGATCGAGCGGTTTGCACCGGACCTGTCCGTCTGCATGATCACCGGAAACGGGGCTGAACGGAAGGAACGGATCCACAGCCTGAAAGGGAAAGCGATTGCCGTTACCTCTTACGATCTTCTGAAGCGAGATGTGGAGGAGTACGGAGAACTTCATTTCTTCTGTGAGGTGATCGACGAGGCACAGTTCATCAAAAACCATACGACTCAGGGGGCCAGAGCTGTGAAAAAGATCCAGGCGGATTTTCATATTGCGTTGACCGGAACGCCGGTGGAAAACCGGCTCAGTGAACTGTGGAGTATTTTTGACTATCTGATGCCCGGATTTCTCTACGGTTATCAGCAGTTCCGGGAGCAGATCGAAAGCCCGATCGTCCGGGAGCAGGATCAGGAAGCCCTGAAAAAGCTTCAGACGATGATCCGCCCGTTTGTACTCCGGCGTCTGAAAAAGGACGTGCTGAAAGATCTGCCTGACAAGATCGAGAAAAACATGTTTGCAGAACTGGAAGGAGAGCAGAGCGAACTGTACCGGGCGAGGGCCCAGAGACTGGCGATGCAGCTTTCGCATCAGTCCGAGGATGAATTTAAGGACAGCCGTTTCCAGGTTCTGGCGGAGATCACCCGGCTGCGTCAGATCTGCTGCGACCCTGCGCTTCTGTATGAGGAGTATCATGCGCCGGCAGCCAAGGTGGAGCTTTGTATAGAATTGCTGAAAAATGCACTGGAAGGTGGGCACCGTGTCCTGCTGTTCTCTCAGTTTACATCGATGCTGGATCTGTTGGCTGAGAGAATGCAGAAAGAGAAGATCTCCTGTTGCATGCTGACCGGGTCGACCAGCAAGGAGGAACGGGCGAGACTTGTGGAACGTTTTCAAAACAGCGAGATCCCGGTATTCTGCATTTCTCTGAAGGCGGGCGGCACCGGTCTGAATCTGACCGCGGCGGATCTGGTGATCCATTTCGATCCATGGTGGAATGCGGCTGTGGAGAATCAGGCGACAGACCGCGCACACAGGATCGGTCAGAAGCAGGTGGTGACAGTCTACCGGCTGATTGCAAAGAATACGATCGAGGAAAAGATCCTGAAGCTTCAGGAGGCAAAGAAGGAACTGGCCCGGCAGGTGCTCTCCGGAGATGAACTGAAGAGCGCGTCCTTTACAAGAGAAGAACTCCTGGGACTGTTGGAATATGTATGAGGCACGATTTTCCTTTTCGCATGAACATTTATAGATATGTGAAGCGCAAAACACCGAAAAGCAGCCGTTCTTTTGAAGAAAGATGGCTGCTTTTCGGTGCTTTCAGGATCCGTAAATTTACAGGAGCTGAATCCCGACAGCGTCGGTGACTTCCAGAGACTCTTTTGGCCAGATGGAGCACTGCACCTCGCCGATGTGTGCTTTGCGCAGGAAGAACATACAAAGACGTGACTGTCCGATCCCTCCGCCGATGGTCAGCGGCAGCGTTCCGTCCAGAATGGATTTCTGGAAGGGGAGACGGGCGCGGTCTTCGCAGTGGCTTTTCTTCAGCTGACTTTTCAGGCTTTCCGCATCCACACGGATTCCCATAGAAGAGAGCTCCAGCGCAATGTCGAGGACCGGATAGTAGACGATGATATCGCCGTTCAGCTTCCAGTCATCGTAATCCGGGGAACGTCCGTCGTGGGGAACGCCTGATTTCAGAAGATCGCCGATCTGCATCAGGAAAATCGCCCCTTTTTCCCGCACGATCCGGTATTCCCGCTCCTTCGGGGAGAGATCCGGATACAGATCCTCCAGTTCCTGGGAAGTAATAAAATAAATATCCTCCGGAAGGATCTCTTGTATGTAATCGTACTGGATAGACATGTATTTTTCCGTGTGCTTCAGGGTTTTATAAATCGTTTTTACGACTTTGCGGAGTGTTTCCTCGTTTCGTTCTTCCCGGGTGATAACTTTCTCCCAGTCCCACTGATCCACATAGATCGAATGGATATTATCCGTCTCCTCGTCACGGCGGATCGCATTCATGTCTGTATAAATTCCTTCGCCGGGGCCGAATCCGTATTTTTTCAGTGCATACCGTTTCCATTTGGCAAGGGAATGCACGATCTCCGCAGGCGTGTGGTCCATGTCCTTCAACTCGAAGGAGACAGGACGTTCCACGCCGTTCAGATTATCGTTCATACCGGTTTCTGGGTTTACGAACAAAGGAGCGGTGACACGAAGCAGATTCAGACGCTTGGTCAGTTCCTGCTGAAAAAAGTCTTTAACGGTTTTGATCGCCACCTGCGTGTCGTGCAGGTTTAATGCAGAGACGTATCCCTGCGGAATAATGATTTCTCCCATATTGTGTGTCCTCTTCTCTTGGATGATCTTCATTAATAGTTTACCATGTTTTTTCCGGAAAACAAGTCACAGTTGCTACAGTTTTATGATCAGCACCGGGATCGGCGGATGGTTCGGACGGTTGACGTATTCCGACTGGATGACGAGGTACTTCCTGCTGTCCAGAGTCCGCACAAAATCCAGCACCGCGTCCCGCTCCTCAAATCCGGTGTCCTGTCCGCTGTAAATGCAGACAGCCATCAGTCCGCCCTGCTTTAACAGGCGAAGTCCCTTTCTGATCGCCCGGAGACTGGAATCTGCATGGGTGCATGTGCTGTGATCGCCGCCGGGAAGGTAGCCGAGATTAAAGATGATACAACTTACGCTGTCTGGCGCTGCGTGATCCTCCATGGATTCGTGGGACGCCAGGATCAGATGATAATTTTCAGGAATTCCCAGAGCGTCCAGACGATGCCGGGTAGCGCTCAGTGCTTTTTCCTGGATATCAAAGGCAAGGACCAGACCGTCAGGGCCTGTCAGCTGGCAAAGCAGCGCCGTGTCATTGCCGTTGCCCATGGTGGCGTCGATACAGAGGTCGCCAGGGTGCACCTGGAGCCTGACAAACTGCCGGTACCAGTCGGTGACGGAAATATTGTTCATGCGATCGTTTCCTCTTTTCTGAAAGATTATGCTGGGAATTTCTCTGATATGACGGTAAACCGTTCCGCCAGACAAACGGTCCTGCGGCGGAGATTCCCACAGAATTATTATAAGGAAAGCAAAAGAGATTTACAAGAAAAACCAGAGCAGGAACCTTGACAGCAATGGGGAATTTGTCTATAGTAGAGAAGATAAAATATAAGCCCTAATACGAAAGAAGGTAATTATGAAGAAACAGTATGAGGACTGGGAGAGTGGGGAAGAACTTCAGAAGAAATCTCCGAAAAAAAGTTCCGGAAACAGAAGTTCCGGCAAAAAAAAGAAAAATAAGAGAAGAAAGCTGGTCAATATTCTGACCATCATAATGATCATCATTGTATTGATTCTTCTGGGAATTTACGCGGTGATCAACCATTATTATGGGAAAAGCAACTATGTGGACGACAGTGAGATCGGAATCAACAGCAGTGTGGAAACCGAGAGTACGGGAATCACCGATGAAGAAGCGGAACAGCTGCAGACAGAGATTATCGAGCAGACCGGCGATATCACACTGCCCAACGATGAGAATGTCTATAATCTGCTCCTGATCGGAGTGGACCGCAGGGATAAGACCTGGTACGGAAACTCTGACTCCATGATCCTGATGTCGATCAACAAAGACACCAAGAAAGTGCATATGACTTCGTTTATGCGCGACCTGTACGCGAACATTCCGGGCGTCGGAGTGAAAAAGCTGAATGCCGCCTGTGCTTACGGCGGCGGCCCGCTGGTGGTGAAAACTATCCAGGATAACTATAAGATACCGATCGACAATTATGCGAGCGTGGATTTTGACGCGATGATCGATATTGTGGATCTGGTAGGCGGAGTTGAGATCGATATCAGTTCCGAAGAAATGCGTGTGGCGAACGGTTACATTAATGAAATGTGCGGACTGGCCGGCGTGGATGCGTCTTCCCATCAGCTGACCCAGAGCGGTCCCCAGCTGATGGACGGCTATCAGGCGGTTGCTTATGCGAGGATCCGTTACGTGGGAAACGCCGATTATCAGAGAACGGAGCGGCAGCGTGAGGTGCTGGAAAAGATCATGAAGAAATGCAGCGGCCTGGGCGTGACAGAACTGAATGACCTTGCAAACGCCGTTCTGCCGGAGGTCACACACAATATCGATCAGAGTACGCTGCTGTCGCTGATCGGACAGCTCCCGACGATTCTCTCATACGAGGTGGTACAGAGCCGCGTTCCCTACGATGGAATGTTCAGCAGCAAGGGTGAGATGCTGGTTCCGGATTTCACCGCTACGATCCAGAAACTTCAGACCGATATTTATGGAAACACTACAGTAGGACAGTAGAAGACAGGAACAGATACGGGAAAACAGAAAAGGAAAACCGGCCGCATCAGACATGTATCGGAAGTACAATGGCTGATGCGGCCGGTTTTCCTTTTACGGGGAAGTTTCCTGCAGCGAGTCCCGGTAAGCGTTCCAGGATGGATCGAAGCGGCAGAGATCGTCCAGTGTATCGAACTCATGGATCACGCCGGCGGGATACCGTCGGATGTACATGGGAAGTTCGGAGATGTGCTTCATATAAATTTTTTCCCAGAGCAGATCTTTCGTTTCCGGGAGATCGTATTCCCGTTCCAGGATGGACAGAAACTTTCGGGAAAATTCCCGGTCAAAATAGACGTGACCCAGCATATACCAGGAATCATGGCCGCCGATCACCACATCTGTGATTCTATCGTCTGCGTCGGTGGTCAGACAGTATTCTTCCGTCGGCCCGTCGGCATAGAGCGCAGAATAGCTGGCGCGGTACAGATACGGCTCGAAGACATTTTTCGTGAAATAATTGTCGGCGGAGCAGATATAACTGTTTCCCAGGACCTCCCGCGCGGCATAGACGGAAGAGTGATTGTTCCGGGTTTTATATTCCGGATTGTAGATCAGTCTGACTGGATATTTTTCGGCGAGATACTGAAATTTTTCCTGCTGATATCCGGTGACGATGTAGATCTCGGGAATGCCGGCGGCGAGAAGCTGAGAGATCTGCCGTTCGATCAGAATTTCTCCCCGCACACGCAGCAGTGCTTTCGGGGTCGTGTAGGAGAGAGGTGCGAAACGTGAGGCAAAGCCGGCCGCCAGGATGACAGCGTTTTCCACCCGGTATGCCTCGACCTTGCTATATTCTTTTTTCTTCAGGTGTTCAAGAAAAGTATTCTGATTCATTGGGTTTATCATCCTTTCGGGGACAGAAATGGCAGAAATATTGTGCGATGCTTTCCTCCTATTTTATGTTCCTGCGGTCTGCCGTTTGTCTCATTGTATTGTATATAAATTCCCGTGTCAAGATAAGAAAATTGTAAGGTATTTCGGAAGATCATCTATTGAAAACCCTTTAAAAATGTAGTAAGGTATTATGTGTAAAAAGTGAATAATGGGAGGAAACGATATGAAGAGAAAGTTTTTAGCGGCTATGGCTCTTGCTGTATCGATCAGCGCCGTTCCGTTGACTGCTTACGCGTCTGCGACTGTTTCCGATTCCTCATCTGTGAATACAGAATCTCAGGTAAATACCGAATCTGAGACTGCTGAGGTAACCCAGGCTCCAGAGCAGAGCGCTGTGCCGACGGAGACGCCAGGCGGTGATAGCACGCCGACGCCAAGTCCGAGTGTAACGCCGGAACCTTCCGTGACACCTCCGGCTCAGGATGATGAGAATTCTGAATCCCAGGACAGCCAGTATACGGAAGGCTGGAATCAGGTAACCGGTACAGATGGTGCGCAGCATTGGATCTATTACGATGCGGAAAACGGTGGAGTTCAGCAGGGTCTGCTGAACCTGAACGAAAAGACTTATCTGACGGATGAGAACGGTTATCTCCAAACCGGTGCACAGCAGTACACGGATGAAGATGGCACGGTACATAATTTCTATTTCTCCGAGGAAGGTGAAAAACCGGGAACAGACAGCGATTATGGTGTCCAGGTGACCGGCTTTGCGGCGGATGGAAAATATTACGCGCCGGATCTTGCGACAGATCAGATCGTTGAATCGGACGGGGCTCACTATTATGCCGGAGAAGACGGAACGATCGTCAAGAATGGTTTTGTCACTGTCAGCGATGAGGACGGCGACAGGATCTGCTATTTTGACCAGGATGGCCGTCAGGTGGAAGACGCCGGATGGATTACAGTAGACAGTCTGTCTTACTACATTCTGGACGGTCAGGTATGTGTCGACGGAAATTACGCTTCCAACCAGGACGAGAACGCCAAATGGCTGGTGATCGAAGGCGACTGGTTCCTGATCGATGCCCACGACGGACACCGTCTGAGCGGACTTCAGAAAAACGGTAATGACCTCTACTATCTGGATCCGGAGCAGGATGATAAGATGTTTACCAGCACCAATGATACGGACGGCTGGAAACAGGTGGATGGAACCTGGTACTTCTTCCGCAGCTGGGGCGGCGCCCTGAACAATGGATGGAACAAGCTGGGAATCGATTATTACTGGTTCCATGAGGACGGTTCCATGGCCAGTGACGAGTGGCTGGAAGACGGCGGAAACCTGTATTACCTGAGAGACTGGGGCGGAATGCTCTATGATCAGTGGCGTCAGGATCCGGAGACGACAGAATGGTATTATTTCCGCGGCTGGGGCGCAGCGCTGAACTGCGGCTGGGCGAAGATCGGAATTGACTGGTACTGGTTTGACAGCGACTGCACGATGCGCCGCAACGACTGGGTAGAAGAAGGCGGAAACCTTTACTACGTGCGTGACTGGGGCGGAATGCTCTATGACGCATGGCAGCTCAGAAACGGAGAGTGGTACTACTTCCGCAGCTGGGGCGCGGCTCTGAACTGCGGCTGGGCAAAGATCGGAAACGACTGGTACTGGTTTGATACAGACTGCACCATGGCGAGAGATCAGTGGCTGCAGCAGGGAAGCGACTGGTACTACCTGAGAGACTGGGGCGGACGCCTGCACGATCAGTGGTATAAGGTTGACAACGACTGGTACTACTTCGGAAGCGACGGAAAGATGCTCCATGACCAGTGGCTGAAAGATGGAAATGACTGGTACTATTTAAGAGGCTGGGGCGGAATGATGCACGACCAGTGGTATACGGAAAACGGCAAGACCTATTATTTCCGCAGCTGGGGCGGACGCCTGTACGGCGGAACTTTTGTGATCGACGGCAAGAGTTATACCTTTGATGCGAACGGATGCCGTGTAGATGCAGGATGGGTTTACGTGGACGGATATCGTCGTTACCGCAATGCGGACGGTACGCTGAGCAATGACGTCAGCGCGATCTTCAATCCGAGTTCCAAGTTTATCACCGTTGACCGTATCCGCGGTATTACCACCATTTACGGCTACAACAGTGAGACCGGAAAATACGACACACCGATCAAGTCTATGTGGTGTTCTGTTGGAAACCCGATCACACTTTCTGCGGCAGGAACTTATCACATCGGTTGGCAGCTTCCGAGTAAAAAGATGGTAGGCGAAGGCAATTCTTATGTTTGCTGGGCGTCCTACGTATCTCAGATTTACGGAGCTGTTTACTTCCACGGAGTAGCGAGCGGATCGCCGGATCTGAATTCCGTTGCGAAATCCGATTTTGAGGCGCTGGGAAGACCGATGTCTCATGGATGTATCCGTCTGGCAGCCTGCGACGCGAAATGGATTTACGAAAACACCAGCACCGGAACCACCGTACAGATCGGTGACAACCTGGGATGCCCGATGAGCAATCCGGTTCGTTATCAGTGGACTGGCGGAGCATATGGTCCGGACCCGACTTACAGCTAAATCGACAGAAAAATAATCAGTCAGAGAACTTTTGACTGTCTTTGTATTCAAGCGGAGGTGCCGCTGCACCGGCCGATCAAATCGGCTGTGCAGCGGCATTTTTTTACTCTGAAGGAAAGGTTTTCAAGATTTCCGACATGTCCCTGACGGCCTGTTCATGTTCGGCAGCTGTTAGGTGTGGTATCAGAATTTACCGGGTAATGTAGCTGAATAGCAGCTACAGTTCAACGGTCTGAACGGTTATGAATGGGTTACAGTTCAGCTGGCTGAACTGTAACAGGAATGGCATGGCAGCGTGTGATTTCTCATTGCTTTCTCATAAAGAGCATGGTAACATAAAAGTATTATGGCGTTGGTGGCGGAATCTGGAGAGAGCGGGTCCGCCGCCGGGCCAATATACAGAAAGAAGGAACACAAATGAATATCGAAGAATGGTTAGGTCAGGACAACCAGTTAGGAATGGATATCTGGAAAAACAAATATTGCCATGAGGGCGAGGATTTCGAACAGTGGCTGCAGAGGATCACAGCGGGCAATCAGGAGATCGCGCAGTTGATCCGGGAAAAGAAGTTTTTGTTCGGCGGTCGTATTCTGTCCAACCGTGGTCTGGAGAACGAAGGGCGGAAGGTCAGCCTGTCCAACTGTTATGTGGTGACGCCGCCGGAGGATAATATTGAGAGTATTTTTGAATGCGCGAAAAAGCTGGCGCGGACCTACAGCTACGGCGGAGGCTGCGGCGTGGACATTTCCGGACTCGCGCCGCGGGGAGCGCGGATCAACAATGCGGCGAAGGAGACCAGCGGAGCCGTCTCGTTTATGGAGCTGTACTCACTGGTGACGGAGTTGATCGGCCAGAACGGCCGCCGGGGCGCCCTGATGATCTCCATCGATTGCTCTCATCCGGACGTGGAAGCCTTTGTGGATCTGAAGACGGATCTGAATAAAGTGACGAAAGCCAACATCTCGGTCCGCATCAACCGGGAATTTATGGAGGCCGTAAAAAATGACAAACCCTATCGTCTCCACTACATCCGCGAGGCTACCGGGGAGACGATTGAAAAAGAGATCAATGCGCGGGAACTGTTCCGCCATATCGCAGAGGTCAACTGGGATTACGGAGAGCCGGGCGCGCTGTTCTGGGATCGTGTCCGCGAGTGGAATCTTCTCAGTGATACGAAAGAATTTTCCTTTGCAGGCGTCAATCCCTGCGCGGAGGAGCCGCTTCCGGCGGGCGGAAGCTGTCTGCTGGGCAGTCTGAACCTGTCAGAGTTCGTAAAGGATCCGTTTACCGAGTATGCTTCCTTTGATTTTGACGGTCTGAAAAATGCCGTAAAAATCTCTGTGCGCGCGCTCAATGAGGTGCTGGAAGAAGGTCTTCCGATGCATCCACTGCAGGAGCAGAGAGACAGTGTCAATGACTGGAGACAGATCGGTCTGGGCATCATGGGGCTGGCGGACATGCTGATCAAGTTGGGTATTACCTACGGAGAGCCGGAAGCACTGGAACTGTGCGACCAGATTGGTTTCCTGATGGCGGACACGGCGATCGCGGCTTCCGCGATGCTGGCGAAGGAAAAGGGACCGTTCCCGAAATATAAACTGGAAAACATTATTCATACCCCGTATTTTGAGGCGAACACTTCGGAGGGCACGGTGGAACTGGTGAAAAAGTACGGTCTGCGCAACTCACAGCTTTTGACCATTGCCCCTACGGGAACCCTGTCCACAATGCTTGGGATTTCCGGAGGCATCGAGCCGATCTACGCAAACTATTATGAGAGAAAGACCGAGTCTCTGCACGGAACGGATGTTTATTATAAGGTTTACACGAAGATCGTGGAGAACTATATGAAAGAATTTAAGATCACCGACGACGCGAACCTGCCGGATTTCTTTGTGACGGCGATGACGCTGGAATACCATCAGCGGATCGATATGCAGTCCATCTGGCAGCGCCATATCGACGCTTCAATCAGTTCGACGGTCAATGTGCCGAACCGTTTTACGGTGGAAGAGACGGAGAACCTTTACCTGTATGCCTATGAGAAAGGCCTGAAAGGGATTACTATTTTCCGGGACGGCTGTAAGCGCCTGGGTGTGCTCAGCACAGAGGAGGCGAAGAAGACAGGCCCGGTGGCCGGAGACGGATTGAAGAGGGGCGAGATCGTTCTGGTCACAGATGACGTTCTGGGCAAGAAGAGAAAGCTGATCACCGGATGCGGAAGTCTGCACTGTATCGCTCTGTTTGATCCCCACACCGGAGCGCTGCTGGAGACGTATCTCAGCAAGGGTTCGACCGGCGGGTGCAACAATTTTATGATCGGACTGTCCCGTATGATCTCGATCAGCGCCCGCGGCGGCATCGATATCTATACGATCATCGATCAGCTGAATTCCACCGGTTCCTGTCCGTCCTATTCGGTGCGCAGGGCTACCCACAAGGATACCAGCAAGGGAAGCTGCTGTCCGATGGCGGTGGGAAATGCCCTGCTGGATATGTATAATGAAGTACAGCAGGAGATTGCTCAGAAAAATTCGAAAGAGCCGGCGAAAAAAATCCCGAAGCCGAAGGCAGTGCAGACCAGTGTGCGCGATAAGATGATCTGCCCGGAATGCGGGGAGCCGCTGGTGTTTGAGGGCGGCTGCAACGTCTGTAAGAACTGCGGATGGAGCAAGTGCTTTTGATCGCTCAGAGAAAAAGCGGGATGGCAGCAGTTCCTCTGGATGAACGGCTGCCGCAGGCCTGCGGCAGACTTTGGCTTTGAGCAGGACTCGTCTGGCTTGCTGTCTGCAGAAGGCTACAGAGGGAGGCTGAAAAGGAAGATGTGTAAAAAAGAGGAGATATCCGTGGAAAACGGATGGCCCGGCGCGCCGGATCTGTGGAAACTTGAGACAAATCTGGACGATTGTACCGGCGAGGCTCTGGGATATGCGATGGAAAAGCTGCTGGCGGCCGGCGCCGCGGATGTGTGGTATCAGCCGATCTATATGAAAAAGAACCGGCCTGCCGTGATGCTCTGTGTCCTCTGCCGGCTGGAACAAAAAGCACAGCTGGAGCAGATCATTTTTGAGAACACGACGACGATCGGGATCCGCTGCCAGCCGGTGTGGAGGGATGTTCTGAACCGCCGGCTGGAACGGCGCCCTACCCGTTACGGAGATGTGCAGGCAAAAGTCTGTGAACTGAACGGACGGCTCCGGATCTATCCGGAGCATGAGGAACTGCGAAAGATCTGCGAGACTACGGGACTGGGATATGAGCAAGTGCGTCAGGAAGTGACGGCGGATCTGAATACTTCGCCGGAGGCGGATGAAAAATGAAAACAGAAAGGAGAAGCGCGGATGGAACAGAAAGACAAGAGACAACAGCTTCTTGCATATATGAATCAATGTGCCGGGACAGATGTAGCGCTGGCGTTTTCCGGCGGGGTGGATTCCAGCCTGCTGCTGAAAATGGCCTGTGACTGTGCCGGGGAACAGGGCACAAAAGTGTACGCGGTGACGTTTCAGACGAGACTGCATCCGCCCTGTGACCTGGAGGCGGCGAAAAAGATCGCGGAGGAACTGAAAGCGGAGCATGTGATCCTTCAGGTGGATGAGTTTGAGATGGAGGAGATCCGTTATAATCCGGAGAACCGCTGTTATCTGTGCAAAAAGAATCTGTTCGGACATCTGAAGAAATTTGCCGACGAAAAGGGGATTCCCTGCCTGATGGACGGCACAAACGAGGATGATCTTCACGTCTACCGGCCGGGCCTGCGGGCGCTGGCGGAATTTGGTGTGGAGAGCCCTCTGGCCCGCTGTGGGGTCACGAAGGAGGAAGTGCGGGCGCTGGCGGCAGAGTACGGGATCTCGGCGGCGGGACGCCCGTCCACGCCCTGTATGGCCACACGGCTGCCTTACGGAAGTCTGCTTTCCTATGAACTGCTGGACCGGATCGCGGCCGGCGAGGAATGGATGAGAGGACTTCTTGGGGAACGGACAAATATCCGTCTCCGGGTACACGGTGAGATCGCCCGGATCGAGACGGATGAGAGCGGAATGGAGCTTCTACTGCGTGAGAGAAAGAACGTGGTACGGAAACTTCAGGAACTGGGATTTCCCTATATCACGCTGGATCTGGAAGGTTTCCGGTCGGGGAGCATGGACAGAGACATTGGAAAGGAAAAAGAACGATGAGTTATGCGGATCAGATATTTATCAATATGTGTCAGGATATCCTGGAAAACGGAACGTCCACGGAGGGGGAGAAGGTACGTCCCCGCTGGGAGGACGGGACGCCTGCGTACACAATAAAAAAATTCGGCGTGGTGAACCGCTACGATCTGTCCCGGGAATTTCCGGCGCTGACTCTCCGCAGGACAGCGCTGAAGACATGTATGGATGAACTTCTCTGGATCTGGCAGAAAAAGTCCAACAATGTCCACGATCTGAACTCAGGGATCTGGGACGCCTGGGCGGATGAAAACGGCTCCATCGGAAAGGCTTACGGGTACCAGCTTGGTGTGAAACACCAATATCCGGAAGGATGGATGGATCAGGTGGACCGGGTGCTGTACGACCTGAAAAATAACCCGTACAGCCGCAGGATCATGACGAATCTGTATGTACACCGGGATCTTCACGAGATGGCGCTGTACCCCTGCGCCTATTCCATGACGTTCAATGTAACGCGGAAACCGGGAAGCAGCCGTCTGACGCTGAATGCGATCCTGAATCAGCGTTCCAGCGATGTACTGGCGGCGAATAACTGGAACGTCTGCCAGTATGCGATCCTTCTGATGATGTTCGCGCAGGTGTCGGATATGGAACCGGGAGAACTGGTGCATGTGATTGCGGACGCGCATATTTATGACCGGCATGTCCCGGTGATCCGGGAACTGATCGCCCGGCCGTCCTGGCCGGCGCCGACGGTCCGGCTGAATCCGGAAATCAAAGATTTTTACCAGTTTACGACCGACGATCTGATCGTGGAGAATTATCAGCACGGGCCGAAGGTGGAAAAGATTCCCGTGGCTGTGTAAAAGACCGCAGCCGGACGGGTACAGATCATCAGAGTTACAGGCAGCGGGGCACAGAGTTTAAGTGCGCCGGGAGGAGGAGAACATGAAAGCAATTTTAAGCGCTGACAGAAACTGGGGCATCGGATATCAGAATAAACTTCTGGTGACGATCCCTTCGGATATGAAATTTTTCCGCGAGACGACGACGGGAAAGGTGATCGTGCTGGGAAGAAAAACGTTGGAGACGTTTCCGGGCGGACTGCCGCTGAAGAATCGTGTCAACATTGTTCTGACCCACGACAGAAGTTTACAGGTGAAGGATGCGGTGATCGTTCATGATAAAGAAGAATTGATGGAGGAGCTGAAAAAATATCAGGAAGAGGATATTTATGTGGTTGGCGGAGGTTCCATCTACGAAATGATGCTGCCTTACTGTGACACCGCCTATGTGACAAGAATCGACATGGCTTATCAGGCGGACACTTTTTTCCACAATCTGGATGAGGATCCGGAATGGGAGTTGGTGGAAGAAAGCGACGAGCAGACTTGTTTTGATATTGAGTTTACCTTCACTACCTACAGAAGAAAACAGAAATGAAATGCTGCGGCAGAATGGCCGCTGAAGTCAGCGACGGGCTGACCGGAGCAGAAAAGTCCATACAGAAGTAATGCGGCAGCCCCCGGAGAGCAGAATCTCAGTACTCTTCGGGGGCTGTTCCTATGAAATCAGTGCTTCTGTGGGTCAGACGTCTTTTTCTGTGCTATTCTTCTCCATGAATTTTCTCCTGTTCCTGCAGACAGCAACGGTTTGGCTGAACAGTCATAAATCGTTTTCCTATATGATGAAATGTGCCGCTTTTCTATAAAATATATCATGAGTTGCCCGACAAATGGGCATGAGACACGGATTGCTCCGCACTTCGTGCTCCCGCAATCCTGAAAACACCTCAAATCCGCTCATTTTTCTTCGAAAAATGGCTACTTTTCGGTGTTTTGCGCTCCACAAAGTCATAAATTTTCATGCCAGCATGAAATTTATGACCTTTTGTCGCTTGTCTCATATCATAAAACAGAGAATTTGATGGATAAAATTTTATTATAACCGATAAATAAAATTTAATTTACATATTTCCTGAAAAAATGGCATATAAAAGAATGAACCATTCCAACACCGACAAGACGGAAAGGGGTCATTCTATGCTATTTTATACAGCGGTGCTGGAACTGCTCGAGAACTATTTTCCCATACCCGGCTGGAAAAAACTCTTTCTCACAGGCGGATGTTTCTGGCTGTCAGATTATCTTCACAGAGGGATCTGCCCGTCTGTTCTGATGATCAACCGGACGGAGGAACACTGTGCGCTTTATTTTGCACATGGTCTGTACGATGTTACGGGGAAAATCTCTGAAAAGAATTTTCATGAAGCGGCAAAACGTGAGATCAGCTTTATGAGAAAAAATTATCGTCCGAAGTTTGACACGGGGCTGCTGGAGACGTACCTGGCAGAACATCTCTTTGAAAAAAGCTCAGCAGTTCAGAGGGCAGAACTGTTGTAAAAAACGAAAGCCGGAAGGAACGTTTCCCAAAAAGGGGCGTTCCTTCCGGCTTTGTCTGTGATCGGCTGCCGTACAGGCCAGTTCCGGGGAATCAGGCAGCCGTTGCTTTTGTGTTTGCACTTGTATTACCGTGCCATTTCCAGCATTTTGTTTTTGATATCCTGTTCCAGCTGGGACAGTTCTTCCTCCGCCTGTTTTCTTTTCTGGCGGCCATCCTCCTGGATCTTCATGACTTCGTCCAGGGTAGAGATCAGCGTCATATTGGTCTGCTTTAATGTCTCCATATCTACGATGCCGCGCTCGGACTCTCTGGCGGTTTCCAGGGTGGCGGTCTTCAGGTTCTGGGCATTCTTCTTCAGGAGTTCGTTGGTCATGTCTGTCACCTGGCGCTGAGCCTTGGCTGCTTCTGTGGAGTGGTGGATGCCGAGGGCAATGACCATCTGGTTTTTCCACAGCGGGATCGTGTTTACGAGTGTAGACTGGATTTTCTCGGCCATGACGGAATCGTTATTCTGGATCATACGGATCTGGGGCGCCGTCTGGATGGAAACCATCCGGGTCAGTTCCAGATCGTAGAGCTTTTTCTCAAAGCGGATGCAGAGATCTTCCAGATCCTTGGCGGCCTGGGCGTCCTCGGCGAGACCGGAACGCTGGGCTTTTTCCTTCTTTTCTTTCAGCTCTGTGGATCGCACCAGTTCCAATTTTTTCTTCCCCGCCATGATGTACATGGTCAGCTCCTTAAAGTAGGACAGATTCTGCTGATACATCTGGTCGAGAACAGCGATATCCTTGAGCAGCTGCCGCTGATGCCCTTCCAGAGTATTGCAGATTTTGTTTACATTGACTTCCGCTTTGTCATATTTGGCTTTCATCGCTGCCAGCTTATTGCTGCTGCGTTTGAAAAAAGAAAACGGTCCTTTTTCTTCCTCTGCAGCGTCGAAGGCACGGAGTTCTGTAACGACTCCCGCCAGCAGATCGCCGACTTCTCCAAGGTCCTTGCTCCGGACGTTTTCCAGGGTCTTCTCGGAAAAATCCGCCATTTTCTTCTGCGCCCCGGCACCATACTGGAGGATCCCGTTGGTATTGTTCAGGTCGATCTGTGTCACAAAATTATCTACGATATTCCGCTCCTCAGCGGTGAGGACGGTCTCATCCATGACCTCGGTTTTCTTTTCCTCTTCCTGGACAGCGGGAGGTTCCGGTTCAGGAGCACCGAAACTTAACGTCGGAGCAGCGGTAAAATCTTTTACTTCATCACTCATGATAGTTCTCCTTTTTTGTGTGATATATCCGGCAGGCGGCTGCCGGGTCTGCGCAGGTGATTGCTGCGTTAAAACTTCATTTTATTGCCGGTCAGACCTTCCTGAGCCAGCATGGTTTCCAGCACCGAGATGTCGGAAGAAATATCCCAGGCAGTGCTCTGGAACAGATCATTCAGAAGAGTCTCAAAGGCATTGTTGATCGTGTCCAGTGTCTCCTCAATCTCTTTTTTTGTCTTCCGTATGTTCTCGCTCTGGATCGGTTCTTTTTCGAAACTCCGGTAGGAATCCAGAAGCTTCCAGGTGGTCGGCATATAGTAATTCATAAACTTCTGAAGATCCTGTGCCCTTTTTGGTTGTTTTTTAACGGCGTCCAGGATCCGGGAGACGATCAGTTCCAGTCTCTGGATCTTCGGCGCGATGGCCGTGCCGGACAGATCGTCGGCACACTGGTGGATGTTGGAGAGATAAGTCTCACATTCTTTGACCATATCCAGATATTCCGGGGAAAGTCCTTTTTCTGTCAGCTCCTGTTCCCGCTGGGCTTCCTGTTTCATCTTTTCTTCCTGCTGCCGTTCCAGATCAAGATACTGCTGATACATCTTGTCCGTGATCATCAGGCAGGTTTCCTGCCGGTCCAGATGTCCCTGGCGGAACATCCTCTTTTCCAGCATGGTGTGCACCTCATCCAGTGTGTCCTCGAGGGAGAGGTTCAGACGTTCCGACAGTTCCTCGATCGTAATATAATCCCGTGGGCCGATAAAATTCTGGCTCAGGCGAAAATGTTTGCAGAGCTGCCGGTTGGTCTTCCCCCGGTGGATCAGATATCCTCCCGCCGCCGTCGGGATCAGGCAGAACAGGAATGAAACGATCATTCCTGCCAGCGAAGAGTTGAAGCTTCCGCTCAGAAGAGCGATCAGAATCGACAGGAGCGGAATGCCGAAAACCACGGCCAGGATCGCGCCCACTGTGGTTTGAAAACCTCCGAGAAACGCCACGTCAGTAGTAGACATAAAAAGCTGCCTTCGTGTAATCGTACGGGCGGACGGCGGCTGCCACCGGTAACGCTGCGGCTGATAGGAACTGCGCTCCCCGGAAGTCTGTGTCCGGCTGCCGTAGGTATGTTCTTTGGTGTTATAAGGTTTTCCATTTATGGAGTCCGGTTTCCGGTAGCGCCGTTCCTGCTGCTGATACGGTCCTTCTTCCGGCGGGGTATCGAACGTCTGTCTGTTCCTGCGAGGATAGACAAACTGGTTGATCGAGTCGGTGATTTTCTGATTTAGCTGTTGAAAGTTCTGGGAATTGACGGCGTTGTCCACCAGATTTGAGACGTCGTCCCCCAGTTTTTTTAAGTCATCTTCAAAACTCATAGTAAATCCTTTCCCTGCGGTATCGATTGTTCCGGATAAAAATATTCCCGGTTTTCTGAAAAACTTCCATTCGGGTAAATTCCCTGATCGATGAAATTTTGCAGATCCTGGAGGACTTCTTCCTGCTCCAGGCCTGTTTTCTCAGCCAGCTCGGAGATCTCCACCTCCTGCCGGCCGTTCAGAAGTTTTCTGTACTTTTTCAGCGTCTGCTTTCGCGGCACATTTCTCGAAGCCGCAAGAGCAAACACAAAGGCGATCAGGTCCGCGCCGAGAAGCAGTAGAACCACTGCCAGCTTCCGGACGGAAAAACCTGTCAGAAACACGATCAGAAGACCGAGGATCACAAGCAGAACAAACGTTATCAGATACAGAAAAGTCAACGCTTCCGGGATCGTCCGGCAGGGCAAAAACGAGGATTTTTTTCCTTCTCTCAGATTTTTCCGGTCATTCATATCTCGAGTCCTCAATTCTGGCCGCGCCGATTCGGTCGGCCTGTTCTTTGGGCCGGCGCAGCGATGCGCGGCCGTTTCAAACTGATATACCTATTATACTGTGCCTTTCCATTTTTCACAAGAAAAATGTGAAGGCGGACGAAATGAGGCCGGTGCAGGCGGCGTGCGTGTGGGCGGGCGGCTGCAAAGGCGCGGAAAATCTAACCGTTCCGAAGCCCCGCCGGACGGGTACCGGAGCGATTCGACAGGAATTTCTGATAAATTCCCGTCTCAGCGCTCCTCAGGCTCCGGGCGTGAAGCCCTTCGCCTGCCCCGCCCGGCGGGACTCCAGAGCGCTAAGATTTTCTCGCACCTTTGCAGATGCCCGCCCGCACGCACACCGCCTGCGCCGGCCTCATTTCTGTCTGCTTGTGGTGCGGGGAGTCAGGAAACCTGCCGCGAGGGATTTGAGGTGTTTTCAGGATTGCGGGAGCACGAAGTGCGGAGCAATCCGTGTC
>ERZ1643246.1599-NODE-1599-length-24252-cov-7.533785_pt1 | contig 24252 bp, 15 predicted proteins | sample MGYA00579265_ERZ1643246 | MGnify/ENA primary metagenome ERZ1643246 (study PRJEB29033, sample SAMEA4952261) | chicken gut metagenome | biome: Broiler Chicken; feature: Gastrointestinal Tract; material: Caecum | place: Ireland | collected 2018 | study: Broiler...
TATCGTAATGAAGACGACCCGGATTATAACGCAGTATACAGCAAAATGGTGGATATTTTAAATACATTTCATTATAACAATACATGGGATAATGATTTGACCACTTTTGTGGCGGAAAATGCAGCTGCGGTGCTGTCTTTGTTTACAGATAATGATTCCTTTTTTACTTTTGTGGACGATTTGAAGAAGACGGCAGAGGAAGAACAGTATGAAAGTATCTTAAATGGAGTTTTTGTGGATGAATATACTTCATCCTGGGGTGAATCCATCAACAGTCAGGAAGCTTCTCTGAGAGAACTAAACCAGTTCAGTGATTCCATAAAAAATGCGTCACGGCTGACTACTTATTGGAAAAACTTATATACAGTTCCTTCTGACGATGATTCCGCATTGCATCTTGACTATATTAATAACGTTCTGCAGCCGATGACAGATTCTGGTATCGATTTTTTTAAGTATTTTAACGAATTGGATGGACGGGAACAGCAGGTGGCGGGAAGTATTATTACATTGGCTTCGGCATATACCGGATATTTATATTCCGTAAAAAGAAGTGAATATTATGATTTTGGAGATCTGGATCAGGATTTAATTGATTATATGGCTTGCGACGGAGCTAAAAATTTGATTTCTTTTATTGGAGATAAAGTAAATTGGGCTTCGGGTCTGATAAATCAATACACATTTTTAAATTCTTTAGCTTCCCAGAAAGAAGGTTACTATGATACTCTGCTTCGGCTGGCGGAACAGGCGGATGCCGGAGGAGAAGATAAGATGAGTAAAGTCTTCAGCAGTTATGCCGATAGAATGGATGATGCCGTTGACAGTAATCAATTGAATTATGATTTGATGATTCAGGCATTTTCATCTACGAATCTGGTATCTAAGGAATTGAAAATATCCACAGCTTTTAAAGCAGCTATGCCGAAAGCTTTGAAGGATGCTTATATAAACAGTGGCCTGGGCAGTATGGCAACTACCTTCAATATAGGAATGTGGGTTGTCGATGGAGCTACCGGAATAAAAAATTCATGTATGAAAATATATGAATTAAATTATCTGGAAAAAATGATAGATATGGTTATTGATGTATATGAAAACGATCTCAGTATCTATCAGAATAATAAAACGGATGAAAATGCCCGCAAGGTTCTGGATGATTTGATGATATTGCAGAGGCTTCGTTTGAGGGGAGAGAATGTTTCCTATAAAATGACACAGGGGCAGTTAAATTCGGGAATCGGAAGATTACTGAGCGGATTCAGTTCGGGAGACTGGAGTAATCTGGATATTACAGGTGATACAGATCTGGCAGAAGCCTGGAAAAATCATTATCAACGGAGCATCGACTGTCTGATTGGAGCGTCATTGAATCCGTTTTCTTTTGAAACATTTGAACTGGATGCAGGAGATAAATTGTCAATTTATTATGATGTAGGAAAAAATACATATACAGGTGCATGGACGAGGGACGGACAGACAAATTATATGTATGAAATGCAGTACCGCCTGTTGGGAGGTATACATATGACCGGTGGAGAATTGCTTATTTATAATGCTTCCGTTCCATTTATAGAATCTTCCGGAGGAACCATTAAAGTGGACGCTGCCACTGCATCTATAGGAGAACTGACACAGACGGGAACCGCATCCATAGAAGTGGTAAACGGAGATATGAATTTTGCCAATTCACTGGAACTGACCAATACTACACTTTCAGCCGATGGAAGCGGCCTGTCTACCCCGGATTTAACCCTGACAGGGACGATTGCAACCACGGCAAATTCTCTGGAGACGGAAGACCTTCATCTCAATCGAACAAATCTGACCGGGGCAGATATCATTTGTACGGGAAATGTAGACGACGCCTCTTCTGTTGCTAATCAGTTAGGCAATCTGACTTTGAATGGAAATAAACAGCAGAATGTCACTGCCAATATTCATACCAGAGATTTGCGGCTGGATAATTCCGGACCAAAAGGGATTCTTTTGGACGGCGAGTTTGTAGTAAGCGGTGTGTTATATGATCCGGTGAATATTCTGACGGAAGGATTAACGCTGACAGAAACAGCGGATATAGGAAGCTCGGAAATTGCCAGCGATGTAAATCTGAATGGAACAAATGTATCTCAGGCAGTCAATTTTAACAGAGCGGTGAATGTCATAGAGAGGGCTTCTCTGCATGGTGGAAATATAAGAGGAAAACTGATTGCGGACGACGCTGCGGTTACCAATGCGTCGGCTGCGCTGCATTTAAAAAATGGTATAGTGTGCAGCGATTCTTCCTTAACTTCCGATGCCCCTGTCAATATCTATTCAGAAGCCTATTTTGATAATGCCAATGTGACAGGAACAGGCGGTATTAATCTGTGGGGAAGTACGGAAACAGAGGGCGAAAATAATACTTTTGACAATCTGAATCTCTGTGGCACTTATGCCCAGCAGATTGGTTTTAAAGGAACAGTAAATAATCTGAATGTCAGCAACAGCAGTCCGGCAGGGGTAACATTTAATAATGCCCTTACTATTACGAATCAGCTTACAATGACAGATCAGAAGATTTCTGATGGAGATTATTTGATATTAACAGGCAATGCAAAGGCTGACCTGTCCAATGTATCCGGTGATTTGACCATAAGCAATTGGAGTGGTTCAGGAATCAGCGAACTGAAAGGTGCCCTGTATGCGGAAGGAGAAAATGTAATTTCCAACAATATGAGTTTTTCAGGAGGAATTCATCAGAAAGACGGGACGTTTACTGTAAATGAAAATGTTTCCCTTATGATAGAAGGAAATGGAATCTTCAACGGTTCCCTTCTCAATAATGGAACCATGGAGATATCCGGAGATACCGTGTGGAATGAACTTACCGCAGGAAAGGGAACATTTTTATGCTCGGGAGACATTCTGACGCAGCAGGAGACTGTATTGGAGCAGTTGATATGCAGCGGCTGGCTGTCACAGAACATCAGCGGGTCTGCCATCACAGTAAATAATCTGGAGATACAGGGAAGACATTTGTTTGGAATCACTGTTGACAATACGGTTACGGTGACCGATCATCTTTCAGTCGCAGATGAAAAGATAACCAATGGCAGAAATATCATAATAACCGGTTCAGCCGATGCAGAATTTGTCAATACAAGCAGTGACCTGACCATGCAAGACTGGTCGGGAGACAAATTCCAGCTAACAGGTTTTAAAGGAACGCTGTATAGTTCCGGAACCAATACCATTACAAACGATGCCGAATATTCCGGAGGATTTTCCCAGGTGGACGGAGTGCTGAATATTCAGGGGGCGAATCTGACCATGAACAAAACGCTTGTCCAAAATGGAGGGACAATATATATAGATGCTGGAAGTTCTCTTGAAGCGAAGGGAGATGCGGCGTTTCAGGGCACTTTGCAAAATGATGGGACGCTGCATGTGGCAGGAGACATCATTGCCAGGAATGCCGTCACCGGAGGAGGAACCATTATATCTGGCGGAGATATGGAGATGAACACTGACAGTGAGTTCGGCGGTTTGATCTGCAATGGCGTCAGAGGGCAGACCATCAATGGCAAGGATATTACCGTGGATTCTCTGGAGCTGAATAATACTTCCACATCGGGAGTCACATTGAATGCACAGATTTATGTGCGGGATACTTATAGTCAAAATGGAATTGTACGAGGTAAAAAGCCGATACAGATTTTGCCTGAGAGCGTCATTTCAGAGAATAAAGATATCGGAAGCATTTCCACTTCCAACGATACAGAAGTCGCAGAAAATGTAGAAGTAACGATAAAAGGAGACGTAAATTCCACAGGGCATCTGCTGATTCGCAAAGGAGCAGTCATGACCATACAGGGTAATCTGATCTTATCATCAAATACGCTGTGCATCGAAGAGGGCGCATCTTTGACGGTAAAAGGAAATGTTATCCTGACGGCAACAGATGTGACGCTGGACGGACAGTGGACAATCCGACAGGACGCAAAACTTGACAAAGGAACGGTATCCGGAACGGGCAATTTGATTTTAAAAGGGGATTTGGAAAATAATGCGTCAATCAGTGATTTGAGACAGATATCTTTATCAGGAAAAGCACCGATAACTATATCCGGCGTAGATATTCATGCAGGAATTGTTGAAGCTGACAACAGTTCCACCGGGGGAGTGGAATTGCTGTCCAAAATATACTATTTAGAACAATGCAACATTGCGGATAACTGTAAAATCACAGGAAACGCACCGATGGAGGAGACGAAATGAAAAGAAGAATAATCTTACTGGGAATCATCAGCCTGTTGTTACTATGGTTCCCGATGAGCGAGCAAACAGATGCGGCGGAAACCATCATGATATCCACTCCGGAAGAACTGGACGCTGTCCGCAACGATTTGGACGGAAATTACATGCTGGCCAACGATATTGATATGTCGGAGTTTTATACCTTTGAGCCAATCGGAAACGAGACAGACGGTGCGTTTACCGGAACATTTGATGGGAATGGGTACAGCATCAAAAATCTGGTACTGAATTATGAAACCTATAAATACGTCGGTCTCTTTGGATATCTGGACGGTTCTGTTTCCAACGTCCATCTGGATAATGCAGATGTAGTTGGAGGAAGATATGTGGGCGGAATCGCCGGATACGCGGACGGAAAGGGAAGCGTGACAGGGTGCTCTGTGGCTGGACAAGTGGACGTAAAGCCTACATATTTTACAAGTTATCTGGGAGGAATTGTCGGGAGAAGTGAGTGTGATATAGCGGATTGTGTGAATAAGGCTGTGATAAATGTGGAGGACAATGCTCCAATGATGTCTTATATTGCAGGAATAGTAGGATATTCTTTGGGGAGTGTTAAAGGATGTGAGAATGAACAGAAAATAAAGGCTCGTAATTGGTCATCTAGTGGTGGCATTATTATAGCTGGAATTGCTTATTATGCGAAATCAATCAAGAATTGTACAAATAAAGGAAATTTAGTTGGTTATTCTTCTGTTTATGGGATTGGATCTGCGCAAAATGACATAACTAATTGTAAAAATATGGCTGAAATAACAATAAATACAAATGCGAGTGGTTATGGTATTGGAGAAGCAAATCGGATTGAATATTCTTATAATACTGGTGATTTACATAAAGGATATTTAGGGAGTACTTACGGTATTGGAGTAGCAGATTATATATATAGGTGTTACAACATGGGGGCTTGTAAGAGAGTAGTTTCTCCATCTGTTTCGAACGATCAAGAGTGCTTAAATTTCAGTAGGAATACTGAGAATGGTTGTAATTTGGCATCTAAAGATTCTATAAACTATCAGTTAGATTCAGAAGAGATTTATATTAGAAATATGAGCTTTGAACCAATTAATAGGACCGGCATGACTTTAAATGAAATCGTTCAATCCGATGAATTTAATAATTTGAATTACGATGATTTATGGACTAGAAATCCGGCATATAATGATGGTTTGCCGATACCCAAAAATTTACCAATGCATTTGGATTTAAACCATATTATTATGGTGTTGAATCCGGGAGATGAGGTTCAATTGGAAGGATATATTGATGGAGAAAAAGTGGATGATATTGAGTGGAGTTTAACGAACTCTGGAAATTATGTCAGTGTAAATCGTGCAGGAGTGGTTTCAGCTATTAAAGCGAATAATGTAGATTATATTGTAGCCAGAACGAAAGAAGGATGTGGTATGAACTGTGCCGTGTACGTTGTAGATAATGCATTTGCTGTTTCCAGAAATTCTGATGCACAGCTTCGGATTGGCGCACAGGAACAGCTGACTGTCAGAAATTATTACACAACTGAAGAAGAATTGAACGCTACAGTCACATGGAGTAGCAGTGATACAAATATAGCTTCGGTGGATGAGAATGGTCTTGTGACGGCGGCTGGAATCGGAACGGCAACAATTACCGCAACTACGTCAACGGGGAAAACGGATTCTGTGGATATTACAGTCAGTTACGGTAAGGAATTATCGGTCAGTGAGCCAGAAATCACCGTCGGCAACAGTAAAACCGGCAAAATTACTCCGGTCATTTCACCGGCCAATGCGAAAGATACTTTTACATATACAAGTTCCAATACAAGTGTAGCGACGGTTGACTCCTCCGGTACGGTAACCGGCAGGTCGGGCGGAATAGCCGTGATTACAGTCAAGTCCACAGGCGGTCTTACGGCGGAGTGTACAGTGACAGTGACGGATATTTCTTTGCCGTCCACTGCTACAGTGAATATCAATAAAACGGCGAAGATATCTCCGACAACGAAGCCGGCAGATGTGGCACAGAAAATTACGTGGAGTAGTTTGGATGATTCCATCGTAACGGTGAATGACAACGGAACCATTACCGGAGTGTCTCCGGGAACAGCGAAAGTACAGGCGGTCAATGAACAGGGAGTGACGGCCGTCTGCACGGTGACAGTGACCGGTTATGCCTCCGATATGCAGCTTGACAGAACGTCCATTTACATGGAGTTGGGAACGACAGACAAAATTTTGACAACGTTGACACCAGAGAATGCGACCGATACGGTGACATATACTTCCTCGAGTTCTGGTGTTGTGTCGGTGGATGCAGAAGGGGTGTTGACAGCAAAGGCAGTCGGTTCGGCGCAGATTATAGTGACCACCACCGGAGACCTGACCAGATATTGCAGTGTTGTGGTATCGGAAAAAAGAATACCGGCGGAAGATTTGCAGTTGAGTGATTCAGAGGTTTCTTTGTATCCCGATGAGACAAAATTGCTGACGGCAGAGGTTGTTCCGTCCAATGCCACCAACAGCAATGTAACATGGAGCTCAGAAAATGAAGAGATAGCGGCGGTCAATCAGGCGGGATTGATTACGGCAAAAGCACCCGGTCAGACGGTGATTACAGCGTCCCTTTCCAATGGGCTTTCCCGGAAATGTACAGTAAAAGTCAAAGCTGTGAGTGCGGCAGAAATTTTTGTGAAAAATGTGAATGCGCAGCCAGGAGAGACCATAGAAGTTCCGGTTTGTATAGAAAATAATACCGGTATTGCCTCAGTACGGATGAAACTCACCTATGATCCGGACGAACTCACTCCAACAGGAGTAGAAGCAGGAAATCTTTCAGGTGGCGCGCAGATTGCGGGAAATGCAGGACAGAACGGAGAGTATTACATTTTATGGTCAAATGCGGAAGATGTGGCAGGAGATGGATGCCTCGTAAATGTAATATTTACAGTGTTGGAAAGTATTTCTGTGGGAGAATCTTCGGAGATTTCGTTAAGTTACGAAGAAGGAGATATCTGTAATGAAGCTCATGATGATTTATCGGTGAAAGTAAAACCGGGAAATGTTTTCATTAAAGATATTTTATTGGGAGATGTTTACGAAGACGAGAAGCTTAACAGCCATGATATTCTGTTACTCCAACAATATATGACGGAACTGGCAGAGTTCAGCAGACATCAGATGAAACTGGGAGACATGGATGAAGACGGCGATGTGACCATGAAGGATGTGGTGGCGCTGGCCAAAGCGCTTGTAAGTCCATCTGAGGAACAATCATTATCAGTTAGTCAGCGCGCGCGGCTTTTTGCCATGACAAAAGGTGAGGATACATTTACTGTTAAGATTGGCTCAGAGGAACTGTCACAGGATGGAATGGTCTCCATCCCGATAACTTTTGAAAATTGCCCGGGAATCTCCGCATTTAAGTTCAACGTTGACTATAATACGGATGCCTTCACTTTGACAGAGATAACGGGACTGACGGAAGAAATCAAGCAGTCGTTGATGTGTAATCTGACAGATGGGAACGCAGTCTTTACCTGGTATTCTGACAGCGATAAAAAGCTGGATGGAGAGGTTCTGCTTCTGAAATTCCGCGCTAAAGAAGAGAATATCACCGAAAACAGTGCAGTTTCTCTCACATATGACAGTAAAAATATATGCAATGCTGCGATGCAGAATTTTGCGCCTTCTGTGGAACAGGGTTATATTTATCCATATGCAGAATCTTTTGTACGAAATGGTCTGAAATATACAATAATTCATACGGAGGATGATTCCAGACAAGTCAGTGTCAGTGCGGAGAATGTGTCCGAGGCATTAAACACAAAAGGAGAATTAATGATTCCTTCTGTAGTGGATTATGAAGGCATGTCGTATGCTGTGACAGAAATTGAAGACAATGCATTTGCAAATAGTGTTGAAATTAAGACAGTAATCATACCGGAATCCATAACTGTTATAGGAAAAAATGTTTTTGATGGATGTGAGAATCTGGAGCAGATCATTTTCCTGAACAAAAAAGCTCCTTCCATGGACAAAGATTCCTTCCAAAATGTGCCGTCCGATGTTGTGATTAAGGTGCCGGAAAACGCTTCCGGATACTCGGATAATGATGCATTGTCAGGTTTCAATGTAACTAGCGACCATACACACACGATTGTTGTCGATAAAGCAGTGGCAGCTACATGTACTCATACGGGCCTCACGGAAGGAAAACATTGTTCTGTCTGTGGCGAAGTTCTCGTAAAGCAAGAAGTCATTGCAGCGACAGGGCATCGCTGGGACGATGGAACTGTCACAAAACCAGCCACTGTTTCGTCCACAGGAATACGGACATACACCTGTAACATATGTGGAGCCCGTAAGAATGAGACGATACCAAAACTCGCGCCTGTAACACCTGATCCGGTAAAGGTATCAGCAATTCGCATCAATGGTATTTCTAAAAAGATTGCAGCAGGCAAACGAGTTAAACTGACAGCGGAAGTTTCCCCTGCCAATGCTGCTTCAAAAGCAGTAATTTGGCGTTCATCGAATCCAAAGATTGCAACGGTTTCTGCAGATGGAGTTGTATCTGTGAAGAAAAGGACCGGCAGTCAAAAGGTTATCATCACGGCCACTGCAACTGACGGCAGCGGAGTGCAGGCGTCTTACCAGATTAAGTCCATGAAAGGCGTCGTAAAGAAAGTGGCTGTCAGTGGAGCGAAAACCGTCAAAGCAGGTAAAAAGCTGAAGCTGAAAGCCCGTGTAACAGCCACAAAGAAAGCAAATAAGAAGATTCTCTGGATATCCGCTAATCCGAAGCTGGCGAAAGTTTCTTCATCTGGTGTAGTAAAGACTACCAAAGCGGCCAAAGGTAAAAAAGTGAAGATTACTGCTATGGCGACAGATGGAAGCAACAAGAAAAAAACAGTAACAATCAGAGTACGCTAAATAAAATGTTCAGCTATTTGCCAGACAAAATTCTTGTAATTAAAGTTTTTTTGTGGTATAGTAAATATAAAAAGGGAAAGCCAGAACGGCCTGCCCCATAATGTTTTAGTTACAAAGTAACCAAGCCGTCACTGTGAACTGCTCCCCGTCAAGTAGACAATGAAAAAAATATAAATTTTTCCTGCCAGTAGATTGGAACTACTGGCAGTTTTTATGCAGCTTGCAAATAAATTTCATGTTTTTCCATAGGAGTTAAAACTCCAAGATTTCTTTGCAGACGTTTGTTGTTATAGTAATCTATATAATCTTCTATCATTTTTATAAGTGTTTCTTTATCGGTGAATCGTTTCCCATAGTAACGTTCTCTTTTTAAAATCCCCCAAAATCCCTCCATAGGACCGTTGTCGATACATTTTGCCACTCTCGACATGCTTTGCGTAATTCCAGCGGATTCAAGTTTATTATGAAATGCTCTGTTCGTATATTGAAATCCCCGGTCACTATGAAACAAGGGATGCGCATCCGGATTCATTCGTATCGCTTCATCAATTGTATCAAATACCAACGCATTGTTGTTATTGTCACATATGACGTATGAAACAATTCGTCTATCATATAAATCCAGAATTGCACTTAGATAGACCTTGTGTTTCTCAATCCCAATATAATAATGGAATTCTGTTACATCTGTGAGCCATTTCTCATTCGGTGCGTCAGCTGTAAACTCCCGGTTAAGTATATTTTCAGCGATATATTGAGGATTTGCTGCCTGTCTCGTACATCCATTATTAGAGTACTTGATAGTTGATTTAATATTAAGTTTGCGGCAAATGCGTAATACACGTTTGTCATTAACATCAATGCCATGATAGCGTTCCAATTCATCTCTGATTCTTCGATAACCTTTGTCTGGTGATTCCCTATGAATCTTTTCGATTTCACCTGCAATTCGCTTGTTTTTTTGCTCATTTTCAGGAATTTCCCTATGTAACCATTTATAATAAGCAGCTCTGGAAATCCTGCCGAGTTTGCAAAGGTCAGTGACAGGATAATGTTTCTCTTCGTGTTCTTCTTTAATTGCCTGGTATATATGTTCATGACGGATCAGGCTTAGTCCCGCCTCCTCTCTATCTGCTCGAGTTTTTTTAGGAAAGAAACCTCCATTTCAGCACGTGCTTTCTCTGCCTTTAAAATCTTAACTTCAGCACGCAGCTTTTCTAACTCATTCATTTCATTAGGATTTTTCCGTTTTCCACGATGATCTCTTAAGGCTTCTACTCCGCCGGATTCATATTTAACAGTGTAACTACGAGCCTGTTGATAAGATACTTGATATTTTTTTGCTGTTTCAGCATAATTATGGTCATGTGCGATACAGTACTGTACAATTTCAACACGCTCATTAAATGTGGTTTTTCTTCCTTGGGTCATGATAAAGCTTCCTCCTGTTTCAGAAGATTTTAACTCTTCATGACCATTATACTTCTTTATCCAGGTTTGTAACTTGGCTTTTGAACGAATTCCGTATTTTTTACAAATATCATCCAGCGAACCACGGCATGCTAAATAATCCAAAACTGCCTGTAACTTCAATTCTTTGGAATATTTCTTATTTCCCTTTAATGTGAATGCATCTACTCCCATGGATTCATAATTACGAATCCACTGTTGGACAGAAGCTACGCTGACATCAAACATAGATGCAATTCGATGTTGACTTTCTTTTCCATCCAGATACAGATTTACAGCATATAGCTTATCTTCAACAGATATTTTCTTTTTAGGCATAAAATATACTCCCTCCTAAGTGACAAGTTTTTATTATTTCACTTGTCTACCCAGAAGGGAGCATATCATTGGGATGCCAAGAAGAGATGACGGCTCATTTTTTGCGTTCATATATCTAAAATCCCGAAGTTTATGATAATTTTATAACAAATTTCGTCTTTTTCGTTGACTTTCTGCCCGTTTAACGATATTCTTTTAGTAGAATAATATAAGGAGGAATATCAATGAAGGACGTAGTAATAGTTAGCGCGTGCAGAACGCCAATTGGTAAGTTTCTCGGAATGTTTAAAGATGTCAGCGCAAGAGAGCTGGCGATGACAGCTGGAAAGGAAGCGATAAACAGAGCCGGTATCGAGCCTGCAGTGATTGATAACGTTGTTGTGGGACAGGTATATGCCGGAATGCAGGGAAGTCTTCCGGCAAAACAGATCAGCTATCGTCTTGGATGCCCGCCGGAAAGCAACGCATGTGTTGTGAATCAGAACTGTGCTTCTGGTATGAGAGCGCTGGAGATTGCCTGTGATAATATTGCCATGGGCAAATCTGAAATCGGTCTTGTCATCGGTGTGGAGAATATGACACAGGCACCGTATATGCTTCCTAAGGCAAGAGGCGGCTACCGGATGGGTAATGCAGAAGTGGTGGATTCCATGCTTCATGACGCTCTGATCGACGAGCTGTCAGGCGGACATATGGGTGTAACCGCAGAGAATGTTGCAAAAATGTACGGCATCACAAGAGAAGAATGTGATGAGCTGGCTTTAAGAAGCCATCGCCTGGCCTGCAAAGCTATTGATGAAGGTAAGTTCAAAGAAGAGATTGTTCCGGTTGAAGTCAAAATGAAAAAGAAAACAATCCTTGCCACAGAGGATGAGCATCCGATCAGAGACTGCAACATGGAGACTCTGTCTAAACTTCGTCCGGCTTTTATCAAAGATGGTGTGGTTACTGCAGCCAACGCTTCCGGTATCAATGACGCAGCCGCAGCTGTTGTGGTTATGAGTCTGGATAAAGCGAAAGAACTGGGCGTGAAACCTCTGTTAAAGATGATCAATATCTGTGCGGCAGGTGTAAAACCGGAGATCATGGGTGTAGGCCCGGCGGAAGCGATTCCGAAAGCTCTGAAATTAGCAGGACTGAAATACGAAGACGTAGATTACTGGGAGATCAACGAAGCGTTTGCTCCGCAGTTCATTGGATGTGGACGTCAGCTGGAGAAGAATCACGGTATCAAGATCAACATGGACAGAACCAATGTGAATGGTTCTGGTATAGCTCTCGGACATCCGATCGGATGTACCGCTCTTAGAATCATCGTATCCATGTACTATGAGATGAAGAGAAATGACTATAAGATTGGCGGAGCTGCTCTTTGTGTAGGAACAGGACCTGCCATGGCTTCTCTGTGGACCACAGAAATTTAAAGAAAACGGTAATAGAGCTGATCCGCATGTATGCGGGTTCCATATGTATGCGGGTAAGCATAACGATACGCCGGGGATGTGAAAGCGTCCCCGGCGTATTGTTTCTTTTATAGAAAACTTCGTTTCTGTGAAACGCAGGATTCTGTTTGTCTTATTTTGTCCGTTTCGGCGCCAGAGGCATTTCCCAGGCGTCGTGGTCCGTGTGCAGCAGTTTGTGCGCCATGCGGGAGAGCGGTTTTTCCAGATACTCGTCATAGACCTTTTTGATTTCCGGATTCTCGTGGGAGAATCGGAGTTCATTTTTTGAGTCCAGGAAATAAAGGTTTTTGGAGCGGATCTCCGCCATCTCACGGCCGTCGTGGATCGGCTGTCCGCCGCCGCCCACGCAGCCGCCCGGACAGGCCATGACTTCAACGAAGTGGTAGAACACTTTTTTCTTGCGTACCGCTTCGATCAGCCGGCGGGCGTTGCCAAGACCGCTGACCACGGCAACCTTGACGGTGGTGCCGGCGATGTCGATCGAGGCTTCTCTCCAGCCGTCCATGCCGCGGATACCGTAAAAAGCGTCCGGTTCCGGATTCTCTCCTGTAGCCATGTTGTAGCAGGTGCGCAGCGCTGCTTCCATGACGCCGCCGGTGGTGCCGAAGATCACGCCGGCGCCGGAACCTTCCCCGCAAGGAGAATCGAATTCGTCTTCCGGCAGACTGTAGATATCAATGTTCAGAGAACGGAGATAATTGACAAATTCCCTGGTGTTTAATACCACGTCCACGTCCGGTCCTGTGCCTGTGCTGTCCATGGTTGGAAGAGCACACTCGGCTTTTTTGGCGATGCATGGCATGATCGACACACTGAAAATGTTCTCCGGGTCTTCGTGTATCTTATCTGCAAAATATGTTTTTATGATGGCGCCGTGCATCTGCTGCGGGGACTTAGCTGTGGAGAGACAGCCGGTCATATCCGGATACTGGGATTTTAAGAAACGCACCCAGCCCGGGCAGCAGGAGGTGAACATCGGCCACTGGTAATCTTCTTTGTGATGAAGCCGTTCCAGAAATTCGCTGGCTTCCTCCATGATGGTCAGGTCAGCGGCAAATGTGGTGTCGAATACATAGTCAAATCCCATCATGCGCAGCGCGCCGGCAAGACGTTTTGTGGAGGCAAACTTTCTTGACAGACGGAAGCTTTCTGCCCAGGCGGTGCGCACAGCCGGAGCCACCTGAACCACCGTGGTCTTGCCTTTGGCGTTCAGAAAACCGTTCTGCGAGAAAACCGGACGTTTGTCATCCCGGCCTGTCAGGGCGCCCACCGGACAGTGGGTGATGCACTGGCCGCAGAGGGCACAGTCGGCTTCCTTGATATTCCGGCGCAGGGAGACATCCACCGTGGTCCTGGAACCGGTTTTAGCCAGATCCCAGACACGAAGAGACTGTACTTTGTCACAAATCTGAATACAGCGCATACATTTGATACATTTGCTCTCGTCCCGGATCAACGGGAAGTCCGTCGGCCAGCTGTTGTAAGTGATATGCTGCGGATAGGAGCCGGTACCGAATTCCAGCTCGCTGGCAACTTTCTGCAGCTGACAGTTTCCGGTGCGGACGCAGGTCGGGCAGAAACAGTTGTGCTGGGACAGGATCATCTTGATGTTGATCCGGCGTGCCTCCCGGACTTTCGGGGAGTTGGTGAGGATCTCCATGCCTTCTTTGACCACGTTGTTGCAGGAGGTGACCAGACGTTCAATGCCTTTTACCTCGACCACGCAGACGCGGCAGGCGCCGATTTCGTTGATGCCTTTTAAATAGCACAGGCTTGGCACCGGCATTTTTGCTTCTTTACAGGCCTCCATGATAGTGGTGCCTTCTTTGACCGCGATCGGTCTGTTGTTAATCGTAATATTTACCATTCTTCTACTCGGCCTCCTTTAAATACTCCGTAGCCAAAGTGGTCGCAGCGAAGACAGCGGTGTGCTTCCTGTATGGCTTCTTTTTCGGACATTCCTTTTTCAACCAGTTCAAAATCCTGTTTCCGTTCGGTAGTGTTTCTCTGCATCATGGTGACACGGCCGCAAGGAGATTTATTTTCAATTCTCGGATCAGGCACGGTCACTTCGCTTTCGATGATATGATTGTATCCCAGATAATTGTCGATGTTGGCAGCGGCAACTTTACCTGCAGCGATGGCGCGGATTACCGTTGCTGGGCCGGAAACACAGTCGCCGCCGGAGAATACGCCATCCACATTTGGAATAGAACTGTCATCGGACGTGAGGATGCGGCCTCTTTTGACCGGCAGTCCGGCGCGGGCAAAGGAATCGGAAACGATATCCTGGCCGATGGCGATGATCACCACATCACAAGGCAGGTGAATCGGCTGGCGGTTGGACTCCGCAGGCATCGGACGGCCGCCGCTGATGAGACCGATGATTTTCGGGTCGGCTACCATGGCTGTCACATGCCCCTCTTCGTTGGTTTCGATTTCTTTTGGAGCGTGAAGTTCAAGGATCTCTGCTCCTTCTGCGATGGCTGCCTCAATTTCTTCTTCGAGAGCCGTCATATCGGCTTTTCTGCGCCGGTAGAGAACGCTGACGTTGTTGGCGCCGAGACGGATGGCAGAGCGGGTGGCGTCCATGGCCACGTTGCCGCCGCCCACGACGATGACATTTTTGCCGGTAAAGTCCGGAGGATTGCCCTCGCCGATTTCCCGAAGCATCTGCACCGCGGAAACCACGCCTTTTGCATCTTCGCCCGGAATGCCAAGTTTTTTATCTGTGTGGGCGCCGATGGCGACATAGACAGCGTCATAATTTTCCCGGAGCATTTTAAAGGAAAGCTGGCCGTCGTCATCTCCGATGGAAGTGTTGAAACGTACTTCCACACCGGTGGCGAGGATATTGGAAATGTCCTCCATGAGCCGGTCCTTTGGCAGCCGGTAATTTGGAATACCGTAATAAAGCATACCGCCCAGATGGCTGCGCTGCTCAAAAACAGTACACTGATGGCCCATCTGCTGGAGATAGTAAGCGGCACTCAGGCCCGACGGACCGCCGCCGATGATAGCTACCTGTTTGCCTGTGGCCTCGGAACAAGCTGGCGGAGGGACAAGACCGCAGTGGTCGGCGGCATAGCGTTTCAGTCCCCGGATATTAATGGAGTCATCCACAATATTTCTGCGGCATTTGGTCTCACACGGATGTTCACAGACCAGAGCGCAGGCGGTGACAAAAGGATTATCCTTTCGGATGAGACGCACGGCGTCGGCGTATCGTCCCTCGGCAACCAGAGAAATGTATCCCGGAATATCTACGCCGGCAGGACACAAGGTGACGCACGGTACCGGCTGTTCCAGATGGAAAGAGCAGTGCCCTTCATTTATATGTTCAATGAAATCATCCCGGAATCCTTCCAGACCTTTTAAGACCATGCGTCCGGCTTCGTAACCAATGGCACAGTCGGAACTATTGTAAATGACCCACGCGGTCCTTTCGATCAGATCAAGGGTTTCCATGGTGGCCTTTCCGTCCAGAACATCTTCCAGCATTTCCACGAGAAGGCCGAGGCCGATCCGGCACGGCACACATTTTCCACAGGTTTGTGTGTGAAAAAGTTTCAGGAAAGAGGCGGTCATGTCCACGGGACAGAGACCGGGCGGAGCGGCGACAATCCGGCGTTCCAGATCCTTATAAAGATCATCGACCACCGACTGAGCCTTTGTTTTGGTAATCACTTCGAGTCTGCTCATAATTCCCTCCTTAAAATTAATTAGACATCGTCATTAAAATAGATGCAGAAAACAGAGATTCCGAACTGGTGTTCAAAATCTCTGTTGCAAATACGTGACAATCAATAACAAAATCATTATAGCATATGTATAAATGGAAAAGGGGGAAACGATTCGTGAAGTTGTAGTATTTTTTCGCTCTTTTACAGCATTTTTATGTTCAGTGGGGATTGATCGATTTAAATCTATCGGTTTTGAAATGATCTGGAGATGGATAACAGACGGGATTTGCGGCGTTAGATTTATCATAGAAAAACGTAGCCGGGAAAGTCTTCTCCTCCACTTCGGCAGGCTGGCATATGGCTACATTCATATATTACTATCCAACGCCTGCGCTCACAGTCGTCGTCGATCTTTCCCGATACGTTTTTCAATACAAAGACCATGCCGCAAATCCCTGCCATCCGCATCACCCGGATTACAGCAAAATCACCGGATTTAAACCGACAAAAGAGCTACCTGGATGGCTTGCTCAGCAGGTTCATATCATTCAGACATACACAACTGTAAATTTTGGTATCGGCTGGTCCTCTTGCCGCCATAACCCACTGTTTTGCCAGCGTAGTACAGAATCCTTGCAAATCTCTATGCACGCAGAGTACATTTGGAGAAGACAAGCCATTGATAGGGTTTGACGACGACTGTGAGTGCAGGCGTCTGATTTATATTGATGAGATATAGCCAAGTGCCAGCCTGCCGAAGTGGAGGAGGAGAACTTTTATCAATGGCTTGTCTTCGGTAAAGTAGTTTTCTATGGGTTGCAAAGAGATTTACAAATCCCTCTGCAATCTTTTTCGCAGCGGCGGAGCCAGCATCACAGCCAGCAGTATTTTGATGAGATCGGCCGGAATATACGGAATCACGCCGGCCCACAGGGCCTGGGAGAAGGTAAGGCTGGCCTGTACGGCCAGCCATGCCGTGCCGAACAGATAGTTGACCAGAGAACCCAGAATGAGGCCAAGGAATAGAACGATTCGGTTATCGGTTTTTTCGAAGAACAGGCCGCAGATGATCGCCATGAAGATAAAACCGATGAGGTATCCGCCGGTGGGGCCCAGTAATTTTCCGAAGCCGGCGCCAAAGGATGAGAAGACCGGAAGACCGGCCAGGCCGATGACGAGATAGATGAGATAACTGACAGTGCCCAGTTTCCACCCCAGGATACATACGGTAAAGTAGATAGCCAGGTTGGTGAGGGTGATGGGAACCGGACTCACCGGGATGGGGATGGACAGGGGACCAAGAATGCAGATGACGGCGGCCATGATGGCGGAGAGAGTCATCTGTCTGGTGGTGAAAGCGCGCCTTGAGGCGCCCGTTCTTTTTGAGTTGGAAATCATTTTTTTGTCTGATAAAAGCATAATGTACTCCTTTCCTTCCGGCAGCCCGTTTTCGCAGGGAAATTATTTGCCAATTTGGCAGGATAGTTGTATGATAAGATTCCAGGGAATGATGCGAAAAAATATCAGGCTGATAGATTATATTGTTATCATAACGATATGATAACAAATTGTCAACCGGTATTTGAGAATATGGTTGACAATTAAACAAAGAAGGCCTGAAAGCTGATGCATTTATATGATAAAAAGGGAGGCAGAAGAAAATGAGCAGTGATACCATGACCCAATATAGTATAGAAGAATTAAAATGTCCGAAGTGCGGACACGCCCATCATCTGAAAAAGTATTCGGTGATCAATGTCACAGAAAAACCGGCTATGAAGGAGGATATCTTAAAGAACCGGATTTTTAATTTTGACTGTGAAAATTGTGATCTGGTGGCTCCGCTGACTTATGAGAGTATGTATCTGGACAGCAAAAAGAAGCTGGCCATCTGTTTATCCACGGAGGAGACGGACATGGAACAGCTGGAGAAGTGGAAGAGCAGAAAGGGAATGACTCTCCGGGTGGTCGACAATATCAATGATCTGAAAGAAAAGATCATGATCGCTGAGAATCTTCTGGATGACCGGGTGGTTGAGCTGGTAAAAATCGCTTATCTGCGCCGGCTGGAGAAGGAGATGAAGGAAGATACCCTTATGAACATTCTTTTTGATTACAATGGAAACCAGATGTATTTCCTTGTATTTTTTGAAAAAAAGGGAATCGGGAGAATGCCTTTTGATCTGGAACTGTACCGCAGTACTGCCAGCCGGTATGAGCGGCAGATCAAAGCCCATTCCACAGACGATTTTATGAAAGTCGACATGAAATGGGCGGGAGATATTTTCTTTATGCGAAGCTGAGTCTTCTATATAAAAGCGGATTTTGCCAGAATGTATTTTCCGGTGGTTTGGAACGGCAGGTGATTTATGCGGTGCCAAAGTGAAATTCCCGGCGGATGGTCTTTTTCAGTTTTTCTATGATTACCGGTGACATGGCGGTAAAATAGGTATAAAGTTCCGGCAGGCTCCGGAGACGGACATCGATGGCGGCGTAGCGTTCCATTTTATCAAAAAATACGTGGATGCCGGAGTCGATGATCCGAATGATGAATTCGGACGGGTATGTATGGAGAAGCTGGTCTTTGACATCTTTAGTACAGGAGATGATTTCCAGATCCAGCTTGTTTTTGCTGGAAAGCTGCGGAAAAGGTTCTGTCAGGAGAAGTGACTTATAATAATTTAACCGGAGAAGATCTTCCTGCTGTTCGAAACGTTTTGTCATGATGAAATAGCAGCATATTTCAAAGTAGTTTTCGATCATCTCCCGCTGGAGATGCGGTAATAGTAAATCAGAGTACATTTGCACTGGCCCCTTTCTAATTTTGTCTGATTTTTTATTATCCTGTCAGAAAAGTGTGCACGACAGTTTCTATTTAAAAATGATACATTATGTTATAATTTTTGAGTAGGTTTAATCTGTCCAAAGGAGAAGGGATTTTTGGACAAGCTGTCGGAAAAAAAGGAGGCAAGGCAAGTGTTTCGTGAGAATATCGGAGAGAATCTCAGGGAAATACGAAAGAAAAAGGGCCGGCTCAGTGTCGCCAGAATTGTGGATAAGATTAACGATTACGGGTATGAATTGTCAGCGGACACTTATTATAAGTGGGAGAGAGGCACCAGAAAGCCTCCCTGTGACGCCATTCCCTATATAGCAAAGGCTCTGGGAGTCAGCGAAAATATGATTTTTCATCTCCATGAAGAAAAGGAGAAAAATGTGGACGCGGTTTTCCCGGAGGGGATCTACGCTGCCATGGAGAAGAAGGATCAGGCGCTGATCGCCAGTCTGATGATTCGGCTGAAAGAAGGCGAAAAAAGATGGTAAATATGTCAGATTTTCCGGTATATTAAGTATATATTCTGAAAATTTTAGTTGATATTTTTAATTTTTCTCCTTGCGCTTACATAAGAGCTATGCTATAATGAGAAAGCTGTTTGTAACGATGATAATTGATGCTTGCATCAATAATAGATGAATTTACTATGAAGATATAGGTTTAGAAGAGGTGAAGAAGATGCGTGAAGGAATCCATCCAAATTATTATCAGGCAAAGGTTGTCTGCAACTGCGGCAACGAATTTGTTACAGGTTCTACAAAGGAAGATATCCATGTAGAGATTTGTTCTAAATGTCATTCATTTTACACAGGACAGCAGAAGGCTGCTAAGGCTCGTGGACGTATTGACAAGTTCAATCGTAAGTATGGCATGACTCAGGAATAATAACCATATGGTTTTATAGAGGCGGCGGCGCTGGTATCATGATGTAATATATCGTGATTTAAGCGTCGTCGCTTTCTCTTTACATGAAAGTTTTCCGGAAATGAGCTGTCCGCACGGACGAATGTGCCGGCGGGGACGGTCGTCATCTGGATGATGATACATTTTCCGGTAAATGGAAGGAGGAATCCGTTTGAAGAGAACAAGTATCGGAGGGCAGGCGGTCATGGAAGGCGTCATGATGAAAAACATGGAGCAGTACGCGGTGGCCGTCCGCAAGCCCAACGATGAGATAGAAGTGATGAAGGGCAAATATGAGAGCCTGGGAAACCGGTACGCCATCTGCCGGGTGCCGATCATCCGGGGCGTGGTCACCTTCATCGAGTCTTTGTACATCGGCATGAAGACCCTGGCGTTTTCTTCTTCCTTTTATGAAGAAGAGGAGGAGGAAGCGCAGCCGGGACGCTTTGAACAGGCGCTCACGAGGATATTCGGAGATAAGCTGGAGAGCGTTATCATGGGACTGACCATTGCGGTTTCCGTGATTTTGGCAGTGGGGATTTTTATGCTGCTGCCGTTTTATCTGTCCACCCTGCTGGAGGGCGTCATTGCGTCTTATACAGTGCGCACCCTCATTGAGGGCGTCATCCGGGTGGGGATTTTTCTATTATATATCTGGCTCATTTCCAGGATGGAAGATATCCGCCGGGTGTTTATGTATCACGGGGCGGAGCACAAAACCATCAACTGCCTGGAACACGGCGAAGATCTGACGCCGGAAAATATCCGGAAATATTCCCGGTTTCATAAGCGCTGCGGCACCAGCTTTCTGCTGATTGTCATGATTGTCAGTATCATTGTATTTTTGTTTATCCGTGTGGATCAGCCGGTGTTAAAAATGCTGCTGCGGGTGCTCCTGGTCCCTGTGATTGCCGGAATCTCCTATGAATTTATCCGGCTGGCGGGCAGAAGCGATTCAAAGATCATGAATATCTTAAGCAAACCGGGGATGTCCCTTCAGTTTTTTACTACCAAAGAGCCGGATGATTCTATGCTGGAAGTTGCCATCGCATCGGTGGAAGGTGTGTTTGACTGGCGGGAGTATGTGCGGGCTATGCGCAATGGCGAGCTGGAGGACTGAACATGACGGTAAAAGAAGTCAGAGAAAAAATACAGAAGCGCTTACAAAAAGCAGAAATCGAAGATTTTGAATATGAGGTCTGGATGCTTCTGGAATGGAAGCTGGGCATCGGCCGGGCAGAGTATTTTATGGATCCTGACCGGGAGATCCCGGACAAGGCGTGGATGTCCCTCAATGAGGTGCTCAGAGAAAGAGAGCGCCGGGTCCCTCTGCAGTATCTCATGGGGAGCTGTGAATTTATGGGATATACCTTTGAGGTCGATGAGAGAGTGCTGATTCCGAGGCAGGATACCGAGTGCCTGGTGGAACTGGCGGTGGAAAAGATACGTCAGACGCTGCGTGAGCAGGCATCCTGTCAGGTGCTGGATATTTGCACCGGCAGCGGATGCATTGGCATCAGCGTGAAGCTGCTCTGCCCGGAGGCGGAGGTTACTCTTTCCGATGTGTCGGAAGGAGCGCTGGATGTGGCAAAGAAGAATGCCTGGAATCTGGGGGCTTCCGTCCGGACCATAGAGAGTGATTTATTTGAAAATATACAGGGCTCCTATGATTACATTTTGTCTAATCCGCCGTACATCCCTTCCCGGGTGATTGAAGGCCTGATGCCGGAAGTCAGGGAGTTTGAGCCGAGAATCGCGCTGGACGGCACAGAAGACGGCTTGTATTTTTACCGCGCCATAGCGGAGGATGCTGTGGGCTATCTCCGGCCCGGCGGCTGGCTGATTTTTGAGATTGGACAGGAGCAGGGAGAGGACCTTCTTTCTATATTGAGAGAGCAGGGCTTTGAGAATACGGAGATTAAAAAGGATCTGGCGGGGCTTGACCGGATTGCCGTGGGGCGCTGGCCGGAAAATGTGGAGCCTTAGCGTTTCGCCGGACACTGCAGCATATTTTTTATGCTATGATTTTATGATAAAGATAACAAACAGGAGGTACAGTATGTTTGACAGATTGGAAGATTTGGTAAAACGTCTGGAAGAGGTCATGGAAGAACTCAGTGAACCGGACGTGGTCAATGATCAGACGAGATTCCGTAATCTTATGAAAGAACAGAATGAGTTGACGCCCATTGTAGAGAAATATAATGAATACAAAGATGCGAAGCAGACCATCGAGGACAGCGTGGAGATGCTGGAAGCTGAGAACGATGAAGAAATGCGCGAAATGTTAAAGGAAGAACTGTCCGATGCCAAGGCGGCTGAGGCAAGATGTGAGGAAGAGCTGAAGATCCTTCTTCTGCCGAAGGACCCGAACGATGACAAGAACGTTATCGTGGAAATCCGCGCGGGAGCCGGCGGCGATGAGGCGGCGCTTTTCGCGGCGGAAATTTATCGTATGTATAAGTCTTATGCGGAGTCCAAACGGTGGAAGACAGAGTTTATCGATGTCAATGAGAATGGAATCGGAGGTTTTAAGGAAGTTTCCTTTATGATCACCGGACATGGCGCTTACTCCCGTCTGAAGTACGAGAGTGGCGTACATCGGGTGCAGAGGATTCCGGCAACAGAGTCCGGCGGAAGAATCCACACGTCCACCATTACAGTGGCTATCATGCCGGAGGCCGAAGAGGTGGATGTGCATCTGGATATGAATGACTGCCGGTTTGATGTATTCCGTGCGTCCGGTAACGGCGGACAGTGTGTCAACACCACCGACTCGGCGGTCCGTCTGACACACATTCCTACCGGAATCGTTGTGTCCTGCCAGGATGAGAAATCCCAGCTTAAGAATAAAGAGAAGGCCATCAAGGTGCTTCGTGCGAGACTTTACGAGATGGAATCTGCCAAGGCCCACGATGCGGAGGCGGAGCTTAGAAAGAGCCAGATCGGTACCGGAGACCGGGCGGAAAAAATCCGTACGTATAACTTCCCTCAGGGACGTGTCACCGATCACAGAATCAAATTGACTCTTCACAAACTGGAGAGCATCTTAAATGGTGATCTGGATGAGATCATCGACAGCCTCACAGCAGCGGACCAGGCTGCGAAACTGAGTAAATTACAGGAAATGCAGGGATGATCGGAATAATTCCGGAAACCTGCGTGTGCAGGTGATATTACCGGAAGACAAGGAGATGCATGAATGATGAAAGCATGGAAAAAAAATATCCGTCAGGTGATTCCTTATGTGCCAGGTGAACAGCCGAAAGAGACGGATGTGATAAAGTTAAATACCAATGAGAATCCGTATCCGCCTTCTCCGAAGGTAAAGGAAATGTGCAGCCGGATTGAAAACCTCCGGCTGTATCCGGATCCGGCGGCGTCCCGGCTGGTGGATGCCATCGCCGGCTACAAGGGTATTGACCGCAGCCAGGTATTCGTGGGCGTCGGTTCCGACGACGTGCTGGCGCTGTCATTTCTCACATTTTTTAACAGTGACAAACCGATTCTGTTTCCGGATATCACCTACTCATTTTATGATGTGTGGGCAGATCTGTTCCGGATTCCTTATGAAACCAGAGCTCTGGACGATGCATTTCAGATTCGCAGAGAAGATTATTACGGGGAAAACGGCGGCGTGATTTTCCCGAATCCCAATGCGCCCACAGGTATTCTGATGCCCCTTGACGGCATCCGGGACATTCTGGAACATAATCAGGATGTGGTAGTCATCGTCGATGAGGCTTATATCGACTTTGGCGGCGAGACTGCCCAGAGCCTTCTTGACACTTATGAGAATCTGCTGATCGTGCAGACCTTCTCCAAATCCCGCTCCCTGGCAGGACTCCGCATCGGCTATGCCATGGGATCTCCGGAACTGATCCGCGCCCTTCATGATGTGAAATATTCTTTTAATTCCTACACCATGAATCAGCCGTCCATCCTGTTAGGAGCTGCCTCCGTGGAAGACGATGCATATTTCCGGGAAACCACTGCCAAGATCATAGCCACCAGAGAGTGGTTCAAAAAAGAAATGCGGGACCTCGGTTTCACATTTCCGGACTCCAAAGCCAACTTTTTGTTTGCTTCCCACGAATCCGTGCCGGCAAAAGAAATCTTCGAAGCTGCCCGGAAACAAAATATTTATGTGCGCTACTTTAACAAAGACCGCATTGACAATTATCTCAGAATCACCATTGGCACCGACGAAGAGATGCGGAAGTTTCTGGAGTTTTTGAGAGAGTATCTGCATAAATAGGGATTTGTAAATCTCTTTGCAGCCCACAGAAGGCTGCTTTACCGAAGACAAGGTATTGATAAAAGTTCTCCTCCTCCACTTCGGCAGACTGGTACCTGGCTGTATTTCG
>ERZ1643246.1600-NODE-1600-length-24247-cov-24.552993_pt1 | contig 24247 bp, 26 predicted proteins | sample MGYA00579265_ERZ1643246 | MGnify/ENA primary metagenome ERZ1643246 (study PRJEB29033, sample SAMEA4952261) | chicken gut metagenome | biome: Broiler Chicken; feature: Gastrointestinal Tract; material: Caecum | place: Ireland | collected 2018 | study: Broiler...
CTTCGCTGTTCTTGATGGTTTTATCATATCGTTTGATTTGGAAAATTTGTTTTTTATTCATTTTTTCAAACAGAATTTAACAAAGTATGAAAAATATTTCTATGCTGTTACTACATAGGAATTTTATAGAGGCTCAATATAAATTTGTAACCATAGATTTAGCAAAATGTGATTGACTTTCTATACTCTTACCTTTAAAATAAAAAGTATATAACTATTCATATCAAGGAGTTTAAATTAAAATGGAAAAACTAAAGCGTTACTGTGTATTTTTTATTGGATTGTATATTCATTCTCTAGGAGTATCACTAATTACAAAAACTGCTCTGGGGACTTCTCCCATTTCATCCATTCCGTATGTGCTGAGTCTTCGTTTCCCATTCACTCTGGGAAACTTTACAATCTTTTTTAGCTTTTTTCTGATTTTATTACAGCTGATCATCCTTCGCAGGAATTTCCAAATAGAACATCTTTTACAGATTCCTATTTCAATCCTGTTTGGATATTTTATTGATGGATCAATGTATCTTCTCAGTTTTATTCAGCTTCCGACTTATCCGATGCAGATTCTCTGTCTTTTAATCGGATGCTTTGTTCTTGGATTCGGTGTTTCTATAGAAGTACTTGCCAATGTTGCCATGCTGCCAGGTGAATCTTTTGTAAGATCAATTGTTATGACCTGGCATACTGAATTCGGTCTCACAAAAATCTGGGTTGATGCATCTATGACTATCACTGCTGTTGTTTTATCTATTATTCTCTTTCATCATTTAAATGGCGTACGGGAAGGAACCATCATTACTGCACTTCTTGCCGGTTTCATCATTCGAATATGTAAGAAAGTGTTATCTCCATTGCTCGTAAGGATTATCCCTGCACAATGATAAGAGATTTCAGTATAGTAAATTCTGCTGCTCACAGCAGAGTGGAGAAACTGGCACCTTGGAGTGAAGCACTCTAATCTGCCAAAATAATATATAAATTATTGAATTACTCCAACTCAGAAAGAGCTGGGGTAATTTTGTATCTGACCGCATTAATATTGGACAATGACATCTAAAGGATTTTGTATTTTTAACATTCATTTGAATTCTAATTTGAGCAGTCAAAAAAGATGTATTATTCTATTTTTGAAAGGGATAAAAAATGATACATAAATATTATCGTTTCATCTTTGTTCCATCTGTTATTGCATTTTTATTATTACTTTCAGATGCAACTGAAATTGGTTTCATCTTATTTGGACTATTTGGATTGGTTTCTGGCATTATACTCAGTTTTATAAAAAATACTTTCGAACGTTCTACGCATTTGATTATCCGTATCATTGGAATGATACTGGCCATATTATTTTGTTATGCTTTAGCTCATGAGTTTTCTGCATCGTGCCATCAAATTCATATATTAGAATCTAAAATATTGTATTTTATTTCTGATTATTCTTTAGTTATCCAAGGGTTTAGTTATGCTCTTGCAGTCATAGCTTTTCCCTTCCTTTCATATACAATAGCTCAATTTATTATGTGGATAAACAACTCCTGTAAGATAATTTCAATTCGTAAACTATGGGATTTACTCAAAGGGAACGATGGAAGTGTCGTTCGTTATGGAAAAAATATTTTGACTATGATAATTAATTTGATTATTGCCGCTCTGATGGGAACCATCCTGCTAATGGGAGTATGTAGTCTATCAATTGATAACATAGATACTAATGTCGGTCTTTCAATGACAACATTAAATGAAGAACAAGTATATCCTACGTTATTTCCATGGTGTCAAAGTCAACTTGATAACTGGACTAATTCCATTATGCTGCTCGAATCCGCTGATGATACAAAGGCACCATTATTGGAACGAATCATGCTTACATACAGACATGAAATATCCGCAAATAATGGTCTTACTGAATCTTTAATACAACATTATATAAATCATGTTGAATATGATTTGCAGATTCCATATAGCAGATACTGGCATGGATTTCTCGTATTTTTGAAACCTTTGCTGCAAATTACGATGTATGATAGAATTCGAGTATTGAATGGGATTATTCAATTAGCTCTTATAATTATTACAGGTGTTCTAATGTATAAAAAGAATTTAAAGGCATGCATTATACCCTACGTTTTATCGTACCTTATGTTAATGCCTCTTGCTCTCGCCATGAGTATGCAATTTTCTGCCTGCTATTATATTTTTGCAGTCAGTATAATTTTATCGCTGTTAACAAAAGATACCTTTAGGAACCAATATGGATATCTATTCTTTTTTAATATAGGAATCGCTACCGCGTACTTTGATTTCCTTACATATCCGACTGTAACATTTGGTGTTCCGATTGCTTTTTATATTTTTCTCCGAAGAAATGCTTCATTAGAAGAGAAAATAAGTTTAATTTTAAAAAACGGAATATCCTGGTGCGCCGGGTATGCTGGAATGTGGTTTTCTAAATGGATTCTTGCATCTATTATAATAGGAAAAAATGAAATACTTTCTGCACTGGATTCCGTTAGTGTACGGTCATCCAATTCATATGACGAAGGAGCAGAAACATTTAGCTTATTATCTTGTGAACTATCGAATTTTACTCATTTTATTAAAACACCAGTTACCTTAGCTATTATTATTTTTTCAGGATATATTATAATAAAATATATTAAAAAGGGTTATCTGTCCACAGGTGAAATTCAAAGGATCCTTCTTCCATATGAACTCATTTCATTGATACCAATCATCTGGTATGCTTTTGCTGCAAACCATTCCATGATTCATTCGTGGTTTACAAACAAAGCCGTCATTATAACTTTAATATCTTTGTTACTGGGATTGATTAATATAAAAATTCGTATTGCCGAACTACGTCAGAGTCAATAATGATACTCCAGCTCGCAAAGGGCTGGAGTAATTTTAATTTGACCGCATTAATTATTTAAGTTTAGGCACAAAGAAAAACTGCCCAGCAATATAATATGATACCTTCAAGCAAGACACTAAAATGTAAAAACCTACTTGTGGGTATGTTATGTCCAGAAAAAGTAAAAATTGTGGAACAGTATCTAAATGGAACTATCAGTCAAAGAAAAGCTGCAAAACCATACGGTGTGAGTAAGCAGAGCATTCAGCAATGGATCAGGATCTACAGGGTAGAAGGACCAACAGGGTTACTAATATCAAAGACAAACAGATCCTAGTCCAAAGAATTGAAATTACAGGCGGTCCATGCTTATCTTTCCGGGCAGAGGTCTTTAGACGAAATATGTATCAAGTATAAAATCCGGCATCATACACAACTCATGAATTGGATCAAGGTGTATAATGAAGGTAAGGAATTAAAAGAACTTACTGGAGGCAACACCATGAAGAAAGCGAGAAAAACAACACTGGAAGAACGGGTCTGCATTGTAAAAGACTATCTTGATCATGACCGGAATTATGGGGCAATGGCCCTGAAGTATGGTTGTTCTTATCAGCAGGTCCGAAACTGGGTATGCCGGTATGAAAAAATGAGAAGTGCAGGCTTGGAAGATAGAAGGGGCAGGCGAATCGGCTCCCAGCCAAGTCGTACTCCGGAGGAAGAACTACGAGACCGCATCGCAGAACTGGAACGTAAAAACAAAGATTTACAGATGGAGAATGACCTGTTAAAAAAAGTAAGGGAATTGGAAAAGAGGAGTCGCTTTCTTTAATACATAAATTATGTGAATATCAGGCAATCAGGGAGTTATCCGGATCAAAAGGATATCCGGTCAAACCAATGTGCCGATACCTTGGAATTACACGTTCTTCCTATTATCGCTGGTTGAAACATCCCAAAAGCGATAGTGAGATCAGAAATGAACAGATCGCGGATATGATCAGGGAAATACACCAGTCGCATCCAGATATGGGCTATCGACGGATCCGTGATGAATTGGCTGTAAATTATGAAACGCCTGTCAATGATAAGAGAATCCTGAGGATCTGCCGCAAAATCGGAGTACAGTCTTCTATCAAACGGAAACCAAAAAGCTGCACAAAAGCGGACAGGAATCCTGCCCACATAGCGAAAAACTTTCTTCATCGTGAATTTCATGCAGACAAACCGAATGAGAAATGGCTGACAGATGTAATGGAGTTCAAATATGATGCACGAGAAGAAATGCACAAACTTTATTTAAGTGCAATCCTTGATCTGTGTGATCGCAGGATTGTCTCGTATAAGATCAGCGATCATAATGATAATGCTCTTGTTATGGATCCCTTTGATCAGGCGGTAAAGATAGGGCCAGATGCGCATCTTCTTTTTCATTCGGATCAGGGATTTCAATATACCAGCCAGGCTTTTTATCATCGTCTGAAAAAGCACCATATGAAACAAAGTATGTCCAGGGTCGCACACTGTATTGACAACGGACCGATGGAAGGGTTCTGGGGAATCTTAAAACGCGAAATGTATTATGGGAAACACTTTACATCAAGAGAAGAATTGATCCAAAGCATCCAGGATTATATTGAATACTATAACAATCGACGTCTACAACGTAAGCTGCATATAATGACACCAATGGCATTTCATGAATTTACATTACAGGCAGCATAAAAAAATACCGCCAGCCGTGCGTTGGCTGACGGAGAAAAATTTATTATTTTTCATTGTCCTCTTGACGGGTAGCACACCAAAAGTTATTTCTCTATCAGCTTATCACTTTATTTTCGCTCTATTCAAGTACTTATAATTCCTCCCCACAGCTTTTTGGAAATCCTTTTGTTTCTTCTTATATAGGGCTTTCCATGCTCAGGAAAATCATTAACTTCATCTCTTGGATACTCTTTTAAAATGCAATTTTGTATAAGCATATAACTAAACTACGCTACCATTTTGACTATTATATTCTCTATCTTTCAATATATACTGTGTGCAGTTATATCCCTCAATCGTTTCTTTAACATCTTCCTTTGTCAATCCTTCTTTTAGTACAACAACAGCAAGCAGCATCCTATCCCTATAAATAGCAGTACCTTCTTTTAAGAAAAACAACGAAAGCCAAGACCTATAGCTAATTCTTGATTTTGTTAATTCTTTTCCTATTCCAGTACTACATTTGGAGTCGATGCTACTTTTTCAATTTCGCTACTGATCTCTTTTACTTTATCAGACGGTTCATACTCTTCATCTTCATATAAAAACTTATGCAGATCTGTCACATTACTTTCCAATGTCACAGGCACTCCATACCATACACCGTCTATCATTCCTCCCCAGAGCTTATTTGGAAATCCTCTGCTTTCTTCCATACTGTATTTTGAAAGATAAGACAGTACTTTGATAGCATCTCCGGTCGAATAATTCGTCGCTACCTGATCCATCATCTGCCTTGCAATCTTTATAAGATTGCTGGCATTCTCCTGCTTTGCTTTCTGGAAGATTTGATACAGCACTGTTCTCTGACGTTCAGCACGGCGGTAATCTCCTCCTGCCGTATAACGGATTCGGCTGTATGCAACAGCCTGAGTTCCATCGACATGCTGAGTTCCTGTCGTCGTGATATGACTGGAATTCGTATTATCTATCTGATTGATATTGTCAATCAGACCATTGATATACTGCAATTCTTCCTCACTGATATCAAGTTCGATGCCTCCAAGCTGGTTAACAACTTCTGCTACATTTCCAAAATTCACAGTAACATAATTCTTAATATCCAGATCGAAATTGCGGTTCACCGTATCCATGGCAAACACCGGTCCTCCATATGCATGTGCATGTGTGAGCTTATCCAGTCCATATCCGTCAATGTCTACGTAAGTGTCTCGATAGATGGATGCGACTCTGACCTTCTTCGTATCATGATTAACATTTGCCACCATGATCGAATCAGATCTGGTCCCTTTTCCAAGTTTATTGTCTCTGGAATCCACACCGAACAACACGATAGTCTCTGAACCTGTCTTACCGGAGTCTGTCGCTACTGTTTTAATAACATCAGCCGTCTCACCGATATCTCCATTTCCAATCAGAACAACCAGCGTCACGGCAATTGCTGCAATCGGAATGAGCAGGACTGCCAGTACAATCAGTAAAATCTTTTTTTTCTTGTTTTTTTTCTTCTGCATTTGGATACCCCTCCTCCTATTCTTTTCTGTTCTTTTCCATTCTGTCCATGTCCATACAAGCCTATCTTTCTATTCCTGCTTTTAATACACCCTACATAAGATCTGCATATAAATCTTCCTGATACACTCCATCAGAAATCAGCTGTTTGAAGCTGGCCACAACGTCTTCCTTGTCTTCTTTGTAAGTTACTCCGAACCATGTATCCTGTGTCTCCAGTACTTTTACAGTACAGTTGCCATCCTGAAGCATTCCGCCAATCAAGGTCGGAAGCAGATACTCTGCTTTTTCCGGATTCCCCGGTACATCATTCTCAAAAAAAGTGATGAATTCCTGCTCCAGTACCTTCATAAAAGAAGGAGCCTCATTCTCTTTTGCTGGAAATCCCCACATGTTCATGGAAACATAGGAATCCGAATCCAGCTTCACTCCATCTGCCTCAGCTCCGACAGCACCGGTCTCAGGATCTGTCGTCTTAATAATATTGCCTGTCTCGATGACATCTGTCAGATGCGTATGACCCTCTTCCATTTTACAGACACCACGGGTTACTCCTCCATTGTCAGACAACGTATTTTTAAGAATAAATCCTGCCATAGCATAGGAACTCTCATCATGATCCATCATCAGCCAGTTATGAAGCTTATTAAATGCCTCTTTACCATAGTAATCATCCGCATTGATGACTGCAAAAGGCTCATGAATCAGATCTTTTGCTGCCAGGACCGCCTGCCCTGTTCCCCATGGCTTTATACGCCCCTCCGGCACTTCAAATCCTTCCGGCACAGAGTTCAGATCCTGAAATGCGTATGCAGTCTCCACATTCAATGATTTACAGATGGATTCCACACGGATTCCGATTCTCTCTCTGAAATCTTCCTCGATATCTTTACGAATGACGAAGACAATCTTGTTAAATCCTGCTTCAATCGCGTCATGGATAGAATAATCCATAATGATCTCGTCATTTAAACCTACCGGCTCCAGTTGCTTGATACCACCGCCAAATCTAGAACCGATGCCAGCAGCCATGATTAATAATGTTGTTGTTTTCATTTGTTCTCTCCTTAAAATTTTATTTACAAAATATTTTTATCTGCTTATACTGTATTTATAATAAATTCAAGGAGTATGATTCATACCACCCTGTTTTTTTCTGTTCATTAAAATACAAGTTATTTTTTGAAAAAAATAATATATACCCCCTCCTGCAATACCACCTAACGTATTAAAGAAAAGATCAGATAATTGCCATGTTCCTAATCGAAGTAACAATTGCAACATCTCAATGGTTAACGAAAATGAAAAAGTAATTTTTGCAGAAATCCACAGCGCTCTTATAAGTGTTACTTTTTTAAAAAATATTTTCTCCTTATATGTCCAAAATAGTATTATAACAAACGGTATAAACAATATGAAATTTTCAATTATTTCTGTAGATAATACGCCATTTTGATTCCATAATCCCCAATTTCCTAAAACATTGGACAAAGGATTTGCCCACATGTCACGATTCAACAATGTTCTAAATAAAATCATTGATGTATAAAATACAAGAACAAACATTTTACGAAATAATACATCTTCCTTAAACCAAAGAATCCATTGTTTTGAAGCTGCTTTGACTCCAGGATATAATTTATATGCAAACATGAAAAATATAGACAAAATAATAGCAAACCAAAATGGCTGATAAAACGCAGTTAAAATATTATAAAGCATGGTTTTAATTATATTGCTTGGGTACATACTATCATTATTCCTTTCTTAAACAAGTATAACTTAATCCAAAAAACATTCTTCTCATTTTTGATTGTTATATGATTTTACATTCTCTCATTGCCAGTTAAAAAATATTTAATTATTCTTTTTTCCAATACAATATTCTATAAAATCCTCATAATTTTCAAACTCTGGTTTATAATTCTTCAAATATTCCAACGTTTGCTCTTTATTCCCACATAACTCTATTTTTCGCATAAAATGATCATTATTTGGAATAGTTTCTTTTCTCTCAAACAACATAAAATATTCGTGAAACACATCTACCATAGGGATTTTTCCATAACGTTCAAAAAATTTTTTCGCCAATAACTCTGCTTCCTGTAATTGTTTTGCCTTTCGATTTTCTAAGAAATCATTTATTCCCATTATGCGTTTTGCCGGAACTCCCGCATACACACTATTCGATTCACAATTTTTAGTAACAACACTTCCAGCTCCTATAATAACATTTTCCCCAATTTCAACATTACAAGTAACAATTGAATTCATTCCAATAAACACATTATTTCCAATTTTAACAGTTCCACTTGCTCCAAACATTCCACCAGATATACCTTTAAGCACAGCCCAAGAAAAATCGTGAGTTAAAATTTTAACCCCTTCCGTAATCCGAACATGATTACCTATAGTAATCATCCACGGATATTGTTCATCAATCAAAGTCTTAGTTGGTACATATATTTTACAATCCTCACCAATTTCAACACCTTTTTTTCTAAGATGCTCTACATACGTTTGAGAGGAATATCTGTAACCATAAATTATTCTTTTCACAACTTCTCTAATTTTCATTCCAATTATCCTTCCCACTTTTAAAACAATGTAGAAAATAAACTACAACACATAATTTAAGACGAACTTTTTCCTATTAAAAAAGGAAAAAACTTGTTAATAATATAAGCTGGTACAATCAATATTATCGAAATACAAATTGAAAGAATTAATGCAAAAAAAGATGAACTAATTGTATTCCCGAGAATTAAATAATAAATGGTTCCTGCATATTTTTTTAATGCAGCTTGCATTATGCTGTATACTTTCCCATGTAGAGCAAAATAAATAAGCGTATTCCGTCCTGTGAAATTAATATATTGATTACTTTTAATTGTTTTTGATATCATTACAATCGCCATTATCCCAATTAATGCCTGAAAAATGTCATATAAAACATCAATTATTAGCGGAAATTCTATTCCTCCAAAATATGGTACAAACACAATCATCAGATAAATTATTACTACGCAGATTCGTATACATAGAATATTATATCTATCTAATTTTTCCTCAAATTCCTTTCGAAAAACATAACCACATACCATATAAAACATAGCTTGAAACACAAACTCAATGTGCCATGGCAGCGAAGAACTATTCCATGGAAATACCTCCGCTGGCATTAATCTTGAATACATTATACTTGCAAATGAGAATATCCATGAAATAATTAATGCAACTATCCATTTATGTTTTTTTTCATACCAATTTATGAAATAATAGAAAGGGATAAATGCAATAAACAAGGCGGCAATAAACCAAAGTTCGTCCCCTTTTCCTCTTATTTGTAAAAAATTCCATTTTAATTCTGTTATCAAATTCTCATGTTGATTAAAAGATATCAAATGTGATAGTAATATATTAAATACACTAAATATTAACCATGGAATAAAAAGTTGCCGAATTTTTTTATACATAGTTTTTCTAAAACTTTCTTTCGGTCCATACACATATCCAGCGACAAAAAAGAATCCAGAAAGAAAAAATGGTGAATAAAATATATTCCAGACATCTGTATTAGCCTCCAAATGCGACAGGATAACCATAATAATACAAATATATTTCACTACATCTACCCATATAATCCTACTCTTCTTCTGTATCATCCTTCTTCTCCTTACACTAAATCTTTTCTTTGTAATTTTTCTGAAACCAAAGAAAGTATCGATTTTATAAATATAGAAAAAACGATAGCACCAACTAATACAAATATTACCATTATAGCGTACGCAATAACTCCCTTTCCAAATAAATAATTCATGTGAATTCGTTCTAACAGGCGGAATACCATCATATGACACAGATATATTTCCATACTAACAGAACTAATAAATTTAGTAATTCGATTATTCAAAATAACCCCACTAGATCCTATTGCATAAATTAGCCAACAGGAAAAGAAAATTAATAATCCGATTTCATTAGTCCCATATTTTAGAAAATCCTCACTAATTATAAAATATACGACTGTTATTAAAACACAAAAAATCAAAAAAATAGTATGAAATCGAGAAACAAAATCTTCTAAGTCTTGCCTGTAAAGATAAATTAATCCTCCTGCTAAAAAATACATAGAACAATATAAAAAATTTGACCTTGCACTATAATCCTCTACTACATGTGCGGCATTCATAAAAAATATATTGCACATATAATTCAATACTATAGTAATAAAAAGAACAAAACAGCCTCGTTTTTTATTGTCCAATAGAAAACAAAAAAAGGGAAATAGCATATAAAATATGAAAATTACTCCTAAGGTCCATCCCACCCCTATAACACTTATATTAGGATTAGGCAATAATGCAAATGCTAAAGTTAAATCTGCAAAACCTTCCATAATTGTTATTAGCGATGGCTGTAATACAATATCTAACACCACTAAAATTGCAAAGAAAGGCCAAATTTTAGCATACCTTTTTTCATAAAACTGAGATAGTGTTATCTGTCTGTTCGATACTTTTTCATAATAACCACAGCACATAGAAAATCCGGATATGATCATAAATAGAAAAACAAAATTTGTAAAAAATGGAATAACAGCATCAAAAATAATGCCGTTCAAATAATATTCACTATTTACAAGTATATGCATACATATTATCCCAATTGCAGAAAATGCTCTTAACCCATCAATCGAATCATAGTGTTTCCTTGTTTCCATAAATCCTCCCTTTTACCTTCATTTTTATCATAATAAATCAAAAAGAGAAACTTTCTTTATCTGTGGTTCCTTTTTTTGGGAACATACTGCTATCACATATTTAAAACTATTTATCAAATAAAAATATCGGTTCCATCTTTCCCAAGCCGACTCAGTCTGACCAGAAAAATCAAGCTGATCAATTGCATCCCAGATTCCTGTTCCCTTTTGTTTTATATAAGCTTCTTTTAACGCCCACAGCTTTGTAAAGTCCCTTTCCGGCTGCTGAGATAATCTCAACCAGCGAATTTCCTGATTACAGCAGGCTCTGTACATGACTTTCTGATAATTTAGCACAATATCCTGCGCATCAATCCCTATCGGAGATTGAGAAACTGCACAGGCTACCGCTGAATTTGTATGTGTATAATTAAAATGATATTCTGCCCCTTTTATATAGGGCTTTCCATGCTTACTGTATGAAAAATCCCCAATTTCATTTTCAGGATACTCCTTTAAAATACAATATTTGAGAAGCATATAGACTAAAATGCGCTGCCGCTTACTTGCTGGCTTTTTTGATTTTTCAATCTTTTGCCGATAACCGAAAGGAATGCGACATAACATTTGTTCTAACACCTCATCCGAAACACTATCAAGCTCATCAAAATACGCTATCATTTTGACTATTGTATTCTCTTTCCAGACGACTTCTGTGCAGCTTTCCGCTTGATGTATAAGGAAGAGCCTCGCCATATATCCATACTTTTCTTATTCTTCGATAATATGGCTGTGTGCGATTATATCCCTCAACCGCTTCTTTAACATCTTCCTTTTTCAATCCTTCTTTTGGTACAACAACAGCAATCAGCATCTTATCCTTATAAATAACAGCACCTTCTTTAATCTGAGATAATGCAGTTAACTCTGCGTCAACATCTGTACATAAAACTTTTTCGCCATTATCCATAACTATCATATTTTTCTTGCGTCCCAAAATATGTAATTTCCCATTTTCATCCAAAAATCCCATATCCCCAGTATATACGGTATCACCTTTTAAAACTTCCGCTGTTTCTTCCGGATTTTTGTAATATTCTTTCATATGGTATGGATCTGTCACAATCACTTCCTGGTCTTCCGCAATTTTAACCTGTGCATAAGAATGTAATGTCAACGTATCAACATCATCCTCCGGCAGATTGTTTGCAATACCACAAGGTAATTCGGAACTTCCATAATTATTCTGAATAATCACATTTTGTTCTCTAACCTGAGCAGCAAGTTCAGGCGGACAATAGCTTCCGGCTACAATAATTGCCTTGATTGGATCTTTCAGGCATTGTTTTTTTAATAAAAAATCCACTGCATTTGGAACAAGAGCAAGCACATTCGGCTGTACTTTTTTTATATCAGATAAAATTGTTTTCATAGAGCTAATAAAAATCTGACAACCCGCTTCATAAAACATGTTTAACATAACAAAACCAAATGAATGGTGGAAAGGAAGCGGATTCATCATTATTTCATCAGATTTATGCCGCAGTATTTCCATATTGGCCAATATTTGTCCCGCAATGTTACATGTTGGTATAACAACAACTTTTGAATGTTTTGACGTACCGGATGTAAAGAAAATTGCATCTCCTTCTTTCCAATTTTCAATATTTTCATCCATTCCATCCTCAAAAGTCATATTACAAAAACTGCTGATTTCTATCTTAGGCAGTTTTTCTTTTACTTTCTCACCTAACTCTTTCAGATCATCCTCAATTACCAGCATATCCAGATCTGCCCGATCCGCTGCCAAAATTAAATCTTCTACCGGAAGCAATGGATCTAAAAGAGCTACAACTGCACCTGATGCAAACATTCCCAGCATGTGGCAGACCCACATCCATGAATTAGTTGCCAGAAGACCGATTCTCTTCTCCTTTCCCTGATAATAATGCTGCCGGCAGGCACATACAGCCTCATAAGTTTCCTTATAGGTCTTATAAATCTTTTCTTTCCCCTCAAAATATGAAAAAGCCACGTTTTGCGGTTTTTCATTATATAAACAGACAACCTTGTCCAATAATCGCATCTTATTTACCATAATCCCCACCTTCTTCTTTTAAAGCCCTGCTTTTTCAGAAATAACCCGGATTGCGTCTCCTACTGTGATAAATTCCTGAAGTTCTCTCTCTGAAATTTTGATTCCAAATTCCTGCTCAATTTCAGTCATCATTGAGAAAAACTCCAGAGAAGACATTTCCAAATCCTCCATAAATCTGCTTTCTTCTGTAATTTCCTCCGGATCAAAATCCTCGCAGCAATCATAAATAATTTCCCAAATCGTTTCCATCTTTTCTTCCTCCTTAAGTATTAATTTTCTTTGTTATTCAAATTCAACCATTTGCATTTCTTTCTGTATAACTTCCCTTTCTGCATCATCCAGCATATAATAATAAATATTATCTACAAACAATCTTCCTGTTTTTGTAATACGATAACAGTTTTCCAATTCCTCGACCATTCCTTCCTGTATTAAGTGATGCAGCTTTTCTTTAAAATAATCTTTTCTGTCAGAAGTTTCTACTATAGCCTTGGATAACTGTAGCAATTTTGAAAAACTAACAATATTCATTTGATCCATCTGACTTTCACTCAACTGTTTGATATGTAAATATGATGGTATATCATGTCTCATATAGCCAGAATACATTGTATTACGGTATTTATATCCGTTTAATAAGCCAAAGGCACTGCATCCAATTGCCAGTGTATCTGTTACACTCTCCATGCCTCCGTAATAAGAAGTTTCCATGATAATGCGTCCTTTTCTGACGAATCCATATGATGTTTCCTGATGATATCCATTGTTTTCCATCATCTCCATACATTCCTGCATATGACTTATAATTGCTTTTGTTGAAGGGAAAGTTAATCCCTTTTCTTTAATAATTTTTGACAGTTTATTTCCATATGGAAAAATCTGACTAAAATCAATTCCCTCTACCTTTAACCGCATTGCTTCTTTTAAATCACTTTTTACAATCTCCTCCGGTGTATCTCCTACTCTAAAATCGGGATATCCGAATAAAATATCCACAAAAACACCTATATCGTTTTTCTTCAAAGTAGATAAGGTTAAATATACTTGATCTAAAGATGCCTGTATCTGGAATACTTCCCTCATTTTTTTATTAAAAGTCTGTACTCCCACGCTTGTTCGGGTAATATTACAATCCTTAATAAATTCTATAATATCGTCATGGTAAATGCTGGTAGCAGAACCCTCAATATTAATATCCATGTCGGCAGAACAGTCATAATTCTCTTTTACAAAATCAATAATACTTTTCAAAAGTTTTCCAGGAACCAGTGTTGGTGTTCCTCCTCCAAAATGAATATTCTGGATTTTATAACCGAATTGAGCATAAAATCCCAACTCCTCTTTTAATCGTTCTACATATTTTTCAATCTCTTCAAAATTATATCTTTTATCGAATCCACAAAATGCACAGTGTGAATCACAAAATGGAAAATGGATGTATAAAAGTACTTCTTTCTTTCCCTCATTTAAATAATGAATAAAATTTTCTCTCTTTTCTGCTGTTACCCTGTCTTTGATCATCTCCAAACTAGGATAATAGTACTGATGCGGCAATAATATTTTTTTAGTGAACATTTCTATTTCTCCTCTCCCCTCGCCTTTTTTTTATTTTCCTTTGGTTGTTCCAAATCAAAAATCTATATCCTATGTAAATAAGGAAGCCCTTTGCTACTAAACTAATGATATAAAGCCAATATACTTCCATATTAGGCAATTTTTCATATAACAAATACCATGGAAGTGCCTGCTGTTCAATCGTATGCACGCACATAATCCATAATGAATAGCGACCAATCATGCAAATACTGTCTTTTAATGGAAAACTAAACCTATTAACCCGAAGCCCAATCCACATAACCAAAAAAGCCAAACAACCATTTCCAATTAATTCAATGAACCCATATTTTATATAGGCATCTGCCAATCTAAACTCTCCAAATTTAACAACAAAAATGGATAAACCAATCATTCCTATCCATATCAATACAGGTAATTTTTTTATTAACCAATCCCTTTTTTTTATTTGCCATCCCATGTACAAATATGGAATTGCTATGACTCCCTGAACAAGGCAGTATGGAATTGCCGGCAAAAAGCATAAAAATCTTCCAATAATAAAAATTACCAGCACAACCCACGGAACATATTTCTCCTGTACCTTTGTTAAAACAAAATTTAAACCAATCCAGCCAACAAACAGTGTTAACAAGAACCATACTGCTCCAATAGAACAAACAGTTAACCCTGAAATATAAAAAGTTCTGGAAGCGCCTAGTAAATAACCTAAACCAACACATACGGTTGCCTGAATACTGCCTGGTAAATATCTAAAAGCAATATAATGAACAATCAAATGCAGTATCGTAGTCAAACATGCAACAATAATAAAAGGTTTTAATAATAATTTTGCCTGTTTTTTTATACATTTAAGATTATTCTTTGCTATTCGGAACCCATAGCCGCTAACTAATAAAAACATTGGCATCGCAGCGCTCCCAAATGAAGTTAAATCCCCAATGTAACCAAAAAAAGACATAATAGGCAGAGCATCTTTGGTAAAAAAGGCTTCTTTTCCAAGACTGTTCTGAGCATGAGTCATTACAATAGAGATCATTGCGATTCCTTTGATCAAATCAAACATTCCAGGATAGTATAAATTTCCCCTTGATTTCATTTGTGCATTATTCATCTCTTACCCTCTCAATAGTTTGTTAGTTTAATGTGTTATATATATGGTCTATTACATCACCGATTGTAACAATATCCCGCATTTCTTTTTTATCAACCTTTATGTCAAATACCTCCTCTATTTCTCCTATAATTGTTAAAATTTCCAGAGAAGAAACATCCAAATCATCCATTAAAGCGTCCTCTTCACTCATTTCTTCTCTGAGAATATCCGTAGTATCTTCAATTACTTCCATTACTTTTTGTTTAATTAACTCCCTTTCCATATTTATATCCTCCTGTTATCTCTTTATTTTTCCTGTTGCCGTCTTCTCCAACGGCTCTCCTGCAAATTTCACTTTTGTAATCCTTTTATAATACGGTAAAGTACGATTAATATTTGATATATATTCCTTTATTTCTTCTTCATTTACTGACTCACAATAAATGGAAGCACATATTTTGTCATTTTCTTCTCTAACCAGTACTTCATATACCTTTTCGCATCTTAATATTTCTCCTTCCAGTTCTTCAGGAGAAACATTCTCTCCTCCAGATAGAATAATCAAATTCTTCTTTCTCCCTGTTAGATATAAATATCCGTCTTCATCAAGATATCCCAGATCTCCAGTATGAAGCCAGCCATCTTGCAGTACTTTGTTAGTCTCCTTCTCATTTTTATAATATCCAAGCATGATTGCACTACCCTTTAATAAGATCTCATCATTTTCAATCTTAATTTCACATCCTGCTCCCGGCGTCCCCACAGATTTTAGTTTTCTCTCATCTTCATATGTATTGACCGTTCCATTTCCGCAGCTTTCTGTCAGTGCATATGCCTGAATAATCGTAATACCATTTTTTCTAAATTCATTGAGCATATCGGATTCTACTATAGCACCGCTGCAGCAAATACTGCCGATATCACCCAGACGCTCTTTTTTATTTCGGATCAAATCCCGATAAAATGATTTCAAAATCGTTGGCACTACAGAAATACAATCGCTTTTCATCAATTTAAGTTCTCTGTATAAATATTTAGGATCTTCACAAATATTAAGGGTAATTCCTTTCATGATTCCTGGAAGAACAAGAAAAATTCCAGATACATGATACATAGGAACAATCACAAAAGCTCTTAATACATCTCCCTTCATATTTCTTTCCAGTATTTTTAGCTGTCCAGTATACGTTTCAATTGCTGTAAATATATTACTCTGAGAAAGCATTACTCCTTTATTTTTTCCTGTAGTACCTGAAGTAAACACCAGCAACCCTATTCTGTCTTTAGAAGCCCCATCATCCACAGCATATTCCTTTTGAAAAGACTGATATTCATGGAATGTCATCTTTCGAATATGTTTCATGTTCAATCCTAATCCCATAGAATCCTCATCCAAAAAAATCCCGATTATATCTGAAAAATCTATTTCATACTGCAAAACATCTGTTGTTTCTGAAGGATTTAATGGTACCACAACACCTTTTACCAATAAAATTGCCATAAAATGCACCATATACTGATAACAGCTTCCTGCACATATTCCAATATGCTTTCCCTCAATATCCGGAAAAATTTTCATCAAAAATCCCGCACATTTTTTTATATCTTTTACAAAGTCAGAATATTTGACTGCACAAACTTTCTTTTCTTCACAATATTGAAAAGCTATTCGTTCTCCATAGTCATGATTCATATGCTGAATCATTTGATAAATCGTATTCATTGCTGATTTTTCTCCTTTCCCAATCAACATAAAATTTTCTTTTTATATTTATTTTTTATATAATCAAGTATCACGCATACTCCGAAAATAAGAACTATGCGCAAGATTAGAATTACAATACCCCGCATAATCGAATCTGCATCCGGAATCAACAGATACCATGGAACTGCTATCAATTCTGTCGTATGAACACAAAAAATCAACAATGAATTCCTTCCAATCGCTCGTACTGCATTTAGCCAGATGTTATCGATTTTGTTTACAGACAGCGCGATATAGATTACACCATATGCAAGCAGCGCACCCATCAAAATACTAACTGGTCCAAGCGACCATCTCGCCTCTGCTATATTATCCACCTTACCGCTGACAGCAATTTGTATCATTCCAAGAACTGCGCACAAAATAAGTACTGTTTTTTTCTTTCTGGAAAGTACATTTAACAAAGCTTTCCTTTTCTTGATTTTATATCCAAAATAAAGATATCCTACTGCAGTCATACCCTGAATCAAACAAAATGGAAGGTTTCTAAACAAGCTGATGCTCCATCCAAGGATTACAATCAGGGCAACTGCCATGTTCCAATATTTTTCTGAAAATACATTCATCAGGATATCTAAAATAATCCATCCAAGAAACATTGCAAAAATATACCATACAACTCCACAATTAAAAAAGTTAATATGAAAAAGAGTCATTGGCACCGGCAGTGCAAACAAAAATCCTCCAAATACTTTAAATGTTTCTTCTGCGGATGATGGAAAATAACGAAAACAACCGTAATGTATTAAGAAAAACACAATAACTGTAACCACCATAACGCGAATGTACAGCTTCAGCATGAGATCTGTCTGCTGCCGTATACATTTCTTGATAGGTCTTTTGCGAAATCCATATCCGCTGATAATCAAAAACATTGGTATAACAAGTTCTGCCATTACAGCAAAAAACAATCTCAATATAAGAAAAACTATATTGTCATTCTGTATGATATTTCCGGTATAATTACCTATTGTATGTCCAACAATAACAATCAGCATTCCTATACCTTTCATATCGTCAAACATTCCTATACTGCTTCTTATCTCTCTTTTTTGTTCTTCCATTATCGTACTACCTCTTACATGTAATCCTGCTGTATCCATCAATCAGCAGAAATATTTATATTCCCCCATGAAGAATTTTTCCATTTCAGTGCTTCGCTATCCTCTCTCTTTACCGTAAACTCAAGTCCTCTCACACAATCAATATCTACGCTTTGATGATAACTGTCTATGCAAAATAGTGTGTAATATGTTTTATATGAACCATTCATGATATTAGACAAATCTACATGGACAGTTGTCTGAGATTCCTCACCCTTTTTCCCCGAAAAAATATCATAAAACACTGCCGTGGCAAATGGACGTTCTGTATCATCCATGATTTCTACCCGCAGAGCCACATGTTCTGTATCTTTTAGAGCTTTCCATTTTAAAAGAATCTCCATAGTATCATTATCCATGATACTATTCTTTTTCCCTGGATATTCAGCCCAGGTCAAACGAACATCATCTCTTCCGAGCCATCCTGGACGGATATATTTATTAAAATCAATGTTTGTTTCCTTACGGATCGTATCTCCAAGATAAATCCGCACAGCCTCATCCGTAGGACCATCAAACACAATTTTTCCATGATCCAGCACAATGCATCGTTTACATAATTTATGTATAGTATCCATATTATGGCTAACATAAATAATAGTTCTTCCTTCCGTTTCTGCAATCTCCTTCATTTTATTCAGACACTTTTGCTGAAATTTCATGTCCCCAACTGCCAGTACTTCATCCATAATCATAATTTCAGATTCCAGATGAGAAGCTACCGCAAATGCGAGTTTTACATACATTCCAGAAGAATATCTTTTTACTGGTGTGTCAATAAATTTCTGACACTCTGAAAATTCTATAATAGAATCTATTTTCTGATCAATCTCACTTTTGGTCATACCTAAAATAGATCCATTTAAATATATGTTCTCACGCCCTGTCAGTTCCTGGTGAAATCCAGTTCCCACCTCTAACATGCTTGAAACACGGCCGTCAATATAAATTTCTCCATCTGTAGGAGCCGTAATTCTTGAAATGAGTTTCAACAATGTGGATTTGCCTGCTCCATTTGATCCGATTAAACCTATTGTCTCTCCTTTTTTTACAAAAAAACTGACTCCATCCAATGCGGTAAAACGCTTATTATGTTTTTGATGTTCTGAACGATTTTTCCCAAATTTCTCTTTAAAAGCATCTTTCAGCGTATCCCCCGTTACGGTACCAAGAACATATTCTTTTCTGACATTATCGATTTTTAATATCGTATCGTTTAACTCCTTTTCGTCTTCCATTAACTTATTACCCATTATTTTTCTCCATTATCAATCGTTTTCGATCAGCTTCTCGATTGCTTTGATCCTTTCTTCAAAACTTATGCTTCTTTTTCGCTCCCCGATTTTCTGCTTATAATAGTCATTTAATTCCGGATGCTCAATTACTCTCTTCATTGCTTCATAAATACCTGCAACTGAAATTTCCATTACAATTCCATATTCACTGTCCCCTAATAATTCCCTTACACCGGAACAGTCTGTCAAAATCAATGGAACATCCAGAACCGCCGCTTCCTGACTTACCAAGGAATATCCTTCAAATATAGAAGAAGACAAAAACCAATCTGCGGCTTTCATATATTTATATGGATTTTGACGTCCTCCTAAAAATTTCACGCTTGTTACATTCATCCTTTTTTTTGCCTGGTAAAGCCGATAATGTTCTTGTCCCCAAGGTTCTTCGCCGCCAATCACCCAAACCTCAAATTTATAGCCATCCAGCTCCAACATATGACATGCTTCCAGCAAAAGATCGTAACCTTTCTGAAAATTTAATCTTCCTACAGTAACAAATCGTGGGGTTTTCTCCGTATTCTTCGCCTCCACATCAACCAGAATTTCCTTCGATTTTTCAATAATTGCATTCACATCAATAGGATTATATCGGACAACCAAATTCCCCGGATCTCCCAGCACTTCTATGATACTTTCCCGAATTTTATTTGATACGCAAACGACCTTTTTAAACTGTTTCAGACAATTCAGTTCATTATCTTTTCCGTGGAAAATATCATATGTATAGTAATAACTGCTATAATCCGTATGAATCCATGCATATTTCTCTGGGATATCCATAGTACCTACTTTTTGTACTACCCATCCATCTTTCATAGCAATTACTATATCGAAGTTTTGTTTTTTTATTCTGTGATTAAAGTATGCTTTATATATTTTTTTTTGAATTTTATTATATACTTTTTGAATAATATTCTCCCGATATTCCTTTTTTACTGCCTCACTATAATACTTGACATTTTCTGGGTACAGTGCCGCAGCACCTTCACAATATCCGGTTGTCATGATAGAAATGTCATATTTGTCATGCCAATGCCATACTAAATCATACATTAACTTTTCTACTCCACCGCCTTTGAGCAGATCATTTACAATCAATATTTTCTTTTTTACAGCCATGTTCTATTCTCCATATATTTTTGGTAACTTTCTTTTTCCTTCTCTATTTTCTTCATCCATTTCCGATGCAGCTGGTATTGGGCCATCTTCTCTAAATTGTCTTTCAATACGTCTTCTTCAAGTTCTCTCAGACTAAATTGAATATGATGATTCAGAAGCATAAAATATAATTTTTGATAATTTTTACGAAAATATTTCATATGTTCCCTGCAGATAGTACGATAACCTATTTTCCCAAGCCAGTACAATTTAGGCAAAATACTTCTTTTCACTGTACTGTGAAGCAGCGAATCATTTCGTTGAAAATAGTTATAGAAGATATTACACAAAAATGCGATCTTATCCACGTACAACATATACTGAAATGTAAATAGATAATCTTCTGCAAAAATTTTCTCTGTAGAGACAAAACGCAGATTTTTTTCTTCGATTATACTTTTTTTGTATACTTTAAAACAAACCTCCCATCCAATCTTGTACTGCATCAATTTATAAAAAAAGAAATCAAATTTCTCTTCTTCATTGAAAAAGTACATCGTATTGTTTTCTACTGAAAACAGCAGCCTGCCAGCCTCCATATTATTTTCATCTACTTTTCTTGTATTAAATCCATAGAGATCCGCATCTGTTTCTTTCATATATTCAGAAATTGTCCTAAGCATATCCTGCTCAATCCAGTCATCGCTGTCTACAAAGACAATCCATTCACCTTTCGCAGCCTCCAGACCACAGTTTCTTGCAGCCGACAATCCCTGATTCTCTTGATGAATCACTTTCACATCATTATATTTCTTTTCATATTGATCACAGATATCACCTGAACAATCCGTAGAACCATCATCGATCAGAATTATTTCATAATTTTTATACGTCTGATTTAAAACAGAGTCCAGACATCGTTTTAAATATTTTTGTACATTATATACTGGTACAATTACACTAAATTTCACCTGTTGCTCCTCCTTACCCGACTATACAATATCAATAAATGTTTTCTCTGTCTGATTAAATAAAATCATACCTCCAAAAGAAACAATTATTGTAAATACAGTGCTGTATACCAGAGCATAAGGATGGATATCACCACCTCCTGTCATGGCAAATCTGAATGCCTCTACAATTGATGCCATTGGATTTATTAATACAATTTTCTGTAAAAATCCAGGCAAATCTGAAATTGGATACAAAACCGGTGCCAAATACATCAATAACTGCATCCCAAACCCTACCAAATGTGTTAAATCACGATATTTTGTTGTCAGAGACGAAACAATCATACCAATCGCCATTCCCAGAAACGCTGTTTCTATAATGAGCAGTGGTACTCCAAGACAGTACCATCCTGTAAATATAACCTGTCCTTTTACAAAGTAATACAGCCATACAAGCCAGCAAACAACAAATTGAACAAAAAATCGAACAAATTCAAATAATACATTTGATATCGGAACAACCATTCTCGGAAAATAAACTTTCCCAAACAGATACGCATTAGACATAAAAATGCCAGAATTACTAGTAACACATCCTGCAAAATAGTTCCAAATAATAGTTGCTGATAAACAAAACAGAAAATATGGCATTCCATTTGATGAAAAGTTGCCTACATAACCAAAGATAAGTGAGAACAATCCGGATGATAAAATTGGATTGATAATCATCCACCCTGGTCCTAAAATTGTCTGTTTATACTGAATTTCATAATTTCTTTTTACCAGCATAAAGATCAATCCCCGATACTGCCAAATTTCTTTTATCGGAAGATCAAGTAATTTTGTTTTTGGTCTTATGATTGTTTTCCACTGTTTCATTTTTGCATCCTCATATTATTGCGCCTTTAACGCAAGCCTCTTCCTTTTTTATTTTCTTTGTCTGTATAACTATAGTTATAATCGCGGTATTCTCCTGATTTTTCATCTACCTTATTTAATACTGCTCCAAAAACACGGATATTGCTTCTCTTCAATTGCTTTACTACATTCTGAGCCATCTTCCGTTTAGTTTTTCCCTGCTCAATTACAAATACAGCTCCATCCGCACATTGACCTATAACTACTGCATCCATAACGAGCCCCAAAGGTGGTGTATCTATAATAATATAGTCGTACTGACGTTTAAGATCTTTGATAAAATCTTTAAAAATATTTGTGTCTAACAAATTTGTTGGATCCAAAGTATGGGGACCTGATGGCACTAAAAAAAAGTTTGGTTTTTCAGTAGAATAAATAATGTCATTCATTTCCGCCTGTCCACTTAGATAATGACTCAGCCCTTTGTCTAATCCTTGAATATGGCGTTTTGATAGCATAACAGACTTCCGCAGATCACAGTCTACCAATATCGTTCTTTTCTCGGTCTCTGACAACGTCCGTGCCAAACTAAAAGCAACAGAACTCTTTCCTTCCCCTTCCCTAGTGCTTACGACCATAATTGTATTAATGTCTTTCCCGCAAAAAGAAAGATTAATTCTCAGCTGATTCAATCCTTCTGCCATACGGTAATTATCTGTTTTTGGAAATTCCATCTTTACTTTCATCATAATTTAATGCTTTACCTTTCTTTTCAGTTGTATACTTCTGTTACCACGATTCTTTCCGACATAAAGATTTTTATATTCGTCATTATGTCTTTTTGCTTTCTTGTTTCTTCGCTTCTGTTCAAGAGGTAATTGCGCCAACATATTGATTCCTAAATAATGCTCAATATCATCCTCATTCTGAACTGTATCATTTAATATTACTTTAATAAAAATAATAAAAACGGAAACCACAAGGCCTATGATTCCTCCTAATAGAGCAAACATTCTTACGTTCGGACCATCAGGGTAATCCGGTTTTTCTGCAGCATCCACAATCGTTGGCTCCGGTACATCCATTGTTTTAGACACTGTTTTAGATGTCACAACAGCTATTCGCTGAGCTAAATCTCTTGCACGCTCTGCATTTCCATCAGTTACCGTGATGGTCATAAATCTGGTATCTTCTGGATTTTCCACTGAAATTTTATTCTGTAACTCTCTATAATCCATATCAATTGCCAAATCATCAATTGCCGTTTGCAATACTGTCTTTGTTGTCACTAGTCTGATATAATCCTGTGCTAATTGATCACCTACTGTTAAATTGTAAACCTGCTGTCCATCTTCGCTAGATAAAATATATAGTTCTGCCGTTGAGGAATAAGTGGATTCCACAAAAAAATTAGTATATCCACCAAAAATCCCAGCAAAAAGTGCAGTCACCAGAATTATTTTAAGCAGGTTCCTCTTTAATGTTATGTACAATTCCCGTAAATTAATTTCAATTTCATTGCTTTCCTGTTCCATCATCTCTCTCATAAATTATTTCTCCTACTATTAGTATTGTCATAGTCATTCTTTACCTTTTCTACAGGTTAGGCT
>ERZ1643246.1601-NODE-1601-length-24244-cov-7.153417_pt1 | contig 24244 bp, 26 predicted proteins | sample MGYA00579265_ERZ1643246 | MGnify/ENA primary metagenome ERZ1643246 (study PRJEB29033, sample SAMEA4952261) | chicken gut metagenome | biome: Broiler Chicken; feature: Gastrointestinal Tract; material: Caecum | place: Ireland | collected 2018 | study: Broiler...
ATATGGATACTGCGGGAATCACCAGATATAAGCTCCTGAACCAGATTCTGGCGGCCAGAAAGCTTCTGAACCGGGAAGTGATGGAGCAGGCGGTGGAGAAATATCTGTGGCAGGACGCCTACACGGCCGCCCTTTTCACCCTGAAGAAGTAGGAGTAACGGAAGATGGAAACAAAGAATTTGATCGTGGGCATTGATCTGAACAGAAAAGAATCTCAGGTCTGCTATTATGAGAGGGGAAGTCAGGACGCGGTCTCGGCTCCGGTAAAAGTGGGAAGTACAAAAGTCACATTTCCAACGGTGCTGTGCCGGATCCCGGACACGGGAGAATGGTATTACGGCCTGGAGGCAGAGTATTTTGCGGAGCAGAAGAACGGGATACTGATTGACAGACTTTATGATTTCTGCGCTGACGGGAATTCTTTTTCCGCGGAGGGGGAAGAATTTACAGGAGGGGAGCTGCTGGCCGTATTTCTTCGTCAGGCGCTGACCATGCTGGGCGTTTCCGATATCGAGAAGCAGGTGGCGGGGATCATGCTGACCGTTCCCTATCTTTCCAAGCCCTTTGTCCAGGCGATCCGGGAGGCTTACCGTCTTCTGGGGATCCAAAGGAGCAGGGGCTATCTGCAGGATTATCAGGAAAGTTTTTATTTTCATACCCTGTATCAGAAGCCGGAGCTGTGGACCAGGAAGGTGGGACTGTTCCAGTTTACCCGGGAAGATGTGACGTTTTTCTGCCTGGAGCTGAACCAGAGGACGAAGCCGGTGACGGCTTCCGTGACGGAGGGGGGAACCATCCGCCTGGCCCCGGGGGCCGAGGAGAGGGATGCCGGGTTCCGGGCCTTTATCCAGGAATCACTGAAGGACGATCTGTATTCCAGTATTTTTCTGGTGGGCGAGGGCTTTGAGCGGAGCTGGGCGGTCCGCTCCCTGGCGCTTCTGTGCCGGGGCCAGCGGCGTGTGTTCATCGGCGACAATCTCTTCGCCCGGGGCGCCTGCTTTGCGGCCAGGGAGAAGGTGGAGGAGAAGAACCTGAAAGGCTATCTCTATGTGGGGGCAGATCTGATCCGCTGCAATGTGGGCATGGAGATGAAGATCAACGGCTGCCCCGCCTATTATCCCCTGGTGACCGCCGGCGTCAACTGGTATGAGGCGGAGAAGGAATGCGAGCTGATCCTGGACGGCATGGACGAGCTGATCTTTGTGGTCAGCAAGATGGATGACGGGAAGCGTTCCCGGTACAGCATGGCCCTTCCGGGACTGCCCCGGCGCCCGGCCCGCGCCACACGCCTGAAGCTTCACCTGGAATACGAATCGCCAAGACGGTGCCGCATCCGGGTGGAAGATCTGGGATTTGGGGAACTGTTCCCGTCCAGCGGAAAAATCTGGCAGGAGACGATGGAGGAATGAGTATGGGATGTTATATTTTGTGTCAGGTAAAGAGGGCCGAAAATCCCTACTATATTGAAGCCGTGGGAGTCAATATTTATTCCATTGAGGAGCTGTGCTATTATTTCTGTACGGATTATCCGCTTCTTGACCGGAGCATTTTGAATGAGACGCTGGCAGAATGGCTGTACGGGGAGCTGCATCTTCGCCAGCTGGCCAGAAAGCTGTCGGCGGTCCTGGAGCAGGAGTTCCGGATCAGTGAATTTGTGCTGCCGGTGCTACGGGAGATTTTTTATCTGAATCAGCAGGAAATGAAGAAGCTGGAGGAGGAGCTGCAGAAGCTTGAGGAAGAACCGGAGCCGCTGCGGATCAAGCGCAAGGGGGATTCGCTGATGGCCCACGAGAAATACACGAAGGCCATTGAGACGTACAGGGAAGCCCTGCGCCTGGAAAAGAAGGGAAAGCTGGGCGTTCAGTTCGCGGGGAATCTGTACAACAATCTGGGCTGTGCCTATTCCAGGCTTTTTCAGATGGATGAGGCATGCAGCTGTTTTCAGAAAGCCTATGAGATGCTGCATACGCGAGATACCCTGAAGAGCTGTCTGTTTGCCGTATATCTGCGGGACGGTCAGGAGGCTTATGAGCAGATGGCGGGACAGATGAAGGTGGATCCCGGCACCCGCCAGGAGATGGACCGGCAGATCGGGGAGATCGTCCCGGAAAAGAGGCCTGCAGATCTGGATCAGGCGCTTGCCTGCTGGACCAGAGCGTATCACAGGAACACCGGGCTGTAAAATTTTTTGAGGAGGTGTCTTTATGTGCACCTGCATAACGTATACCAACGAAGATTTTTATTTTGGCCGCAATCTGGATCTGGAATACTCCTTTGGAGAGAGCGTGGTGATCACCCCGCAGAATTATTCTTTTTCCCTGCGGCGGGCGGGGCAGATGCGGACGCGCTATGCCATGATCGGCATGGCTGCTGTGGCGGGGGATTACCCGCTGTACGCGGAGGCAGTCAATGAAAAGGGACTCTGCCTGGCAGGCCTTAATTTTCCGGGAAATGCCTGTTATCAGCCCTATCGGGAGGGCGCAGAAAACATTACGCCCTTTGAGCTGATCCCCTGGATTCTGGGACAGTGCGCCGGCGCGGAGGAAGCGGAAAAGCTGCTGGAAAACCTGAATATTCTGGATGAGCCCTTTTCAGCCAGCATGCCGCTGGCGCCGCTCCACTGGATGATGGCGGACCGGGAAAAGTGTCTGGTTTTGGAGGCCACGGCGGAGGGACTGCAGGTGTATGAGAATCCGGTGGGTATTCTGACCAACAATCCGCCCTTTTCTTATCATCTGACGAATCTCAGAAATTATCTGAACCTGACGCCGGGGGTTCCGGAAAACCGTTTCGCGGCAGGCCTTAAGCTTACGCCCTACGGACAGGGCATGGGAGCCCTGGGCCTGCCGGGCGATGTGTCTCCGGCATCCCGGTTTGTCCGGGCGGCATTTCTGAAATGGAATTCTGTCTGTGAGCCGGAGGAAAGCGCCTCTGTCACACAGTTTTTCCATATTCTGGACAATGTCAGCATGGTCCGCGGGGCTGCGGTGACCTCTGAGGGAAAATGCGATATAACCACCTATTCCTGCTGTGTAAACGCGGACCGGGGAATCTATTATTATAAGACCTACGGGAACAGTCAGATACGGGCGGCCGTGCTGGGAGAAGAGGAGTGTCAGAAAAGCAGTCTGACCGTCTTCGGTCTGGAAAACCGGCAGCAGATCCATTACGTAAACGGTCCCCATGTTGCAAAATGGGAGCAGTGATCCGGCGGGGCGAAAAAAGCAATGAGGGAGAGAAAAAAATGGAAAGAGAAAAATTTGCATCCAGGCTGGGCTTCGTGCTGATCTCAGCCGGATGCGCAATCGGCATCGGAAATGTCTGGCGCTTCCCCTATATCACGGGGCAGAACGGAGGAGGGTTCTTCGTTCTGTTTTACATATTTTTCCTGATCGTTCTGGGGATTCCGATCCTGACCATGGAGTTTGCCGTGGGAAGAGCCAGCCGCAGAAGCGCGGTGAAGGCCTGTCAGCAGCTGGAGAAGCCGGGACAGAAGTGGCATCTTCACGGGATTATCGCTGTGGCGGGCAACTACCTGCTGATGATGTTTTATACGGTGGTGACAGGCTGGATGCTGCACTACTTCTATCTGACGGTCAGCGGCCATTTTGAGGGGACAACGGCGGAGGACGTACAGCAGATCTTTCAGTCCATGAACGCCAGTCCGGAAACCCTGATCTTCTGGATGGTGATTGTGGTGGCGGTGGGATTTCTGATCTGTTCTGCCGGGCTGAAGAACGGCGTGGAGCGGATCACCAAGTGGATGATGCTGGCCCTGCTGGCCATTATCGTGGTGCTGGCCGTTCGGAGCATTTCCCTGCCGGGCGCCGGGGAGGGACTGAAATTCTATCTGATGCCGGATGCGGAGAGACTGCAGGAGGTAGGAGTCGGGAATGCTCTGGTAGCGGCCATGAACCAGTCCTTCTTCACCTTAAGCCTCGGTATCGGGGCCATGGCTATTTTCGGCAGCTATCTGGAGAAGAAGCGGGCGCTGCTGGGAGAGGCGGTTACGGTGGCCTCCCTGGATACCTTTGTGGCCATCTGCTCAGGGCTGATTATCTTTCCGGCCTGCTTTGCCTACGGCGTCAATCCGGACAGCGGTCCCAGCCTGATCTTTATCACCCTGCCCAATATTTTCAATGCCATGCCCGGGGGAAGAGTCTGGGGCAGCCTGTTTTTTGTGTTTATGGCCTTTGCGGCTTTCTCTACGATCATTGCCGTGTTTGAAAATATTCTGGCTTTCTGGGCGGATCTTTTTGGCTGGAGCCGGAAGAAGGCCGCTCTGGTCAACGGGATCCTGCTGGTGCTTCTTTCCCTCCCCTGTGTGCTGGGCTTCAATGTGCTCTCCGGCTTTGAGCCGCTGAAGGCCGGCAACACCATCATGGATCTGGAGGATTTTCTGGTAAGCAATATCCTGCTGCCTCTCGGTTCTCTCTTTTATGTGGTATTCTGTACCTGCCGGTACGGCTGGGGATGGAAGAAATTCCGGGCGGAGGCAAATACCGGAAAAGGGCTGAAGGTGCCGGAGGGGCTGCGCCGCTACTGTGCCTGGGTTCTGCCCTGCATTGTTCTGGTGATCTTTATCTACGGCCTGGTAACGTACATGTAAAAAGCTGCTCATGGAAGAGGAATACATACCATAATGAGATTAGACAAAAAAACCATGCATAAAATTGAATGGCTCATCGTTTTTACGGTTCTGGTAATTATCTGCTGCTTCCGCTTTGATCTGGTGGCGGCGGTGGTAAAGGGGATTATTCGGCTGCTGACGCCTTTTATGCTGGGGGCCGCCATGGCTTTCGGCATCAATCTGCTGATGCGTTTTCTGGAGAGAAAGCTGTTTGACAACCGGCATGCGAAAAAATACAGAGTGCTGCAGAAAATCCGCAGGCCTGTCAGCATTGTGCTGTCTCTTCTGATTATTGCCGGCGTGCTGGCGGCAGTAATAGGACTGGTCATCCCCCAGCTGGGAGAGGCTATCCGGAATGTGGCTGTCAACCTGGAGACAGCGATTCCCCGGCTGCGGACCTGGCTGGACAGCCTGCTTTCCGGAAACCCGGAAATGCAGGAAACCGTCAACCAGGTTCTGGGGCAGGAGCTGGACTGGTCGGCAATTCTCCGGGAAGTAGTTAATTTCCTGAAGTCCGGAAGTGCTGCTGACTGGCAGGGGGCCGTCTCAGCGGCGACAGGATTTCTGGAAAACATTTTCAGCAGTCTTTCCACGTTTGTTATTGCCTTTGTATTTGCCTGCTATATGCTGGGCCGCAAGGAAAAGCTGTACAGCCAGGCCTCCCGGACCATTCACGCCTTTCTTCCGGAGCGGGGAGCGGCCTGGGTATCAAAGGTGTTGCATCTGTGCCAGGATAAATTCGGCGGCTTTATCACGGGACAGTGCATGGAGGCATGTATTCTGGTGGTTATTTACTGGGTGCCCCTGTCCATAGGCGGTTTTCCCTATGCGCCGCTGATCTCTGTGATCATTGCGCTGCTGTCCTTTATCCCGATTTTTGGCTGTTATGTGAGCTGTGTGATCGGCGCTCTGCTGGTGCTGACCGTGGATCCTTTTCAGGCGCTGATTTTTGTGGTCGTGTTCGTGGTGATCCAGCAGATTGAAAGCAATCTGATCTATCCCAGGGTGGTGGGCGGTTCCGTGGATCTGCCCGGCATCTGGGTGCTGCTGGCGGTTTCCGTAGGCGGCAGCCTGTTCGGGATCGTTGGAATGCTGGTCTTTATTCCGCTGGCATCCGTTTTGTACAGCCTTCTCAGAGATGAAGTCAACAAAAGAATGGAAAGGAAAAAACAGAATCATGATACAGGACATAAGCCCGAAAATATATCACAATGAGTACAGAGAAAGCGTTCCCAGCCCGGCCGATACGGTGCTGCTTTTCCGGGACAGAGAAGTGCTGGTAAAAAGAGACGCGGCAGGAAATATCGGGTTTCCCCGGCTGGAAGAACTGGGGGATAGCTGCCGGATTCTCTCCTATCTGTTTGATATCAGCGGGGAAGATTATTTCCTGGGGCGTCTCACCGGCGAAGCGCCGGAGGGATACTCCTTTGAGAATGTGAAGATCTTCCGGGTGGCCAGGCCAAAAGACAGAGCTTTTGCCGGGATTACGGGATTTCAGCTTTCCGAGTGGTATGCAAAGCACAGATTCTGCGGCCGCTGCGGAGGGAGGATGGAGAGGGACCGGCGGGAGCGGATGCTGTATTGTCCCTCCTGCGGAAATCAGGTGTACCCAACCATCAGCCCGGCGGTGATCATCGGAGTTATCCACAGGGGAAAGCTGCTGATGAGCAAATACGCGGGAAGAGATTATAAGAAATTTGCGCTGATTGCCGGATTCAACGAGATTGGGGAGACCATCGAGGAGACGGTGCACCGGGAAGTGATGGAAGAGGTAGGGCTGAAGGTGAAAAACCTCACATATTACAAGAGCCAGCCATGGCCCTTCACGGGAACGCTTTTGATGGGTTTTTTCTGTGAACTGGACGGAGAGGATGAGACGATTGTCCTGGAGGAGGATGAGTTGTCGGAGGCCGGCTGGTATCCTCCGGAGGAGGTTCCAGAGGATGAAGAGAAGATCGCCCTGACCCGGGAAATGATGACCGTGTTCAGGACGGGAAGAGTGAACCTAAAAAGAGAAGAAAAATAAAGAAAGAAAACGTACAGCAGGGAAGGGCCGCTGCAAAATAGATGAGTAATCATTTATGGAGCAGCGGCTCTGTTTTTGTCCCAAAACAGAAAACGGACTCCGGAGAGTCCGCATCCGCTCTGCGGGTCAGCCGGTGCTTCCGTAGGCCGGACGGCGCAGCGCGTTATCATAGAACCGGAAGTAGTCCGGCCGGTGGCGGGACTGGGTGAATTCAAACATTACCCCATCGCTGTTGTAGGTGTGGCTGCTGATGACCGCCATACAGTTGTAGTCCTGCACGTTCAGCCGCAGATATTTCTCATCGATTTCCGTAATTTTTTCCACACTGATCACACGTTTGCTGTTTACGATGGTCTGATGCAGGGTATCCTCTATATATTCGTAGATGGAGGCTTCGGCGATCTCCGGCGTCAGGCCGGGAACGGCATTTTTAAGAAAATAATTGTGGTTGAGGATCAGAGGAATGCCGTCCAGATAATGGAGGCGCTGAATGTAGTAAAGCTCGCTTCCCGGGGCAAAGCCGGTGCGGCTGCTGACCTTCTGGTCGGCGGTGATCTCCACGAACTGGAGGACACGGGTGCGTCCCTTCTGATGGTTTCGGACGGAAGATTCCTTGAAGGATTCAATGCTGCCGATGGTGTAGGAGGTCTGCTCCACAGGACGGAAGATACAGCGGACACCCTTCCCCTGCATGGTCTGCACATAGCCGTCCGCCACCAGCCCGGCCACGGCCCGCCGGACGGTGTTGCGGGAGCAGCCGTAGGACTGCACCAGGGCGTGCTCCGAAGGAAGCAGCTGCCGGTATTCGTACGTTCCGTCTTCAATTTTCAGCTTCAGATCCCGATAGATGGATTCAAATTTTGATTTGGGCATTCTGTCACATCCTGTCTTGTTTAAACATCTTAATTTTATTATACGGATATGAAGGGAAAAGTCAAGAATAATTATTGACATGTTTAAACAAGTATGCTTTTCTTAAGAAAACTTGTTCAAACATGTTAAAGGAGAGGAAGGATCATGGGAAAATACGCGGAAGACGTAAAACAGCTTCTGACAGCCGTGGGTGGAAAAGAAAACATCAGCGCTGTCTCCCACTGTATGACCAGGATGCGCTTTGTCCTGGCGGACCCCAAGAAGGCGGACGAAAAGGCGATTGAGGAGATTCAAAGGGTAAAAGGAACATTTACCCAGGCGGGGCAGTTCCAGGTAATTATCGGCAACGATGTGGCGGTGTTTTATAATGAATTTACCGCATATTCCGGCATCGAGGGCGTCAGCAAGGATGCGGTAAAGGCTGCGGCCAAGACGAATCAGGAACCCGTTTTCTGGTGCAACCATGACCAGCCCAGGGTAGTGTCCAGGTTTGGAAACGAAAAAAAATATTGGAAAGAATCTGCCAAAATGCTGGGAACTGTGATACACTGTATGCGTGGTACACCATATATCTATCAGGGAGAAGAGTTGGGAATGACGAATCCGGGCTTTACCCATATCTCCCAGTACCGGGATGTGGAAAGTCTGAACCATTTCAGGATCCTGCAGGAAAAGGGAATTTCCGAGGAAGCTGCCTATCAGATCCTGTCCATCCATTCCAGGGACAACAGCCGGACACCCATGCAGTGGACCGCCGGGGAGCAGGCCGGATTTACGGCCGGGGAACCCTGGATCCAGGTGACGGACAATCATACCTGGCTGAACGCGGAGGCGGAGGAGGCAGACGCGGATTCCATTCTCAACTATTATAAAAAGCTGGTGCGCCTCCGGAAGGAATACGAGGTGATCGCCTGCGGAGATCTGGAGCCGCTGGACGTAAGGAATCCTTCCGTCCTGGCCTACCGGAGGAGATGGAAGGAAGAGGAGCTGCTGGTGATCTGTAACTTTTACGGAAAGGAAGTCTCCTGGGACTGCGGTCAGACAGCGGAAGATTTTGCCTGTATTCTGGGAAACTACAGCGGACAGCAGATAAGCGGAAGCCGGGTGGCTCTGCGCCCCTATGAGTGTATGGTTCTTTATAAAAATAAGTAAGAGAAATACTGCCAGGCAGGCCCGGCAGCGAAAAGAGAAAAAGTTATGAAATCTTTTAATTACACCATTCAGGATGAACTGGGAATCCATGCGAGACCGGCCGGTATTATGGTCAAGGAAGTGAAGAAGTTCGCCTCCAAAATCACCATTGAAGGAAACGGCAAGAAGGCTGACGCGGGAAAGCTTCTGGCCGTCATGGGCATGGGAATAAAGAAAGGAATGGAAGTGACCGTGACCGCGGAGGGTGCCGATGAAGACGCGGCCGCCGCGGCGCTGGAAGAATTCTTCAAGGCAAACTTCTAACCCTGCAGGAGGAATCAGGCAATGGAAAAATACGAGGGAAAATCGATCCTGAAGCGCACAGCCATCGGCAAAATGCGGTTTTATTCCAGGGGAGAGCAGCTGGTGCAGAGAAAGAGCATCGCGGATGTGGATGCGGAGTTGGCCAGATATGAGCAGGCGAAGGAGCAGGCGGTGGAACAGCTGCATGGCCTGTATGAGAAAGCTCTCAAGGAAGTGGGTGAAACAGGGGCGGCCATTTTTGATGTACACGCCATGATGCTGGAGGACGATGATCTGAACGATTCCATCCGGAATATGATCGAGTCACAGAAGATCAATGCCGAGTACGCGGTGGCAGCCACGGGAGACAATTTCTCCAAGATGTTTGCCGAGATGGACGACGAGTACATGCAGGCCCGGGCAGCCGATGTGAAGGATGTGGCCGAGCGCGTAGTGAGAATCCTCTATGGCCGGCATGACGCCGGGGATCTGGGAGACGAGCCGGTCATTCTGATCGCCAGGGATCTGGCTCCCAGCGAGACGGTGCAGATGGACAAGTCCAAGCTGCTGGCCTTTGTCACAGAGCTTGGGTCCGCCAACTCCCACACGGCAATTCTGGCCAGAACCATGAACATACCGGCACTCATCGGAGTTCCGGTGGGCCAGGAGCTGGACGGCCGGATGGGAATCGTGGACGGAAATGCGGGAATCCTGATTGTAGATCCGGATGAGGATACGCTGAAAAAATATGAGGAGAAGAGACAGGAAGAAGACAGGCAGAGAGAGCTCCTGCAGACCCTGAAGAACAAGGAGGATGTGACCCTGGATGGGAAGCATATCAGGCTCTACGCGAATATCGGAAGCGTCGGGGACACGGCCAAGGTGCTGGCCAATGACGCGGACGGCATCGGTCTCTTCCGCAGCGAATTCCTGTATCTGGAAAAGAACGATTATCCCACGGAGGAGGAGCAGTTCAAGGCCTACAAGGCTGTGGCGGAGACCATGGCGGGAAAGAAGGTCATTATCCGTACGCTGGACATCGGCGCCGACAAGCAGGTGGATTATTTTCATCTGGATAAAGAGGATAATCCGGCCATGGGCTACCGGGCGATCCGGATCTGCCTGGACCGCAGAGAGATCTTCCGGACCCAGCTCCGGGCGATTTACCGGGCCAGCGCCTACGGAAATATCGCCATCATGTACCCCATGATTATCTCCGTCAAAGAGGTGCGGGAGGCCAAAGCCATGGCGGAGCAGGTCCGCGCGGAGCTGAAGGCCCAGGGAATCCCCTGCGGAGAGGTGGAGCAGGGAATCATGATTGAGACGCCGGCCTCTGTGCTCATCAGCGATCTGCTGGCGAAGGAAGTGGATTTCTTCAGTATCGGAACCAACGATCTGACCCAGTATACGCTGGCCATTGACAGGCAGAATGCGAAGCTGGATCCCATCTATGATCCCCACCATCCGGCCGTGCTCCGGATGATTCAGATGGTCGTGGAAAACGGCCATAAGGCAGGATGCTGGGTAGGCATCTGCGGAGAACTGGGAGCGGATCAGAGTCTGACCGAGACCTTCCTGCGGATGGGCCTGGACGAGCTGTCCGTTACGCCGGCGGCCGTGCTGCCGATCCGGAAGATTATCCGGGAGACAGACTTAAGCCGGGAAAACTGAAAATGATTTGAGAAGACAGGCTGGGGCCATGGAATGTGGTTCCGGCTTTAAAAAAGGGAGGAGCAAGTTATGCGTTACGAAATTAAAGGGGAGCCGCTGCCGGTGGTAATCTGCTATCTGGAGGACGGCGAAGGTATGGTCACAGAAGGAGGCGCCATGGCCTGGATGTCTCCCAATATGAAAATGGAGACGGCGGCCGGAGGATTCGGCAAAGCCATCGGCAGGATGTTTTCCGGGGAAAAGCTGTTTCAGAATATCTACACGGCTGTAGGACAGGGCATGATTGCCTTTGCGTCCAGCTTTCCGGGCTCTATCCGTGCTTTCCGGATCGAGCCGGGACGGGAAATGATTTTCCAGAAGAGCGCTTATCTGGCCGGGGAGGCCGGCGTCAGCCTGTCCGTATTCTTTAACAAAAAGCTTGGCAGCGGATTGTTTGGAGGCGAGGGATTTATTCTGCAGAAAACCGCCGGGCAGGGAATTGTTTTCGCGGAATTTGACGGGTATGTGGTGGAATACGATCTGCAGCCGGGGCAGCAGATTGTGGTAGATACGGGGCATCTTGCCGCCATGACTGCCGGCTGCAGCATAGATATCCGGACAGTGCCGGGAATTAAAAACAAGTTCCTGGGAGGTGAGGGATTTTTCAATACCGTCATCACCGGACCGGGGCGGGTATGGCTGCAGACCATGCCGCTGCCCAATGTGGCTGGTGCTCTGCGGCCTTTCCTGCCAAGCGGGGATGACCACTGAGACGGAAACAGACAAGAGGAGGTTTTGCGTGAAAATCAGTCAGTATCTGAACACGGATACAGTCCAGGGGACAATGCTTCTGCCGCTGCTGTCCCGGGCCAGATGCGCGGAAAAATATCCCGGATTTTTCCGGGATCCCGCTGCCCGGAAAGCCGCCGGCGAGCTGGAGGTGCCGCCAATGCTTCGAAAAATGGCAGAACAGGCAGCGCCGCTGTACGCCCTGCGGCAGGAGGTGCTGCTCCGGGCTGCCCGTCGGTATCTGCGGAGCTGCCCGGAGGCGGTGATCGTCAATCTGGGCTGCGGGCTGGATACCTCCTTTTCCAAAGCGGATAACGGCCGCTGCCGCTGGATAAATCTGGATTTGCCGGGGGTCATGGAAGTTCGGAGACGGCTGCTGCCCTGCGGGGAGAGAGAAGAGCTGCTGGCAGCGGACGCGGAGGATCTGTCCTGGATCGAAACCATTGGAAGCAGGCCCTGCTACGTGATTGCCGGCGGTTTTTTCTACTACTTTCCTGAGGCACGGGTGAGAAGACTTCTGTGCGCCATGGCGGACAGCTTTCCCGGAGGCGGAGTATGTTTTGACTGCGAGAGCCCGCTGGCCCTGCGGCTGTCCCAGGAAACAGCGCGCAGAGCGGGCAGCGCGGAGGCACCGATGTATTTTTCACTGAAAAATCCAGAGAGACAGCTCCGGTCCTGGAGCAGAAGTTTCGGAGGGATTACGTGTGTGGACCGCCTGCCGGGAGCGTTCAGGAACCCGGCTTATCTGCCGGCTGCGGACAGGTTTCGGCTGAGGGCGGAACTGCGCACGGGACTTTTAAAGTTCGTGGAGATCCGTTTTCGGGGGAAGCGGACGGGAAATTGAAAAATTTAAGCGGTTTCATTATTGATTTAATTGTGTTATTATGTATAATATAGTAAGAGGTGGAAAAGTTCCACTTTTTAACAAATAAAGAAAAGAGGTTAAGGTAAGATGGCGAAAATTGATTTGAGCAAGTACGGCATTACTGGAACTGTAGAGATCGTACACAACCCTTCTTATGAGATGCTGTTCGAGGAAGAGACCAAACCGGGTCTGGAGGGCTTCGAGAAGGGCCAGGTCAGCGAGCTGGGCGCAGTGAATGTAATGACGGGTGAGTATACAGGCCGTTCACCCAAAGATAAGTTTATCGTTATGGATGAAAATTCCAAGGATACCGTATGGTGGACCTCTGACGAGTATAAGAATGACAACCATCCGGCCAGCCAGGAAACTTGGAATACTGTGAAAGAGATCGCTCTGAAAGAGCTGTCCAATAAAAAACTGTACGTGGTAGACGCTTTCTGCGGAGCCAATGCAGACACCCGCATGGCCATCCGCTTTATTATGGAAGTTGCATGGCAGGCACACTTTGTAACCAACATGTTTATTCAGCCCACCGCTGAGGAGCTGGAGAACTTTGAGCCGGACTTCATTGTTTACAATGCATCCAAGGCAAAAGTGGAAAATTACAAAGAGCTGGGTCTGAATTCTGAGACCGCTGTCGTCTTCAACATCACCAGCCGTGAGCAGGTAATCCTGAATACCTGGTACGGCGGCGAGATGAAGAAGGGTATGTTCTCCATGATGAACTACTACCTGCCGCTGAAGGGCATCGCTTCCATGCACTGCTCCGCCAACACGGATATGAATGGTGAGAATACCGCCATCTTCTTCGGCCTGTCCGGAACTGGAAAGACCACCCTGTCCACGGATCCCAAACGTCTTCTGATCGGCGATGACGAGCACGGCTGGGATGACAAGGGCGTATTCAACTTCGAGGGAGGCTGCTACGCAAAGGTTATCGATCTGGACAAGGAGTCTGAGCCGGATATTTACAATGCCATCAAGAGGAACGCGCTGCTGGAGAACGTTACGCTGGATGCCGATGGAAAGATTGATTTCCATGATAAGAGCGTGACGGAGAATACCCGTGTATCCTATCCCATCGATCACATTCAGAACATTGTGCGTCCGGTATCTTCCGCACCGGCTGCCAAGGAAGTCATCTTCCTGTCCGCAGACGCCTTCGGTGTGCTGCCGCCGGTATCCATCCTGACACCGGAGCAGACACAGTACTACTTCCTGTCCGGATTTACCGCAAAGCTGGCCGGTACAGAGCGCGGAATCACCGAGCCCACTCCGACCTTCTCCGCATGCTTTGGACAGGCATTCCTGGAGCTGCATCCTACCAAATACGCGGAGGAGCTGGTTAAGAGAATGGAGCAGAGCGGAGCTAAGGCTTATCTGGTGAATACCGGATGGAACGGCACCGGCAAGAGAATCTCCATCAAAGATACCCGCGGAATCATCGATGCCATCCTGAGCGGAGATATCCTGAAGGCACCCACCAAGAAGATCCCCTACTTCAATATTGAAGTTCCTACGGAGCTGCCGGGTGTTGACACCAACATTCTGGATCCCAGGGATACGTATGCGGACGCTTCCGAGTGGGAGACCAAGGCAAAGGATCTGGCCCAGAGATTCATCAAGAACTTTGCAAAATATGAGGGCAATGAGGCCGGCAAAGCGCTGGTTGCAGCAGGCCCGCAGGTTTGAATTTCATAGAATTCAGATAAGAAACGGAGCGGCGGCTCCGGGATGTTTGAAGTCCCGGAGCCGCCGCTCCGTTTTGTAACTGCCCCTTCTGTCGCTACAGAATGCCATCTTCTTCTGTGATGCTGCCAAGAGTTTCCCGCAGGATGCGGTCCAGCTCCTCCTCCGAAATCAAAAAGACAATGGCCACGCCCTCAATCCGGCAGGAATCGGAATCAAAATACCGGACAGTTTCCGATGTGTCGGTGAGAGATATCTGGCAGCATTTCTCAGGACTTCCGAGAATAAATTTGATATGGCCGATAATACCGCCCTGTGCCCGGATGCGCCGGCCGATTTCCCGCATCTGGGCGGATACCATTTGACGGGCCTCCTGAAAATCGGATACAGGCAGGCTGCCCCGAAGACTGCCGATTACCGCCTCCTCATGGCGGCTGATATGGATGCCGCGGGGCTCCCGCTCGTGATGGTGATGATGGGAATGCTCTTCCACGCAGTGTCCGTGGCCACCGTGGTTATCTGTCTGCCGTTCCATATGCCGTCCCTCCTAACTCTAGAATTCTGTCAAAGACGGCGCTGTCAATCCCCTCCGCAGTGCTGGTGCACAGAATTTCCGCCCGTGCGTTCAGCTCCCGGATACTCTCCCTGGCAGCGTCCAGCTCCCCGGGCTCTGCCAGGTCTGCCTTGTTGAGCAGGATCAGATCCGCGTCCTTCATCTGGAGGGAAAGCAGATGCCCCAGGGGCTTCAGAATTTTCTGCCATCGCTGGGCGTCGGCCAGACAGACGATTACCGGGTGAATGTCCAGCGTATCCTGCAGGTTCTGGCGGATGCTGCCGGGAAAGGCCATTCCGGTGGGTTCCATGATGATCCAGTCCGGATTATAATCCTCCTGGATCATCCGGACATTAATCAGAAGTTCTCCGGCCATGGTGCAGCAAACACAGCCGTCAAACATGCCTTTGACTCTGTATCCGGAACCCCGGAGCACCCTGTCATCCACACCCACCTCGCCGATCTCATTTTCCAGAATGGCCACTTTCGTTATGCCTCTGGTCTGAACCAGATATCTGGCAAGGGCCAGGATAAAGCTGGTCTTGCCGGAGCCAAGAAAGCCGCCCACAATTAAAAATTTCACGTTCATTCCTCCCCGAAACGGTTCCGGAATACCTCCGGTGTCAGTCCTTGTAGCCGTAAACCTTGCGGCCGTACCAGTGCGCTTCATCCCGGATAATCCGTTTAATCTCCGGAAGAACGGGGTCGCCGGCATAACTGATGGGCCAGCTGGAGAATGCGTAGCCGCCGCCGGGCGCATACTTGTCAATGGTGCTGCGGACACTCTCCCGGAGCTCCTCCTCGCTGTATTCCGGATACTTGGGCGGGATATGGTTTCCCCAGTCCCAGCCGCCAACAAATCCAACTTTACCTTTGTATTTTTCCTTCAGCATCAGAAGATCGTTGCTTTCCTGGGTGGGCTCTACAATCTTCACACCGAAGTCCACCATGTCGTCCAGGAAGGGATCAAATCTTCCGCAGATATGGAAGATAATGGGGATTCCCCGGTCATTGGCCGGCTTGGCCAGGCGCTCATAAATCGGTTTGAAGACGGCGCGGTAGGTTTCCGGAGAGAAGAAGGGAGCCTCCTTCGCGCAGGTGTCATCCAGCATATACCAGAGATCCGGATTGTATACATCAATGTAGCGGGTATAATAGGGCTCCAGGAAGTCCACCATGGCGTGGAACATATTCAAAACCTCATCGGGATCCGTATAGAGGGCCATAAGTCCTTCCGTGAAGCCCATCATGGCCACCAGCTCCTGGAAGGGCATCAGCTGGGGACCGGTCTTCACAGCCGACTGGGTGCGGTCCACCTGAAACTGCGCCAGATCCCTCTGATACTGCTTCTCCCAGTCGATTTCCTCCGGCCGGGGAATATCCGGATATTTCAGATATTTTCTCCAGTCCTCGATATCCGGCAGGATTTTGATCCGGGTATCCGGCATGGTGGCGTCGGCCGTTCCCTCCGTGGCCCGGTAGGGCACGCCCCACATATCTTTTCCTCCATCCATGAAGAAAGTATCCCCGAATACGGCAGGGCTCATCATAACGTCCGCGACTTCCCCCAGATAGCCTTCCCCCATCATGGTAAAATAGGGAACATATTCGGGATGCCCCCCGCCTACCAGTTTCATAAAATTGTCTTTTGGTGTGATTTTTGCCATTCTTTACCTCCCTGATCGATTGCCTCCGCAGGCAGAAATACATGCGCAGACAACTGTGCAAATCTGCCGCAATTAACAGAGAATTTGACGGTTACAATTTAAAGATAGCACGCAAAAATAAATCCTACAAGAGAATATTTTAAATTTTTTTCGGGCGAAAGATCTTTTCGGAGGGCAAAAAAAGGTGGATAAAGTTTCCGGGGCAGTATATAATAGACCCGGATCTTTATAGAGGAGGAAAGTCGTTTATGAAACAGCGGTCTGTGGACAGAACAATTTTATGCAGAAGAGTGATAATGGCAGTTGCAGGAATTCTGCTTACCGGAATCAGCGTGGCCCTTTTCAACACGATTGCGTTTGGAACGGATCCTTTTTCCTGTCTGACGCTGGGTGTCTGGTATGTAACCGGAATCCCCTACCGTTTCGTATATATGCTCGTAAACGGGCTGCTTCTGGCAGGCGTGTTTTTTCTGGACAGGCACTATATCGGCCTGGCTACGGTGCTGAACCTTCTTTTTATGGGAAGCATCGTGGAGCTGTTTATGCCTGTGTTTGACAGTTGGCTTCCGGGCCTGGGACTGGGCGTGAAACTTCTGTTTCTGTGCCTGGCGGTTATTCTCATGTGCTTCGCGGCCTCTCTGTATTTCACGGCGGATCTGGGCGTATCTACCTATGATGCCTGGGCGCTGATCCTGTCGAAAAAAAAGAATTTTCCTTTCAAATTGTGCCGGATCAGCACAGACATTGTCTGCACGGCGGCCGGATTCCTGATGGGAGCTGTAGTGGGCGTGGGAACCGTGATTACTGCACTGGGGATGGGGCCGTTTATCGAGTTTTTCAATAAGACCTGTTCCGGGCCGATGCTGTACGGGACAGGGAGGAAGACCGGGGAAAATCGTCCTTTCCGGGCGGATTGAGATATGGAAAATTTTATGTTACACTGAAAAAAATTAAGTAGACGGGAGTGTGCCTATGCCAGTTTTTGATTTCAACAATTCTCCGACGGAGGCGAGAGAACCGGAGTGTACCTATGAAGTTTTTTATTCCAGTAATCCGCAGGCCTCCGCGGAACAGCCGATCCTGGTTCTGGAAAACGGGGCGGGGGAGCTGAAGCACCATACGAATGGAGTTTTTACAAATCCCATCAAGCGGACAGCCTTTGAATTTAAAGGGGAAACAGGCACGGTCAGCGCGGATATTCTGCGGATCGATGCACGTTTTGTAAGCCTTTTGAAATGGCTGGGAGAAAATCATATCCATGTGCGCCTTTCGGGGGCAGACCGGGAGGAGGGATATGCGGTGTACAAGATCCGGGAGATTGCATTTGGGGGCGGCGCGAAGCTTTCCGCAGAGGATGGCTTTCTGCAGTTTATGATTGAGCGGCTGCTTTCCAGCGATGCTCCCTCCGCGGAAATTCCCGATGAGGACGAAGAAGAAACGGGGGACAGCATGAAGCTGACCAGCATTCAGAGCATTACGGATTTTCTGAACTGTGCCGGAAGAACACTGCCGGAAAATATCCGGCTCTGGGCCAGGAGGAATCTGGCCGTGGCCCGCTCCAGCGAGGTGTCCGCGGAGGAGCGCCGCCATGCCCAGCACGCCCTGTCCATCATGCTGAATATTCAGTGGAAGAGCAACTATTTCCAGTCCATTGATCCCGATGAGGCCCGGAGGATCCTGGATGAGGAGCTTTACGGCATGGAGACAGTAAAACAGAGGATTATCGAGACGATCATCCAGATTAACCGCACCCATACCCTGCCGGCTTACGGCCTGCTGCTGATCGGTCCGGCCGGTACGGGAAAATCTCAGATTGCCTACGCGGTGGCCCGGATTCTGAAGCTTCCCTGGACCACGCTTGACATGAGTTCCATAAACGATCCGGAACAGCTGACGGGCAGCTCCCGGATCTATGCCAACGCAAAGCCGGGAATCATTATGGACGCATTTTCCGTGGCGGGTGAATCCAATCTGGTGTTTATCATCAATGAGCTGGACAAGGCCGCGGCGGGAAAGGGGAACGGAAATCCCGCCGATGTTCTTCTCACCCTCCTGGACAATCTCGGGTTTACGGACAACTATATTGAGTGCATGATCCCCACGGTGGGAGTATATCCCATCGCCACCGCCAACGACAGGGATCAGATCAGCGCGCCCCTGATGTCCCGGTTCGCGGTGATTGAGATTCCGGACTACACGCCGGAGGAGAAGAAGGTCATTTTCTCCCGGTATGCCCTGCCCAAAGTTCTGAAGCGGATCGGCATGCGGGAGCAGGAGTGTGTGCTGACGCCCGACGGGCTGGAGGCAGTCATCGAGCTGCACCGGAATACCAGCGGGATCCGTGATCTGGAACAGGCGGCGGAGCACATTGCAGCCAATGCCCTGTACCGGATCGAGGTGGATCATGTGGAGGCGGTGACCTTTGACGCAGAGCAGGTGCGGGCGCTGCTGGGCTGATCCGGGGAAAGCGTATGGGAAATATAACCAGAATTACTGATTTTGGCGCTCCGGAGCTGGATGTTTACGCACGCATGACGGAAAATCAGCTGCTGCGCCGGGACGCTCCGGAAAAAGCGCTGTTTATCGCGGAAAGCCCCAGGGCAGTGCTCCGGGCGCTGGATGCGGGCTATGAGCCGGTATCTATGCTGGTGGAGGACCGGCATATACAGGGAGAAGCCGGGGAGCTCCTGGAGCGGTGTCCGGATGTTCCCGTATATACGGCATCCTTTGAAGTCCTGGCACAGCTGACCGGCTATCCCCTGGCGAGGGGCGCCCTGTGCGCCATGCGCCGGAAGCCTCTGCCGCCGGCAGCGGAGCTGTGCAGAGATGCCCGGAGGATCGCCGTGCTGGAAAACGTCATGAATCCAACGAACGTGGGAGCCATTATCCGGTCCGCGGCAGCGCTGGGGATGGATGCGGTGCTTCTGACGCCGGACTGCAGCAATCCCCTGTACCGGAGAGCGGTCCGCGTCAGCATGGGAACGGTCTTTCAGATTCCCTGGACCATTCTGGAGGAGAAAGAATGCGGCACCTGGCCGGAGGCAGGGATGCATTATCTGAAGTCTCTGGGATTTTCCACGGCGGCCATGGCTCTGCGCAGCGAATCGGCGGCAGTGGATGACCGGAATCTGAAGCAGGAGAAAAAGCTGGCGGTTTTGCTTGGATCAGAGGGATATGGATTGAGCGCCGGGACCATCGCGGCGGCTGACTATACAGTAAAGATTCCCATGACCCACGGGGTGGATTCCCTGAATGTGGCCGCGGCCAGCGCGGTTGTTTTCTGGGAGCTGGGGAAAAAGCGAATAGAAGAACTGGATGATAAGGAGGATACAAGAGATGAAAATAGCAGTGACCTACGATAACGGAGAGATATTCCAGCATTTTGGAAAGACAGAATTCTTTAAGGTCTATCAGGTGGAAGATAATCAGGTGGTTTCCAGCGAAGTCATCGGCTCCAACGGAACGGGACACGGCGCGCTGGCCGGACTTCTGGCCGGCCAGAATGTAGACGTTCTGATCTGCGGAGGAATCGGCGGCGGCGCCCAGGCGGCCCTGGCGGAAGCAGGGGTTGAATTATGCGCCGGAGCGCAGGGCGACGCGGACCGGGCTGTGGAAGCGTATCTGAAGGGAGAACTGATTTCCACCGGAGCCAACTGCGATCACCACCATGAGGAGGGGCACAGCTGCGGAGATCACGGGGAAGGCCATTCCTGCGGCGGCGGGTGCGGGGACAGCTGCGGGGGCGGCTGCGGTTCGCAGGCAGCTCTGACCGGGCGCAATGTGGGAAAAATCTGCCGGACCCACTACAGAGGGACCTTCAATGACGGGACGCAGTTTGATTCTTCCTATGACCGCGGGGAACCTCTGGAATTTGTGTGCGGCGCAGGCCAGATGATCCGGGGATTTGACGCGGCTGTGGCAGATATGGAGGTGGGTCAGGTGATGGATGTTCATCTGATGCCTGAGGAGGCATACGGCATGCCGGATCCCGCCGCCGTCTTTACGGTGGAGATCGCGCAGCTTCCGGGGTCCGAGAAGCTGGAGACCGGCCAGCAGGCCTACCTGTCCAACCAGTATGGCCAGCCGTTTCCTGTGAAAGTAACGGCGAAGGACGATACAACCATTACCTTTGATGCCAACCATGAAATGGCGGGCAAGGAGCTGAATTTCCGGATTGAACTGGTAGAAGTAAAAGAAAGAAACTGACAGAGCGGGGAAAGAAATATGGCACTGTATGCCCTGGGGGATCTGCATCTGAGTTTTCAGGCGGACAAGCCCATGGATGGGTTTGGAAGCATCTGGAAACATCACGAGGCCAAAATTGAAAAATACGTGAACCGCAGGGTGAAGCCGGAGGATACGCTGGTTCTTACCGGAGATCATTCCTGGGGCAGAAAGCTTTCGGAATGCCGGGAAGATCTGGCATTTATCGAAGCCCTGCCCGGCAGAAAGATCCTGCTTAGGGGGAATCATGACTATTTCTGGGATGCAAAGAAGACGGAGAGGCTGAATGAGCTGTATCAGGGCAGACTGTTCTTTCTGCAGAATAATTACGCAGTGTACAGGGACTATGCGCTGGTGGGAACCAAAGGCTATACCTTTGAGGGCCCCTTTTATCTGGACCGGCGCGGCCGGGTAATCGGCTGGGACCAGGAGAGGGAAAGGCAGGCCCGGAAACTGGTGGAGAGAGAAATGGGGCGGCTGCGGGAATCTTTCCGGAAGGCAGAAGAGGCGGGCTTCCGGAAATTCATTCTGTTCCTGCATTATCCGCCCACCAGTATTCTGGAAGAGACTTCGCCCTTCACGGAAATTGCGGAGGAATACGGCGTGTCTGCGGTGGTATATTCCCACTGCCACGGAGAAAGCCGGTTCGGTGACAGTATCCGGGGAAAATTCCGCGGTATCCGGTACGTGCTGGTATCCGGAGATTATCTGAATTTCTGCCCGGAGCGAATTCTGGAGTAAAGACAAGGCCGGAACGATTTCGGTTCGGGAATCGTTCCGGCCTTGTTTTTACTGAATCTTTTCTCCCGTCAGCATTTCGTAGCCCTGGAGATATTTACCGATGGTCTTCTGGACGATATCATCCGGAAGTGTCCAGTTGTTATCCGGATTTGCCTTCAGCCAGTCCCGGGCAAACTGTTTGTCGAAGGAAGGCTGGCCGTGGCCGGGCTCATATCCTTCCGCCGGCCAGAAGCGGGAGCTGTCCGGAGTCAGCATTTCGTCTCCCAGAACAACGTTGCCCTTCTCATCGAGGCCAAACTCAAACTTCGTGTCCGCGATGATGATTCCGCGGCTCAGAGCGTAGTCGGCGCATTTTTTGTACAGAGCGATGGTATAATCCCGGAGCTTGGCCGCATATTCTTCGCCCTTGCCGGGGAAATACTTCTCCAGGTGCGCGATGCTCTGCTCATAGGAAATATTTTCATCGTGATCACCAAGTTCAGCCTTTGTGGAGGGGGTGTAAATGGGCTCCGGCAGTTTGTCGGACTCTTTTAACCCTTCCGGAAGCCGGATGCCGCAGACGGTGCCGTCCTTCTGATAGCTGGCCCAGCCGCTTCCGGTTATGTAGCCGCGGACAATGCACTCGATGGGGAGCATGTTCAGCTTCCGGCACATCATGCTGTTGCCGTCAAACTGCGGCTGCCGGAAAAATTCCGGCATATCCTTCACATCGGTGGAAATCATATGATTCGGCACAATATCCTCAGTCATATTGAACCAGAATTTGGACATCTGTGTCAGAACCGTTCCCTTCTTGGTTACGGTATTCTTCAGAATAACATCAAAGCAGCTGATCCGGTCAGTAGCTACCATGATCAGACTGTCGCCGTTGTCGTAAATTTCACGGACTTTTCCCTCTTTGATCGGTTTCATCTCATCTACCTCGCTTTATCAGTATGGATCGTTACTCTAATAGAATAAACAAATTGCGGAGAATGTACAAGGGTATTTTGAAAAAAATTATTATTGCCTGCGTATCCCGGGTGTCAGAAACGCGGCCAGGTATATTTCAGGATACCTGGTATCATAAAAAATCGTACTTGCCGCAGCTTCAGAACGGTCATATAATTAAAGCAGTTCAAAAATATGACTTGTATGGAGGATACAGGTATGACAAATGTTGAAAAGGTAAACAAATTCTTGGATGACGCAAAAACGTTTTATTTTCTGACCACAGACGGAGATCAGCCGAAAGGACGTCCCTTTGGATTCCATATGCTGGAGGGCGATAAGCTGTACTTTGGCTGCGGAACATTTAAGAATGTATTTTCACAGCTTACAAAAAATCCGAAGGTAGAAGTACTGGCGCTTTCCGGACAGGAGTTCATGCGTTATGACGGTGTTGTAAAAATCGTAAAGGATGAGGCTCTTTTAGAAAAGGTAAGAGCGGCCATGCCGCAGATCATGAGCCTGTACGATCAGAATGGCTGGGAAATGGGTATGTTTTACCTGGAAAACGGCCATGCAGAAATTCGCGGCATGATGGATTTAAAGGAAGAGTTTGATGTATAAGAGGGAATAGACATGAAGCAGTTATTGGGAACGGACACGACAATCGAAGAACGGTTTGGCAAATGTCCTTTTGCCACCGCCCAGAGCCTGATTTCCGGGAAATGGGCCATACTGATTTTGCATTATCTGGAAGAAGGGCCTGTCCGTTTCAATGAGCTGCAGCGCCGTATGCCGAAGATGACGCATGCGACACTGTCTGTTCAGCTGAAATCGCTGGTTGAGAACGGGCTGGTCCAGCGTAAGCAGTATGAGACGGTGCCCACAAAAGTGGAGTACTCCTTAACAGAAATCGGCAGGGAATTCCGCCCTGTGATGGATGCGCTGCAGGAGTGGGCACAGAAATATATCGAACGCATGAATCCTTAAAATATACCGTGTAAACGGCCGGGGGAAGATCCTGCCCGGACAGGGCTGATAAAATACAGAATTTTTCAAACCGTCTCATTGCATGGAAGCGTCTGATTTCTTATAATCAGGGCAGGAGGTATTGAGAGATGGCGAATGAAAATAGGAAAGATTTTAATGCCATGCTGCGGGACAGCAAGGATATGCCTAAATTTCAGACTATTACCGATCAGAAAAGTATTGAAAAATATGGCGGAAGCAGAATGTATTTTGCTCCGCCCATCGACTATGATAAGGTGATGAAACGAATCCCTTACGGCAAAGTAACCACTGTCGGAAAAATCCGTGAATATTTTGCGGAACAAAACGGGGCGGACTTCACAGAACCCATTACGGCCGGGGTCTTTATATCTATTGCAGCATGGGCCAGCTACCAGCGATCCGAAGAGGAAACGCCATATTGGCGGACTTTAAAGGCAAAGGGGGAACTGAACGCAAAATATCCCGGCGGGATAGAGGCGCAAAAGAAAAAGCTGGAAGCAGAAGGCCACACGATCATTCAGAAAGGGCGCACAAATATAAAGTATTTCGTAAAGGACTATGAAAGCGTTCTTTTTGACCTGAGATAGGAATTTATGCCCTTATGAGCAGCTTGTGCAAATTGTGCGCAGTTATCTGCAGCGTGTATATGACAACCGGGATATCTATGAAATGCTGTGTCTGAGAAAAATCCCGGTTCCTTCTATAGACGAAACCTGCCGGCGGCTGAAAGAAATGATCAACCGGGAATATCAGTTCCTGATTGAGATTGACAATGAGGACTTTGACCAGGGGTTCTATGAATATCTGAAAATGTGCGACAGTTTCCAGCATATCGAATACTGGCGCCTCCATAACTTCAGCTTCACCCCGGAAGAAATGGCCAGAAAGGTGTGCGCGATACTGGTGGCGAGGAAAAATATCTGAAGTGGAACTGAATTTATCAGACGGCAAAAATTCTTTCTTTGAAAATCAGCCTCACCAGGATACTTTTGGAAAGGCATGGGTAATATTGCGGATGATGTTTCCGTTTACCCATGTTATGCTGATAGTATTGAAAACTGTATAGAGAACGGCGGCATCACGGGAAGATTCCTGGGGCCGCCTTTACGAAAAAAGGGGCTATCGGGAAATAGATAGTCTTAAACAGGGGCAGGTGTGACTCGCG
>ERZ1643246.1604-NODE-1604-length-24114-cov-4.550688_pt1 | contig 24114 bp, 29 predicted proteins | sample MGYA00579265_ERZ1643246 | MGnify/ENA primary metagenome ERZ1643246 (study PRJEB29033, sample SAMEA4952261) | chicken gut metagenome | biome: Broiler Chicken; feature: Gastrointestinal Tract; material: Caecum | place: Ireland | collected 2018 | study: Broiler...
CCGTTTTATCCGAAATACGCGCCGCCTGCTGCATGTTGTGCGTGACGATGACGATGGTGTATTTGTCTTTGAGTTCCTGCGCGAGATCCTCGATCTTCGAAGTGGAGATCGGGTCGAGCGCGGACGTAGGCTCGTCCATGAGGATGACTTCAGGTTCGACCGCGAGCGCCCTGGCGATGCACAGGCGCTGCTGCTGCCCGCCCGAAAGCCCGAGCGCGGATTTTTTCAGCCTGTCTTTGAGTTCGTCCCAAATGGCGGCCTGCTGCAAAGAGCGTTCCACGATCTCGTCGAGCCGGCTTTTTTTGCGGATGCCGTGCGTGCGCGGGCCGTAGGCGATGTTGTCGTACACGCTCATGGGGAAGGGATTGGGCTTTTGGAACACCATGCCCACCCTTTTGCGCAGCACGTTGATGTCTACCTTGCCGTACAGGTCTATCCCGTCGATGAGCACCTCGCCCGTGATCTTGCAGTCGGGGATGAGGTCGTTCATGCGGTTGAGCGTTTTCAGGAAGGTGGATTTGCCGCAGCCCGAAGGGCCGATGAACGCGGTGATCTCCTTCTCCTTGATGTCCATGGAGATGCCTTTGAGGGCGTGAAATCTGCCGTAATAGAGGTTCAGGTCTTTTACGTTGAATTTATCCGCCCGTTCTATGGTATTTTCGTTTTCCACCGTTTAGTACTCCTTTTTCAGTTTGTTGCCCACAAATTCCGCCGCGCCGTTGATGATCACGACAAGAACGATCAGCACGACGGCCGTTGCCCACGCTTCATGAACGTGCATCCCTTCGTTCATCATCGTATAAAGATATACCGTAAGCGTACATCCCGGTTGCCCGAGCCCGGAAGCGTTCGCCGCGTTGACGGGCGCGCCCGCCGTATAGATGAGCGCCGCCGTTTCGCCGACCACGCGCCCGAGCCCCAGGATGATGCCCGAGATGATGCCGCTCATCGCCGAAGGCAGGATGATGACGAATATCGTTCTGAGCTTCCCTGCGCCCAAAGCGTAACTGCCTTCGCGGAAGGAATCGGGCACGGCGAGGAGCGCCTCTTCCGTCGTGCGCATGATGAGCGGCAAGATCATGATCGCCATCGTTAAGATTCCCGCGATCATGCTGTATCCCCAGCCCAGGACGGTAACGAAAAAGATATTTCCGAAAATGCCGTACACGATGGACGGAATACCCGAAAGGGTCTCCGCCGCCATACGGACGATCTTGACGAAAATATTCGTCGATTTTGCGTATTCCGACATAAATATAGCCGCAAACACGCCGATCGGAACAGCTATGAGCAACGAAAGCCCTGCTATGATAAGCGTATTGATGAGTGCGGGGATGAAAGAAAAATTTTCATCCGTCCATGTCCATGAAAACATACCGGCTTTCAGACTGGGAAGCCCCTGCACCAAAGTATAAATCAAAATCCACAAAACCACCGCTGCCGTGATAAGCGCTGCAAGCATGACCAAAAGCATTCCGATCATCGAGACGGGTTTTTTTGAATACGCCCTAAGTTTCTCTCCGAACGACTGACGGTTGATCGCGACGATTTTGGACACATCGACTTCGGGCTGAGATTCCGGCCCCTGTCCGATAACGATCGTATTTTCTGCCATAACCGTATTCTCCTTACTTTGCCTTTTTACGTATCAGCGACACGAGCAGCGTTATGATGAGAATAAACACGAACAGCACCGCCGCCGTTGCGATAAGCGCACCCCTGTGCAGACCCTCCGCATACCCGAGCTCAAGAACGATGTTCGCGGTCATCGTGCGCACGCCGTCGAAAATCGTTTCGGGGAATACCGCAGAGTTCCCGCAGATCATGACGACCGCCATCGTTTCGCCGAGGACGCGCCCGAGCCCTAAAATGATCGAAGTGACGATGCCGGACTTCGCCGCGGGAAACATGGTTTTAAAAATCGCGCGCTCTTTGGTCGCCCCCAGCGCGACGGCACCCTCGTAATAACTCTTCGGAACGGCACGGAGCGCGTTTTCCGAAATACTGATAATGGTGGGCAGGATCATAATGCCGAGCACGATGGAGGCGGCGAGGATGCTTTTGCCGCTGCCGCCGCCGACGTCGGCGATCATGGGCACGATAACGCGAAGGCCGAAATAACCGTATATGATCGAAGGAATGCCCGCAAGAATGTTTGTGATCGGCTTCATCACTTTATAAAGAGGCTTCGGACAGTAAAACGCCATAAATACCGCCACAAGCAAACCGATCGGAACGCCGATGATGAGCGATCCCGCCGTCACATAAATACTCCCTACAATCATCGGGGCGATGCCGAACTGCGGCTCGTCGATCGTGGGCCACCAATGCGTACCGAAAAGGAATTTGAAAAGCCCTATTTCTTTCAGGGCGGGGAATGCCTGCGCAAAAATAAACACACAAATCGTAACGACCGCGGCAACGAAAATGACCGCGGCAACGATAAACACGATCTTCATGATAAATTCTTTCGGATCTATCCTTACCTGCCGCTTGATTTCCCTGCCCTTTTCCAATACTTCTTCCGACATAAATACTCCTAAATATCCCGAACACGGCGAAAGCGGGTCTTAAAAAAGCCCCGCCCTGCCATATGTTTTCGTCAAAATTTATTCAAAAGTAACGCCCACATCCGCCCACTTTTCAACTTCGCCGCTGTAGATCGCTTTAAGTTGATCCACCGAGAGGTCGGTACAGGGGTTGGCTTTGTTCACGATGACCGCAATGCCGTCGAGGGCGATCGCCGTATACTCGAGATTGGTTTTTTCGGAATCTTTCAATTCGCGGGAAGCCATTCCGAGATCGATCGTCCCCGCCGCGGCGTCTTTCATGCCCGTACCGGAATCGGTCTGGGTGATCGTTACGGTAACCTCCGTATTCAGTTCCTCATACGCCTTCGCCAAATCCTGCATGAGCGGGGTGACGGAGGATGACCCGCCTACCGTGAGCGTTCCTTCGAGGTTGCCGGGAGAAACGTATTCGACAGGCGAAGCCACGTTGGAAATATAATCTTCGGAAATGATCTCCTGCGCCTGGGAACTTGCAATATATTTAAGGAAGTCGTCGCGGAGAGCGTTCGCTTCCCCGTCCTTATCCCATGCCACGTTGAACGGCCTGGAAAGTTTGTACGTTCCTTTTTTTACGTTATCGACCGTCGCGTCCACGCCGCCGACCTTGATCGCCTTGACGCGGCTCGTATCGAGCGAGCCGAGGGAAATATAGCCGATCGCCTTTTCCGCGTCCTCGACCGAACTCGTTACGACGTCCGTCCCATTCACTTCGTCCGCGCCGGCAACGAGTTCGTTATCTTCCAGGCCGATGAGTTCCATGAACGCGCCGCGCGTACCCGAACCGCTTTCGCGGCTGATAACGACGATATCTCCTTTCGCTCCGCAGCCGACTGCCGCAAAACCGATGCCGCAAGCCATCGCGATGCTTGCCGCCGCCAAAATAATCTTCTTCATTTTGCTTTTTCTCCTTCTTTCTTTGTGCTTCCAGTATAGCGCCGAATTGTATAAAATTTTCACGCAATTTGTCACAAATTTGTAATAAATCTTTTCACGGAAAGAGGGAACTCCTTTCAATATTATATATTGCGCATTCGGAAAAACTTTATGAAATTATTTTTTTTCGGCGGGGCAGAAACCGCAAAACGTTCACTTTTTTGTCCTTCTTTTCGGAAATCGAAACAAAAAAGCGCCCCGTGCGGAGCGCTCGATCTCTTAAAAAATATGCAATTTATTGCGGATTGGCACGGCGTCACCTTTTTTTCCGTTCGTACCTTACGAACAGATACGCCGCGGCAAGCCCCGCCGCAAACAGCGCGAGCCCGACCGCGAGATCTGCCGCGAACGGCTGCCCCGCCGCCCAGCCCCTGTATACTTCGTACACGTCGGGGTTGAAAAACATGGTCACGGCAGAGCCGAGCGACAGCCCCGTGATGAGAAAAAATGCGGGAACGCGCTTCTTTTCGAAAATTTTGTCCAGCGCTTTGCCGAAGGTGAACAGCCCCGCCGCAAAGCCGACTGCAAGGCAGAGGTAGACAAAAAAGATCTGCGGGTTCTGCCGCCAGTAAGAAAGATGCACAGAACCTACGAGCGGGGAAAAATACCCGAAGATCATCAGGAGGGCGGAAGCGGACAGCCCGGGGACGATCTGCGTGACGGCGACGACGTAGCCGAGCGCGAGAAAGGCGATATAGTGATACCATTGCAGGTTTTCGAGCGAATGCCCGCCCGAAGAACACAGCGCGGAGACGAGGCTGATTGCGACGGGCACGGCAAGCCCCAGCGCGAACAGCAGGATGCGGCCCGCGGTCTTTGTTTCGCTTTTGATCTCGTCTTTGACGGCGGGGAAAGCCCCGAACATCAGCCCCGCAAACAGGGCGATGACCGAAAACGGCGCGACGTTCAGCAGTTTTTGTACCGCAAAAAAGCCGGCGGCGACCCCGACGGCGATGCCCGCGGCGATGGGCAGAAGGAATGCCGCGCACCGCCTGAATTTTTTGAAAAGATTGCCGATCGCGAAGATGAATTTGCGGTACAGCCTGAAAATGACCGCGACGGTCGAGCCGCTGATGCCCGGCACGATGACGGCAAGCCCGATGAAAAAGCCCAAAAGCCCGCTCTTTGCGACCTCTTTGCCGCTCTTATATTGCAGGCTTTCGGCGGTGACCCCGCCGTCCGCCTTCGCCGCGTCCGCTTCTCGCGGAGACTCGGGCCCGGCGCTTTTTTGCGGCGCATTTTCGACAGGAGCGCTTTTTTGCGGAGCGCTTCTGGCAGGAGCGCTTTGTTGCGGCCCCGCTCCGCTTTCGGGCGCATCGTGAGAGGCCCCGTTTGCGGGCGCCTTTTCCTTTATTTCTTCGTTTTCATTCATGCTCTTTCCCTTCCAGGATATCGGCGAAGGCGCGGGCGGACAGCCCCGCGGATTCCGCCTGTTCGTCGGCCGCGGCGTGCGGGACGAACGCGTTTTCCGCGCCGACGATGCGAAGGCGCGCGGGGATCCCCCGTTCCGCATAAAATTCGGCGACCGCCGAGCCGAAACCGCCGTCGGCGTAGCCCTCTTCGAAGGTGTATATCTGCCTGTCCTTTACGGACAGGAGGAGTTTTTCGTCCAACGGCTTCACCGTGCGGCAATTGACGAGCATGACGCTCTTCCCGCACAGTTTTTGCGCATCCGCCGCCCTAGCGACCGCCCGCGCGCCGCAGGCGAGCACGACCGTTTCCCCTTCGGACAAAACTTCCCAAAGGCAGTTTTTGCCGATCTTCCGCGTGCCGCCCAGATCGGGGCAGACGCCGTTCGGGTAACGCACCGCGGCGGGCCTTCCTTCTTCCAGCGCGAAATCGATCGTATCGCGCAGTTCGCGCGCGTCCTTGGGCGCATACACGGACAGATTGGGTATGTTGCGCAAAAAGGAAATGTCGAAGAGGCCCTGATGCGTCTTTCCGTCCGCGCCGACGAAGCCCGCCCTGTCCACGCAAAAGAGGACGGGCAGGGAAGATATGCACACGTCGTGCACGATCTGGTCATAAGCGCGCTGCAAAAAGGTGGAATAGATGCAGACGACGGGCTTCACCCCCCCTTTTGCCATGCCCGCCGCCATGGCGACGGCATAGCTTTCGCAGATGCCCGCGTCGAAAATGCGTTCGGGGAATTTTTTCGCAAACCCGCACAGCCCCGCGCCGTCCGTCATCGCGGCGGTCACGGCGACGATCTTTTTGTCGATCTCCGCGAGGGAGCAGAGGTGCTCGCCCAACGCTTCGGAAAAGGTGTTTTTGCCCGAAGAAAAGTCTTTGCCCACCCCGTGATAGCGGGAAGGGTCTGCTTCGGCGGCAAGATAGCCCCGCCCCTTTTGGGTGACGACGTGCAGGAGGACGGGGTCTTCGATGCTTCTGATGTTTTGCAGAACGGCGACGAGTTCGGAAAGGTCGTGCCCGTTGACGGGGCCGACGTACTTGAAGCCGCACCGCTCGAAAAAGTAGTTTTTGTTCAGCCAGCCTTTGACCGAGTATTTGATGCGCCGCAGCGTTCTGCCGAAAGCGCTCGTCTCCTTGAATTTTTTGGAGAAGAAGGAGTTGATCTTGCGGTAGCGTTTTTTTGCGGTCGCCTTGGAGATCGCGCGGAACAGCGCGGAATTGTTTTTGTTGATGGACATGCCGTTGTCGTTGAGCACGACGACGAAATTTTTGGGCTTTTGCTCGGAGGAAAAGATGCTTTCCAGCGCCGCCCCGTTGCCGAGGGACGCGTCACCGATGAGGCAGACGACTTTCTCGCCGCCGCCGGCGAAGTCGCGCGCGGCGCAGTAACCGATGCCGAGGCCGATCGACGTGCCGCTGTGCCCCGCGACGAAGGGGTCGTAAACGCTCTCTTCGGGGTCGGGGAAGCCGCTCGCGCCGCCCTTTTTGCGGAGCGCGGAAAGATCCCTGCCCGTGATCAGTTTGTGCGCGTAGCTCTGATGCCCGACGTCGAAGATGAGTTTGTCTTTCGGGAAATCGAATACCTTATGCAGGGCGAGGGTGAGTTCCACCGCGCCGAGATTGGAAGAAAGATGCCCCCCGCAGTCCTTTACCTTTTCGACGATCTCCCTCCGCAGTTCCTCCGCAAGCGCGGCGAGCTGTTTGTTCGTGTATTTTTTGATCTCCTCTGCCAGCATACGAGCCCCCGATGATAACTATTGTATTCCGCACCCTGCGGAATATGCCCCGAGACATTGCGGCTTTCGTCGTAATTTCATCTCATTATTATTATTTTACAAAAAATATACAGCTTTGTCAAGCCCCTCGCCCGAAAGCGGTTTTTCCTTCCCGGGGGGTTGCTTTTGCCGCGGTTTTCTGCTATAATCTTAAAAAACATCGGAGCAAAAGACATGCCTTACACCGTTTACCTGAAAAAGGGAGAAGAAAAGCGCATCCTCGGCGGACACAGCTGGGTGTACGCCAACGAGGTGCAGAAAATCGAAGGAAAGGACAAAAACGGTTCCCTCGCGGAAGTGCGCGCCTTTGACGGTCGGTTCGTCGGCAAAGGGTACGTCAACCACCTTTCCAAGATCCTCGTGCGCATATTTATCCGCACGGGCGAAGAGGACGGCAAAGAACTGTACTTGAAGCGCATCGCCGCGGCAGACCTGGCGCGGAAAAAACTCATTTCCGACTCGTGTTACCGCATGGTGTTTGCCGAGGCGGACGATCTTCCGGCGCTCGTCGTCGACCGATACGGAGACTACCTTGTGCTGGAATGCCTTTCTTTGGGCGTGGACATGCGCAAAAACATGATCGCGGAGTGCCTGAACGAACTCTTTTCGCCCAAGGGCATCTACATGCGCGGGGACGCCGCGGTGCGGCAGAAAGAGGGCCTGCCCCTCAAAAACGAAACGCTTTCGGGCGAAGTCCCCGACAAGATTTATATCGAAGAAAACGGCATAAAAATGGCTGTTGACGTGAAGCGCGGGCAGAAAACGGGGTACTTCCTCGACCAGAAGGAAAACCGCTTCGCATGCCGCAGATACGCGAAGGGAGGGGAGGTTTTGGACTGCTTTTGCAACAGCGGCGGGTTTTCCCTCAACGCCGCCGCAAGCGCCGCGCGGGTGACGGCGGTGGACATTTCACCCTTCGCGCTCGAAAACGTGCGCGAAAACGCGGCGCTCAACGGCTTCGAAAACATCGATACGCTCTGCGCCGACGCGTTCGAGGCGCTGCGCGATTTCAAAAAGCAGGGACGCTCCTTCGATTTCGTGATATTAGACCCGCCCGCCTTCTGCAAGAGCGCGGCGGAAGTGAAAGACGCCGCGCGGGGCTACCGCGACGTGAACCTGAACGCCATGAAACTGGTAAAGCCGGGCGGATACCTTTTGACATGTTCTTGTTCGCACTACATGACGCTGCCCCTTTTCGAACGGGCGGTGGCGGAAGCGGCGCGCGCGAGCGGGCGGCGGGTAAAATGCCTGGAAGTGAAGGTGCAGGCGCCCGACCACCCCGCCCTTCTGACCGCGGAAGAGACGAGTTACCTAAAAGCGCTCTACCTGCAGATAGACTGACCCCGCTTCCGGAAAGGCAAAATATCCCGTATTTTTATGCGTTTTTTTCCGTTCTCCCCGCCGGATAAAAGGCGCTCCTTATAAAAAGAAACACCCGAAAGCAACCTTTCGGGTGTTTCTTTTTGAGGTTATGTTATTCAGAGATCACAGATCGGGTGTTTGTGTTTGCGGGGATACGGCACAGCATGCGGCGGGCGTTCCCCCTATTTTTCGTCCTTTTGTTCCTTTTCGGGACGGCAGGCGGAACATCCCGCGCAGCCCGAACAGCCGCACCCGCAGCCCGTTTTCCCCTTCTTTTTCCTGACAAAGTGCAACGCGACGGATAAAACCACGATGCCGACGGCTATGACCGCCGCAGCGACCGAAATAATCGTTCCCGCGACGGATAAAAGAGCAAGCTGCATAGAGCGCCTCCTTTCCGCGACTCAAAACGGGCGCGGAGAATAAATTTTTATTCGGAAAAGATCAATTTTATTCGCTCTTCGCCTTTTTCTTCCGGCCGAAGTTGATCATTCCTTTGTTTCGGAGAACAAAATAAACGACGGCAAGCGCGATGAGCGCCGCGACGACGAACGCCGTCCACCACCATGTGAACATGAGGTAAAGCGCCGTTGCGGTGAGGTAAGACGTCAGAAGCCAGAAAGCGACCGTCCGGCGGAATTTGCCTTTGGGAAGTTCCGCCCTGACCGTTGCCGCCGCCGCAAAGCAGGGCACGGTGAGCATGTTGAACACGCAGAACGCGATGAGCCCCTGCCAGGTGATGCCTACGTCTTCCGACGCGAGGAACGCGGCGATGACGCCGATGCCGCTTTCGCCGTCTTCACCCGCGACGCCGAGCACGCCCACGCCGATCGCGCCCGCAAGCACATAGAACGTGGAGATGACGTTTTCCTTTGCGATCAGGCCTGTGACCGCCGCCACGACGAACACCCAGCCGTACCTGCCGAGCTGCAGCCCGAAGCCCATCGGCGTGCAGATCCACATGAAGAAGGTGCCTATGTCGTGCAGGATGCTCTCGCTCATGCGGCTTACTTCCCCTTCCGCCACCGTGAGGCACTCCCACTCCCAGTTGAAATTGGAGAGGAACCAGATGACGACGGACGAAGCGAGGATGATCGTGAACGCCTTTTTGATGTAGTGCTTTAATTTATCCCACAGGTGCGCCATCAGGTTGCGCAGCTGCGGCGCATGGTAGGCGGGCAGCTCCATGATGAAAGGGGCGACTTCCCCGCGCATCGAGGTCTGACGCATGAACATGACCATGAGCACGGCCATGACCATGCCGAACAGGTACAGGAAGAACACGAGAAGGTCGGCGCTGATCGGGATGTTCGTGTAATGCGCGACGATCCCGCCGCAGACCGCCGCGAGGATGGGCGCTTTCGCGCCGCAGGTGAAGAAGGGAATGACGCGGTTGGTCATGACCCTTTCCTTTTCGTCGGCGAGGGTGCGGGTGTTGACCGCCGCGGGGACGGAACAGCCGAATCCCATGATCATCGGGATGAACGCCCTGCCCGAAAGCCCGAATTTGCGGAACGCCCTGTCGAGAATGAACGCGACGCGCGCCATGTAACCCGAATCTTCCAGGATGGATATAAAGAGGAACAAAACGAGGATCTGCGGCACGAAGGAGAGAACGCCCGCGACGCCGCCCCAGATACCGTCGTTTATGAGGCCCTGCGCCCATACCGCCGCGCCCGCGCTTTCAAGCCCCGTGGCGATCAGCCCGCCCAATTGATCGGTGATAAAGCCCATCAAATTGAACAGGATCGCGCCCGGCGTGGAGATGCCCGCGGAACTGTAAAACACGGCTGCAAACGCGTCGAGCACTTCGTTGCCGGTAGAAATATCCTTCGCGAAGCCGAATATCGCGTTGAGGTATAAAAGATCTTCGCCGAAGGTCAGATGGAAGATCGCGAACAGGATGACGATGAAGACCGGAATGCCCCAAATGCGGTGGGTGAGCACCCTGTCCGCCTTGTCCGACTTGGTGAGACCCTCTTTCTTTTGAGAACGCGTGACCGTCTGCGAAAAGTTCGCGGATATGTATTTGTAACGCGCGTCGGCGACCATCGCCTCGAAGTCTCCTTCGAACACGTCGTCGGAGAACTGCTTTTTAAATTCCGCGACCATCTGCATCTCGTCGGGATGCGCGCCCACTTCCAGTTCGTCGCCTTCGGCGAGTTTTACCGCGTGGAAAAGCGGATTTTCCACGTTTTTGCCCTTTAAGGCGATCTTCACGTCGTTTATGACGTGCGCGAGGGCGGAATTTGCGAGAACGGTCGTGCCCTCGCGTTTTTTCTGCGCCGCTCTGTACGCGCGCTCCATGAGTTCTTTGATGCCCTCGTCTTTGAGCGCGGAGATCTCCGCCACGGGAACGCCGATGCGCTTTTCCAGAGTTTTGGCGTCTATCTTGTCTCCGCTCTTTTCGACGACGTCGATCATGTTGAGCGCGATGACCACGGGCACGTCGATCTCCATGATCTGCGTGGTGAGGTAGAGGTTGCGCTCGAGGTTGGTCGCGTCGACGATGTTGATGACGCAGTCCGGTTTTTCGTCAAGAATAAAGTTGCGCGCGATGACCTCTTCGGGGGTGTACGGCGAGAGGGAATAAATGCCGGGGAGGTCGACGACGGCGACGGGCGAGCCGAGTTTTTTGTAAATGCCCTCCTTTTTATCGACCGTGACGCCCGGCCAGTTGCCGACGTGCGCCGTGCTGCCCGTAAGGGCGTTGAACAGTGTGGTCTTGCCCGAGTTGGGGTTGCCCGCCAGTGCGAATTTAAGCATTTTTTACCTCCATGACCACGCAGGAAGCCTCGCTTTTGCGCAGGGAAAGTTCGTAGCCGCGCAGGTTCACTTCGAGAGGATCGCCGAGCGGGGCAAGTTTGCGGAGCAAGATATCCGCCCCGGGCGTTACGCCCATGTCGAACAGCCTGCGCCTGATCTTTCCTTCGCCTTCGATGCGTTTGACGACGCCTTTTTCGCCGACGGCAAATTCGTTCAGATGTTTCTCCATACAGTCTCCTTTTTGTTATCGTGAAAAATCATTCTTTGCGTAAACGGATTTTCTCTTCGCCGCCGTTTTTTGAAAAATGCCGCGGCGCGCACATTTTTACACCAGGATCTTCATCGCCTGGCCCTTGTCGAGCGCGAGGCGGCCGTCCTTTACTTTCAGGATCACGCTCCCTCCCGCTGCGGATACGATGGCGATCTTCGAACCTATGGTGATCCCTAAATTTTCGAAATGTCTCTTGTTCTTTTCGTCCGCAAGGATCTTTCTGACAGTCAGTTCTTCCCCCGCGGGCGCGAGCGGCAACGGCATTTTTTTAATTCCTCCGTCCTCAGCGCGGAAACGTTCCGCCACTTTATTTATTAACCGTGGTTAATTTTAATACAATTTCAGCACATTGTCAAGCATATCGTTGCATATTTTTCAAAATTTAAACGAAAATTTAAACGAAAAACGCGCGCCCGCAACGGGCGCGCGTTTCGATCTCTTTTTATTGCTCCTCTTTATCCGTCTCTTGATTTTGCCGGTTCCCTTCATCGTTTTTCTGCGGGGCAACGATCTTCGGCAGGGAAAGCCCCGCCATGTTGTACAGCTCTTCGAGGGGAGGAAGGCTCTTCAAAAGGCCGCTTAAAAACCCGGCGGTCGCCGTTTTTCCGTCTTTGCCTTCGCCGCCGTCCCAGACGGTCACCTTGTCGATCCTGACGTTCTTGATCGCTTCGACCTGCTCGGCCACGAGCTGTTCGATCTTGTCGGCGATGATCAGGCGCACAGCGTCGTCGGGAATGCCGCCCGCCGCCTTTACGATCGCGTCGAGGCCTTCCGCCTGTTTGGACAGTTTTTCGCGCACGCCGCGCGCTTCCGCCTCCATTTTTGCGAAGATCGCGTCCGCTTCGCCCTTCGCCGTGCGGCGCATCTGCTCCGCTTCCGCGTCCGCTTCGATCTCTTTGCGCCGCTTTTCGATTTCCTGTCTGACGATGACGTCCGCTTCCTGCGTCGCCTTTTCCTTCTCGGCACGCGACTGTTCGGCGATCTTTTCGGCCTGATAACTCTCTTCGAGCGCTTTCGCCGCCTGCACTTTTTCCGCCGTGACGGCCAGTTTCAGCGCTTCCGCTTCCTTCTCGCGCAGTTCCGCCTTCGTTTTGGCGATCTCGGCTTTCGCCTTGTTTTCGCCCTTGATCGCCTCGCTTTCCGCTTCGGCGACGCGCACGCGCTCTTCCATTTTGGCGTTCGCTTCGCCGATCGAACCGATTTTATTGGCTTCGGCGACGGAGATCTTCGCGTCGTTGATCGCCTTTGCGGCGGCTTCCTTTCCGAGGGCGATGATGTAACCCGATTCGTCGGAAATGTCCGTCACGTTGACGTTGATGAGGCGAAGGCCGATCTTTTTCAATTCCCCTTCGACGTTGCGGGAGATCGCTTCGAGAAATTTATCCCTGTCGGTGTTGATCTCTTCGATGTTCATCGTGGCTATGACGAGACGGAGTTGACCGAAAATGATGTCCTTCGCGAGTTCCTGTATTTCCGCCATTTTCAGGTTGCGCAGCCTTTCCGCCGCGTTTTCCATGACGGTGGGCTCGGTCGAAATGCCGACGGTGAAGATGGACGGCACGTCGATGCGGATGTTCTGCCTCGAAAGCGCGCTTTTCAGATCCACCGAAATGGACAGCGGCGTAAGGTCGAGGTATGTAAACGCCTGTACGAGCGGCCAGATGAACGCCGCGCCGCCGTGTATGCACTTTGCGCTGCGGGCGTTGCCTTCCTTGTCCGCCCCGACCTTACCGTAAATGACCATGATTTTGTCGGGCGGGCATTTTTTGTAGCGGGTAACGACCATAAGGAACAGCATAAACAAGACGAGTACCGCTACGACGATCAGTACGATGATCCACGCTTCCATGATTCTCTCCTCCTATTTTTGAATATCTTCCTGCTTTTTCGTACGGACGACGAACACGTCGCCTTGGGAACTGCATACCGTAACCTGCGCGTCAACGGGGATGCGCTCCTTTTCGTCGGTGACGGCGTCCGCTTCGGTATACCTGCCCTGCAAAACGAGGGTGATCTTGCCCCTTCCTTCCCTATTCGGAGGAACGGAGACGTAGACCGTCGCTTCCTTGCCGACGGCGCTGCCGTAATTGACCGTTCCGTCCTCCTGCAACCTGAGGATCAGGCGGATGACCAGCCATACGACGACGTAGGCGGCAAGCCCCGCGGCGACCGAAACGACGACGGAGACCGCCGTGTTGACCCCGCACGTGAGCATGACGATGCCCGTCCAGCCGCCGATCGCGAAAAACGCGGTCAGTCCCTTCGTCGTGAACAGGGAAACGCCCGTATCGGTATGCGAGTCGAGCGCGCCGTCGCCGTCCGTGTCGGTATCGAGATCGGCATCGCCGTCTCCTCCGTCGGCGCCGACGATCATCATGACGATCTGCACGAGCAGAAAGACCGTTCCGATGCAGGCGATGACGAAATACGCCCACTCGAGTGCTCCGAAATCCTGAAACCACTTCATGTTTTGTCCTCCTTGTTTTCGAAATAGACGACTTTTTTCCCTTTTTTGAGGGCATAACTGACGGTATAGCGGGTTCCTCCCCGATTGCTCCGCAAATAGGCAAACAGCACGTCGCATTCGTCCACCATGCGGCGGTTGCGTTCGAACATGCATCCTTCTTCGTAATGTTCGTGCAGTACGATCTTTTCGTCGCATTCGCGCAAAAGATCTTCATAGAGCCGGCGCATTTCGTACGGATAGCGCGCGCTCTGGTCCGCGCACGGAACGCACGCGACGATTTTAACGGGGCATTCCGTTTTCAGGGAAACCAGAATTTCGCAGCACAAAAGATCGAACCCGAGCGCCATGCCGCAGTAAAAAGTATCCGCCCCCTGCAAGATGAGTTTCTTGAGATCTTCTTCCAACGCGCCGCGGGGAAAATCTTTTCCGAGGACGCGATGGCCCGTAAGCGCGCACTTCACAGCGGTCTGCTCCTTTCCTTTCCCTTTCCGCGGGGGTAGGCGGAAGGCGTGTTTTTTACTTTCCGCACGACGACGAGCGTCCTTTCCCCCTCCCCTTCGGGGAGGGTATATCTTTCCGCGCATTCCGTCTTTCCGCCCAGGACGGAAAAGGCGTGTTCCGCCTCTTTCGTCTCCTCTTCCGCTTTTCCTTTATATGCGACGAACAGCCCCCCGGGTTTTACGAAAGGCAGACAATATTCGGCAAGGGTGTTGAGCCGCGCGACCGCCCGCGCGCAGCAGACGTCGAATTTTTCGCGGAAATCCGCTTTTTTTGCGAGCTCTTCGGCGCGGGCGTTCACGACGCGCGCCGGAAGGCCGAGTTCGAGCACGGCTCTTTCGAGGAAAGAACATTTTTTTCCCGTCGATTCGACGAGGGTAAAGGTAAGGTCGGGCCGCAAAATCATCAGCGGGACGGAAGGAAAGCCCCCGCCCGAGCCGATCTCGGCGACGTTCGCCCCCTTCGGGAAATATTTTTCTCCGGCGGCGCTGTCGAGAAAGTGCTTTACGAAGCAGTCCTCTTCCCCCGTGATGCGGGTAAGGTTGAATTTTTCGTTGTATTCGGAAAGCAGTGCATAAAACGCGGCAAACTTTTTTGATTCTTCGCCGCTTTTTATCCTCTCACCGTATTGCTTTATGAGATCCATCGCACCGATTATACCATATTTTTCAGATTTCCGCAATGTTTTGCCGCCGATTCTGAAAAAGCCGTTTTTCTGCACATATAAACAAATCCTCTTTCCACAATGTGCATAACTTTCTTGACAACGCGGGATCTTTTCCTCTTTTATTTTCTTTCGGAGAATGTTTTTTCCCGCGCTTTTCTTCTTCCTGAAAAGTTCTCCACAATCAAAGATCGGATCTCCCCTCTTTTTCCACACCGCCGTCAACAAAAATTTCGCTTTTTATCCACACTCTTTTTGGACGAAGTTGCTTGCTTTTTGCGCGGTTTTTATATATAATGTATGGAAAAAGAAGAGAGTCTTTTTCAGCTGTCCACAAATCAACAACCCTTATTACTAAATAACGACATTTAAATAAAAAGTTTAAAGATAAATATCATTCGGACGGCGGGACTTTCCCGGGAGGAAAAGCATGAAGATCATCTGCGAGGGCATCGAACTTTCCGATGCCGTCATGAAAGTAGTGAAGGCTTGCAGCACCAAAACGACCAACCCTATCCTCGAAACCATCAAAATTTCGGCGGAAAACGACGGGGTCACCCTTTTGGCGACGGACGGAGAGATCGCGATAGAAAAGAAGATCAAGGCGGAAGTTTTGCAGGAAGGCGCGGTCTGCGTGCCCGGCAAGTACTTTTCCGACTTCATAAAAAAACTTGAAAACGTGCAGATCACGCTGCACTGCGAGAGCGAACAGCTCGACATCAATTACGGGGATTCGGAAAGCAGCATACAGACCCTCTCCGCGGAGGATTTCCCCGCGATAGACATGAAGATCAACGAAACGCGGTTCACCCTGACGGCCGCGGATCTGAAAGATCTCATTTCAAAAACGACTTTTTGCTGCGCCCAGGACGATTCCCGCCCCGTGCTCAAAGGCTGCCTGATCGAAGCGAAAGAAGGGGTCGTCACGTTCACCGCGCTCGACGGATACCGCATGGCGATCGCGAAAAAGAACCTCGTTTCCATGAGCGGGGAAGTGAAGATCGTCTGCCCCGCGCGCACGCTCAACGAGATCGGCAGGATGATCTCCTCCGACGAACAGGAGCTGGATATTTTCGTGCAGAAGAACATGATGCTCGTGCGCATCGACGACACCGTGCTCACCAGCCGGCTTTACGAGGGAGATTTTATCAACGTTTCCGGAATCATACCCAAAAATTTCGCGAGCGAAGTGGCGGTGAACAAAAACCTTCTCGCCGAGAGCGTCGACCGCGCTTCCGTTCTTGCCAGGACGGACAAGAACAGCATACTCACTTTCGATATCAAAGAGGACGGGATGGCCATTTCTTCCAATACGTCCATCGGAAGGGTGGACGAGAGCGTGCCCGTGATGCTGGAAGGAAAGGACGTGAACATCGCGCTCAACAGCAAATATATAGGAGAATGCCTTTCGTCCATCTCCGAAGACACGGTGCGCATCTCTTTCAACGGAGCGGTTTCGCCCTGCATCATCGTGCCCGCGGAGGGAGAATCTTTCCTCTATTTGATACTTCCCGTGCGCACAACGGCGTAAAAACGGTTGACAGGCGCGCCGGATTTTATGTATAATACTTGAGAAACCATATTAAAATAGGAGAATTGACGGTAAAATGAAAAGAACTTATCAGCCGAAAAAGAGGCAGAGAAGCAAAGTGCACGGTTTTCGTCAGAGGATGAAGACCCAGGGAGGGAGAAAGACCCTTAAAAGAAGGAGAGACAAGGGCAGAAAGAAAATTTCCGCTTAATTTTCTCAAAAAAGGTGCGTCTTGTATACGAGATTAAAGAAAAACAGCGATTTCCGTAAATTGTTTGCAAGGGGAAAAAAACTTTTTTCCCCTGCTTTAATTGTATTGTATTTGCCTGCAAAAGAGACGAGGATGGGGCTGTGCGTGAGCAAAAAGCACGGCAAAAGCGTGAAACGCAACCGCATCAAAAGATTGCTCAGGGAAGCTTTCAGAAAGACCGAAAAAGAGATAAACGGCTGTTTTTTCTTCATACTCATACCCAGGCAGGCGGAAAAATATTCTCTGAAAGCGTTCGAAAAGAGCCTCTTTTCCTCTTTCAGGAAAGAAGGGCTTCTCCGATGAACAGGCAGGAAGTCCGGGTTTTTTTCAAAAACCTGCGGAAATACGTTTTCAGGCCGTATATCAAGATGTTTCTGATGCATGCCATCGTCTTTTATCAGAAAAATTTTTCAAAAAAGACGTGTCTTTACCGCCCTACCTGTTCGCAGTATATGCTGGAAGCGATCAACAATCACGGCGTGATCGTGGGCATTCTGCTCGGTTCGTGGCGGCTTTTGCGTTGTAACCCCTTTTCGAAAGGCGGTTACGATCCCGTTCCGGAAAATTATTTCAAGGTTCGGTGGCTCTATTAAAAAATCGGTAAAAAGCAAATGGCAGGATTCTTGTTTTCGATGCTGAATGCCACTTCCATAGAACTGTTTTTCATCGACGGCGCGGGCGGGCTCAACTGGCTCGGACAGGCCGTGCGCTGGATCATCGAACTGTTCGGGAGCTACGTGGGGCTCGGCATCATCGTTTTCACCATCGTACTCAAACTCATCACCCTCCCGCTCGACATCTATTCCAAGTCGAAGATGAGGAAAAACAGTTTGAAAATGGAAAAAATGCGGCCGCAGCTGGAAAAACTGCAAAAACAGTACCAGAACGACCAGCAGGCATACAACATGAAGATGATGGAGTTGTACAAAAAGAACGGCTACTCCATGTTCGGCGCGTGCCTTCCCATGATCGTCACGCTCGTCATCTTCTTTTTCGTTTTAGGGGCGTTCACCTCTTATTCGCAGTATTCCAACGTGCGCGTTTACAACGGCATGGCGAACGCATATTCCGAGGCGATCGTGGCTTACGCGCCCGAAACGGGGAGCACCCCCGTTATTTCCGAACCCGTCCCCTATATCCGCGACGGCGAAAGCGAACCGCAGAAAGACGAGGACGGAAACGTGATATACCTGATCACGCGCACGGTGCAATATTACGGCGAAGAGAATTTTGTGTCCTATACGCAGGTACAAAACCTTTACACGTCGGACGCGGCGCAGATCGCAGACCCTTCTTCCGTTGATTGGAACGGCGTGGAAGCGGCGACTTCTTATTATATTCAGACGGAAGCGGTGCTTTCCTCTTCCGACGAAAACGTGCAGGCGGCCCTGCAGGCGATACGCGACGCGCACGCCGGGGACGAAGAACCCTGGACGGAGGAAATGGTCGCGGAAGAATTCGTCAAACAGAGAGGAAGGGACGCCGCCGAAGATTATTACGACAACAACAAAGAAGGCTTTTTGTGGGTAAAAAACATCTGGCTTTCGGACACTTCGTATACCCACCCCGTGCAGGGATATTCCGATTTCAGGAGTTCCGCAAGCAAAGTCAACGTTGAAATTACCGAAGATTTTTACGAGGAAGTGACGGCGAACCTTTCCTACGAAAAGGGTACGGCGAACGGATACTTCATATTGATCGTTATATCGATCGGCAGCATGTTCCTTTCGCAGTTCATCGTGTCCAAGAGCAACAAGGCGCAGAACGAACTGCAGACGGCGGACGGCCGCGGAAAAAAGACGCAGAAAGTCATGATGATCGTCATGCCGATCATCTTCGGTATCTTCGCGTTCATGTACAGCGCCGCTTTCAGCATCTACATGATCACGAGCAGTCTGTTCGGCGTGTTGAGCACGGTGCTCATCAACCTTGTGATCGATTCGAAATTCAAAAAGATAGAAGAAAAAGAAATACAGGAAAAATACAACAAACGCATCCCCCGCTCGGCGCAGCAGAGCGCGGACAAAAACGCGAAAAAAGACAAAAAGAAATAAAAACGATGCGCGGGGCAACACTCGGCTCGGAAGGGAGGAAAGAAACCAAATGAAAGAATACGAATTCACCGGAAAAACGGTGGAAGAGGCGACCGAAGAGGGGCTTAAAACCTTAGGACTTGCGCGCGAAGAGGCGGAAGTGGTCGTGCTCGAAGAAGGCAAAAAGGGATTGTTCAAATCCGTTAAAGCGAAAGTGAAGATCAGCAAAAAGATGACGGACGGAGAGAGGGCCGTGGAATTTCTCGAAGGGATCTATCCCCTTTTGGGCATTGCGGCGACAAACGAACTGGACGAGGACGGCGAACACACCAAGATCAACGTGATCGCGACCAATTCTTATTCCGTGATCGGGCACAGGGGCGAAGTCCTCGACGCGCTGCAGGTTTTGGCGGGCGCGGTGGCCAACATCGGCAGGGACGAGTATAAACGCGTTGTCGTGGATTGCGAAAATTACCGCGAAAAGAGGGAAGAGACCCTCAAACGCCTTGCGAACAAACTTGCCGAAAAAGCGGTGCGCACGGGCAGGAAACTTTCCCTCGAGCCTATGACACCTTATGAAAGGAGAGTCATCCACGCGGCCCTTGCCGACAGCACGGAAGTAAAGACGCAGAGCGAAGGCAAAGAGCCTAACCGCTACATCGTCGTCATTCCCAACAACCTGCGCCCCGGAAGCGACCGCTTCGACAGAAGGGGCAGGGACGACAGAAGGGGCGGATTTAACCGGGACAGGAGAAATTCCGACAGGCGCGGCGGATACAATAAAGAAGGGTACAACAAAGAAGGCCGCGAAGGAAAGCCCTACGACAGAGAAAGAAGAGGCGGAAGGGACGGCAGAAGTTCCTCTTACGGCGCGAAACCCGCCGCAAAGCGCACCCCCTACTTCGGCACTTACCTCGGCAACAGCAACGCGGCAAAGAACGAAAACAAGGGCGAAGAATAATTGAAACGAAAAAAACTCCCCATGCGGGAGTTTTTTTTCTGTTAAAAATGTCAGACACCGATTTTGCGAAAATTTTATTAAGCGCATTTTACAAAACGTTTACGTTTTTAAAACGGTTCTTTTACTTTTTTTTGACAGCAAAAAAACATTTCCGCCTTATAATGAAAGCACAAAAAAGAAAAGGAGACAAACAAACCGTGTTAGAAGAAAAAGAAGTAAAAGAGATCAAAAAAATGCGCGAACGATACGAGGAGAGAGAAGAAGATTCTTCTTTGGAAAAACTCAAAAAAAAGGATAAAAAGGTAAGGCTCCCCGCGGAGATCTTCGCGTATACGTTCGGGATCATAGGCGCGTTGGTGCTCGGCGTCGGCATGTGCATGGCCATGGAAGTCATAGGCGGCTTGTTCGTACCGGGGATCGTGATCGGCGTCGTCGGAATAGCGATGGTGTGCGTGAATTATTTTATCTATAAAGCCATCCTTTCTTCACGCAAAAAAAAGTATGCGAAAGAGATTTTAGAAATGAGCAGCGCCTTGCTGAACGAATAAAACGGCGGAAGGCCGCAATCTGCGGTTTCCGGACTATATAAAAGCACCCCTTAAAGAGGCCGTCCCCGCGCATCAGCGCGGGGACGGTTTCGGTTTTTTAATGATCATTCATGTTTTTGCGGATGACTTTTTCTTTGGCGGCCGAAAAAGGGGCGTACCGATAAGGGAGATCGAGTTTCAGGCTTTTGTCCAGGATGCTCTTGACGTGCGAAAAGGCGAAAAACCCGCGCGCGCCGTGGTAAGCGCCCGTTCCGCTTTCCCCCACACCGCCGAAACCCAGTTCGTGCGTGGCAAGATGCATGACCGTATCGTTGAGGCAGCCGCCGCCGAAAGAGATCTCGCGGACGGCGCGCATCGCGGCTTTTTTGTCCTTTCCGAACCAATACAGCGCGAGAGGAGACGGATTGCGCGCGATCGCCGACTTTACGTCCTCCAACGTTTCCGCTTCCAGCACGGGCAGGACGGGGCCGAAGATCTCTTCCCGCATGACTTCGTCCTCGAAAGAGACGTTTTCGAGCACGGTCGGCATGATTTTGAGCGAGTTTTCGTCGTAACCGCCGCCGAAAACGACTTTTGACGGGTCTATCAGGCGGATGACGCGGTCAAACTGCCGGCGGTTGATCATCTTCGGATAATCGGGAGAGGAAAGCGGGTTCTCCCCGTACATGCGGACGGTCTCCTCTTCGAGCGCCCGCACGAAATCCGCCCTGATTTTCGGATGGACGAGAACGTAGTCGGGAGCGACGCAGGTCTGGCCCGAGTTGAGCAGTTTTCCGAAAGCGATGCGCCGCGCGGAAAGGCGGATATCCGCGTCTCCGGCGACGATGCAGGGGCTTTTCCCGCCCAGTTCCAAAACGGCGGGCGTGAGGTTTTCGGCCGCGCACTGCGCGACGCGGCGGCCCGTTTCTTTGCCCCCCGTGAAGAAAACGACGTCGTATTTTTGGCGGAAGAGATCGGCGTTTTCCTTTCTGTCCCCCTCTGCAACGGACACGTATTCGGGAGGAAAAGCCTCTTTCAGGATGGTTCCGATGATTTTTGCCGTCTCAGCGGCGGAAGCGCTCGGTTTTACGAGCGCGCAATTCCCTGCGGCGATGCAGTCGACGAGCGGAACCATCGTCAGCTGAAAGGGATAGTTCCAGGGGCTTACGATGAGGGCCGTTCCGTACGGGCAGGGCAGGGAAAAACTCTTTGCGGGCAGCTGCGCCGTCGGCGTTTTCGCTCGGACGGGCCGCATGAGTTTTTTTACGTGCCTGCGCATATAAGAAAGTTCCGAATATACCATTCCGAGCTCGGTCATATACCCTTCCGTACGGCTTTTGCCGAGGTCGCGGGCGAGCGCGGCGAGAATTTCTTCCTCGCGGGCGCGGATCGCCTTTTCAAGATTTGCCAATGCGTTGAGCCTGTATTCCGCGGAAAGGGTCTTTCCCGAAGAAAAAAAGCGGCGCAGAGAGCCGAGAGTTTTTTGGATGTCCATGAATCGCTCCTTTTTATTTATGAACGGAGAGGCGCGTTGTTTCGTTGCGACGGCATACAGGGCTGAAAATCGGCATTCAGAGCCGCGTAAGGCCGCCTTGCGACTCTCTTTACGAGATTGAATAAAAATGTCTGTACGATTGATTTTCGGGCGTTTGAAACGATACCGATAATGAATCGGAAAATCTCCGTCCGGCGGTGCGCATGCGCACCGCCGCGATAACAGTTTGCGCAAAAAAAACCGTTTTCAGTCCGAAGGGCGGGGTTTTTGAGCGGGAGGCCGTTTTTCCGTCCGATGTATTGAATCGATCCAAGCGTATTGTAACACCGAATTCGATTTCTGTCAAGAACGGTGTTCTTAAAATGCGTAAAAATCGATACGTTTACGGTGTAACATTAAATGCGAAAAGAGAAAAACTCTCTTTTCGCATATTTTTTTACCGCATGGAGAGATGAGCATGGCAAGGAATAGTTTTGCAAGAAACAAGAACGGCTTTACTTATCGGGGCGATTTGGAAGAATGTATCAAGCTGGCGCAACGCCGCATTGATAATCTCCACCTTGACGACGACTACATAACACGAATGTATAAGGACGCAAAGCGGCGGTATGAGGCGCACTTCAAAGCAATCTCTACCGCAACAGACTTTATCGAATGCGCCAAAGCACATTTGGAAAAGCAAAAACAAGAGGCGGCGCAGACGGAGGCAAAACCGTGAAAGAAGTCTTTGAACGGAAAGAGCGGGCGCTCGCTCTCCTTGTAAAAGAGATGAACGCCAAATATTTTGGTAAATCTCTGCCTTGTCTTGTTCCCCACTTCACGGAACGACTGAAAGCCCGCGCGCGGTTTAACCCGCACCGCTATTGTTTTGTAAGTAGCGGCAACGAACTTTCGGAATTTTTCGTAATCGAAATATCCCCATCCATGTTGAATAATACAAAGTACGAGATTTGTGCGGAGATACTCATGCAAATGATTGTAGCCTTTTGTGAGTTGCACGGCGTTTGCATTACTTCAAACGTCGGCAGGTACTATTCCTTAATGTTCCGACAGTTTGCCGAAAGCAAAGGCTTGCGCTGTACTTATAGCCGCATTCGCGGCTGGGGCAATGTAACACCGTCCGAGAGGTTCAAAGACTTCATCGACGGCATAAAGGTCAATTTTTAATCAGTCCACACAATACTCATCATTTTCTCCACGGCGGGCAAGGGCGGGCTATCACCTCCGAAGTTCGCCCCTGCCTTGCGGGAAATATGAGTATGAACATATCGGGAGGAAAAAGAGATGAACGACGAGCGGGAAGTGACATTCACGGACGAAGAACGGCATTTTGTTAGAATTGCCCTTAACGCCAAAATCGAACAGTATGAAAAGGCAATCGACGAGGAGCGCGGCAAGCGTCATACCGAAGTACAAGCCCGCCGCATTGAAACATGGAAGTATTTTCTTCAAGGTTTCAAGCGAAGTTTAGCGAGAATGACCGAGGCAGAAAAGCGCGGACAATTTGAAACGGAATTTTCGGGGAAAACCGAAGATTTTGAAAAAATATTTGAAAAGGACGGTGGTGTTATTTGATTGTATTCCGCTTTCTCGAACGGCGACGTTTGAGAAAACTCATTGAAACGAGCAATCAAAAAATGCTCGACGAAGGGCTGTTTGCTATGCAATATGTCAATTCGGGGAGCGTAACGGAGTTGCGGTTAAACGGTCGTGTGCTTATGCTTTTCCCCTTTGGAAAGAAAGCGCGGGTGGCTATTCAATGTGTAACCGATTTAATTTGTTTGTTCAAAAATCTAAATGTAATCAGTTTACCGAAATTAAAGCAAATATCCTATGAAAGCGCATTAAACAGTTTTTAACGAAATCAACAAAAAAATAAAATCAAAAAGGAGTTTTATAAAAAAATGGCAAAGAAAATTAGAGAAAACGGTATCGTATTGAGCAAATTTATCAAACCCGCAACGCAGCAGTTCATTATCGACGGGCGCGTTATCGAGGCACAGCCCGACCGCCCTACCGTTGTAGTCGCCTGTGGCGAAGTCAACGGTGACGACGGTATCAGCGAAGTACAGATTGCCCGCTTTATCGTGGAACAGTCGGAATACGAAAAATTCAAGTATCTGGATACGGTGCAGGTCGCCTATGAATATAACGGCGACGGTAAAATCAAACCGCTGGAAATCAGCAAATTGCCGAAAGGAGCGCAGACGAAATGAAAGGCTTTGTCGAAATGACGACGCAGGACGGCACACGAGTTCTTCATTCGGTTGAAAATATTGCTTGCGTGTTTCAAGACGGTCGCGGCAGTTTTGTCGCTTTGAAAGACAGCGCGCGCGACGATGAAAATTACGGCGGTTTGGAGGTGCAAGAAAGTTTCTCGGAGATGAAAGCCCGTATCTCTGAGGCGATTAAAAATTAAAAGGAGTACATTCAAAAATGGCAGGTCAAAGAAAGCAAAGCCCTATCATAAGCATGGAAACGCGCTACGGCGGGAAAAAATCGAACGGCAAGCCCCGTAAAACGGGTGTAAACTGTGTCAACGCCGACGGCGAAAAGTTTACATTGCTCAATCCGAGCGGCAAAAGCGCGAAGTATGCC
>ERZ1643246.1606-NODE-1606-length-24100-cov-34.815513_pt1 | contig 24100 bp, 21 predicted proteins | sample MGYA00579265_ERZ1643246 | MGnify/ENA primary metagenome ERZ1643246 (study PRJEB29033, sample SAMEA4952261) | chicken gut metagenome | biome: Broiler Chicken; feature: Gastrointestinal Tract; material: Caecum | place: Ireland | collected 2018 | study: Broiler...
TTTCAAGCGGCAGCGCCCCGCAAAGCCTCCCCTGCAAGGGGAGGTGCCGCCGCAGGCGGCGGAGGGGTGCGGCGCCTGGCCCTGCCACTACCCTTCCGGGCCGCCGCAGCCTGCGTAGGGGCCGATGCTTTGCATCGGCCCGCAAGTTTGCGCCATCGCAGGGCCCACGGGACGATGCAAGCATCGTCCCCTACGAAGCACAGGGCAGGGTTCTGCCAGGCTTTGCAGGATATCTCCCTCCGCAAGGCGGCAATGCACCCCTCAGTCTGCGCCTTGCGGCGCATCCAGCTCCCCTTACAGGGGAGCCTTTCAAGCGGCAGCGCCCCGCAAAGCCTCCCCTGCAAGGGGAGGTGCCGCCGCAGCCTGCGTAGGGGCCGATGCTTTGCATCGGCCCGCAAGTTTGCGCCATCGCAGGGCCCACGGGACGATGCAAGCATCGTCCCCTACGGACGCAAGGCAAAGCCCTGCCAGGGTTTGGAAGATGTGCGGCGCCCCCTCAGGTGCCGCAGCGCAAAAACAGCCCCGCACCGGTTTTTTTGGGTGCGGGGCTGATTTGCCGGGATGCGGGCGGGCCGTTTGGGGGTCAGCGGCCGGCGGATTCCGGGGTGGCTGTCTCCGAAGCAGCGGCTTCCGGTGTGGCGGGCGGGGCATCGGCGTCGTCACCGCGCCGCCACAGCAGATGCAGCTCCTCCGGAATTTGTTCCGCCACCCAGGTGCCGTCCTCCTGCTGCGTGATTCCTTCATCGATCAGCGGCTGATCCTCGCTCTTGAAATAGTAGATCTCGGTCACGTCCGGGTCCACATCCTCGATGCGCCACTCGGTGCGGCCGTTGTGGAACAGTTCGTTCCATCGGCTGACCTGCAGGCTGACGGCCAGCGCCTTTTTGCTGCCGTCGCCGTCCGTGATCTCGAAGGTGCGCCAGGTGGCGCCGTCGCTGTAGCAGCCGTCCTCCAGCAAAATATCCACATAGACCGGCTGCTCCACCTCGACCGACCGGATCTCCTCCGGTTCCAGGCTGCGTGTTTCGGCCTGCAGCGTGTAGCGCACGCGGGAAAGCACAAACAGTGCTGCAAAAATCGCCACAGCCACCGCCACAGCCGGGACCCACTGTTTTTTGCGCAGCACGCTCTTGACCTTCCGCAGCGCGGCGGCCTCGGTTTGCTGCTGCTCGGCGGCCAGGGCCTGCTCGGCGCCGGTGCCGGCGTCCAGCGCATCCAATGCGGCGCGGCAGTCGGCGCAGGTGTCCAGATGTTCCTTTACATCGGCGGCGGCCTGCTCCCCCAGCACCTTGTCGTGGTACAGCGGCAGCAGTTCCCGCACCAGGTAACAGGGCAGTTTCATGTCAATTCCTCCCTCAGTTTGGTTTTTGCGCGGTAGTAGGTCACCCTGGCCCAGCTTTCGGTCTTTTCAAACAGGCGGGCGATGTCGGCAAAGTTCAGCTCGCCATAGACCCGCAGCCAGAACACCTCCCGGTAGGGGTCGGGCAGGCGGTGCAGCGCCCGGTGGACCCGCATGGCCTCGTCGTGGGTCTCGGCCCTTTGGGCGGGGCCGGCGTCCGGGTCGGGCGGGTCGGGCAGGGCCTCGGCCGGGGCGGTGCGGGACGCCTTGCGGGCGGCGTCCACCAGCGCGTTTTTGGCAATGCGGCAGAGCCAGACGTTCACCGGGCATCTGCCGTCAAACCGGTCGATGGCTTTCAGCGCCTTGAAAAAAGTCTCCTGGGTCAGCTCAGCGGCCAGCGATTCGTCCCGGCACAGCGAGATCAGGTAGGCGTACACCACCCGGTAATACCGGGTGTACACCGCCTCAAATTCGTCTTTCTGCACGGCCGCACCTCCTTTTTCTGCGGCGCCGGGCAGGGGCCGGGCCGCGTTTTTTCATCTCGAAAGCCGCTTTCACCAAGTAAACGTATGGACCGCCGTTTCGTTACAGGTTTTTTCAAATTTTTTTGCCGGGCACAAAAAACGGCGGCGCCGCACCGGCCTTTTGCCGGGCAGCGCCGCCGCTGTTGTGTGTGTCAGTCCGTTTCCGAGAACTGGTCCTTGCCGACGCCGCACAGCGGGCAGACCCAGGTATCGGGCACGTCGGCCCAGACGGTGCCGGCGGCAACGCCGTTGTCCGGGTCGCCTGCGGCCTCGTCGTAGATGTAACCGCACACATCGCAGATGTAACGCTTCATGTTGGTATCTCCTTTGTTTGGCGCTGTATTTTCAAGCCGGCGGCGCCGCATCGGGCCGCCGGCCTGCTTCCGGGGGAAACTGCCGGGCGGGGGTCAGTAGTTCATCAGGTCCTTGACCACGCCGGACATCGAAAACAGTTTGGCCGAAAGATGGTCCAGATATACGATGCCCAGTTTCAGGCCAGATTCGTCGTTATACATATCGGCCAGCTGGGGCATGACCTTGAACGCCTCCTGCACGGCCTGGGGGGTGTTGTCAAAGTTGGCGGTACCCTGCACCCGCAGCCACTCGCCCCGGTCGTTGGCGGCGCAGAGTTCCAGGTTGGTGTTGTCCAAAAGCTGCTTGTAGGCGGCCTTGTGCTTGCCGATGGCGATGCACAGATGCCCGTTGTACCACATGGAAAAGCCCAGCGGCCGCACGCGGGGCAGGTAGCCGTCCACCGTGGCCAGGTAAAACACCGGGTTGTCCTTCAAAAACTGCATGATCTCGTTTGCTTCGCTCATGGTTCATTCCTCCCTGTCCTGTTGAAACACGCAGCCTTATTTCAGCTTCGCCAAGGCGTCCTTCAGCCGCCGGGCCGCCTCTTTGGTGCGGTCGGCGTCGCCGAAGGCGGTCAGGCGGAAATATCCCTCGCCGCAGGGGCCGAAGCCGGAGCCGGGGGTGCCCACCACGTGGGCGTTCTCCAGCAGCCAGTCAAAGAAGTCCCAGCTCTTCATGCCGGCGGGGCAGCGCAGCCAGACGTAGGGGCTGTTTTTGCCGCCGCAGTACCAGACGCCGGCCTCGTCCAGCGCGGCGGCGATGACAGCGGCGTTTTTGCGGTAGTAGTCCAGGTTTGCCTGGATCTCCTTCATGCCCTCGTCGGTGAACACGGCCTCGGCGCCGCGCTGCACAATGTAGGGCACGCCGTTGAACTTGGTGGTCTGGCGGCGCAGCCACATCTTGTTCAGGCTCATGCCGTCCTGCTCGATGCCGGCGGGCACGATGGTGTAGCCGCAGCGGGTGCCGGTAAAGCCGGCGATCTTGGAAAAGCTGCACACCTCAACGGCCACTTCCTTGGCGCCCTCCACCTCAAAGATGCTGCGGGCGCAGCCGGGCTCGGTGACAAAGCACTCGTAGGCGGCGTCGTACAGGATGACGGCGTGGTGCGCTTTGGCCCAGGCGACCCACTGTTCCAGCTGGGCGGTGGTGTAGGCCGCGCCGGTGGGGTTGTTGGGGCTGCACAGGTAGACGATGTCGGCGTCGGTATCCGCGTCCGGCATGGGCAGGAAATGGTTTTCCGCCGTGGCGGCCATGTACTTGACGGTGCGGCCGGCCATGACGTTGTCGTCCACATAGACGGGATAGACCGGGTCGGGCACCAGCACGGTGTTGGACACATCAAACAGGTCCAGCAGGTTGCCCAGGTCGCTCTTGGCGCCGTCCGAGACAAAGATCTCCTCCAGCTTCAGGTCGATGCCGCGGCCGGCGTAATACTTCTGGATGGCCTCGCGCAGGAAATCGTAGCCCTGCTCCGGGCCGTAGCCGCGGAAGGTGGCCTGGTTGCCCATCTCGTCCACCGCCTTGTGCAGCGCGGCGATGACCGGCTTGGCCAGCGGCAGCGTCACGTCGCCGATGCCCAGGCGGATGACGTCCGCCTCCGGATGGGCCGCCTGGTAGGCCGCCACCTTGTGGGCGATGTCGCTGAACAGGTAGCTCTCTGCCACCTCGGAAAAATGCTTATTGAGATACATATTGCGTTCCCCTCCGGCGGCACAGGCCGCCAATCTACAGTTTATACGGCAATTATACCACGATCACGCGGCCAGGGAAAGCCCCGTTTCCGCAAAGTTTGCACAGGCTTACCACACGGCGGCCCCGTCAAAACTGCGCCAGCAGGGCAAGCAGCGTGTCCAGCTTGCGCTCGGCCACCTGCAGGATCAGGATGTCGCAGCCGGGGGCCTCGGTCAGGGCGGGGGTCAGGGCGTTCTCGTAGGTATCCCGCCAGCTGGCGGCAAACCGCCGGGACAGGTAGCCCATGTAATACTCGCTGAAGCTGTCCCCCAGGACCCCCACGGTGCGGGGGTCCTGTTCATACAGGGCGGCGTAGTTGGCGGCGGCATAGTCCGTGTCGGCGGGCAGGATGGTATACAGCGCCGCCACGTTGGCCAGGTCGCCGGTCTGGGTGCCGTTTTCGGCAATGTCGTACTCGGCATAGGGCACACAGTCCAGCCCGGCGGCGGTCAGTGCACCGTCCAGCCCCATCAGCGCCCCGGCGCGGTTCCAGTGGGTGTCGGTCTTAAAATACAGCGGCTGGGCCGGGTCGGCCAGCGCGGCGGCGTGGATGGCCGGGTACTGCCAGCTGACCGGCACGCCGGTGTTTGCCTGCAGGTAGGCGGCCAGCCGGTCGGTGCGGTTTTGCTCGTTGACGATGGGGTAGCCGTCGGGCAGGTATTCCTGATACACCCGGTCCTTGGAGGGCGTCAGGTCCAAAACCAGCGTGCAGCCCTGTTCAGCCAGCACATCGGCCAGCCGCTGCAGCTGTGCCGCCGCTGCGGCCAGCTCCTCCCCGGTGTCAAAGGTGTCGGGCAGGCCCTGGCAGTTGGCCAGCGGGCGGGCGGCGTCTGGACCGTCCTTGTAAAACAGCCAGCCGTCCCTGCCTGCCAGCACCTGGTCGTTTTGCACCTGGCCGAACAGCAGATAGTTTGCGTTGGCGTTCAGCTCCACCAGCTGGTAGCGGAAGGGGGAGTTGTCGGCGATGAAACTGTTCAGGCTGTCAAACAGCTCGCCCGGCGCGCTTTGCAGCACCTGGGGCAGGCCGGTGAGCAGGCGGTTTTCGTGGTTGTCGCCCGAAAGCTGTTTGCTGAAGATGTTGAAGATGAGGAAGCTCAGCCCCAGCACCCCGCAGAACAGGGCGGCCAGAATTTTTTTGCACATGGCGACCTCCTGCTCTTAGAACTGCGCGTAGATAAAGCCCTGGTAATTGTTCGCGGTCACCAGCACGATGCTGCAAAACAGCAGTGCCAGCAGCACCGCGGTGCCCAGAGGGCGGGGCTCGGTTTTCTCCCGCAGCCAGGCTTTGAAGCGGGGCAGCAGCGCCTGCACCGGCCCGCAGAGGGCGATGGCCGTCACCAGCAGCAGCGCCTCCCGCACGCCGAAAAAGGCCGCCGCCGTCATGCCGGCCGCACCGGCCTGCCAGGTCAGGACGCCTGCCAGCTCGGCCAATGCCTGGCCAAGCCCCGGCGCGCCGAACAGCACAAACCCCACCCAGCTGACCGCCGCAAAATACACACGGCTGACCCAGCGGGGCAGTTTGTCCAGCAGTTTGGCCAGGCCCAGGCGCTCGGCACAGATCCAGACGCCGTGCCAGACGCCAAAGGCCACAAACTGCCAGGCCGCGCCGTGCCAGATGCCGGTGCACAGGAACACCACAAACAGGTTCAGGCAGGTGCGCGCCGGGCTGCACCGGCTGCCGCCCAGCGGAAAGTAGAGATACCGCCGGAACCAGGCCCCCAGCGTGATGTGCCACCGCCGCCAGAACTCGCCCACCGTGCGGGACAAAAACGGGTAGTCAAAGTTTTCCGGCATGGTCAGGCCGAACATCTCGCCCAGGCCCACCGCCATGTCGCTGTAGCCGGAAAAATCGTAGTACAGCTGGAAGGCGTAGGCGACGGTCCCCAGCAGCAGCACCGGCGCGGGCACCTGCCCCGCCGAAACCGAGACGACCCGGCTGTGGAACACGCCCAGCTGGTCGGCCAGCAGGGCTTTTTTGGCAAGCCCCAGCACAAACCGCTTGATGCCGTAGCAGAACCGGTCCAGCGTGACTTTGCGCGCCGGGCTTTGGGGGTCCAGCGCCGCGGCCTGGTCGCCGTAGCGCATGATCGGCCCCGACGTGACGTGGGCAAAAAAGGCCATGTACAGGAAAAACCGGACGGGATTTTTCTCCGGCGGGGTCTCCCCTTTTGCCACGTCCACGCAGTAGGAGATGCCCTGGAAGGTGTAAAAGCTCAGCCCCAGCGGCAGCGCGATGGACACTACCGGCACCGCGCCGGGCAGCAGCGCGTTGATGTTTTGGGCAGCAAAGCCCGCGTACTTGAAAAGCCCCAGCACCGCCAAATCAAGAACCACGGCGGCGGCCAGCAGCGGCTTTTGGGCCCTGCCCGCCCGCGCCAGCGCCAGCCCCGCCAGCCAGTTGAGGGCGCAAAACGCCAGCAGCAGCGCCGCGGCGCCGTACCCGCCCCAGACGCAGAACAGCAGGCTGACCGCCGCCAGCGCAGCGTTCCGCACCCGCGGGGGCAGGACAAAATACACCAGCCAGGCCAGCGGCAGAAAGACGAACAGAAACTGTACGGTGGAAAAATTCATCCGGGTACCCCTTTACTCCACTTCCGCCGTGCCGGTAAAGGCGACTTCGGCCGGGCCGGCCATCCGCACGCGGTCGTCGGCCAGCACGGTGATCTGCAGGGTGCCGCCCAAAAGCTCCACCGCCACCGGGGTCCCGCGCGGGCAGACGCCCCGCAGGACCAGCGCAGCCACCGTGGCGCAGGCGCCGGTGCCGCAGGCCAGCGTTTCGCCGCTGCCCCGCTCCCAGACGCGCATTTTGACGCGGTCGGGGCTGTAGACATAGACAAACTCGGTGTTGGTGCGGTCGGGGAAAACGGGGTGATGCTCAAACGCCGGGCCGATGGCCGCCAGCGCATTGCCGGTGGGCACCTCCTCGTCCGGCCACTGGATGACGCAGTGGGGGTTGCCCATGCTGACGCAGGCGGCGTCCCAGGTCTTGCCGGCGGCCGAGAGCGCCACATGCACCAGCGGGCCTTCGCCCACGTTCACCGCGGGCAGGTCGGCGGCCATGGCGGAAAACCGCCCCATGTCCGCCTGCCAGAGACCTTCCCCCAGCCGGCGCAGCGTCTTGCGGCCGGCCCGCGTGTCGATCTCCAGCGTGTCTTTGGGCAGGCCGTGGGTGTACAAAAACTCGGCCACGCAGCGCACGCCGTTGCCGCACATCAGCCCCTCGCTGCCGTCGGCATTGAACATGCGCATGGTGGCGTCTGCGCCGGGGGTCGCGGGCGGGCAGATGCAGATGATGCCATCCGCCCCGACGGAAAAGTGCCGCCGGGACAGCTGCACCGACCATTCGGCCACCCGCTGCGGCAGGCCGGAGGCCCGGCAGTCCAGGTAGATATAGTCGTTGCCGGCGCCGTGCATTTTGGTAAAGGAAAGCTGCATATAGGGTCCCCTCCTGGTTGGCTTGAGATGGTTTTTGTTTGCGGGCGCGCTGTATGCCGCCTGATCCGGCCTTTGCCGCGGGGCGGCGCGCCCGTTTTTTCTATTATATCGTCCCCGGCCCGCACATACAAGAAAAAGCTGTTTTATCCCCCCGGCATCGCCCCGCAGAAAAAGCCCCTTCCCCGCCTTGACAAGCGCAGACGGATACGCTATATATTTTACTATAAACCATCATGCCGCGCCCGCTGCGGGGCGGACGGACAAAAGGAGAATGCACGAATGGAATCCGAAGTTTTTGACCGTATCCGAGAGTATCTGGCCGACCAGCTGGACGTCGACCCCGACAAGATCACCCCGGACAGCGACATCGTGGAGGATTTCGGCGCAGACAGCCTGGACGTCGTGGACATGATCACCACCCTGTCCGACGAGTTCGGCGTCGACATCCCCGATGAGGAGATCGAAAATTTCCACACCGTGGGCGATGTTGTACAGTACGTCGAGGACCGGATGTGACCCCCGATCCCCCTGCGGCCCACACGCAGGGGGATCTCTTTATTTTAACGCCGGGAAACCGCGCCCCAAAAATTGCCGCCCGGCGGCATTGTGTGCTATAATGTGGTATACTGTGATGAAAACAGGCCGAAACGGACGCCGCCGCGCCCGCACGGCCGGGAAAGCGTGAGGAGTTTATCATGGCAAACGACAAGAAAAAACTGGTCGAGGCGATCACCGCGCAGGAGGTCGACTTTGCCCAGTGGTACACCGACATCTGCAAAAAGGCCGAGCTGGTGGAGTATTCCAGCGTTAAGGGCTTTGTGGTGCTGCGCCCCTATGGCTACGCCTTGTGGGAGAACATCCAGAAAGACCTGGACGCCCGCTTCAAGGCCACCGGCCACGAGAACGTGGCCCTGCCCATGCTGATGCCCGAAAGCCTGCTGAAAAAGGAGGCCGAGCTGGTGGAGGGCTTTGCCCCCGAAGTAGCCTGGGTGACGATGGGCGGCAGCGAGCCGCTGGAGGAGCGCCTGGCTGTGCGCCCCACCAGCGAGACGCTGTTCAGCGACCATTTTGCCCATGTGCTGCAAAGCTACCGCGACCTGCCCATGCTGTACAACCAGTGGTGCAGCGTGGTGCGGTGGGAAAAGACCACCCGCCCCTTCCTGCGCACCCGTGAGTTCTGGTGGCAGGAGGGCCACACCATCCACGAGACCGCCGAGGAGGCCCGGGCCGAGACCGAGCAGCAGCTGAACTGCTACGCCGATTTCTGCGAGCATGACCTGTGCATCCCGGTTTTGAAGGGCCGCAAGACCGACAAGGAGAAGTTTGCCGGCGCCGAGGCCACCTACACCATCGAGGCGATGATGAAGGACGGCAAGGCGCTGCAAAGCGGCACCAGCCACTATTTCGGCGATAAGTTCAGCCGCGCCTACGACGTGACCTTTACCGGCCGGGACAACACGCTGCAATACCCCTTCCAGACCAGCTGGGGCGCGTCCAGCCGGCTGATCGGCGCCATCATCATGACCCACGGCGATGACGACGGCCTGATCCTGCCGCCGGCCATCGCCCCCATCCAGGTGGTCATCGTGCCCATCGCCGCCCACAAGCCCGGCGTGCTGGAGAAGGCGAAGGAGCTGGCCGAAAGCCTGAAGTCCGTCGCCCGCGTCAAGCTGGACGACAGCGACAAGGCCCCCGGCTGGAAGTTCAGCCAGTGGGAGATGAAGGGCGTGCCGCTGCGCATCGAGGTCGGCCCCCGCGACCTGGAGCAGGGCCAGTGCGTGCTGGTCCGCCGCGACAACCGCGAAAAGCAGTTCGTCAAGCTGGAGGACCTGCCCACCGCCATCCCCGCCGCGCTGGACGACCTGGCCAGGGCGCTGTATGACCGCGCGCTGGCCAACCGCGAGGCCCGCACCGCCGCGGCCGCCACCATGGACGAGGTGCTGGCCCTGACCCAAAAGCAGACAGGCTTTGTCAAGACCATGTGGTGCGGCGAGCTGGCCTGCGAGGAGGCCATGAAGGAGAAGGCCGGCCTTTCCAGCCGGTGCATGCCCTTTGAGCAGGAGCATATCTCCGACGTCTGCCCCGTCTGCGGCAAGCCCGCCAAGACGATGGTCGTCTGGGGCGTAGCCTACTAAACCAAAAACAGGGATCACAAAAAAACGGCTCCCCCGGCGGAGGTCCCGGCGCCTTCGCCGGAGGACCCCCGCCGGGGGAGCTTTTTTCGAGGGAATGGCAATGATCGTGCTGGTATCGCTTGTGCTGTTTGTGCTGGGCATGGTGCTGGCTGCCGTGGGCAGCCGGCTGGCCGGGCGCTGCGCCACCTGGTGCTTTGCGCTGTGCGGCTTCCCCTTGTGGGTGGTCAGCGGCACGGTGGCCAGCCTGTGCATCGCGCTGCCCCAGCTGATGCTGGCGTTTTTGGCGTCGGGGCTGTCCATCACCTCGCTGGCGGTGGGCGCGGCGCTGGCCGGCGCCGCGGCGGACATCGGGCTGGTGCTGGCTGTCTGCCTGCTGCGGCGGCAGGTCGATGTGCTGCGGGGCGAGTTTATCCGCAAATGCCTGCTGCTGTTGGCCGCCTGCCTGGTGCTTTTGCTGTTTGTGCGCGACGGCCTGCTCAGCTACACCGGCGTCGGCCTTTTGATGGCACTGTTTGTGCTGTTTGTGCTGGAAAACATCGTCTACCAGCGCCGCTTTATCTACGGCGAGGGGCTGGAGCGCGATACGCTGCTCTCGGCACGGGCCGGCAGCGTCCCGGCCGACGGCCTGCGCGGTGCCGACGACGGCACGGTGCGTTTCCCGGCCATGAGCATCGTCAACTCGCTGCGCAACCTGGGCGGCGTGCTGCTGGGCGGCGCACTGCTGGTGGCCGGGGCCTACGCGCTGGTCATCGCCTCGGTGACCTTTGCCAACCTGACCGGCACCATCCAGGCGCTGTGGGCGGCCACCTTTCTCTCGCTGGGGTTCTCGCTGCCGCTGCTGGCCGAGGCGTTCCAGCACCCGCTGGGCTCGGTGTGGAAACGCTTTGCCGAGCGATGCCGCATCTACCCGCCCGCCGCTTTCCCCATGCACATCCTCAACGCAGCCATCCTCAACATCACGCTGGTGCTGCCCATCGCCAGCCTGATGTACCGCAAGCGCCTGCCGGTGGGCGAGCAGTTCCGCAGCTACGAGCTGCCCGCCTGCGTGCTGATGGCGCTGGTGCTGCTTGTGCCGGCGGCCTGCAAACGGCGGCTGTACCGCTGGCAGGGCGCCGCCTGCCTGGGCATCTACCTGATCTACCTGGCCGCCGTGCTGCTGGCCCCCCGCGCCGGCGCCTGACCGCCGCAAAACCCCCGCCAATCAAACGCGCCCGCCCTGCGGCCCGGAACCCATCCGGCGCCGCAGGGCGGGCGTTGTTGTGTTGTTTGCCGGACCGGGCCGCAGGCATACCGGTCAGCCCCGGCGGGGCGGTCAGCCCGCCTCCACCGTAATGCTGTCGATCTGCACAGGCGTATCGTCCAGCGTATGCACCTGGACGCACCAATCAATAAGCGGCTCGGCAACGGAAAATTGGAACACCATCTTTTCCGGTTCACCGGTAAGGAATACGATATCCTGGTCCACCAGCAGGCCGTCCGCGCCGGAGGCGCCACAGTGGATATAGCTGTGGTCAAACCCTTCGCCCCGCAGCGTGACCGTATACTGCCCTGGCTGGAGGGTCCAGGCATTTGTGGAAATCATCTCGCCGCCGGCGATGGTCACGCCCTCTGCGGTGATCAATGTCTGTGCATCGGTTCGGTCGGTACCGCAGCGGGCCAGATCCACCTCCACCGGGCCGGGCGCGGGGGCCTCCTCCAGCGGCAGCGGCTCCACGCTGCCCACCAGGATGCCGTCGATTCGGTAAAAATGCAGCTGGCCTTCCAGCTGGCTCTGACGCAGCTGATTGCCGTCCAAAAAGACATAAAGGGCATCCGTCTCCAGCGTATTCAGCTCGCCCTGAATGGTGCGCTGCAGCAGCTCTCCCTGCAGGTGCGCCAGATAAAAGCCGTTGACGCTCCAGCCATTGCGGGCGGCGTAATCCGCCAGCGCCCAGTAGCCGGGGGCGTCGATGTCGTAGCTGGCAAACATCAGGTGGTCAAAGCGGCCGCTCTCGGCCAGCATCTGCCAGGCGTCGTCCTCCAGCGGCGACGCCCAGGCATACAGGCTGTCGGTATGGAAAGTCCGGTACCGGTCTGCCAGCGCCCCGGCCCGCCAGCCGCCCTGCACAGCAATGCACAGGATCAGTCCGGCCAGCCCGGCGCCCCGGCCGAACCGCAGCAGCAGTCCGCCGGCCACAGCCAGAAGCAGATACCCTGCCAGCCAGGCCAGCCGGCCGCAGCAGGCAAAGGTATGCCAGAAATTGTACAGCGGTTCCGGCAGCGGCAGGGTGCCCAGGCTGACGCCGCCCACCACAAAGGTGTTGGAACAGGCCGCCAGCAGGCTGAGCAGGCCGATCAGCCCGCCGGAGACCAGCCAGGGCAGCCTGCGGCGCACCGCAGCGCGCAGCTCGGCCCGGCACCGCAGGCAAAGGGCAGCCCCCGCCGCCAGCGCCAGCACCGCGGCCAGCAGGATGCCCCACCCCACAAAGATATCCACCTCCCAGGTGGAATACAGGGCGGGAACGATCAGGTTGAGCGGGTCGGCGCCGGTGAACCAGCCGGAAGGGTCGGTGTTGGCAAAATTGCCGGAGAACGCCCCCAGCACAAACAGCTCCGCCAGCGCGCAGCCGCAGAAACTGAGGATCGGCAGCAGCGCGGGCGCGGGGCTGTCCTTGCGCATCAGCCGGGCGGCGGCATACCCCACCGCGCAGATGCCCACCATGGGCAGGTAATACTGGTGGACCCCCACGCACAGTATGCCGGCCAGCCCCCACCACAGGCAGGAGCGAACGACGCCGCCGCGGCAGCACAGCCAAAGCCACAGACCCAGCAGGATCAGCCAGTTGCCGGCCAGGGCGGTGTGGGCAAACATGCGGATGGTCAGCACCGGGTACAGCAGCGCCAGTACGGACGCCGCCACGGTGCCGGCCTGCACGGCGATGCCGCGCTCTTCGGCGCCGGAGATGCGCCAGGCGATCTTTTGGGCCAGCAGGCCCTGCAGCGCAAAGCTGGCCAGCCCCCAAAGCCCCATGTACTGGAACGTCGCCGGCAGCAGGGCGCTGAACGGCTTAAAAAGCAGCGCCAGCAGCGGGATGGAATCGGAATAGAGCACGCTGGTGCGGTAGGGGTAGACGGTGTTGTAGCTCATGCCCAGGTAGGGCAGCCGCAGCTCGCTGCCGCGGTAGAACTGCCAGCCCAGGTAATGCTGGGAGGGATCCGCCCCGCTGTTCAAGATCCAGTCGGCGTTGGTCACGTCCAGCACCCACACGCCGTACAGCGCCAAAAAGAATGCCACGCCTGCCAGCGCCCCGGCCAATGCAAAGGCATTGCGGTACGCAGTGCTGCGTACCGCACCGACAGGCCGGTCGCGGATGAGAAGGATTCATCGGTCAAAGGTGGTGGACATGGTGGTGGACCAGCTTTCGCCCTGTTTCAGGCTGACGGCGCAGGGGCGGTTCTCCCACTCCAGCGGGCCGTTTTCCTCACCAGGCAGGCTGTGCCACGGCTCGATGCAGACAAAGCGGGCGGGCCAGTCCGGCTGCGACCAGATCAGCACATAGGGGTAACCCTCGATGTCGCAGCTGACGCGGCGGCCGGTGTCCTTTTCCACAATGGCCAGCGACTTGCTGCGCAGGTTGACCATGCAGTGGCTGTCGTTGGCAAACAGCTCCTTCGTCAGCGGGATGCGCCGGGTGTTGCGGGCCAGATAATAGTAATGGGTGCCGTTGAGCAGGCCGTTGGGCCGCGCGCTGATGCACAGCGGGCTTTCCAGCTCGTCAAAGCGGAACTCGTAATCCTCGGCGGTGTGCCTGTCGTCAAAGGGGATGGCAAAGCCGGGATGGAAGCCGATGCCAAACCGCAGCTGCGGTTCCACCGGGTTTTCCACCGTCAGGGTATGGTGAACGGTGGTGTCCTCCAGCCGGTAGGTGGAGCGCAGCACAAAGGCGTAGGGCCACAGCTTCAGCGTCTGGTCGTTGGCGTGCAGTTCCAGCACCAGCGTGTCGTCGGTGCAGCTGACCAGGGTGTGCTCCACATCGCGGGCAAAGCCGTGCTGACCGCCGGCGTACTCCATGCCTTTGGCGATCATCTTGCCGCCGGTCAGCTTGCCGGTGTAGGGGAACAAAATGGGTGCATGGCGGGGCCATACCTTGGGGTCGGCGCTCCAGATCATCTCGGCGCCGGTGTGCTTGTTGACAACGCTGACCATCTCAGCGCCCAGGCTCTCCACCGTCAGGCGGATCTTGTCGTTCTCAATGGTATACTGCATGGTGGCTTCCTTCCCGCCGGGGCAGGCCCGGCTCTGTTTTGTTCCGGCTGCCTTCGCCGGCACAGCCCCGGACGGCGCCCGGCGGCTGCGTATTGTGATTAAAATAAGTATACCGCAAAGCGGCCGAAATGCAAAGCCCCGTCAGGCACAAAAAGTGCCGCCCGGCCCGCGGAAGCGGAGCAACAAGGGGCAAAACTGCGAAGCAGCAAAATCGCAAAAACAGGCCGAAGGCAACGCGCCGGAACGCCGGCGTCCTTTTTGGACGCCAAGCGGCGGCAACGCAGCCAGCAGCCCGTTTTTGCCAGATTTTGCGGCAAAGTTTCCTTGTGCGCACTCCGCAAAAGGCGCGCCTTTTCCCCCGCCGCCTTTGCGGCAAGGCTTTTGGCAGTCTCTTGCCCCCGCTGCAGCCCGACGGCCGCCTTTTGCCCGCCGCGCCGCTTTGGGGCGGCGGATTTTCCGTTATTGCGATATTTTTGTCCGCGCTGTAAAGGCAGATCGCCGCCTTGCTTTCCTGTTTCAGGCCATTCGACCGAATCTTTGGCAAAAAGCACAAAAATTGGCATAAAACTTTCACAAATACCAGTTGTACCAAATATTGACATTTTTGTAAGTTAATCGTATACTATCCACAAGAAGTTGCGCTGTTCGCGTCGAATCGGGCCCCGCGGACCCCCACCGTACCGTCCGCCTGCTTTGGTCGGGCAGCCGCTTCTTCGCACTGCCGGCGCACAGCGCCACGTCTAACATTGGGAAAGGAAGTATCTGCTATGAAATCCACCGGAATCATCCGTACCGCCGACAACCTGGGACGCATCGTCCTGCCCAAGGAGCTGCGCAAGAGCTTTGCCATTACCAGCGAGACCCCGCTGGAGATTTTTACCGATGACGACGCCATCGTCCTGCGCAAGTACCGTCCCGCCGGCAGCTGCGATTTCTGCGGCGAAGTCACCGCCGACACGGTGGAGTACCGGGGCATGCATATCTGCGCCGCCTGCCGCCGGGCCATCAGCCAGCTGTGACACAAAATGGCAGCACCCTTTCGGTGGGAAGGGTGCTGCCGTTTTGCTGCGGTCCGTCGCTGCCGCGCCGGGCCTGCGCTTTTTGCGCCCGGTGCCTTGCACTGCCGGCGCCGGGGTGTTACACTACTGAACAGAGGGGGCTGCGGTCACCTCTGCAGTTCCCGCACCGTCTCCTCGCTGTTTTTGATCAGGTTCATCAGGCTGGTGGCGTGGCGGGGATAATCGGCGGTCAGGCCGGCGGTGGTCATGTCCAGCGCCGCCACCGCGCGGGGCACCTCGGCGCCGCTCTCGCCGGCCAGGGCCGCCTGCAGGTCGGCTTCGGCCACATGCATGGCGGCGTCGGTATCGTTTTGCCAGCGGGCCCGGCTGATGCGGAACATGCTGGCCACATTTTTAGGCGACGCCTGGTACAGCTGCCGGAACACCCGGTAAACTGCCAGCATCAGATAGTTGCTGACTGCGGCGACAAGCCCTTTGTCTTTGCAGGCTGCCAGCCGATCAAACAGGATATCCAGCGAGTTTTCGATCAGCTTTTTGTACATGACCGGCAGCACACTGCCCCGGTATACGCTGTCGCCGTGGGCTGCGGTATCGGGCAGCTGGTCCACCGTGATGGTCTGGCCGCTGCGCTCGGCACTGCGGCCCAGCAGATAATCGCAGGAGACGCCGTAGTAGTTGGCCACCTGCACCACGAACTCCAGGCCGCACTCCCGGATGCCCTTTTCGTAATGGGAAAGCTGCGCCTGAGAGATGCCCAGGTCCTGGGCCGCCTGTTTTTGGGTCAGACCCCGCTCCTTACGCAGCAGCGTGATAATGCGATTGAACTCCACCGCCATGATTCCTTGCCGTCCTTGCCGGACCGCGCGCAAGCGGCCCCGTTTTCGTTCTACGTGCTGTACATTATATCTTTGCAAAAACATTTTGTAAATACAAAATCCGCCAAGTTTTGACCGCACTTTTTGACGTTTTTGCCATGCTTTTTGGCCAAAAACAAGATATGGGCACCGCCGCGCGGCTCCGTGTGCAAATATTGTACCCGGAAATTTTTGCCAGCTTCGCTGCGTCCAAAATTGTAACTATTTTGTAACCATTTCTGTCGTCCGTTCTTCCGCCCGGCAGAGGCGGGCAGGGCGGGAGATCGGGTCGTTTGAAAATACAAGGAGGTATATTTTGTCGAAATATTACAAACTGCACTTGATCCGCCACGGACTGACCGCCGGCAACCTGGAGGGCCGCTACATTGGCAGCGGCACCGACCTGCCGCTGTGCGGCCAGGGCCGTGCCGAGCTGGCCGCCCTGAAACAGCAGTTTGCCTACCCGCAGGTATCGCTGGTGTTCACCTCGCCGCTGCTGCGGGCGGTGCAGACGGCGGACATTCTGTACCCCGGTGTAAAGCAGATCCCTTTACAGGACCTGCGCGAGATGGCTTTTGGCGTTTTTGAGAGCCAGCCGCTGGACCAGCTGGTGAAAGACCCCGCCTTTGCCCGCTGGATGGACCCCGCCAGCCAGGAAGTACCCCAGGGTGCCGAGGGCCGCGCCGCCTTTTACAAGCGCACCGGCGACATGCTGATGAAGCTGTTCGAGTATATGCTGCGCACCCACACCCAGGAGGCCGCCTGCGTCACCCACGGCGGCGTGATCATGAGTATGCTGGCCCAGCATGTGCTGCCCCAGCGCAAGCCGGAGGACTGGATGACCGACCCCGGCTGCGGCTACAGCGTGCGCTGCGACGCCGAGATGTGGATGCGCGACGGCCTGGCCGAAGCCTTTGACGTGGTGCCTGCGGGCTACCTGGACGGCGCCGAGGGCTGAGACCGCCCCCTGCCCTGCCGGGCGCCGGGGGCGCTTTGCGGCGCAGGCAGGCGCGCCCCTGCCGCGGAGCCGAGCAGCTGCGCCTGCGCGGCAGCCCCGGCCGCCTTCCTCCTCTTTCATTGGATCCAACAATGTGGATCGACCGCTCCAGCGGCAGCCCCGGCGGGCTGCCGCTTTCGCTTTGCGGGGGCGATGGTCAGGGGGAACCGGTAAACCAAACGCGCCAGTTTTGATGGGCCGTTCCCCCGCAGTTTCCCGCCCGCGCCCAAAGCACTGGCACAGCGCCCGCTGCAGATCAAACCAGCCAAGGCCGTCCCGGCAACGGGGCGGCCTTGGCTGGTTAAGAGTGTTTGGCCCTTACGGGCGGTTTGATGCGGTTACTGCTGACGGCGCTTGCGCAGCACCAGAAGCAGGGCGATGGCGGCCGCCGCGATGGCAGCGGTGCCGGCCAGCAGGCCGATGGGCATGCTGTCGCTGGTCTGGGGGATGGTGCTGGTGGCAGATGCCGCCGGGGTGGGCGTGGGCGTGCCGCCCCAAGTGCCGTTGGCAATGCCTTCCGCGATGTCGGGGTGCTCGTCCTTGGGGGTGTCGTTATTGTTGCCGCCGTCGCCGGGGACGGTGACGGTGCTGCACTTGACCTGGAACATAACCATGCCATTGCCATCGCGCTCCCAAGCACCGTCTGCGTACTTCAGCGTAATAACGCCGGCGTTTGCACCGGTGTGGACGGCCCCTGTGGCATTGTCGTACGCGCTGACATACTTATCGGGGCTAAGCGTCAAATTAACCTTGTAAGTGTTGTCATCAGCCAGGTAAACTTCGCCAATGGTATAGCTGTCCTTGAGCAAATCATAGGTTTCCATCTCATGGTCAGCAGAAGTATTCTGGCAGGCCACAAGGGCAACCCCTTTGAGGTCCAGTTTGTCAACATCGTCGGGGGTGGGGGCATCCGGCTTGCAGGTGACCTGGAAGGCAATGGTCTTGCCCAGATCGCTGCTGTCGATCATCCAGCCATCCTTCTGATAAACCAGAGAGATGGTAATCTGCTCAGAACCAACCAGTTTGTGAGCAATATTGTTATGATCTGCCTCGAACTTATCCACGTAAGCGGCGCCGAACACAGTCACCTTGACCAAAGCGCCGTAACCGCCGCCCTGGATGCCGCCTACTTCGTAGTTGCCACCGGACAATTTATAGGTTTCGGTGCCATGGACGTCGCAGGTGACCGTAACGTCGCCAAGAAGTTCGGCGATCTCGTCATACTCCGGCTTGTCCGGGGTGTCGCACTTGACCTTAAACTCGACCTTGGCATCCTTGTTGGCCAGGCCCCAGCTGCCGTTCTGGTACAGCAGGGTGACCGTCTTGCTTTCATTGTCGTTCAAAGTGTGGGGGCCAAAGTCGCCGATGTACTGGTCAACGTAGTTCTGAGCAGCGACAGAAACTTTAACAATGAAAGCCTCGTTGTTTCCATCGTAGCCCAAGCTGGACTTATCCACGGTAATGGTGGTATCGTCAATATCGTAAGTCTTGCTGTTGTGCTCGTCGCAAGTGACCGTAACATCCTTCAGCAGACCGGCCACAGTGATGTTGTCGGGCGCCTCAGGCGCAACGCACTCGGCCAGGAAGCTGACGGTTGCCTCCTCCTCATTGGCTACGATCCACTGGTCGTTGACGTAGGCCAGAAGTACGTCCTTAGAGCCCTCGCCGACGATCTTGTGGTCGCCAGCCATCTGTTTGATGTACGAATCTGCCGTAATGGTGACGGTGCACTCGTAGTTTTCCTTTCCCATTATGGGAGTGGAGATAACATAGCTGCCATCCAGTTTGACAAATTTCTTGCTGTGGTTGGGGTTGTTTTGGCAGTTGACCTCAACGTCCAGCAGAGAGTTCAAAGTGGAAATGTCAGGTTGAGACGGAGGAGTAGACGTAGTTGTGTCGCAGGACAACGTAATCGTTGCGGCCGGAATATTTTCACCCAAAGCCCAAGCGCCGTTCTCCCACTTCAGTTCGATCGTAACATCCGTAACACCCTCTTCAATCTCATACAGATGCTCGCCATAGCCGGGGTATGCGGTTTCGTTGGCATTGACATAAGATTCGGTGCGATTGATAGTAACGGTCGCCGTGGTCAAACCCTCGGTATAATCGACTTTATAGCTTTCATTTTCCGGTTTACCCTGATCAAGCAAGTCGGAGAGCAGCTCTTTATGGCTGGTATTATCGATACAGACAATTTTGATTGCATCTTTCAGCAGGCCATCCAGCTCTTCATCCGTAGGCTCATGGGGATCTTCGCTCGGCTCATCAATTTTCTTCCACTGCGCGTAGAGGGTCAGATTCGATATTTCATCATATTCATAGATAGTATCAGCAGCATATGGTGTGCCACTACCATCCTTCGCAGTATTCCACCCCTGGAACTCATAACCTTCGCGCTCGAACATGTTGTCCAAGATCATTGCGCCAGTGGTGTAGTAATAATATTGGACGTAAGCGTCCGGTCCACCCTCGTAATTCGGATCATAAGTAATCTTCTTATTAGGGTTAGTATCCGGGTCTTCAATAAGGCCGCCATCTGTCATAAGCAGAATAATTTGTGCGCGGTTAAAACCGGCAGCACTATACCTCAGCCCCATCGTTTCCGAGAAAGCAATTCGGCCATCCTGTAACCCTGCCGTTCCGGTAATTTCACTTGTCCAGCTGCCATCCGATTTGATTGTATACAGGTTATTGCCTTCTGTCCAAGCATCGCCACTGCGCCAATACTCAAAATGGTACCCATCTTTAATTACCGGCTCCACAGTAACATATGTGTCTTTCGGCAAATACACCGCACCCGTCTGGCTAAAATCTGTATACGGGAAACTATATTCCTTGTCAGCGTAACTAAAACTAATATTCAACGTATCGCATGCGGCGTCTGCATTAACCGCTGCCAAATTTTCGTTAATCGCACGGGTAAAATCAGTTTTTATTCCGTTTTCATAGTTGAAAAAGTACAATTTAATCCTGTTATTTCCAGAGAAAAGCGAAGGGACCATACCAAAAACCAACTTGTTATAGTCTCCCAAACTATTATACGTAAATGTCTGGCCGGCAATATCCGAGGAATATTTAATGTCCTGCATATTGACAGTATCGAAATAATAGCCGTCATTGACATCCAACGCAAAGTTATTCAGCGCATTAGAAATATTCAGCGGTTCCGAGGTGTAAACCAACTCATAGTTCAAGTACGCTTCAACAGTGGTAAGCTGTTTTCACCCTCTTTCCAAGTAATGGTGCCGAGGTCAACAGTATCATTTTTCAGCTCAATAACGTGGCTAGCCTCAGCGATGTGGAGATAAATTGTGGCATTGTCGACATTACCACTCCAAGTGAAGGTGCTGCTTTGAGCATCAATAAAATCACCGGACCAATCCGATACGTAAACTCCATCCGCACCAGTGACTTCAACCAACTCATACGCTGTTTTATAAGCATCGTTCAGAGTAATCGTCATGGTCCAACCAGCACGATATGCTGCGCCTATTTCCGCCCTATCGATTTCTTGATTGTCCTGGTCAACAGCAATTACAGTCAAGTTAGAGCGAAGATCCGTCTCAAGGCCTTCATAATATTCAACAGAGAAGATTTCATTAGTACTGTTAACTGTCTTGCCGCCTACAACTACACCTCTCGCTGCCTTAGCAGGCTCAGTATTCTGGCCGTCGGTAGTCTCTTCTGTCAAAGTCTCGTCGCTAGTCGGCTCCGTCCCAGTCACAACCTGGCTGGACGAACTCTCATCGACGTCGATGCCGTCCGTGTTGTTCGCCAGCGCGCCGGCCGGCAGCAGGCTGGCACACAGTGCCAGGGCGCAGACCATTGCAGCGATGCGGCGGAACCTTGTTTTCCATGTTTGCATCTCAGGATTCCTCCCTTATATTGATTGCTTTCTCTTTTGGTGTATGCCCGGCGTGCCGGGCGCGGTCATTCAGTGGATGCTACCCCATCTACGCCCCCTCCTTCCATCCTGCGGCCGTTTGTTCGGCCTGCAAAAGCTGGTCGTAAGCCTGTTGGAGCATCTGCTCCAGGTTGGCGTAGATGTCGTTTTGGGTCGCCTGGTACAGGTTGCGCAGGCAGCGGGGGCTGCCCTTTTGCTCCGGCACGCCGGCAGCGCGGCAGAGCTCCTGCATCTCCCGGCACAGGTTGGAGCGGTTGATGGGCCGCCCGCCGCGGGTGATGAACACCGGGCCGGATGCCGGGCCGTGCTCGGCGATATAATCCAGCAGTTCCTGGCGCAGCGCCGCCGGCAGATGGAACTCCAGCGGGCTGCCGCGGCAGTCCAGCACGGCGCCGCCGTCCTGCACCACCTGCACGGTGATCTGCTCCAGGCACTGCAGCGGCAGGTCAGTGGTGGCAAACAGCTTGATCAGCAGGTACAGCCGGTGCTTGTTCTGGCCGCGGGCCATCTGCAGCAGGCGCAGATATTCGGCACGGGTCAGTTCCGGCACCGGCACAGCGTTCGGGCGGCTGTGGTGCATCAGCAGGTCGTGCCTGCCGCACCGGCGGAAGTAGTTGTTGGCTGCCGAGATGCGCATGTTGACGCTGCGCTGCCGGTACCCCTGCCGGTGCAGGTCCGCCTGCCAGGCTTCCAGCAGCTGGGGCGTGGGCAGGCCCTTGCCGGCCAGGAAATGCTGCAGCTCGTACAGGGCGCGGCGGTAACTGCGGCATGTGTCCCGGTTCCAGGCCGCGCTGTCCGGCCCCTGCAGGAACGCTTCCAGCGGGAAGCCGGGCAAAATTTCCAAATCGCGTTCTTCCACAAGTCCGCCCCCTTTCTGCAAGGTTTCCAGCAAAGCCGCAAAATCCCGACGGAGAAGCGGCATCCGCCGCATGATCGGGCTTTGCATCCGCCGTCTTTCAACGGTTTTTGTGCTGCCGTGCCGTCCGCAGAACCTTTGTTTCCTGCGTTACACGCGCTTTTCCCGCCAAGAGATCGGCAAATGAAAATGCAGTCTCGACCATTTTATCATCAAAATAAATATTTTGTTGCTAAAATGGTTATAAACCACCTGTTTTCATAGGAATCAATATTTTCATTTATGGTATCACACCGTCTGCGAAAAATCAAGCGCCCGGGCGCCAATTCAGCAGTTTTGACCAAAATTAGTGCGAAAAATCCGTTGGAGGAACTAAAAATCCGCCCCACAGTCTTTTTGCGCGTTTTCCGGTCATTTTGACCGTCCCGCCGCCGCAAAAGCGCCCCGGTGCTTTCGGGCATGGGGTCGGCGCCCGATCAATATTTTACATAATATAATTTATGTTGTATTTCAGGGTAGTCAATCGCCGTTCCGGCCCATACCGCTCTCCCGGCTGCACCGGTTTGCCGGGGCGCCCCGGCAAACCGGTCCGGCGGACGCCGGCGCCGTTGGGGAATCGCCCGCAGGCGGCGCCTTCCCCGCCGGAAAGACACCGCCTGCAAAATACGTCCAGAACTTATTCTGCTTGTACTTTCTCTGCCGCTGCCCGCCGGCCGGGCACGGCGGCGCGGCTCAGGCCCGGCCCATGCTCAACGCCAGCAGCAGCATGCCGCCATAGTAGGCCGTCAAATTGGCAATATGCAGCGCCCGGCCGCCCCGCCGCGGCGAAAAATACAGGAACAGCAAAATCAGGTCGGACAGCCAGAACAGCGCCGCGCCTGCGGCAAACAGCGCCGTGCCTGTGCCGGGCGCGGCCAGGGCCAGCACGGCGCTTTGGCCGGCCATCAGGCTGACGGCAAAGCAGTAGGCCGCGCCGCAGCCGCCCAGCCTGCCCATATCCAGCAGGCGGCGATGCAGCAGCCAGGCCAGCACCGCGGCGACCAATGCGGCAAAGGCCAGCGCCCCGGCCGTGGGGCGCATCCGCCGCCACAGCCCGGCCAAAAAGCACAAATGCCCGCCCGCAAACAGCCCTACGCCCCACAGCAGCGCCGCCGGACGCCGGCGCAGGTTGTACAGGCCCATGGCCACGTCCCCCGCCGCGCACAGCACAAAGCCGGCCGGCAGCGGCCAGGGCCAGGGGCTACCGCCCGTCTGCCAGGCACAGACCGCCGCCAGCGCGCAGAAGCCCGCTCCGGCCAGCGCCTTGGCGGCCGGGTAGGCGGGACGGCCCCGCAGCGCCACCACCGCGGCGGCCAGGGCCAGATAGATGATACAAACCAAAAGCTGCATGGGCTTTCCTTTCTTGGCGTCCGGGCACAGCCGCCCCCGGCACAAAGCCGCGGCGATTGCCAAGCCGGGGCAAACCTGATACAATCGGGGCAGAAGGTTGCGCTTGTCCCTTCCAGTATACCCAATGCAGCGGGCTGCGGCAAGCCCCGTTGCCGCGGCAACGGACAAGACCGGCCAAAACGGAGAGACTATACTTATTATAAAGGAAAGCAGAATACGACCGGGCGGGGCATCCCGCCAAAGGAGGCTTTTTATGGCAGAATACAGGGATATTGTTGTGATCGGCGCGGGCATTGCGGGCATGACGGCGGCCATCTATGCCGCGCGGGCCGGCAAGAGCGTGCAGGTGCTGGAATGCGAGGGCTTTGGCGGGCAGATCGCCTCGTCCCCCCAGGTGGAAAACTACCCCGGCATCGCGTCGGTGTCCGGCGCGGCGCTGTCCGACGCTATGTACAGCCAGGCGTCGGCGCTGGGGGTGCAGTTCAGCTTTGCCAGGGCGGCGGGCGTGCAGCCCCAGCCGGACGGCGGCTTTGTGGTGCCCAGCGACGGCGGAGACTTTGCCTGCCGCAGCGTGGTGCTGGCGGCGGGCGCCCGCCACAAAGGGCTGGGCCTGCCGCGGGAGCAGGAGCTGACCGGCCGGGGCATCAGCTACTGCGCGGTGTGCGACGGCGCGTTTTACCGCGGCAAAACCGCCGCGGTGGTGGGCGGCGGCAGCGCCGCGCTGCAAAGCGCCGAGTACCTGTGCGGCGTGTGCGAAAAGGTCCTGCTGATCCACCGCCGGGACGAGTTCCGCGGCGAGGCCGCCCTGGCCCGCCGGGTGACCGCCAACCGCAACCTGGAGCTGATGCTGGACAGCGTGGTGACCGGATATCTGGGCCAGGACCGGCTGACCGGCCTGACGGTGGAAAACAAAAAGACCGGCGCCCGCACCCAGGTACCGGTGGACGGCGTGTTTTTGTGCGTGGGGCAGGCACCGGGCAACGGCCCCTTTGCCCCGCCGGTGGAGCTGGACGAGGCCGGCTACGTAAAAGCCGGCGAGGACTGCCGCACCAGCGTGCCCGGCCTGTTTGCCGCCGGGGACTGCCGCGCCAAGGCGGTGCGCCAGCTGACCACCGCCGCGGCCGACGGCACCGTGGCCGCGGTGGCGGCCTGCAGCTGGGCGGACGCCCACCCCGCCCCGTAAGCCGGGCTGCGGGTGCATCTGGTTCGCTGGTGAACTATTTGTGAACAAATCGAAAACTTTTCCCCCGCCCTATTGCATCCTTGAACTGCACCCCATTTGTTAGACAGTATGGTATACTGGATAACAAGTGGGGT
>ERZ1643246.1607-NODE-1607-length-24093-cov-23.496131_pt1 | contig 24093 bp, 35 predicted proteins | sample MGYA00579265_ERZ1643246 | MGnify/ENA primary metagenome ERZ1643246 (study PRJEB29033, sample SAMEA4952261) | chicken gut metagenome | biome: Broiler Chicken; feature: Gastrointestinal Tract; material: Caecum | place: Ireland | collected 2018 | study: Broiler...
GCGGTCCCTCGAAGAATGACCAGGTGTAGTCTGCCGGATTGTCTGATTCCGTCGCTGTTGTCTTGTTGTACGCAAGCCCCAAATAGGTCTTGCCATCTGGATTATCGCTCATATTGGCTCCAGTTGCACTGGTTGCATACTTGACCCATGTATAGAGAGACTGTCCATCCTCTCCAGGCGGCCCCTGAACACCATCATCACCTTTAATCAGAGACCACTGGTAATCCTCATAATTATCAGATTCCGTCGATTCCGGCTTGTTATAGGCAATCCCCATATATGTTTTTCCATCCGGAGAATCGCTCATTCCTGAAGTTGGAGTATCTGCATACTTGATCCAGGTGTATAGAACGGAACCATCTTCCCCCGCTGGTCCCGGAAGTCCCTGCGACCCCTGTTTTACCTTCGCGACACTGAATGTCTTGGAATCTGTCAACCCTTTGTATGTCGCTCTGATCTGCGCCGTTCCATCATCTGTAGACATGCTGCTTACGGAAAACGTATGTGTCTCATCACTCCAGGTGCCTGTGATCCCTTCTGACGCGATCACTTCAAACATTGCCTGCGATGTAATATCTTCTGATCCCAGCAACAGTATGGCTGTTGTCTGACATTCTGAGTAATTTCCGCCACTTCCATCCGGATCTGTTACTACACCGTAGAAATCATTCGAAAGTTCCAAGGTAATCGTTCTTCCCTCGCCCATATACCGCGAAATATAATCATTGATGTTTTCGCCGTCTACATGAAAGGCAGCAGACGTAAGCTGAAATTCTCCCGTGTCAAGGTTCCAGTAATTCTGTCCGGTCTTATCTGCCAGCAAACCGGTAATGATTGCATCTGCCACAATCCCCTTTGCCGTGGCCGCCGTTGTCCAGTCCCAGTCTCTTCCGTCTTCCGTCCTGGTAGTGGACATCTGCAGTCCTTGTGTTCCCCATATCATACATCCATACAACGGAGATTCCTCATCCAGATCCTCAACCTTAAAGGCTACGCCATCCACCTTCTGCGCCGCAGTCGATTGCAGCTTAAGTTGTGTATAGATTCCGTTTAGGATCCCCTGGACTTTTTCAGCTATCACGCTTCCATCCGGACGGATAACCTGCTCGATCTTATCGACCGCTGAAGTGACATTATCAAAATAACTACTTTTAAACTGACCCAGCGTTACACTGCTCACTTTTTTCCTCATCGAATCGTATGTCAATGCTATCACTCTTGCATCAGTAACAATACCCAGTCTATTATGTCGGCAGTGAATCGTATCTCCCAGCGACACCGTCTCAAGAATCTGGTACTCTTTGTATTGATCTGTGTTTTGCAGCATAACAAGATCTGCATTGATGGTTACATTAGGTTTATCCAATCCCGCATCATACTGTGATTGGCATTTCTTGACCAATGCATCATCCAGTTCTTCTTGTGTGTTACATATAACTACCCCGTTTTCTTCATCATTTTCCTGCGCGTCTTCTTTCATTTTTACATCGTCAAATGTAATTGTTTTTGTGTATACTAACGGGTAATTGTTTATGATTGGACTATCTACATATCCGTTGTCCGTCATTTTGTATCCGTTATATGCTTTCGGGTATATTCTTGTAACCACACCAGTAATGTCTACTTCTTCTGTTACTCCGTTTTTCGTTATGTTCTTCCCATATCTTAATTCAACGCCATAGTCTCCGCCTACATGTTCATTTACGATCACCTCGAAGTTGTTGTATAATATTTCTCCTCCCCATCGTTTAACGAAACTCTGGTCGATATCTCCATTCAATGCTTCGAAAAAATTTAAATACTCATAGTAAGCCGTATTGGCTTTTGTGATATCCGAACTCGCGGAGTATTTTTTGTTTGCTGCCAGCATAATCTCAAGGGCTTCTTGTCCGTTTTTTCCTGTTGGTCTTACATCTGTCAACCAGCAGTCGCTGATTGCATCAAAAAAGATAGGCTCCATTTGTGCCGTTATTCCAGAATCTGTTTTTTGTGCGTTTTTAACCCTAAAAAGCTGCTTCCCGTTGAATGATTTCATCCGTATTACCGCATTTTCGACGATATATTTCCATCTTCCTTCTTGATCAATCGGGTGCTCAATTATAGCGCTCCATGCGCCGTTAAGTTCTACTTCGACTTCTGCTGTTGTTGGGAATAGTGTCATATCTCCGTTATTATCGTATTCTGTATTATCTACTTTATATATTTCGATCATAGGCACCTCCAGCGAGGAAATACTTCCAGCGTGAATCCCTCTGTGATATCAATCACATTTCGCCCTTCTTTTAAGTAGAGATCTTCATATTCTCCTGACAGCAAATTATTTTGTGATACCATATCTCTGTTATATGCTATCATCAGTTCTGTGTCGATGGTAATCTGTCCATTAACGACCATTTTCATGTTTTTTCCATTGACTGTTAATGTGCAATCTCCATTGCCTTCAACTTCATATTTGGGATGGGATTCCATGTAATTGTTTTCAAACGTCCGATAATCTTCCAAAGCTGTATCTCCAGATACCGCATACATATACGGATCGCACAGAAATTCCGCCGTAAATTTTCCGATTTCTTTTACTGTGCGTTCTGTGCCGGTTATTTCGCAGTTCTGGCACAGATAAAAGAAATCTTCATCATCAGAAAATTGTAATTTTCCTTTTCCGGATAGCCATTTCTTTGCCGATCGAAAAGTGGTGTTCCATTTTTCTGGCGAACTGATAAATCCAAACTCTACAGGAATTACAATGCTTTCATAGCTTCCATCTGTTTCGACTAGGCTTCCGCTCCTTCCTGGTATTGCGATCTGTTCGTATTTTCTTTTCGGTGCCGGAATATCAGGTCTGCGCGTCGGAAGTATTTTAAGTTTCAGGCAACTCACTCCGTCAAGTTTTACTTCGTACATTTTACCTCTTTCCTTTTGCTGCCATTTTATTTTTCTGTGTTCTCGTTATATATCGATCCGCTGTACGCCCTATTTCTTTTCCTCCAATCATAATAGTATCTCCTTCGATTATGATGGTTTCATTTGCCGCATATCCTTGCGGGGTGATAATATCTGGCAAACCTGCAAAAGATATATTTTCCGCTATTTTCCCAGCTGCGTTTTTTACTTTATGCAGGTTTTTGTTAATGCTTTTAACCATTCCGTCGATCATATCCGGCATCCATGTTTCATAGTCTGTTAATGGTCCTTCGTCCGGAACTGAGAAATGCAGGAATGAGCGGATCTTGTTGGCTACAGATGTTACCGCATCCGTCACCTTTCCTATGGCGTTTCTGATTCCTCTGGCAATTCCGTCCACGATATCTCTGCCCCATTGCAGTGCCTGTCCTGGAAGTGATGTTATGTAACTGATGGCAGATTGAAATCCATCTCTTACCACGCCGCCAAGACTGCTTAATTTGTTTCCGGTTCCGGATACCAGATTTTCGAAAGCGTTTACGGCGGAATCTTTCAAGTTCCGTGCCGTGTCCGCCACAAAAGTTTTGATATTTTCCCATGCATTGGATGTTGTCGATTTCAGCCTTTCCCATGCGTTTGAGATGGAATTTTTCAGATTTTCGATCGCATTTGATGCGGAATCTTTCAGATTCTGTGCGGTGTTCACGACGAAATCTTTGATATTCTGCCACGTGTTGGAAGCGGCAGTTTTCATATTTTCCCAAATTTGAGTCACCGTATCTTTTAGGTTCTGAATGAGATTCAATGCATTTTCTTTCAGACTTTTTGCTGTGTTGACTACAAGATTTTTTGTAGCCTCCCAGGATTTCATCGTTATTGCTTTGAGTGCGTTCCAGAGATTGCTTATCGTGTCCTTGAATCCCGTAATCAGCGCAACTACATTGCTCACAAATCCGTCAACGATGGATGATACCGCATCCTTGATTCCGTTCCAGATTGTCGATGCGGCTTCTTTCATGTTGTTCCAGATATTCTCCGCATCTGATTTCAGGCTTTCGAAATCTCCTGTCACCAAGTCGATCAGAAGCAAAACCGGTGCCAGAATTGTATTTTTCAGCAACTCCCAGGCTCCGGATGCAATTTGCGTCAATCCGCTCCAAATCCCCTGCAGGGTGGTCACGCAATTTTGCCATAACGTTTCGATCGTCGTTACGATTCCGGATAATACCGGATTCTGTGCCATCGTGTTCCAGATATTCGTGAAAAAGTCGCTCACCTGCTGCCAGATCCCCGACCACCATGCCGGGATTCCCTGGAACCAATTAACGACGCTTTGCCATGCGGATGGGATGGTTTCCGTGAAAAATCCGCAGATTCCTGTCCAAATGTTTGTGAAGAAATCTCCGACTTGTTGCCAGATCCCTGACCACCATGCCGGGATTCCCTGGAACCAGTCTACGACGCTTTGCCAGGCGGATGGGATTGTCTCCGTAAAGAAATCGCAGATTCCTGTCCAGATATCCGAAAAGAAGTCTCCGACCGGCTGCCAGATTCCTGACCACCACTCGGAGACACCCTCAAATTTCTTTTTCAATGATTCCCAGGCTTCCGGTATAGTTTCTGTGAAGAATCCGCTGATCGCTGACCATGCTTTTTGCCCGGTATCTTTGATTTTTTCCCACGTTTTTCCAAGCCATTCTGTTATACTTCCCCAGTTTTGTATGGCCAGGATGATTCCCGTAATCGCAGCAACAACTCCTGCTATAATTCCAATGATCGGCGCAAGTGCTCCTGCTCCGAAAAAACCAATAATTGATGTCACTGCAGTTATTACCGGCATAAGAGATGACATTACAGCCAATACCCCCGCAAGGACACCGATGAAGGTTTGTACTGGTCCTGGAAGATTGGAAAACCCTTCGATGAGTCCGGTAATTTTTTCTACCAGTACCGGGAGATATTTTGTAGCTATTCCCATTAGTTTTTCGCCTAGTGGTGCGAGTGCGAGCTGCAGATCGTTGATTGATTTCTGCATTTCCTGCATGGGTGTCGTGGTGTTGTCTGACATTTCCTGTGCCGCGCCAGCTACATCCGAGTAGACGTCTCCCATCGTCGTCAATGACTCAATGACTCCAAGGTTTGCGTCCTCTGCCAGTGTTCCGAAAGCTGTGGATGCCATTGTCATAGCTTCTTGCTGGTTCTGTGCATTTTGTATGTCGGATACAATGGCATTGATAACATCTTTTTGAGATGCCCCGCCCTTTTGCCATTGGCGGAATACTTCCTGTGTTCCTTCACTGAACAATCCGAGGCTTTCTTCGATGGTTCCGTCTCCGAGCCGCGTTGTTACCTCGTTGATGGAGTCATTTACTTTGTCCAGATTGTATGCTCCCGCGTCCAGTCCGTTTTCCAGCAGCTGGAAATATTCTTCGGCGGAATATCCTGCCTGAGAAAACTTTCCGGAATACTCCGACAGATTGTCTCCGAGCTCCTGTGTCTTGTCGAGTCCGTTTTGCGTCCCTCGGACGACCATATCCATCGCCGTCTGCGCATCCAACCCGAAATTGACCATAAGGGCGTTCACGCCCCGCATGGTTTCGTTCATGTCGGAGCCGAAAACTTTCTCCATGTTAATCGCTTGCTCTGTGATTATTGCAAGCTGTGACGGATCCAGATCTCTTAGATTGTTCTTTACTGTGATGACTCCCTGCGCAACCTCGTCCAGACTGTCAGTGATTCCGCTTCGGAATACCGTTTCCACGACGCTTCCCATCTGCTTCGCGGCTTCTCCGGTGAGTCCAAAATATCCATTGACACGGCTTGTTGCTCCTTCGAGGTCTGTGAAGGCTCCTACAGCTCTTTCTCCAGCTTGTACAATTTTTTCTCCGGCTCCGGCGATTGCGTCCGCCGCCTCCATCATATTTCCGGCGTCCAGCTTCTTCCCGATGCTTTCCATCTGTTCGCCCGCATCGCTGAATGCATCTCCCATTTTCCCTGCGGCGTCTTTTACCCCGTTTGCCATGTTCTGCGCGGAATCTTCCAGCGATTTTAATTTTTGTTCTGTGGCAACGATTTCTCTTTGCAGAGCGTCGTATTTTTCTTTACTGAGATCGCCCCTCTCCAGCTGTGCTTTTGCCTGCCGGTCCGCTTCTTTCAGTTTGTCCATCCGCCTTTCTGTTTCCTGGATGGCGTTCTGAAGAAGCTCCTGTTTCTGCGCCAGGAGGACTGTGTTGGTCGGATCAAGCTTCAGGAGTCGATCTACGTCTTTAAGGCTTCTCTGGGTGCTTTCCAAGCTTTTGTCGATTTCCTCCAGCGCCTTATCAAGTTTTGTTGCATCTCCATCTAACTGTATGGTGATTCCTTTGATTCTGCTGTTTGATGCCATTTCCGTCCTCCTTACAGCGCGTCTATGTCTGCCTGTGTTGCCATGACCGGATATTCATACTCGTCATTTTTCAGCTCTATGAACATATCGTTGACAAGTCCGATGCTCAGGAGATCCAGATCAGAAATAGAAATACCGCATTGCGTGCATCGAAGCATGAACAACGCGGTATTCATCTCTCTGTCTATTTCCCGTTCTTTTTTTTTGGGACAGACATCTGCTCATTTTCCATCTCCCACATTTCTACGATCTCCGGAAGGATCTTGTAAATGTCAAAAATGTGGAACTGATCCAGCCATTCGTCGATATCGTTCGGCTGGCTTGGGTCTCCGTGCTTGTGCATGACGTAAGCGATATTTTCGAACATTTCCAGGGAATTAATTGGAAGTTCGCTGTCAAATTCTGATTCGTCGAATGGGATTCCCTCTTTTTCACATTTTTCCTTGGTTTCTTTTTTAAGCTTCTCCTGCGCTTTTACCTGCTTATTGATCTGTGTCAGGTCTTTGAAGATATCCCTTTTGAATTTCATCCGGTAGATCCTTGGGATGGCAGCAGAGCTCTTGAAATTGCATTCTTTCCCATCAATGATGATTGTTTTCCTCATACAATTTCCTCGCTTTCTGTATCATCCTCATTTTCTACGACTCCCTCGCTTTGGGTGTCCGGTTCGCTTTTCATAACTGACATTGTTCCCGCCTGATCCGGGATGTATACTTTGTTAAACCATCCATTGTACGTGCTCTCATTCATTTCGGGTGTGGTTTTTGCTCTTACATACATCTTTCCATCCCCTTTGACATCCGCTCCCGTTGCTGAGATGGTCAGAGTATCTGTTGTTGGTTCGATTGTGTCTTCGGTTGTGCTCGATTCCACCGTCGGACGTGTCGCTGTGCAGTTGTAGAACCAGAATTTTGTTCCCTTCACATCTCCGTCAATCTCAAAACCGAATGCGAATTCCTGTGTTTCCGTATTCTGTGTTTCCATCAGCGCTTTGTTTGTGTCCAGCGTCTCTTTCAGGATCTGCTGGCGGAACTCATCCGGAATGAGTGCGTTCTCCCAGTCTCCCTCGTATCCGTTGTTAGATGAGGATACGTAATATTTCACGCCATCCGCATAGAATGGAGTGATTTCTCCCTGTGCTTCCAGGGACAATGATACAGATCCTGGCACTGCGAATGGCGTTCCGTATGTAATGTCTCCCTCTTCACTCGTTGTTTTTACCGCAACATGCGCATTTTTGATGTTGAATTTTACTTTATTCTTCTTCGTTGTTCCCGGCATCGTCTTTAACCTCCATTTCGTATAAAACTTCATACATAGCTTCTTCCTCGATGTACAGTTCCGACTTACTCCACCCAATTCCATGATTATTGAGTGCAGCTTCTACTTTTCTTTCCAATTCTTCCGATTTCTGATCTGTATACAGTTCAATATTGATGGTTCTGATCGTCAGGTATACTTTTCCATCCGCGTAAAAATTACGTGTTTCAGGATTTGTGTAGCAAATAAATGGCGGATTAATCGCTTCTTCCGTTTCGTAGTGATTAAATCGATATTCAATTCCGACTTCCTGTAATGCAGATTCGATCGTTTCATTAGCTTTCATAACTCATCTACCTTGCTTTCGATGTTTTTAATCGCGGTTTCTTCTGCCTTTTTGATGTGCGGAATTGCTGCGACCCTTCCGCCGCCGCGTTTTGCATGTCCTTTTTCCAGCAGGTGCGTCAATCGATAAGTTTTCTTGTTGTGTACAGTTACGCGCTTTTTAAACGCATTCTCAAACTCTGTCTTTGTACTCCAATTTCTGGCGTATTTTCCAGTTCTTTTTGGTGATGTACTCCTAAGTTGAGTTTGCGTCTCTTTTGCCGTCTCGTCGATTAGCTTTTTCATATTTTCGATCTTCTCGTCGCTAAAGTCCTTGAGTTCCCCGGAAATTTCCTTCGCAAGTTCTTCCGCTTTTATTCTCACTCTCTCACATCCTTATATTTTGCAACGATCCGTTCCAGCGTTATCAGCAAATGTGGGGGTGCTGCGTCAAACTTGTCCGAAATCATCACTATTTTGTACTGTTCTCCGTCGATGATGCAGATATCTTTTTCTGATATTCCCGGAATCGGAAGTGTTGTGATAACTCTGTCGATCGTATAGGATGCCAGCTTTGCCTCGAAAAATCTTTTATAGCCTTTTGTGTAGTTTCCAAACCTCACATTGTTCTGCTTGGTTGCAACAATCGATCTGTTTTCTGCTTTACAAAGTTCCATTGTTCCGTCATTAAATGTTGTCAGAAATTTATCCCTGATTCTCGGCATCCTTTCTTTTCCTCCAACGATTGATCTGAAGACTAATGATTTCTCCCAAGTAATTATTTACAAATTCGCTGACTTGTCCTGCCCTTGCATACATGCAATAGTTCATCAGTAACTCCTTTTCCTGAGTATCTTTATCAAAATTGCATTCCCCGATTTTTCCTTCCAAATAGTTCATCCCGCGTTTAATAATGCCGGAGAGTTTTTCTTTCTCTCCGGCATTCATTTCCCAGGTGATATCCAGAAAATTTTTGATATCTTCAAATAACTCTTCCGGTATTTCTTCTGTCATTTTACTCTCCTGCGGATTTTGTGACCGTTACCTGGTATGTTTTTGTCTGAGATCCGTCAGTTACTTTTACTTTGATAACGTTTCCCGCTCCTTCTGTCCAGGTGATTCTGCTTCCGTTCGCTACCGGCTTGTCGTTGTATGTAACTTCAACCGCCGCCGTGAAATCCTTCTGGATCGCGGTTACTGTATTGCTGGCATCCTCTGTGGTGAGTGTGTAGGTTGTCGTTTCCGAAGTGAATTCCGGTGTCAGGGTGTGTCCTCCGATTTTCAGGTCGGAAAGTTCTGCATTGTCCGTATCCGTTGTGCTCTCCACTACTTCGACTTTCCAGTATGCCGGCTGCAGATTGCTGATATCAAAAAGCAGGAAGGAGTTGTTGTCTACCGGGAATCCGTCCGAGTATGTCTTGATCATGTATACTCTTTCGTCTTCCAGGAATCTGTAGTCGTCGCTGTACGTGATTCTTCCTTCGTTTTCCAGTCCTGCTCCTGCAAAGTACAATCTTGCCATCCCGAATACCGCCCGTCCGACCGGTACTGCCGGAGACTGCATTACATCAATCTGAAACGGCAGATTGCTCACATATCCACCACCCGGCGCCGGTCTCTGGATTGCCGGGCGCACTTTTCTGTAGTAATCTGACGGATTGGCCAGCATGATCAGGCTGTCTACCGTTCTTGTTTTCCCGTTTTCGCCCACAGCAAGGATGCTTGCTGCATTTCCTAACTGGATATCGTCAAATTTTGTAATTTTGATTGCGTCTTTTTCCGGGTATACGCCGCCCTGTACGCTTACGCTGTCGCCTACCTGACGGATCATTCCGATTGGCATGTCTTTTCCGGTTCCGTTGATGATTCCATCTTCCATGCCGTTCGCCAGTGCCTCGTACAGTACTTCTCTTACGTATCTGTCCAGCCACTCCGGTCCCAGATCCAGCATAGCTTTGCACACCGGAAGGAACGCTGATAATTTTTTCTGCGTCACATCAACTTCTTTGAATCCGGATGTTAATTCCTGGACGATTTCCGCGCACAGTTTTCCCCATGCCGCTTTCTGGTATCCGTTGGTATTCATCATCATCCGTGTCATTCCTGCTACGGACTGGAAATTGATTTTTGACAGCAGCGGATGGTTTGTCCGCAAATCTTCGAATACGTCGTTGATTACCGTTTCCGGCATAACCACATCCAGATTTTCTACAGCCTGCTTCGGATTGCTGGACTTCATTGCGTCGATTACCTTCTGGTAATATTCTCTTTCTTTCGACGTCAGCTGTCTTGTTCCCCGGCTAGTCAGGATTCTCTGATCTGTCGCCTCAACAATTCCTCTGGCTTCTTCCAGTACATTCTGCTGGATGTTGTCGCACAATTCCACGAACGCATTCTGGAATGCCTCTGCGTCATTCTTGTTGATTGCTTCATTCATTTTCTGTACGATTGCTTCTCTTGCCTTCTGCAGTACATCAAGATTTTTCATATTCTACCTCCTAAAAAGTTCTAAGATATTGTTCTTTTTTGGTTTCTCTGGTTCTTTTTGTAATAACGCGATCTGCTCCCGGAAGCTCTGCTGCTCTGTGAGAAGTTTCTGCATATGGCTCATTTTCTTCTGCATTTCCTCCACACTTTCAGTCTTTTTCGCTTTTTTCTCAAGGATTTCATCGATCAGACCGTATTCCAGCGCCTTGCTCGGGGTAAGGTATGTTTCGTTCTCCATTAATTCTTTGAGTTGGTCTTCGCTGATCGTTGCGCGCTCCATGAACACCTGACGGTTCGCTTCCATCATATCGTCCAGATCATCAGCGTATTTTCTCAGCTGCTTCGCATTCCCTTCGCAGTACATCCACATATTGTGGATCAGCGCCGTCGTTCCAAGACACATTTTCCTTTCATCGCACGCCTGCAGAATCAGAAAGGCGATGCTGTGTGCAACTCCATCCACGATGCCTGTCAGATGGTTTCCTTTCTGTTTGAGGATATTGTAGATCGCCACTCCTTCTTTCACGGAACCTCCGTTTGAGTTGATGTGGAGCTCGATTTCCATTCCGTCTGGAATTTCGTCCATCTTTTTCTGGAAATATTTCGCAGATGTTTCAGAGTCTTTGTATGACCATGTGTTCCAGTCAAATTCCCCGTATTCTGTCACATCGTCATAGATGTACAGCAGTGTTTTATTTTCCTGCTGCACCGGTTCCACTCTCCAATTGGTTGTTTTCACTGTTCTCACCTCCGTTTTCTTCTGTTATTCCTTTTAGAATCGCTCCAATTTCGCTGTAATTTTTTGTCATAAAGTGCTGATCTGCCCATGTTTCATCAATCTTCGGCTTTCCGATCACCTGGAGAATGTCGTTGATTGTGAATGCTCCGCTTGAAATCAGCTTGTCGATCGGTGTTGCAATATCGAAAATATCTACATGTTTCACTGCCAGCGTGTCGATCTTCAAGTAATTTCCCTGTTTAAGTCCGTCTTTTCCGTTTCTTTTTCGGTTAATTTCCTGCTGTATCATCTTCACCAGCGGGTCGATGGCGAACGTGAGCAGTTCGTCCGTTGCTTTTGTGGTATCCTGCACATCGCCTTTCGCAAGGGATGGAGGAAAAGAAAAAGCCCTTGCCGTGAATTCGAAAATATCGTCGGCAAGCGCTTTGATGTCTCTGGTTGATTCTGTGGAATATGTTTTTGCGTTTTGCGAAATATCCTGATAATTGTATCCGTCGAATAGCGGGAGGACCGCATTGTCTTTTCCGAAGAAATTTTTAAAATGCGTACTCATCAACTCTTCAAATGTCTCGTTGAAATTATCCTGCTCCTGTGCCACTCCGGCAATGTTCAGAATTCCTTTATGTCCTCTTGATTTCTGATATGCGTTTTGCGCGTATGTGATCAGTTTTGAATAGGAGTCATACATTCCGTTCATCAGTTTCCGCATGTCTGTTGAATTCAATTCGAAAAACATAACGTCGGACATATCCAAGGTCTCCTGCAGCGTGTATCCGTCAAAGCTGATCCCGCTGAATTTATGATCCCTCAGCGCGTATACCTCTTTGATGTAGCTCTCCGCCACATACATCCTATGATTGATTTCAACAACCAGACACTCATTTTTTCTGTATAGCTGTGCGATCAGTTTGTATATGAATCCCGCTGCATTCTGGTTCTGGTTTGGCTCGTAATTCCACAGATAGTATTCTTTCCCTTTTGACTCCTTATTGTGATAATAGGTTTTGAATTCGCATTTGCTTACCGCGTTCGCGATTTTGTTCACGCAGGTCCAGAATGCAAGTTCCCGGATATACAGCTCATAGGCGGCATTCTGTACATCCTGGTCTTCCATGATTTCTTTTACGCTTACTGGTTTGTACCCGATCAATTTCAAAACCCAATTTTTCCAATTGATTGCCGTGCCGCTCACCTCCTTTAGTAGCTGTATACCTTGATTTTAGGCGTTGGCTTTGGTCTGCTTTTTGGCAATTCACTTTCTACCGTCATGGAGGCCACAAGGGCCATGAACGGGTCTGTCTTTCTGCTTTTCGCTTCGATTTTTCCGTAGACATAATTTCCGAGATCCGCATCATCCGGCTGCCCTACCTTTCTTCCGTATCGTATTAGTTTTGTGTTATTTGTCGCCCATCGAAGTTCTGGGGCATCTCCCCAGCTGAACCATTGGTTTGCAAAGCAGCTGTCGATGACCGGAGCCGCCTTCATAATGTCTGATGGTCTTATTAATTTCAGGTTCTTATGAGTTTTCATATCGAACCCTATTTCTTTCAGAGCGTCCCCAATGAGGGCAAAACGAAAGTCGTCAATCGCCATCATTTTTATGAAGTATTTCTTTTTCGCTTCCTGGATGTATTCCGTGATCAGACTTGGATGTATCTCCACATCGTCTACCAATGTGATCCGTCCGGCCTCCGCCCATTCTCTCCACGGCGCTTTGATTCGCGGAAGATCTTTAGAATTCAGACAGATCCACGAGTGATTGATGTCGTATCTGTTATCGCCATCCCGGAAATGCAGATTCACAGACGCCCAGTCTGTGATCTTGCTGAAATCAATTCCGCAAGTGCAGCTCCACTTTTCCAGATTCGGCAATTCCTTCTTCGTACTTTTGATTACTTCATAATCCGCCACGCTCATTTCTTCCGCGTTTTCCCGTATGTTCATTCGCTTCGTCATGAACGCCGGAAGTCTTCGTGGGTTTTTCTTCCATTCGCGATATTCTTTTCTTGTTTCTTCCATCAGGTTCGGAAGATACGGCAGGGATGGGTTTGCCATCGCCCAATTTGCTTCATCGTGCACATCTTCCTTTTTATTCAGCTTGCATATGAAAGGGAGCAAACCATTATCTGGCTCTCCGCCCCTTAAAATTTCTTCTGATGTTTCCAGCAAGTCATCCAACGGGCCTTCTGGAACATCTCCATTGGTGGTGTAGTATGATCTGCGCGGATGTGCTTTTTTCCCGAGGCCAGTCGTGAACACGTTGATATTTTTATAATCTTCGTATTGATGTATCTCGTTAAAAATTACAATTCCCGATCGCAGACCGTCTTTTCCTTTTGGGCTGTTCGTTCTTCCTTTAATGATCGAACCGGTTTTGAGAGATGTTACTTTTTCTTTTGTCCATCTGTAAAATTTTTTCAGTTTTTTTACGTGTTCCGGCGCTTCGAATGCATTGATAACGTCAATCACTGGCCGCATAGCCTGATCTTCGTTGTTCGCGCAGATATCTACATCGTATTCCCGTATACCGTTATACGGTGACGTCAGGCATACGGATTCCCATGCGATTGTTCCATCTTTCCCGGCGCCCCTCCCTAATTCGCAGAACAGGTCTGGCCACCTTGGCATTCCGCTTTCCCTCCAGTATGTACAATCGTGCAGCCCGATCACAAATTTCTGCCACGGAAATACTACCTCAAACGGAAAATATTTTGCCAGATCAATATACTTTTCAAGCTGCTCTTCGTTTGTATAGATATCCTCATTCGCAAAACACTCTTTCACATGGGCGACCAGCAATTTCTGTTCTTCGCACACAGCATATGTTTCATTTTCGACGATGTCTATCCATTCCTGGATATGTTTGCTGATTTTACAGTTCGTCATCGTCTACCTCTGATTCGGTTGGTTTTATACCGAGACTGTCGAGAATTTTCAGCATCTGTGCGCTTACTTTGATTCGCTGATCAATAGAGTCGTTCTTTTTGATTCCTTTCTGTCCGCCGCCGTTATCGTAGGTGACCACCACCCCCCGGTCCCGGATATCATCGATCAGATCATTCTCTATATCCCAGAAATCCATATATTTTTCCACCAGATCGATATAATATTGTGTGGATATTCTGTTTCTCTTCAGCTGATTCATCAGGTCTTTTCGGATTTCTTTTCTTTTGTTTTCCCGCTTCATTCCCGCCATCTCTTACCACCACCTTTATGCGCGCGAAAGAAAATCTAAAATGTCGAGACCTCTGCCCGGTCTCCACGGAGCGAAATTAAAATGCGATTTTTTCGACCGGGGGGTGTCCTGCTCCATCCGTTTTTCTCTCATGCTTCGTCTCTTGCTGTGTTTTCCTGTTCCTCAGTCCCATCTTTCTTCCGTCAACGGCTTCTTCTCTTCTTTTTTCCGATATCCGTGTACTTCTTCGTGGCAATCGTGACACAGGCTTATGAGATTCCTTTTCTTTTGTCCGTGCCACGTATAGTATTTTTCCAATGCCAGCTCCGGATGTTTCTTCACGTAGTTCACATGATGCACAGTCGTTGCCTTTGTGTATCTTCCTCTTCGCTTGCACGTCCGGCATTCATACTTGTCCTGCTGCAGCACTTCTTTTCTGATTCGTTTCCATTTTCCCCACGTATAGAAGGTATGGATATCCGTTGCCACTGCCTGCTCCACGTACCTTATATCTTCTTCTGTCATTGCTCGTCTCCTTTTTAAGCACGTAAAAGCGCGCCACTTTTTGCGGCGCGCTTTTGTTTAATAAAGGGGATTGTTCGATTATAGCTTTCGCTATGATAGCATCTTACCACATCCAAAGCGGACAAATCGGACAAACTTTTATTTTTTTATTCTTCCTCCAGGAACCTATCATGTGCCTTCCTGCAACTTTCCGCTGTATTTCCTTTTCCCATCGCGTAAGCTACCCTTATCCAACTCATTCCGTCTATGTACCGGTATCTCATGATTCTTCTGATTCTGCTGTTTTCAATGTTCTCTATGTACTCCTCTACTTCATTCAGCAGTTCCATCAATTCCTGGTCCGCCAGTTCCAGTCTTAGTTTATAATTTTTCAATGCCTTTTTCTTTTTGTCGTATTCCGGAAATGGGAATCCTTGTATTTTCCTGGTGCCAAGCGGCTTCTTTCCTTTTTTCCCGCAGGTGACAGAATCTGCGACCATATAGCCATTCATTTCCATTTTCCGGATTTCTCCTTCCAGTCTCTCTATTCTTTTTGCGATGTCTTTTTCTTCCCGCTGCACATCTGTATACTGCTCTAGGATATGTCTTTCCATTCTGTCCTCCTGCGATATTTTTATGCTCTACTCAGTCTTTTGTTGGTTTCCCAGTATGATAAGCAGGTCTTCTTTCCTGCTCCGGTGTCGAATACTGCAAAATACTTGTGCTTCGCAACCAATTTCATGATCTTCTGTTTTACGACCTGCTCCTTTGTCTTTTCGTCTCTGGTTACTCTTTTGTATTTATATCTTTCTCCAACGATCAATTCTTCTTTTCTCATTTTTTCTCCTCTTTGTGAGTTTCTTTGTTGTATTGGTCATTGCGTCTTCTTTTATCTGGTATCCTCTGGCTATTTGTTTGTATGCCATTCCTCTTCTTTCATTGTTTTTCCGATAATTTCACCGTATTTGTTTATCGCATCTCCGACAGCTTCTGCCGCTGCCTTTATTTTTTCCCCAAATATACGGATTGTTTCTTCCAGCGTTGTGTCTTGCTGTTTTATTATTGGGGGATTATATCCGTATTTTCTCTTATATTGCTTCTTCTTTTGGCGTTTGTTCATTTCTTTGTTTTTCCTCTTTTATATCTTTCCGTATAGCCGACAATCGAAAACACAGATATGGGATTATCCATATTGGACTTGTTGCAATAATTGCGGCAATCTTCATTCTGTTTATGATTAACTTGGTTGCTAATTTCACTTTCCTCATTTTCCGTCCTTTCTTTTCCGGATCCATTCCTTCCGCAATCTCGCAACCAATCTCGCAACGTAAGCACACTTGCCGCCCCTCCGGAATAATCTCCCCGCAGCATACGCATCTATTTTCCATTGTGATCGCTCCTTTCCGGTCGGTATGGCTCTGGAAGTGGCTGCCATGCAACCAAAATATGCTTCGTGTCGTTCACTTCATCCGGCAGTCTTACAATTTTAGGCTTATCCCCTCCTTCAAAATCAATTTCGCTGTCTAAATATCTCTCTGTCATAAACCAAACAAGAATATACCAGCTTTCACAATCCGGGTTGTACCATCCGTATGTTTCTCCGAATTTTGTCATAACTCTAACTTTCGGGCAAAAAGCACCTTTATGTTTTGCGTTTGGTGGCAGTTCACGCCCCACCGGGATCCAGCCGTCAGTCACGTTTTCCAGTTCCCCACGCATCCGGTCAATCGCATCGCTCCAGCCCTCGTTGTACTGGCCGTAGGTGTCACGATCTCCCGGCACCTTGTATGGGTGTTCTTTTTCGATCATGTCAAGAATCATATCAATCGTTCTCATATCAACCCTCCTGTGGAAAACATTTACTCATCCACAGCACCATATAACCGCCCTGCGCCTTTCTACGCTTTGCACGTCGCCATCCATCTGTTTCCAGCTTACTGATCTTTTCTTTATTCCCTTTGAGTGGTACATTAATTGCCATATAAGTCGGCCTATTATCATAATAAATCACCTCTACGCCGCCCCATGCGGAATCAATTTCTTTTAACTTCTTTTCTTCTTCGTCAATGATCTTCATGATCTCATGCATTCTCTTGTTCCTCCCATTCGAGCCGCTGGCCGCAATCTCTGCAAAACCTGTCTCTGTATATCACAAGCCTCTTGCAGTTCGGGCAGCGGTATGCTTTTGTCCCTTTGCCGAACGTTATTGCTCCGACTTTCACAGCTTCATCATTGATTTTTACGGATGGGGCTTTCTCCTCATCTCGCTCTTTCAGCTTTACGATCTCTTCTGGAGTAAGGCCAGTATTCTCATACGCCGCCAGAGTCTTGCAGATCTTCTCCGAAAACTCACAGTCTCTGCATTTTTCGGTTCCTCCTTCGCCGTCACAGGTATCTGCCCGGTAACAATACGGGTAATATGCCTCTCCCACATCGCTAATTGCTGTTAATCTTTTCATCCTTCATCCTCCTCTGCCATCTCCCGGAATACTTCCACACTCATCTCGCTCTGCGTCCCGTCTCCATTGTCCACCAGTACCGTCTCTCCCACCGCCAGCAGCTTCGCCCTCCGGCAGACGGTGATCTGCCTGCCGGGAAGGTCTACTATGCGGGTGAGGGTATATATTCTACCTACTTGCATTTTCTGTGTCTCCTGCTCCACTCTGCCAGATAAGCGGCCTGCTCTTCGTCCTCCCTGGCCTGAGCCAGGTCAAAGTAGTTCGACTTCTGATCTCTGGAATCTCTGGGTTTCTCGCTTTGTCGGAAAATCAGGTTCTTTATCTTCTCAAACATCTCTTATTCCCTCCAGTCGTTCTTCGTTATCCGCATCAGTGCGTGATTCATCTCTTTCCGAGTTATGTATTTCTTTTTCATTCCAGGGTATTTCCTCCCTTCCGGCGGCCCCGCCGCAGCCGCCTGTCTTTGCTGTGTGATATACAATTACCTGGTTTTTGTTTTATAGTGTCCTGGCGGTTATGTTATGCCTTACAGCCTAACATCGATCCATGTAGTTTTCTCCGATCAGCTGCAGAAACTCTTCTCTCGAATGCGTTTTCTCGTATTCCTGCTGGCAGATCTTCTGCAGCATCAATCGAATTGCTTTGTTTTTATGTACCGCGGCTTTCCCGGTGCGATGATGTTCTATGCACAGGTTGCACGTAAATCCATTCTTATCACTGATCTTCCGCATCCGCTCTCCAAAGTATATATGATGCTCTTCTACTGGCTTTGTTCTGTAATCATGCTCCAGTATCATGCAAAGATAACATCTTTTGTCCTCTCTGTTTTGCAGTATGCTCGGCATTTTCCCGTGCTTCTCCTTTTTCTTTCTGCCCATTTTGCTTTTCGCGAACTTCAGGCCATCATAATTACTGCATCCCACGCTGCACCTTCATTCCGGCCGCTTCTGCCTGATCCTTAATGATTTCTTTGATTCTTTCTTCTGCTGCCATCAAAGCCTGACGGTAATTATTGGCCCGGAGTGTGGCGATTCTTTCGTATTCTCCTACTTTAGTCTCTCCTGCTCCATCCTGCTTCCATCGTTTCAGCGCTGCATACATTCCCCACTGTGTCTCATCTTCCCTTTTGATCTTCACCCGCAGATAATTTCCTATCTTGCACACATAAGTCCGTTTCTGTATTCTCCAGATCATTCTTTTTCTCTCCTTAAAAATTCATGCCAGCATACCCTGCATCTTCCTTTTTTGACTTCTTCCTCCATCTGATCGTCCACCATGCAGTCTGCATCCGGCGGACAGTGAAAAGAATCTTCCATCCACTGCGCGATTTCGTTCCTGCTCCCCTCCCGGAGGAAGTCGAAAATCGTTCGCTTCTCCCTCTTTTCTTCCGGTCCCAGATTATCCGGCATAAAAGAGGGTGTAATACCAGTATTTACTGGTGTTTCTGCGGTTTTTGACTCCTGCTCCACGATTTCTTCCCCGGAATCTGCTCTTTGTATAGTATTTACTGGTGTTTGCGGCTTCTTTGCCGTGTCGTTTTTCGACACAGTTTTCTTATATTCCCGAATCTCTTTCACTGTCACTTCCGGGTTACTTTCAACCAGTTTCTCCTGCTCCTCTTTTCCCAATCCTGAAAGGTGATATGCAACCGATTTTGATAGTTCTCCTGTTTCAAATTTTTCCATGAGATTTTCTGACAGGTTATTGCTGATCGCTCCAAGTTCTGCCACTGTCGTTTCGGATAACTTCGCTGCTTCAGCTACCAGTTTCCGCAACACTCTTCCTTTTATTTCTTCGTCGCCCGCCAGTTGAGGAATGATTTTTTTCAATTCCTCCAGTTCTTGCATCTTCTCATATTCGCTCAGACTCTCAATTGTGCTGTTCCCAGTGATCCGGTCATAGTCTGCCAGCAGGTCTTCTTCAGTCTCTACCCGACATGGCAAAAGACGGTATTCTTCCTTTCCCTGATCTTCAACCAGATGACGGGCCGCATAGTATCGTCTGTGTCCCGATATGATTTCATATTTTTCCGGCTCCAGCTTCCGGACAAGGAGATTCTGTTTAATTCCTCCGGCAAGCAGGATTTCATCTGCAAGTTTTGGGATATCTCCGATACTCTTTCGGTTCTTCCGGTTCGGGATCAGTTTCTTGTAGTCGATCATCCGGATTTCAAAGGCTACTGATTTCTTTTTCTGCTGTCCTTTGGACAGAATTTCTGCTAAATTTGCCATTATTCCACCTTCTCCAGATATTCTTTCGCCAGCTGCCGGTATTCTTCTGTTGCTTTTGCTTTTGTACGATGTTTAGCAAGAGGCTTTCTTGCCTCCTGCGCGCTATTGACTGCTTCGCAATCAGATATCACTGTCTCCATCAATGGAAATTCTTCTGCCGCTGCCAATCTGGTAATCACCTGTAGTTGACTTTTTCTATTCCGGAACATGGTGAATAAACAGCCGATAATGTTAATATCCGGGTTGTATTCTGTGACCTGAGCGAAATATTCTGCCATGATTTCCAGCGCTGTCTCGGAAAATTTATCTGCTTTCATTGGTATCATCAGGTCATCGGACGCGATCAGCGCATTGATAGTCATGATCTGCATATCCGGATGGCAGTCAATAATGCAGTAATCGTAGTCCTGCTCCACATCCTGCAGTTTCTCTTTGAGGGTGTATGGTCCCGCTGTCGTAGCTTCCATCTCTTCTTTTGCTGGCACAACATCAACGTTTGGAGACCAGGCGCTTCGCTTGATAGCACCTTTTATTCCTGCCCCCAGCATGACATCACGAAGCGTTTTTCCAGTATATGCTCTCCGGGTAGCAATATAAGTACTGTTCCCTTGCTGATCCGCATCGACCAGCAATACTTTGTTCCCAATTTCCGCTAAGCTGTATGCCAGGTTAATGGCGGTTGTGGTTTTTCCGACTCCACCCTTGTAATTCATAATGCACAGTGTTCTCATTTTCTCCTCCTTGTCATCCATTCTGGCTTTTCCTTTCCTTCCGGTTTGCTGTCGTACCAGTATTTCCCTTCCTGATCTTTGAAAAATATATAATCTATACCGCTTTTTGTGACTGTTCCGATATACTCCATATCCGTTTCTTCCCCGCGCAGAGAATACGCTTCCTCCCATGCCTTTTTCATTTCTGCTTCCACTGCTCAATTTCCTTTCGCATCAACGCGGACCGGCAATGCTGTCCTGTTTCTATCGTTACTCGATATTTACGATATTCTTCATAGAACTGTTTCCACTCTGCCCTGTTCTTGATTTCTTCACCTTTCCCCGTCATAAAATCTTTCATCGACCAGCGCAGAAGGCATCTTTCAATCATTGACGCAATATAGGTGTTGTCAATATGTATCGTCAGTGCGCAGGATTTTGTTATTCTGCGCATTGCAGTGTACATTGCGATCAATATAGCCTGATTGTATGTACCTTCAGTTCTTATCACATCTCCTGCCGGGTATATCTTTCCCTGTCTTGTCACTTCCAGGCGATACGCCACGCATCTTCCGAGCGTTCCGGGAGCCTTTTTGTCGGCTTCTATGTATATCTCTACATTTTCCATTTTCTTTGCTCTCTGTTTTTACGATTATGTAATGTCGGTATCGGAATCCGAACAAATTAATTCCTTCTCTTACGGAATTTTTATCCAGATAGAATCCTTTTGGAACTTTGATCTCTTCGGGCCAGGTTCCCCGCTTCATCACCTGCACTTCCGGATCTTTCTCAATGAGATTTCTGCTGGGGCTCACCCGGCTTTCCTTGCATAAATATTTTGCAAGTCCCTGGAAATCCCCGTCTTTGTACAGGAGTTTTATTGACACATGTCCATGTTTCCACATTTTTGTGATCATGGTGTCCAGCCCTTCGATCCGGTTAAGTATCATATGGTGATGTACGGCGCCTTTGCTGCCGATCTCTGTGATACAGATCCATTTCATCTCCGTTCCGGCTTTCTTAAATCTTCGTCTCAGGCATCGCCTGAAGTTTTCCATGTGTTTCTGTGCCTGCTTTCTGTCCTCCGGGCGTTCCTCCGGACGGTAGGTAAATGTGATCCAATAGTCTTCTTCCGGCACAAAGTTCCACTTAATCAGTCTCCGGTATTTTTCTATCCGGTTACGCTGGTTATTCTCTCTCATCTGCTCCGGCGTCGGCTTTTTTCTCTTTTTTCGCTTTTCTCCCGGAGCGCCATATCTGGCGGTGTGTCTCACCTTAATCTCCCAGCTATCGTCAAATTTCCACGTTATCCTCTCGTACATGCTCCACCCTGTCCCTAACTCTAATATGCTTAATCAAGCGAGAATGCGGTTCAAAAACCGCTATTTCCTTGACATTTTCACTCCCAGGGCTTACACTATACATGTGATTGATAGTGGGACCATTGAGAGTGGGACCGAGCCGGGTGCTTTGCCCGGCTCTTTTTCTTAAAAATCAAAACTTTCAAGATACGTCGTAAGTTTCTTCGACTCTTCGCCTTCCGTAACGATTCTCATGCAGGAGAAAATCATCTTGTCGCTGCACCAGAATATCTCATTTCCGTCAGGAGAAAGTGTCGGATCACGCGGATAGTCATCCTCCGTGTCACACGCGGTCTTATAGCTTAACATTTCGGTGATCCTGCCGTTTACAGCAATGATCCTCTTTTCTCCTGCATACAAATGGAGTCTTTCCAGTGGTGAAACAATCTCCAGCTTTGTATCTTTCAGTTCCCGACAATTATCCGGCATCTCTTTATACTTCTGGATATCTTCCGGTTCCTTCATGGTGTACTGGTTATATTCTTTTAACACCCGGAAAGACGCTGTGTTTGGGAATTCTCCCGAAACTGCAATGATAACGCTTTTCGTCTCCTTATCCATTGTGTTCTGATCTATGTAGGCTCTCCACCAGCTGCTTTCCAGGTAATATCCTTCTTTGTCATATGCCATAAGGAATCCGCCGCCTTTTGCTGCGTCTTTTAACAACTTCTTGAACTTTGCGTGCTGTAAAAACATCTTTATTCCTTCCCTATTTGTAAACGTCGGCCAGGGCAAATAATTCCACCAACTGACTTTCCGTGTACCGTCGCTCTGATTGCCGTCCTGCCCGACTGGTAATCAGCGCAATGGTAAGTTTCAGTGCAAACTCATGATTGCCTACTCGACAGTTTTCCTTGAGTATTCTTTTCAAGTGTTCTTTCATTTCATTGAAATCTTTCTGCCTCATATGCTCACCACTTTCTCAGATCCGTATCGTCATGCCAGGTCCGGAACAATCTCTCTCTGCGGTCCTGGATCGCTGTTGCCTCTTCGTCTCGGTACGACTGGTACAGGACCATTACCAGGCCGATCACCATGATCAGGATTCCTGCGATGCCTGTCTTGATTGCCAGTGGATCTGCGCTTACAGCCAGGCAGACCGTAAATGTTCCGGCCAGCGCTGCGGCCATTCCTGCGTTCTTCATGCTTTCTCCTTTCAGTGCTTCTTCCGCCATCTCTCGAATTCGGCGGTATTATAGATATACTTGCTGTTTCTTTTCATCGGGTTGTTCTTTCGGCAGACCTGCTCTCCCGCGTATGCTTCTGCTCGGTCCAGCAGTGATGGTGTAATCGGATCACCCATATCCAGCAACTCTTTGCGGGTCATAAACGGCTTTGGATAAGCCAGTCCATCGCCGATCCGGTAAGTTTTTCCGGTGCATTGTTTCAGCAGGCGTTCTGCCTCTCTAATGGTGATTACCATATGCTCCTCCTTTCCGCAGCCATCATACAGGCTGTTCTTCTTTTTCTGACTGTGCTTTCTCCAGGTCGCTTCTGGCCTTGAGAATATCCATGTTGCTCTTCGCGATCATGAACGCCTGCGGATCGCGCTCCGCCAGGATCTTCGCATTCTCTACCATTTCCTGGATGTCCTTCTTTTCTTTTTCGCTCATCTGTTCATCTCCTTTCTGTGTACTGCCGTCGTTACCTCCGCGGCGGGATAAAACTTTTTGCATTGTTGATTTTCTTTGTTGACTCTCCTATACTGTATTTACAGGCTCTCGGCAGAGCCGAGCCTACAGAAAGGAGAAATCTCATGTCTCTGGACATTACATGGACAATTACTGCAATTATCGCTGTCAGTTCTTTTTTGTCACCCATCGTTGTTGCTATCATCAATAATCGACATCAGGCGCGATTGAGAAAATATGAACTCGAACACGATCGCCAAATAAAACAAATTGATTTGAATCAACAAGCTCTAATTCGCCAAGCCGATGTTTACTATGCCGATAAAAAAGCGGCATTCGTGGAATTTGCCAAATGTGCTGGAGCCTTTTCCATGGATAGATCCCATACCGCCCGATACCAAGCGCTTCATTCCGCAATCGACAATGCACTGCTTTTTTGTAACTCAGAAAATCAAACCATGCTAATTGATTTTCAGATACTTGTTGACACTGAACTTTTTGGTAGTAGCTATACTCCTGATGAACGCGCCAACTACAGTACAAGAGTTGCTAAAATATTGACATTTCTCAATAAAGAACTTGAATCAACCAAGCCAATCATAAATAGCGAACGCGGTGAATGCTAAAGCTATAAACAGAACCCATACAGGATAAATCTTGTTCTTGGGTTCTATTTTTTTCATGACTATTACGCATATCACCCCAATCACCCATATCAATGCAGTAACGATTAATTTAGAAATATTGATTTATATCTCCTCCTTTCTCCTGGTGCCTGTGTTTTCATTGCCATGACCTGCCATCATCAGAGCCGGGCGGTCACATCCGGCTGACGGTCATTGCTGACCGTTTCGGCTAATCTTCAAATCTTTTTAAAAGCTGAATTTCCTGCTCATCCGCAGCTTCAATCTTTCCATCTGGGTATT